>Ga0207661_10001053_pt1 | contig 18328 bp, 12 predicted proteins | sample KBSC713LmetaG_FD_184337 | JGI IMG/M metagenome (GOLD analysis project Ga0207661, IMG submission 184337) | Corn rhizosphere microbial communities from Kellogg Biological Station, Michigan, USA - KBS C7.1-3L metaG (SPAdes) (version 2) | ecosystem: Host-associated > Plants > Roots > Rhizosphere ...
CAGCAGTCGAGAGTTATCTCGATTCTCAATCGATACAGCACTCGTACACCGACGATTCCAAGTTTTCGAACGAGCGCAGAGTAGAGCTTGCGCTCATACGGAGCACATCCAGATCCCAGCTTGTGCGGGGTGATATCCAGGTTCGCTTTCAATTTGACGAGTTTGGTCGGCTACTCAACTACTCAATCCGAGAGGTATTTACCGGCCCATAACGTCGCTGGAACCCATGCAGATTTTGCGCGACGGCATTTCCGAAGCGCTGCCATTCTCAGTAGTTGGTGAAATCGCCTGTTTAACAACAACTACAGGATGGCTCCGCGGCTGCGAACTGCATGGCTGGCGCCCTCATCAGTTCCTGCGGATTGGCAACCCTAATGCATGAAGAAGAGCCTGAAAGTCCGGGGGAAGTTCGCAGTCAACGGAGACGCTTTCTCCCGAGCGTGGATGAATGAACTGAAGATGCGCTGCGTGGAGAGCGACACGGGTGATTCGCCGCTCCGCCGCTTCCGCTGGATTGTACTTTCTGTCGCCGATGACCGGATGGCCGATCGCTGAAAACTGCACTCGGATCTGATTCTGCAATCCCGTCACCAGACTTACTCTGACAAGTGTAGCGGCGCGAAGACGGCGTTCCACGGAATAGCGAAGCTCAGCACGAGCCGATCTGGGGTCGCGCCTGGTGGTGACCCTTTGAAACATTCCTTCTTGCCGAAAGTAGTGAACGAGCGTCCCTTCTTTGACGCCGAGATGTCCGCGAACTACTGCAAGATACTGCCGCACCGGAGTGTGGCCGAGAAACTGTCGAACGAGCGCGTCTCGATCTGGCCGTGTTTTTGCAAAGAGCAGGATTCCGGACGTGTAACGATCGATACGATGTACGACAAAGGCCCGTTGTTTCTTTGATTTCAGTTCGGCAGAAAGAAGAGACAGGGCGGATGGGGTAGCCGAGTCATTTGCAGGCACCGCCAACAGTTTCGCGGGTTTGTTGAGGGCCACGACGGCATCGTCTTCGTAGAGCATGACCAGTCCCCGTGAGCCACGAGGATTTCTCCGGTCTTGCTTTCTTGAACGGTGACCGCCCTTGGGTGGAAGTTTCCTCATTGCTGAATGCCGGATCGCCTTTCAAAAGCTGGCTACATGGATCGAGTAGTGAAGGAACGCTAAATGATCCATCGCTATGCTACCAACATCCGGTTCGCAGGTGCCTTGCCGGCCCCCGTTCCCAATCCGGGCCGCCCTCCTCGAATGCCGTGTCTGCTAGTTTTCGTGTGGTTACTACTCGGAAACTAAAGTCAGTTGGCGAAACATCGCCATTACCCCAGTTGACCCTTGGTCATGGTGCTCTGAGGGAGTGGTTGGTGTAATCGCCTGTTAACAACAGTTGGTTTCGCCTCTGCGTAAAATGGGAGTACCAAGCGGCACAGGGAGAACAGCGCGACCGCCAGTGCATTTGCTTTGTGCTGCCCGTGTTTTGAGTCAAATCATGATACTAGAATCTTCAAGCAACCTCTTCACCTGTGGCAGCTGCCAATGACTTCGAACGATCCACGATTCCTTGTATTTCGAGCGACTGCGAGCGCCTATTTCGTACTTGGAGGCATCTTTGGTTTCATGACCCTCCTGTCAGCTATCCTCGTTAGTGCTGACAGGAGCATGATACCTGCACTTGTAGCCTGCGTAATCGCTTGGCTGTTTGTGTACCTTTGGTTGTCGCTTTTCCGAATTGTGGTAGCTCACGATTTTCTGAGCTATCGTGGGTTGTTCCGGGGCACGTGTGAGTTTCGGTTTGCCGACATTCGCCGAATTGCTGTCGAGTCTGGAGTCAAGAATTACTCTGACCGCTTTAAGCCGTTTGTCAGACTTGCCATAGAGCCGCAACAAGAACGTAACTTAAGGCCCGTCTATGTCAACCTCAAGGTCTTGAGCATCGCCGACATTCGCCATCTACGTGGAATTTTGAAAGAGATATACCAAGCGATGGGCAAAGCAGACGTCGTGAGAAATCTTTAGACGATTGACGTTTCTTCACACGCAGCCAAATCTCCAAGAGCCGAAAATTCCACTATCTTGCGATCCGTAGGACACGAAATCGCCTGCGCCGATTGCGATGCCGTTCCAGCACTGATAGCAGCTATCGCGCCTGATTTCGACAGTTGATCCTTGAACGAGCGTTGTAGCATGGTCCTGCCATGATTCCAGTCTTTTTCAAAGTTGAACCTGACAAACAACTTACGGTCTATTTGCGTGAGGCGCGAACGACGTCAGAGAAGGACGATGACGCCATCGTGGACGTGAACCATGATGGGCGATGGATTCGCGGATTGGAGCTGCTCGGCGGCGGTGATTTCGATCTTGCCAGAGCGGTCAAGCCTTTTCATCCGAAACGTCCATCCGAGGCCGGACGAATGGGTGTCACATACGACGAGGAGGCCAATGCTGCCTTCTTCTATTTCTCCATGAAAGCACTTTCCACGGCTCCCGGAATAGATACACCTGATTTCAAGTATTCGCACTCAATAACGCCCGACGCACGTTTCGGATTCGATGACGAAGGTGGACTGGTTTGGGTGAGGTTTCGACCGGAAGAGGCGAACGCCAGTGTCCAAGACTTTGTATCGCTCATCGAGGCTCCTGTTGACGATACTGAAATCGGCTAGTTGTTGAAACATCGCCATTACACTCATTGACCCGGATTTTGGCGAACAAACGGCGCAAGCTTGTGAGAACGCCTGTTAACAACAACTATGTTTAGGGTGCCTTCGAACGCGAGGAGAACAGTCAGCCTCGTGTGGTTGAATGACTGTCAAACCAGCGTATGAGCCGCTGCTCAAACTCCTGGCGCGAAGTGCTGATTGCGCCGCAGTGATCCGTATCGGGCACTTCCCATAGGACCAGCGTTGGATTGTCAGCCGCGATTCGCTGAGAATGGCGAATCGGAATATTGCTATCGTTTCGTCCATGGATGAGCATTGCTGGAACCTTGGTGTTTGCCACTATCCTTTCCGGTGAAACCTGCTCGAAGTTCAGCTTGTATTTCCATCTGGCATAGCCAAATGCGAACTCGACAACGGGCCGCAGGACTGTCCGCCCCAGCCACGGGCCAGTATCAAAGAACTGCCCAACACGATCATAGGCAATCTCGCGAAAACTCGAAAAAGGCGATTCAGCTGCAACTGCACAAAAGCGCGGTTCAGCTTGCAGCGATTGCAGGAGTTGCGCCGCGCCCATGGACTCTGCGAAACCGAAGATACAACCCGGATGTTGACTCTGTTGGAGCCAATCAAACCAGCGGTGAATATCCTCCGACTCCACTAGGCCATAGGTGGCGAGTTGGCCACCACTATCCCCGTGCGCCCGAGCATCTGGCATGAGGACGCTGAAACCGTGGCTCAGCAATAGTTCGGCATAGCCGATCATACCCAGGCGGTTGTCGCTGAGACCGTGCAGCAGAATCACGGCTCTCCCATTGTCGTTGAGGGGCCGGATGCTCCAGGCGCTGAGAGTTACTCCGTCACGTGCCAGGATAGCAATGTTGGTCAACTCGGACTCATGGCTATGAGCCATTCCCTGCGCTTGCATCTTGTCTTTAGCAGACAGAAAGCGCCGCCCGGGGTGGAGCGTTCCCTCTGCCATGAAGACCGCGGCTACGAATGAAAGCGTCAGATATCCAAGGAAGAAGAAGACGCCGAGTCGTAATAATCTTCGGGGCCGCATCTACCTAGGCAGTACGTGGTTCTGCTGCGATCAGTTCCCGAACCTAGGCATGCCCCAGCCCCAAATGGCAATCTAACTGGCGTAATCTCGCCATTTCACCAACAACTGCCAACCGGGATCTCGAATGGTTGGTGCGAACGCCCGTTTTAGTCTTTAGCTGTCAGTCGACGAGACTCATCGATTGGGCCGGACTCCTCAGAGGTTACGTAACGTCGCCACTTCATCACGAGTTCTCAAAATATTCACCCAATTTCAAACAACACGTTACGACGCGCGAGCTGACTCTGTAAACCTTGAGAACCTTCGCCCGACCCACGTAAGTTGACATTGAAAACCGCGAATCAAGAACTGAACTGACAGCTGAAAGCTGACAGCTGCGAGCCAAAAACTGAGAACCGCGAACTGAGAACTGAGAACTGAGAACTGAGAACTGCTCTACTGCCTTTTCGCTTCCTTCACACTGTCCGGCACACCTAACCGTTCCAGCGCAGCCTGACACGCCGCCAGTGATGCGCTTGCTTCCTCCGGCGCATGAGCGTCCAAACCAAGCAAGGTTTTCTTTGCCCTCATGTCTCGCCAAATCCCCACGCTCTTCTCATACCACGAGCGCGCCGTCAGCAAATTTCGTTTCCTTTCTCCCAGCCCCATCCCCGGATGCGACGCCCAGTTGAAATACAATCCGCCCATCCTTGCGTATGTTTCTGCAACATCACGCTGCGCTCCGGCGTGGGTTGCATCCAGCGACGCGCGCTTCTCAGCTTCTGCCGTAGCCTGTTTATAAGCGGATTCCGCGCCTGTATAGTCTCCCGTCTTCAGCAGCACATCGCCCACTTTCCCGCGATTCGACAGAACATATTTTGCCGCCCACGCATCCTTCGGATCGGCCGCCGCCAGCGCCTCATCCATGGCAAGCGCCTTCTGGAATTGCTTTAAAGCGCCCGACAAGTCGCCGGTTTTTAGCAGCACGTCTCCAATGCTTCCGTACGTAATCGTCAGGTCGCGTTTCGCGAGTGCATTGTTAGGATCTTCGGCTACCAGGGCCTCGTCGGTCGGCAGAGCCTTCTGGTATTCCCCCAGCGCAAGATCCAGCTTGCCCATCGCCTCCAGGATGCCCCCAATCTTCTTGTGCTCAATCGAAATCGCGCGCCGGTAGCGCGGATGCTTTGGGTCCGCGGCATGAAGTGATTCGAAAATCGCCAGGCCATCCCTGTTGTTATCGAGAGCTAACTCAAATACGCCTCCGTCGGCCAGAACATCGCCGATGCCGTCATACGCAATCGCCAGATTCATCTGTGCATCGCGGTCGTCCGGCCCTGCACTGGCGGCCAATTCCTTTCGAAGCTCAAGCGCTTTCCGCAGCCATGTTAGCGCGTCATTTTGTTTCCCCATCTGCAGTTGGATGGAACCGAGCTTGTTATAAGTCTCGGCAAGGTCTGCGCGGCTACGCTCGTCCTTCGGATTCGCTGCTACAAGCGCTTCCCGAATCACATGCGACTTCTCGTAGCTCTGCAAGGCGCCGGCCGTGTCTCCCAGGTTTGAACGTACATCCCATCCCTGAACATCGCCGACTTTCTCGTAGGCCATCGCCAGTTCCCGTTGCAGCGACGGATCTCCTGAGGACTCTTTTGCCAGACTGTCCAGATACGTAAGGGCGCTCTGCACGATCATTTGTCGCGCAGGCGTTGCGCCAGGCAGATTCTGGATAGAATCGTGAACGTCGAACAAAAGCGAGTTCGCCAGCTTTCGCACGTCATTAAAGCGATGCTCAGCTCTGGCTCGTTGTTCGCGCGCGATCCGCGCTTCCCGCGCCGTTGCGATCAGTCCGCCCGCCAGCGACAGGATGAGCAGCGCGGTCGCTGCAACCACAGCCTTGTTTCGTCGAACAAACTTTCCCGTCCGGTACCGCAGCGTGTCAGGACGCGCCACGATCGGACGGCCCTCGAGATACCTTTGTATGTCGTCCGCAAACTGCTGGGCCGATCCATATCGGCGGTCCGGTTCTTTGCGGAGAGCTTTCAAAACAATGTTGTCGAGGTCCCCCTCTAACTTCCTCCGTAGAATTGCCGGGCGACCATCGCGAATGCTGCTCACGTAATCTGGTGTCAGCGTTAAAGCGGTCCCATCGCTATCGGTAATGGTTTCGATTCGGTTGATCGCGAGACTGGGTCGCTCAGGCACGGCATCCGAAATTGCGCGCGCCATATCCAGTAACGAACCGTTTGTGTCCATCCGGTAAGGCGGATGCCCCGTGAGCAAACGGTACAGAACCACTCCCAGTGAGTACACGTCGCTTGCGGTGGTTACCGCCTCGCCCCGAATTTGTTCCGGACTCGCGTACTCGGGAGTCATAGGGCGCGCCATTGCCGTCGGATCCACCGTTTGGAAGAACAGTTCGGGTTCGAGTAGCTTCGCAATACCAAAATCCAGAAGCTTCGGAACACCGTTTGCCGTTACAAGAATGTTCGCGGGTTTCAGATCGCGGTGCACCACCAGGCTCTGGTGTGCATACTGCACCGCGGCGCACACTTCGCAGAACAACTTGAGCCGTTCCGCCGTTCCTAGTTTGCGCGAATCGCAATACTCGTCAATTTTCTGCCCCTCGATGTACTCCATGACGAAGTAGGGCAGTCCGTCGTTGGTTGTTCCGCCATCCAGAAGTCTTGCAATGTTCGGATGGTCGAGGCTTGCCATGATCTGACGCTCGTTCTTGAATCTCCGAAGGTAATGTTCGGTGACGAGCCCGTGCCTTAACAGCTTGATGGCGACCTGCTTCAGATAGTGATCGTCGACCCGCACGGCTCGATAAACGGTTCCCATCCCGCCTTCGCCGATCTTCGCGATGGTCTGGTAGGGGCCAATGTTTTTTCCGAGCAGGGGATCGGGCGCATTCGAAGCCATTGCCTCATGAACGTGGGCCGGTTGTTCAAGAAGTGGACTCGCTTCGTCATGGGACGCAAGCAGCGACTCGATTTCTGTGCGCAAGTCAGGGTCCCCCGCGCACGCGTCCTCCAGGTAGCGGGCGCGCACCTCCGGACGCAGTTCCATCGCAACCTGGAACCGCTCCTTCACTTGCTGCCATCGCTCTGGTGTCACTTTTTCCTCAAGTTGGACGGTTGCCCGCAGACAAGAAGACGGCGCAGCAACTTGAACGGCACGGGGAATGCCGTTTATATCGTGGTCCGATATTTATCACTGGCTTATCGGAAATAAATCCACAACCCGACGACGGTGGCTATCAGCAGCCATGTGAATATTAAATTAATCCGGTGCTCCGCTGCCGTCTCTCGGGCTGGCTTTCGCTCGGGCGCGCCGCCCACCGCAATTGTATCCATCTTGTCGTCGACGGTTGCAAACGTCAGTCCCGCCAGCTTACGACGCTCTGGGGCGGGCGTCATCATGCTGACCACTACCAGTACGATTGCACACACCACGAACATGAATATGGCGTAGTGCAAGAAGTTGACCTTCACCAGCCACAGCATCACTCCTGAAAATTCTGTGCCCTTGGCGGCAAAGATTTCCGCGACGAAGCGCACCGTGCCGAGCACGAACCCGGTCAGCAGGGAACTGATCGCGCCCGCGCCATTCATGCGCGTCCACAGAATCCCAAGAATGAAACACACCGCGATCGGAGGGCTGATGTACGCCTGCACGCTCTGCAAATAAATGTAGAGCTGGCTGCTGATCAAGTGAATGAACGGGACCCACGCAAGACCAAGCACAACCATCACGCCAGTCGCCACGCGCCCGAAGTTCACCAGCTGTTTCTCGCTCGCCTGTGGACGAAGCTTCTTGTAGAAGTCGAGCGTCACGAGCGTCGACGCGGAGTTGAACACCGATGCCATGCCGCCCATCAGCGCGGCCAGCAACGCGGCAATCATCAGCCCGACCAACCCCTTCGGCAAAAGATTAATGATGAGCGTTGGGAACGCGATGTCCCCGTTCGTGACCTGCCCAGCCGCGTTGAACGTGAACAGATCGCGATACAACGCGTACGCGATCAGTCCTGGAATGACGAGCAGGAAGACCGGAAGAATTTTCAGGAAGCCGGCAAAAATTGTGCCCGCCTTCGCGTGGCCTTCGTCTTTGGCAGACAACACGCGCTGCACGATCACCTGGTCCGTGCACCAGTACCAGATCCCTAGAATCGGTGCGCCCAGAAAAATTCCAGTCCACGGAAAGTCAGGATCGCTGATGGGCTTGATCATGTGGAAGTAGCTCTCAGGAACCGCGGCGCGCAGCGCCGCGAACCCGCCCACCTTCGACATGCCAATGAACGTAAGCGCGATCGCACCCGTCAGCAGCACCAGGGTCTGGACAACCTCGGTGTAGATCACCGCGCCGAGTCCGCCCGCGATGGTGTAGATGCCAGTCGCGATCACGAGGATGATCGCGGCCTGCATCGGGCTCCATCCCACGACGCGCTCCAGCACAATGGCAGCGGCCCACAGGTGCACGGAAATCTTCGTCAGGATATACGCGATGATCGAAACGCTCGCGAGATACACAGCGCACTGCCGGTTGAAGCGGCGCTCGAGGAACTCGGGCATCGTGAACACGTTGGATCGCAAATAAAATGGCACGAACACCCACCCGAGTAGAAGAAGGATGAGGCACGCAAGCCACTCGAAGTGCCCCACCGCCATCCCAGAGCTCGCGCCCGAGCCGGCCAGCCCAATGAAGTGCTCAGTCGAAATATTCGAAACGAAGAGCGACGCGCCAATCGCAAACCAACCAATGTTGCGGCTCGCAAGGAAGTAGTCGGTCGTGGTGCGCTCCTTGAGCGCGAAATACAAACCGATCGAAAAGATGATCAGGAAATAGATGCCGATGATGATGAGATCAATGGACGCGAGACTGCGATGGGTAATCGTGGCAGCATTCATGAGTCTTTAGGCGACTCCCAGAAAGGTTTCCCCACAAGCGCGCCATCATAGGTGATTCAGCGGGGTGAGTAAATAGGAGCGGCTTGAAAGCGGGAGACAATTGCCCTAATGTTCCACGTGGAACACTTGACTTTTCTTAAAGCTATAGTAAATGCCCCCAAGTCGCTGATTAGAGTGGGGTTGCGAGGGGCGTGTTTCAGGCTGAGAGCGTTCACAACGCATTGTTTTTTGGACCCTTGGAACACGAATTTTAGGCGCAGAAGCAGCCGCGACGGAGCAAGGCGATGGGTGGTCCGCGGGCTTCGCGATGCGCTTAGCGCAACGCGAAGATGGAGACACTCTCCGGCGGTGCGGTGATGGTCAACTTATTTTCCGAGATGCTGGCCGCGGTCGCCCCAAGCAGTGGTTCCGCGTTGGTGAAGGCGGGCATTTTCGGCGCAGTCAGGTCGATGGTCAGCATTCGAGATCTTGTTGCGTTGTTGAATATGACAAGGATGCGATCCGCGTCGTCCTCGCGAAGGTAGGCGTAGAAGGTGTCGTCCCAGGCCAGATGCCACTGGCGCCCCCGCCGGAGAGCGCTGTGCTGTGCGCGGATTTTCAACAGGGATTGAGCGTGTTCGAAAACGTCTTGTTCGTCAGGTGTGCGGCCTGTTGCTGTAAAGGCGTTTCGTACCTCACCGGGGAAGCCGCCAGGAAAGTCACGCCGGTTGTCGGGATCATCGCCGCCCGGCATTGCGATCTCGTCGCCAGCGTAGAGTTGCGGCACGCCTCGCATGGTGAGCAGCAAGGAAAAGGCATTCTTGAGTTTCGTCGTGGACGCGCCCGTTTCGCCCATGAACCGCTTGACGTCGTGATTACCGAAGAAGGTGACAAGCAAGTTGGGCCGCTCATACAAGGAATCGTGCTGGAGAACACCGACGATTTTCTGCACTGGTTGCCCGCGCAGAAGGACATCCCGCAAAGCGTAGTACATCGGAAAATCGAAGACGGTCGTGAGCCGTGAATCGACGCCATCGAACCGCGGTCGTCCGCCTTCGAAGAAAGATGTGATGGTTGAGTCGGGGTCCGAGACCTCGCCGATCGAGTTGGTGTTCGGGTACAGGCGGAAGATGCCTTCGTGCCATCCACTCCAGAAATGGCGCGACGAATAAGGAAAGGTGTCGAGACGATAGCCGTCGAGCCCCGACATCTCGGTCCACCAGATCGCATTGTCGATGAGGTAACGGGCCAGCAGTGGATCGTCGGGATTGAGGTCGGGAAGCTTGTCGACGAACCAACCTTCCAGCGTGTTGCGATATTCGTTCGGAGTCGCGTGCGGATCGACGAGGCCGTTGAACTTGTAAGAAGGTTCGAGATGACGTTGGGGAGTTCCATGCAGCCAGGTGGGCGTAGGCGGGTCAGTGGCCCATGGATGCTTCGGTCCGGTATGGTTCGCGACGTAGTCGAGCAGAACCTTGATCCCGAGTTTGTGCGCATCAGCAACGAGCGCCTGGTATTCGCTCATCGTTCCCATGTGGTCATCGGTCGCGTAGAAGTCGACAACGTGATAGCCGTGATAGTCAGAATCCGTGTTCTTCCATATCGGCGTGAGCCAGATCGCCGTCACACCGAGGTCGTGCAGGTAGGGCAGATGCTGACGAATGCCGCGCAAATCGCCGCCGTGATAGGCCATCGCCTTGCTGCCATCGGTGGTTCCCGTTGAGCCTGCCGGTTTGTCGTTGGAAGGATCTCCATCGGCAAACCGGTCGGGCATGATCAGGTAGATGACATCATCTTCCGAAAAACCTTGAAATCGGCCCTGCCGTGGCGCACGGGCCAGGAGCGGGAGGGTCGCGTTGGTAGAAGATGATCCGTCAGAAATTTGCAGCGTTGCGTTGCCGGGCTTGGTATTGGGGCCGAGTTTCAGCCAAACGAACAGATGATGTCCGTTGTCAGAGGTCTGCGTCTTGGTAATTCGGACGCCCGGATACGACGTGTGCACGCTCGCTTTCTTAAAGTTTTCACCGGTCAATAGCACCATCACTTCGGGAGTAAACGCCGTCCACCAGTTGGGTGGCTCCATCTTTCGGATGATCGGCGCCGTCTGCTGCGCCTGCAAAGGAAAGTTCAGAAGAAGTGCGGCGACGATAAATGCCAGCAATGTGCAAACGTGATGATTTTTTCGAAGAATGTTCATGCGGAGAGAAAAGGGGACGGCGCTTGCCGTCCCCGGAGGTTATCAGAGGTTAGAAGGTGAAGCGCAGGGCAAATTCGATCTGGCGTTCGGTGCTGAGGAGGGTGTTAGTCACCCGTCCGAAGTCACCGCTTCCAACGTTGCCGTTCGGCTGATCGAATTGGGGGGTGTTCGTGATGTTGTAGAACTGCGCTCGGAATTGAGTATTCAGTCGCTCGCCGATTCGGAAGTTCTTAAACAGCGAGAAATCCAGATACTGTCTTCCAGGTCCGTGAAATGGGTTACGGGGAGCCGTGCCCGCCCGGTCAAAGATGCCGGCAGTCGACGGCCCGCTTGCAAACGCTGAAGTGTCAAACCATTTGGCAATATGATCCAACTGGTGAAGGCTACCAATTTGGTCCGGACGTGTGACTGGCTGCGGCCCTGATTGGTCGATCAAATCGAACGGCAGGCCCGTCTGGAAAGTGAGAATTGGATTTACTTGCCATCCGCCGGCTACCGCATCAAGAAATCCGTTCCAATCGCTGCCCATGCGTTTCCCGCGGCCAAATGGCAACTCGTAAATGGCGGTCGCCACGAACCGATGGCGGACGTCGAGATTCGAGTTTGCCCGCTCCGCAAAGAGTCGATCGAAATCCACGCGATCGGATTGTTGATCGAGCGTGCCGGGCGAGTTGTCGATCGTGTGTGCCCAGGTATAGGCAACGCTGTACTGAAGGCCGTTTACGAGTCGGCGCTGCAATTGAACCTGCATCGAATCGTAGTACGAACGCCCAATGTACCCGTTCCAATTGATGTTACTCAGATCCGGAAACAGCTTTGTTCCCGAGGGTGCATCGTAGAACTGCCGGTTGAGATTCAGCAGCGTGGTCAGATGGAGCCCGCGAGACGCGACGTATCCTACGCTCAAGCCCATGTTGGCGCCGAGCTCCTGTTGGTACTGGAGATTCCACTGATATGCCGATGAGTTCTGGCTATCTTTCGGATATGAAACCAGGCTCAGCCCGGTCGGATGAGTCAGATCGACATCCAAAGGACCCTTCGATGGCATGTCAACAGATCCTGCCAGCGTAGGATCTGAGCTGCCGTCGGGAGCGCGTCCTTGCAGGTTAATGCGCACCCCGTCACTGAAGTTGATTTGCGACTGTCCTGAAAACGGCGCGTTCTGAGCAAGTTGGTTGTCGATACCGCCGCGATCCATGAAGTAAAAAACTCCGAAGCCACCGCGTAGTACCGATTTGCCGGAACTAAACAAGTCGTATGCGAAACCAACTCGCGGCGCAAAGTTGTTTTTGTCGGTATCGATCAGGGCCTTGGGGTATCCGTTGGTTCCGGGTAGAACGATCTGGCCTGTATCCACGTCGAAGTTCGCCTGCAGGTTGTCCTTCTCTTCGGGCCAGGTATAGAGGTCATAGCGCAGGCCGAGATTCAAGGTCAGTTTTTGGTTGACCTTCCAGTCGTCCTGTACGAAATAGCCCGTTTCCCAATTTCGCGTATGTGAGAAGCCGAGTGTCGGACCGACGGAGTACTGGTTCACCCAGCCGGCTAAGACGTCTGATACCTCGTAACCTGTGGGACTGTCGCCGCCACCGTTTCCAAACAGGAAGAAGAATCCTTTGCCGGAAAAGGGCCGGAACAGGTTGACTTGCCGGCGCAGGATCTGCGCACCGAACTTGAGTGAATGCTTCCCGTGAATGTAAGAGACACTATCGGAGAATTGCCAGGTTTGTTCGGGGACCTGGTAGGGTCCGAAGTCACCGGTGTACTCAAGCTGATCGTTAAATCCGCCGATCAGAGCGCCGCCGCCGAGAATGGAGAGTGTGTTCGCGTTCGGGATGCCGAGATCTGCCGAAAGCGGAACGTCATTGAATGGCGGCGTGTACCCAAATTCGGTTTTGATCCATCCAAAACGAAATTCGTTCACTATGTTGGGCGAGAAAGTATGCGTCTCGCCGAATGCGAACGAGCGCGGATAGTTTGCCTGCAGGCCCGACCCGAAACCGGCCGGAAGTGCAGGCAATCGGGATGAGGTGTCTGACTTGTCGCGTCCGTAGCTGTAGCGGCCAAACACCAGGTCGCGGCTGCTGAGGTTGTAGTCGACGCGAACGTCGAAGTCGTCGAAGTTCTGAATCTGGGTGCGTTGGGCAAGATAGTTCTGCTTGATGCACACGCCGTCCAGGTTCACTTGACCGCAACGATCGCTGCTACCCGGAATGTTAGGTTCCGGAAATGCGTTCAGGTAGTTCTGTCCCGGCGCGATGATTTCGGCTGACGGGATGAGATTACCGGCGAGTGGAAGCCCCGTGATCGGATCTTTGATCTGGATCGGGGCGGCAAGTTGAAGGAGCTCTGAGAAATTCCCTTGTCGCATCAGGTCCGTCGGAACCGTGGCTCGATCCTGGGGCAGGGGCAAGTACTGACGAAGGCCCTGGTAGTCGCCAAACACAAAAAGCTTGTCTTTGATGATTGGCCCACCAATCGAACCGCCGAACTGGTGTCGCTTAAATTCCGGTTTGGAGGTGTTGAAGTACGGAGTTGCGTCCAGATTGTCGTTTCGCAGGAACCAGAACGCGGTTCCGTGATACTGGTTCGTGCCCGATTTGAATGACGTATTAACCACGCCGCCGCCGGCGCGTCCGAATTCAGAGGGGGCAACACTGGTATCGACCCGGAATTCCTGAATTGATTCTGCAGGCGGAAAGAAGATCACAGTATTGACGAGAGACTCGTTGTTATCGATTCCATCAAGAATGAAATTGTTGTTCTGCGGCCGTAAGCCGTTGACTGAGAGTGATGCGCCACCTGTATTTCCGTAGCGGAAGGTTTCGGCCTGATTTCCAGCTCCACTTGCTTGTCCCTGCTGAACACCGCGAGTCACACCTGGCACGAGGGTGGCAAGCTGGGTGAAATTGCGGCCGTTGAGAGGGAGTTCCGTGATCTGGCGTCCGACGACAACGTCGCTGATGTTGGAGCTGCCAGTCTCAATCACGGGAAGATCGGTGGTGACGGTGACGTTCTCTGTTACCTGGCCGACTTGAAGGACAAGGTTGAGCACGGCAACCTGCTGGGTTTGAAGCGTGACAGTCTGGGTTACCGACTTAAAGCCGGACTGTTTTACTTCGACGTGATACTCCGACGGAGGCAGGGCTGGAATGACGTAATTCCCGGCCTCATCGGTATTGGCGGTGACGGCCCGCCCAGTTCCCGCGTTTGTGACGGTGACGGTTGCTCCGGAAACGACGGCACCGGCGGAATCCGAGACGGTGCCGCTTAGCCGAGCGGTGTTGGTTTGTGCAACAGCAAACGCTGCAAAGAAAAGCAACACCAGCAGCATCGCAAATTTCTTAAACCTGGACATATCTTCTCCTGTAGTGCGTTCTTGCGGGGCAATGAGCCAATATGAGTGCATAGCTGGGGTACCCTGCTCGTGTTGATTCCAGGCAGGTTTAGCCATTAGGGACTGTGCAAGTTGGTAGTACAAACAGAGGATTGACCGCGATTGGCAACGTTTTATACGGTTACAGAGACAAGGCCCTAGGCCCTCTGTAAGATGGAAACGTTGTTACATCCCTGTTAAATGGCTGTTGCGCCCACGTTCGTCGCCGGTCGGGAGCAGTGCTTCCAACAAATAGAGAGGCTTACCAATAGTCATAGCCTCCGCGGAGCTGAATCGCTCTGCAAACTCCTTCGGTATCTGGGCGAACATTCGCTTGCCCACCCTCCGACCCACGTCAAGGAGTATCAAATTGCAACCGAGGTTTTCGGACGCTCGGCGCAGTTTGATTCCCACACGGACTCGACAGTTCGGGTCCAAGTTGGGCGATTAAGAACGAAGTTGGCGGAGTACTACTCAGCTGAGGGATGCGACGATCCAGTCATTGTGAAGCTGCCCAAGGGCAGCTATTTTCTTGTTTTTGAACTGCACACGCCGTCCGAGCCTTGGCTGGCGGAGCAAAAACGCTTGCAGGCTGTGCCCCTGCGAGATGGGTCGCGAGGGTCGAACGTTCGATACTGGCGGCTGGCAGCGATCGTCCTTTTAATTGGACTGGCGGGAGCGGTTGCGAGTGTAGTGGGGTTGATCTGGACAGGGAAAGCTCAGCGCTCGATAGCAACGCCGGCAGAAGCCTCCGATAAAGCAGCTCTACAGTCGTTCTGGAAACCATTCCTTTCGGGGACGGAGCCACCTTTAATTGTTTTCAGCAACGCGGCGTTCGTGGGACGACCGGAAAGCGGGATGCGATATTTCGATTCGAAGCACGATCAGAAGGCCGCGATTCGGGACCACTATACGGGTGTGGGGGAGGTGCTTGCCGTCCACGCGCTGGACGAAGTGTTTGCGACGCTGGGTCAAAAAGCTCGTATCAAGCGGGGCAGTTTATTTTCTCTCGACGACGCCAAGAATACGGACCTGGTTTTTGTTGGATCACCTTCTGAGAACTTGACGTTGCTGGATTTGCCGGGGACGCAGGAGTTTGTGTTCCAGCGTGTAGTTAGTGGAGAGCGAAAAGGAGATCTTGCGCTCGTCAACCGTCATCCGCAGGGAACCGAGCCGGAAACGGTGCTGGCGAGTCGCTCGAACGATCCGCTGACGGAGGATTATGCGCTGGTCGGTCTGGTACCGGGGCTCGATCCGGTGCACCAGGTATTGATACTTGCAGGCACCACCACGTTCGGCACGCAGGGAGCGGTGGAGTTTGTATCTCGCGCGGACTCCATCAGGAAATTACTCGCCGGCTTACCCAAGGATTGGGCGAGTGAGGCGAAGCCGTTCGAGGCATTGGTGCGAGTGAAAATCGCGCGAGGCGTTCCGGTCGAGACGGAGTTGGTTGCCGTACACACGAGGCGCTGAGTTCGTGGGCGCAATTAGCTTCTAGCGTCTGGCTTCTGGCGTTTAGCTTCTGGCTTCTGGCGGTTAGGCTTCTTGGCCTTTCTTAAGTCTCCTTAACGCGGTTAGGCTTCTTGGCCTTTCTTAAGTCTCCTTAACGCGGTTAGGCTTCTTGGCCTTTCTTAAGTCTCCTTAACGCGGTTAGGCTTCTTGGCCTTTCTTAAGTCTCCTTAACAAGGATGTTGGATGGATGCCCAGGATGCGGGCGCTCTGCGTCTTGTTGTTTCCTGTTGCGGCCAAGACTTCGCGGATGTAGTCGTCTTCGATTTCGCGCAGAGTGAGAAATTGGTGTCCGGTAGGGGAGACGTCGTAGTCGGAAGAAGGTTCGGGAGAGGGCTGGCGCGAGTCGCGCACGTGATCGCGTATTTCTTCCGGAAGTGAGTCGACATCGATATCGCCCTCCGGCGCAAGAATCATCGTGCGCTCTACCACGTTCTTCAATTCACGGATGTTTCCAGGCCAAGGATACTGTTGCAGCAATTCAGCGGCGGCGGGAGTGAAGCCGGGAAATTTCTTGTGGAGTTCGCGATTGAAGTGTTGGACGAGTTCGAGGGCAAGGGAAAGAATGTCCTGGCGGCGTTCGCGGAGTGGAGGGATTTCAAGGGGAACGACATTGAGGCGGTAGTAAAGGTCTTCACGAAAATGGCCGGTGGAAACGGCCTCCTTCAAATGGGCGTTGGTTGCGGCGATGAGGCGAATGTCGACCTTGATGGTGCGCGTGCCTCCCAGGCGCATGAAGGTTCCCTCTTCGAGCACACGCAGAAGCTTGGCTTGGACGCTGGCTGACATGTTGGCAATTTCGTCGAGAAAAAGAGTGCCAGCATGCGCGCGCTCGAGCAGGCCTTCCTTGCGGCGGCGAGCGTCGGTGAAAGCGCCGGGCTCGAATCCGAAGAGTTCGCTTTCCAGCAGGGTGTCTGGGAGCGCCGCACAATTCAGTTCGACGAGCGGCATTCCAGCGCGAGGGCTGGCGTAGTGGATGGCCTTGGCGAGCACTCCTTTGCCGGTGCCACTTTCGCCTTGAATCAGGATTGTGGTGTGGTCGGACTCTGCCGCTTTGCGGGCGACTTCGAGCATCCGGCGTGTATCGGGATTTTCGGTGACGATGCGGCCGAAGTCGTAGCGTCCCTTGGCTTGTTCGACGTTGTCACGGACGCGCACGCGGAGAGCGAGCATTTCGCTGGCGCGATGGAGGGTGGCGATCATGTCGGCGAGGTGGAAGGGCTTGATGAGGTAGTCGTAGGCGCCGAGCTTCATCGCATCCACGGCGCGGTCTACCATGCGGTACGCGCTCATCATGAGGACGATGGCGGCGGGAGTGGATTGCTTGATCTGGCGCAGGACGTCGACGCCGTCCATGCCGGGCATGACGATGTCGAGCAGGGTGAGGTCGGGCTTCTCGTCGGCGAAAACGCGCAGGGCATCTTCGCCAGAATTGGCGGTATAGACGTCGAAGCCCTCGTCGCGCAATCCGCGGGAGATGGTGCGGAGGGTTAAATCTTCGTCATCGACGACCAAGACAGAGTAGGGCATACGAATCGTTGGCAGATATCAGACCACCATCTGCGACTCATCCTTGCTTTCTTCCGCATTTGCGTTGGTGTGGAGCGGCAAAGTAATGGTGACGGTTGTGCCGTGGTTTACGACGCTGTCGACGCGAATCTCGCCATTGTGGCTTCGGATGTAAGCGTGACTGATGCTCAGGCCGAGGCCGGTACCCTTTCCGCGTTTCGTGGTAAAGAACGGCTTGAATATGTGCGGCAGAACGTCAGGGGGAATGCCTGAGCCGGTATCGGTGATGCGGATCTCGATGTTGTCGACGAAGGTGAGTTGATTTGCCGAAATGGAGATGGTGCCTCCCTCGGGAGTGGCCTCGGCGGCATTAAGCAGCAAATTCATAAAGACTTGCGAGAGTTGATTGGCGTCGGCACGGATGTGGGGCAAGTCGGATGGAACACGATTGCAGAGCAGCTTGTTGCGCAACATGGGCTGGTGCTCGATGAGGATCAGGGTGTCCGCGATCAGGCGGGAAAGGCTGATTCTGCTGAGGACTGGAGGAGTGGGGCGAGCGTAATCCACGAGACCGCGGAGTGTGGACGAAATGCGCCGCGCGCCGGCGATGCACTGCTCGATTTCCTGACGCCTTTCCGGGTCGTGAGTGTCTTTGAGTTCGAGCTCGAGGTGCGACAACATTCCGAGCAGAGGATTGTTGATTTCGTGGGCAGCTCCCAGCGCCAGTTGCGCCAGAGCAGCATATTTTTCGTATTCTGCGAGCTGTGCTTGAAACTGCAGTTTTTCTTTGTTCAGCTCTCGTTCTTCATACAGCCGGCGAAATAATTCTTCCTGGGCAAGATCGCGTTCGCGTTCGCGCTGGCGTCCAAAGTTTTGGGAATGTTCGAGTTCCTTATGGAGGCGTTGGAGCTCATTGTGATGCAGGCTGCGGACGACGAACAGAATCAGCAGCGGCAGGACTAAGGCAGGCACGTACAGCTCGCTAAATAGCGTGGCTACTCCCATGTGGCGCATGGACCTGTACCGCAAATTCGAGGAACGCAGATGCACGGACTCTCAGAACAATGTTGAGGCAGGATGTACGTTCTTACTGTGACCGGTGTCACCGGCCTAGGTGTGCGGCGCGGTTACGGTTGTGCAGTTTGGACGGGGTTCGCGGCC
>Ga0207661_10001055_pt1 | contig 18320 bp, 22 predicted proteins | sample KBSC713LmetaG_FD_184337 | JGI IMG/M metagenome (GOLD analysis project Ga0207661, IMG submission 184337) | Corn rhizosphere microbial communities from Kellogg Biological Station, Michigan, USA - KBS C7.1-3L metaG (SPAdes) (version 2) | ecosystem: Host-associated > Plants > Roots > Rhizosphere ...
ACCGTGCGGCCGCGCTCGAGGCGTGCCGCGAGGCGATCGACACGCTCAAGGAGACGATCCCGCTCTGGAAGAAGGAGGTCTACGCCGGCGGCGAAGAATGGATCGGCAGAGGCTCGTGACCGTGAAGTCCGTCCGCCATTCGCTCGAGCGCGTCGGCTCGATCGCGCTCGCGATCGGCCTGGCGGCGATCAAGTACGGCTTCGTCTTCGCGAAGTTCTTCTCCTTCTTCATCTCGGTCGCGGCGTTCTCGTTCTGGTTCCACAGCTGGTCGTTCGCGTTCGGGTTCGTCCTGCTGATCGCGGTGCACGAGCTCGGGCACGTGTTCGAGGCGCGCCGCCAGGGGCTGCAGGTGTCGATGCCGACGTTCATCCCCTTCATCGGCGCGTACGTGACGATCGAGCGGGCGGGCCTGACGCCGTGGAAGAACGCACTGATCTCGCTGGCCGGCCCCGTCGTCGGCGGGATCGCGTCGGCGGTCGTCTGGAGCGTCGGCTCGGCGCGCGGCTCGGAGATGCTCGAGGTGCTCGGCAACATGGGCTTCCTGCTGAACGCGTTCAACATGCTGCCGATCGGCTTCCTCGACGGAGGCCAGACGGTGCGGGCGGCGCGCGAGGCGTGGCGGATGCCGGTGGTCCGCTTCGAGGGCGGCATCCCGGTGCAGGCGTTCGCGCCCGACCGGCAGCGCGCGGTGCTGATCGGCTGCTTCTACGTGACGGTCGCCTCGCTGCTCGTCCTCGGCATGCTCGCCTCCCGCGTGAACGGCACGATCTAGGGCCATGGCGGATCGCGAGCTGCTCGACCAGACGCACCAGGAGCTCGCCGAGCTGCGTGCGCACACGGCGCGCATCGCGAACGAGTTCTTCTCCGGGTTCGAGAAGGTGGAGGAGATCGACCGGCCTGCCGTCTCGATCTTCGGCTCGGCCCGCGTGCGCGAGGACGCGGACGCATACGACGACGCGCGCGCGACGGCGAAGCGCTTCGCCGAGGCCGGATGGGCGGTCGTCACCGGGGGCGGGCCGGGCGTGATGGAGGCGGCGAACCGCGGCTGCAAGGAGGGCGGCGGCCTCTCGGTCGGCTTCAACATCGAGCTGCCGCACGAGCAGAGCCCGAACCCGTGGACGGACATCGAGATGACCTTCCACCACTTCTACGCGCGCAAGACGATGTTCGTGAAGGCGGCGGAGGGCTTCGTCGTCTTCCCGGGCGGCTTCGGCACCGCCGACGAGCTGTTCGAGTCGCTGACGCTGATCCAGACGGGCACGGTGCGCCACTTCCCCGTCGTGCTGTTCGGGAGCGGATTCTGGAACCCGCTGCTCGCGTGGATCCGCGACCAGGCGCTGCCGCTCGGCATGGTGTCGCCCGAGGATCTCGAGCTGCTGACGGTCACGGACGACGTCGAGGCGGCGGTCGCGCGGGTGCTCGAGTGCTACGAGCAGCGGTGCGCGGAGGTGCCGCACACGCCGCGCAAGGCCGACGCGCAGTAGCGTTCGGCCGTGGAGCTGCGCGACCTCCCGTCGGTGGACGAGCTCGCCCGCGGCGTCGACGACCCGCTCGCGGTCGACGCGGCGCGCGCGGTGCTCGGACGGGCGCGGGAGGAGATCCGCGCGGGCGCGGAGCCGGGAGATCTCGCCGCGCGGCTGCACGAGGAGCTGCGCGCCGCGCGCGCTCCGTCGCTGCGTCGCGTGCTCAACGCGACGGGTGTCCTCGTGCACACGAACCTCGGGCGGGCGCCGCTCGCCGACGAGGCCCTGGAGCAGGTCGTGGCGGCCGCGCGCGGCTATTCCAATCTCGAGCTCGACCTGACGAGCGGCGCGCGCGGGTCGCGGCAGGACCACACCGCCGCCCTGTTGCGCCGCCTGACGGGAGCGGACGCTGCGCTGGTCGTGAACAACAACGCGGGCGCGATGCTGCTCGCGCTCGCCGCGCTCGCGGAGGGTCGCGAGGTGATCGTGTCGCGCGGCGAGCTGATCGAGATCGGCGACGGCTTCCGCATCCCCGACGTGCTCGCGCGCTCCGGCGCGCGCCTCGTCGAGGTGGGGACGACGAACCGGACGCGCGCGGCCGACTACGAGCGGGCGATCGGGCCGGACACCGCCCTGCTCCTGCGCGTGCACCAGTCGAACTTCCGCGTCGTCGGCTTCGCCGAGCAGCCCCGGGTCGACGAGCTCGCCGCGGTCGCCCGGCGGCACGGCCTGCCGCTCGTCGACGACCTCGGCAGCGGCGCCCTCGTAGAGCTGCCGGGCGAGCCGCTCGTCCGCGACTCGCCGGCCGACCTCGTCTGCTTCTCGGGCGACAAGCTGCTCGGCGGGCCGCAGGCGGGCATCGTGGTCGGGCGCGCAGAGCTGGTGGAGCGGCTGCGCCGGCATCCGCTGCAACGCGCCCTGCGGATCGACAAGCTCTCGCTCGCCGCGCTCGAGGGGACGCTGCGCCTCTACCTCGACGCGCCGGGGCGGATCCCGGTGCTGCGCATGCTGCGGCAGGACGCGGCGGTGGTGCGGACGCGGGCGGAGCGGCTCGCGGCGGCATGCGGCGGGACCGTGGAGGAGACGGTCGGCCGGGTCGGCGGCGGCGCGCTGCCGCTCGCCGAGCTGCCGAGCTTCGCGTGCGCGCTCGACGAGTCGCTGGCCGCGGCGCTGCGCGGCGGCGACCCGCCGGTGCTGGGGATCGTCCGCGACGGACAGCTGCTGCTGGACTGCCTGGCGCTCTCCGACGACGAGGCGGACGAGGTCGCGCGGGCCGTGGCGGCATGCCGCTGACGATCGGCACCGCCGGGCACATCGACCACGGCAAGACGACGCTCGTCGAGGCGCTGACCGGCAAGAACACCGACCGGCTGCCGCAGGAGCGCGAGCGCGGGATCTCGATCGACCTCGGCTACGCACCGCTCGAGCTGCCGGACGGACGCCGCGTCTCCGTCGTCGACGTTCCCGGGCACGAGCGCTTCGTCCGCACGATGGTCGCCGGGGCCACCGGGATCGACGCCTTCCTGCTCGTCGTCGACGCGAACGAGGGCGCCCGCCCACAGACGCACGAGCACCTCGCGATCCTCCGGTTGCTCGGCGTCGAGTGCGGCGTCGTGGCGCTGACGAAGGCCGACCTGGCCGACCCCGACACGCTGGAGCTGGCGCGGGCGGAGGCAGAGGAGCTCGTCCCCGGCGCGCCCGTCGTCGCGGTGAGCGCGCGCACGGGCGCCGGGCTCGACGAGCTGCGCGCGGCGCTCGCGGCGGTCGCCGAGGAGCGGCCGCGTACCGACGCGCCGACCCGGCTGTACGTCGACCGGGTCTTCTCGCTGCGCGGGATCGGCACCGTCGCGACCGGGACGCTCTGGTCCGGGACGATCGGCGAGGGCGACACGCTGCGCGCGGAGCCGGCGGGACGCCCCGTGCGCGTCCGCAGCGTTCAGGTCCACGACGCCGAGGTCGCCCGCGCCGAGGCCGGCCAGCGCGTCGCCGTCTCCCTCCCCGGCGTCGAGCGCGCCGATCTGCGCCGCGGCGACGCCCTCGTCGCTCCCGGCGCGTACGCGATCAGCTACCGGCTCGACGTCGCGCTCGCCGAGCTGCACGAGCTCCCGTCCCGCGTGCAGGTGCACCACGGGACGGCAACCGTCGTCGCCCGCGTCGCGCGCGCGGGGGAGCGGTTCGCGCAGCTGCGGCTCGACGAGCCGATCCTCGCCGCGCGCGGCGACCGCGTCGTGCTCCGCGCCGGCACGACCGTCGGCGGCGGCACCGTGCTCGACCCGGCGCCTCCCCGGCACGCGAGCGCCGAGCGGATGGAGGCCGCCGAGCGCGGCGAGGCGCCCGTGTACGCGCCCGTCCGGGCGGACGAACTGCGCCGGCGCGGCGTCCGGGTGGAGGGCGAGTGGGCGTACGCGCCCGAATGGCTCGAGGAGCTGCGCACGACGCTCGAGCGCTCGCTCGACGCCGCCGACCCGCTCGATCCCGGTGTGCCCGTGCCCTCGGAGCCCTGGGCCGACGCGATCGTCCCGCTCCTCGGCCTCGAGCGGCGCGGCCCCAGGCTCTACCGGCCCGGGGCGACCGCGACGCTGGCCGGGCGCGAGGAGGAGGCGCGCGCCGTCGAGGCGACGCTCGGCCTCGAGCCGGTCAAGGTGGAGGACGCGGCGCTCGCGCGGCACCTCGAGCAGCAGGGACGGCTCGTCCGCCTCGGCGACGGCTACGCGGTCTCTGCCGCGGCCTACGAGCAGGCCCGCGATGCGCTTGCCGACGGGATCACGCTCGCACAGTTCCGCGACGCGCTCGGCGTGGGGCGCAAGGCCGCCCAGCTCTACCTCGAGCGGTTCGACGGCGACGGCTTGACACGGCGGGTGGGCGACGTGCGAGTCTTGCGGCGCAAACGGTGAGCACCGGCGAGCTGATCGAGCGCTATAACGACGCGTGGAACGCGCAGGATCTCGACGCGATCGACGCGCTGCACCACGCCGACGTCGTCTTCCACAACCACACGGCCGACGAGCGCGCCGAGGGCGCTCCGGCCGTCCGCGAGCACATCGCCGGGATCTTCCGCGACCATCCGACGCTGCGCTTCACGACACGGTCACTGCACGTCGGCGAGGGCTTCGCAGTGTGCGAGTGGACGGCGACCGTCGAACGGGACGGCGAACGGCTCGAGTGGGACGGCGTGGACGTCTTCCCGGTCCGGGACGGCCTGATCGCGCGCAAGGACGTCTACTCGTCCTCGCACCGGCCGCGCCGTCGCTAGCGCGGCCCCCTCGCTTACGATCCGGCGACGTGTCGGTCGCCGCCCGGAACAACGTCCACCTCACCGGCCGCTCCGGCGCCCAGCCGATGCTGTTCGCGCACGGGTTCGGCTGCGACCAGAACATGTGGCGGCACGTCGCGCCAGCGTTCGAGGACGAGTACCGCGTCGTCCGCTTCGACCATGTGGGCGCAGGCGGCTCGGATCTCTCCGCCTACGACCGGGGGAAGTACGCGTCGCTCCAGGGCTATGCCGACGACATCCTGGAGATCTGCCGGGAGCTCGAGCTCCACGACGTGATCTTCGTCGGGCACTCGGTCAGCGCGATGATGGGCGTCCTCGCCGCGGCAGCCGAGCCGAACCGCTTCGCCAAGCTCGTGCTCGTCGGCCCCTCGCCGCGGTACATCGACGACGGCGACTACAGCGGCGGCTTCACCGCCGAGGACATCGAAGGGCTGCTCGACTCGTTGGACAGCAACTATCTCGGCTGGTCGACCGCGTTCGGGCCCGTGATCATGGGTCGTCCAGACCGGCCGGAGCTGGGCGAGGAGCTGACGAACAGCTTCTGCCGGACCGACCCGGAGATCGCGAAGCACTTCGCGCACGTGACCTTCACGTCCGACAACCGGACAGACCTCGGGCGCGTCGAGACGCCTGCGCTCGTGCTCCAGTGCACCGACGACGTGATCGCGCCGACGCACGTCGGCGAGTACGTACACGCGCAGCTGCGCAACAGCCGGCTCGTGTACATGCGGGCCTCCGGACACTGCCCGAACCTGAGCGCGCCGGAGGAGACCGTCACCGCAATCCGCGCGTTCCTCTGAGATGCCGGGCCCATGCGACGATCTCGCGGGGCTGCTCGAGGAGAGCACGGAGGATCTGTACGAGCACGCGCCTGTCGCGTACGCCTCGACGCTGCCCGACGGACGGATCGTCAAGGTGAACGAGACGCTCTTGCGCTGGACGGGCCGCGAGCGCCCCGATCTGCTGGAGGGCGCACGGCTGCACGACCTGCTCGCGCCCGGCGCGCGCATCTACTACGAGAGCCACTACGCACCGCTCCTCCACATGCAGGGCGAGGTCCGGGAGATCGCGGTCGAGCTCGTCCGCGGCGACGGGTCGCGCCTGCCCGTGCTGATGAGCTCGACGCTCGTCCGGGACGACGACGACCGGCCGCGGCTCGTGCGCACGACCTTCTTCGACGCCTCCGAACGGCGCCGCTACGAGCAGGAGCTCCTGCGTGCGCGCGCGGACGCCGAGTCGCGTGCCCGGGCCGCGCTCGCGCTCGGCCACGTCGACGACGGCGTCGTGCTCGTCGGCCTCACCGGCCGGATCGAGGTGCTGAACCCCGCCGCCGAACGGATCCTCGGGATCGCCGCCGAGGACGCCGTCGGTCGGCCGGCGGCGGAGACGATCGAGGGCTGGGACCTGATCGGCGGCCGCCCGCACGACGCCGAGACGGTGCCCGTCCTCCGTGCCGGCGCCGAGCAGTGGCTCGAGGTCGCCGCGGCCGACGCAGGCGACGGGATGGTCTACACCATTCGCGACGTCACCGGGCAACGGCAGCTCGAGCGGCTGCGCACCGACGTCGTCGCGATCGTCTCGCACGAGCTGCGGACGCCGCTCACGGGCGTCTACGGCGCGGCGGCCACGCTGCTCGCCCGCTCGGCCGAGCTCGACGAGGAGCAGCGCCGGGGGATGCTCGAGCTGCTCGTGGAGCAGGCGCGGCGGCTGTCGACGATCGTCGACCAGATCCTCCTGACGAGCCGGCTCGAGCGCGGCACGATCTCCGCCGAGCTCGGCGAGTTCGACCTGACGGACGTCTTCGCCGACCTCGGCCGCACGGCCGCGCCGGGGGTGGCGCACCGCCTGATCGTCGACATCGAGCCGGGCATCCGCGTCCGCGGCGACCTCGACCGGCTGCGTCAGGTTCTGACGAACCTCGTCGACAACGCGCTCAAGTACTCCGAGGGCCCGGTGCGTGCGACCGTCGAGCCGCGCGACCTGGCGGTGCGGATCCTGATCAGCGACGAAGGCCCCGGCATCCCGGCCGGAGAGCAGGACCGGATCTTCGAGAAGTTCTACCGCCTCGATCCCGACCAGCGCGCGGGCGTCGGCGGCACGGGGCTCGGGCTCTACATCGCGCGCGAGCTCGTGGAGCGGATGGACGGGCGGATCGGCGTCCTGCGCCGCGACCGCGGTGCGACCTTCTACGTCGACGTGCCGCTCCCGTAGCCACCGCCGCCCGGCGTCTCGATCCGGACGAGGTCGCCGGCGCGCAGCGCGAGCGTCGTCTTGGGCGGCTGTTCCTCCCCGTTCACGAGCGTGCGCCCTCGGGCGCCGTCGCCGCCGCCGTGCGCGCCGCGCGGAGCGTTGCGCCGGCGCTCGGCCAGCACCGAGAGCCGGCCGTCCTCGAGCACGCGCAGCTCGCGCACGATTCCCTCGCCGCCGCGGTGCTCGCCTGCGCCGCCCGAGCCGTGGCGCAGGTGCCACCGCTCGACGCGCAACGGATACGCGAGCTCGAGCGCCTCCACCGGCGTGAGCAGCGTGTTCGACATAGCGACGTGCACGCCCGACGGGCCGTCGGCATCCGCGCATGCGCCCTGGCCGCCGCCGATCGTCTCGTAGTACGTGAACGAGTCGTTGCCGAGCGCGACGTTGTTCATCGTCCCCTGCCCCTGCGCGCGGCCGAGCGCGGCGAAGAGGACGTCCACGATGCGCGACGACGTCTCTGTGTTGCCGGCGACGACGGCCGCGGGCGGGCGCGCGTTGACGAGGCAGCCCTCCGGCGCGCTCACCGTGACAGGCGCGAACGCGCCCCCGGACGCCGGCAGGTCGGGCTCCGTGAGACAGCGGACGACGAAGTAGCACGCGGACTTCGTCACCGACAACGGACAGTTGAGATTGCCCCGGTGCTGCGGCGCGGTCCCCTCGAAGTCGATGCGGATCTCCTCGCCGGCGATCTCCACCGCCGCGCGGATCGGCAGATCGCCCTCCACCGCCTCGACGACGTCCTCGGCCTCCCACCGGCCGTCGGGCAGGCGGGCGATCGCCGCGCGGACGAGCCGCTCGGAGTACGCGTACAGCTCGTCCATCGCCGCGGCGACGCGTTCGCGGCCGCGCCGCTCGCACAGCTCGGCGATGCGCCGCTCCGCGAGCCGGTGCGCGGCGATCTGCGCGCGCAGGTCGCCGCGGCGTTCGTCGGGGTTGCGCGCGTTCGCGTAGAAGAGCGCTTCGACCTCGTCCGTGAGCGGCGTCGGCGGGACGATCAGCCCCTCCTGGTACAGCTCGTGCGAGAACGCGGGCAGGCTCGCCGGCTCCATGCCGCCGACGTCGGCGTGGTGCGCGCGCGAGACCGCGAAGCCGAGCTCCGTGCGCGAGACGAGCGTCACGTCCGGCAGGTGCGTCCCGCCCGTGTACGGGTCGTTGAGGATCCAGACATGTCCCGCAACCACGTTGCGGGACATGACGGCGGCGACCGCGTCCGGCATCGCCCCCAGGTGGACGGGGATGTGCTCCGCCTGCGCGACCATCCGGCCGCGCTCGTCGAAGCTCGCCGTCGAACAGTCGCGGCGCTCCTTGATGTTCGCGCTGAACGCGGAGCGGATCAGGACGGCGCCCATCTCCTCCGCAACCGCGCGGAGCGCGCTGCCGAGCACCTGCAGCTCCACGTTCATGCTCATCGCGACAGCACCAGCGTCCCGTCGTCGTTCGTCTCGCCGTGCCAGCCCTCCGGAACCCAGCACGTCGCCCCGTCCAGCTCCACGAGCTCGGGCCCGTGCGCAAGGCGGTTAGTAACACGGTGCAACTTGAGCTCCGGTCCCGGGGTGACGGCGGCCGTGCGCACGGCGACGAGCTCGACCTCCCGGCCGGGGTCGGCATAGCCGTACCGCTCCTCGTGTGCGCGATGGAATGCGGCGGCGACGTCACCGCCCAGCGGGACGGTCAGCTCGAACGACTGGCCGCGGTAGCGCAGGTCGGCCTCGCCCGCGGACGGCAACTCGCCGGCCTCCGCGAGCGGACGGACGACGGAGACGACGCGGTCGCGCCGCTCCTCGCTCGCCGCGAGCCCGAGCGCCGAGAGGACGCCGGCGGCGGCGGGGACGAGCACGACCCCGATCTCCAGCTCCTCCGCCAGCGCGCACGCGTGCAGCGGCCCGGCACCGCCGAACGCCACGAGCGCGAAGTCGCGCGGATCGTGACCGCGCTCCACCGAGACGACGCGCAGCGCGCGCAGCATCTCCGCATTCACGACGTCGACGACGGCCGCGGGGTCGATCCCCCCGAGCGCGCGCACCGCAGCGTCGCGGTCGAGCACGAGCCCGCCCGGCAGCTCGGCGGGCAGCCGCCCCAGCAGGAGGTTCGCGTCGGTGACGGTCGCGCCGCCGCCGCGCCCGTAGCAGGCCGGCCCGGGATGCGCACCCGCCGACTGCGGGCCGACGCGGGTCGCCCCGCCCGCGTCGCGCCACACGAGCGAGCCGCCGCCGGCGCCAACCGTGTGCAGGTCGAGGGTCGGCAGCCGAACGGGAAAGCCGCCGACCTCCCGCTCCGCCACGCGCGCCGCGCGGCCGCCGGGCAGGAGGCAGACGTCGGTCGAGGTGCCGCCCATGTCGAACGCGATCGCGTCCGGAAAGCCGGCCCGCCGCGCGAGCAGCCCGGCGCCGACGACGCCGCCCGCCGGCCCCGAGACGAGGATCGCAGCGGGATGCGCAGCCGCCTCCTCCACCGAGGCGACGCCGCCCGACGAGAGCATCACGAGCGGCTCGGGCAGTCCGGCCGCGAGCGCGCCGTCGCGCAACGCGCGCAGGTAGCGTCCGGCGGCCGGAGCGAGATAGGCGTCCGCAGCGGTCGTCGACGCGCGTTCGTACTCGCGGAACTCCGGCGCGACCGCGTGCGAGGCGACGACGTGCACGCCGGGATGCCGCGCACGCAGCGCCTCGACGACCCGCCGCTCGTGCGACGGGTCACGGAACGAGAAGAGCAGGCAGACGGCGACCGACTCCGCGTCGCCGACGTCGGGGACCTCGCCGAGCGGGACGAGCTCCTCGCCGTCGGGCCCGATCCGCCCTCGCACGCCGAAGCAGCGCGCGAGGGGGACGAGGGGCGCGGGATGCTCCTCGCACAACCGGTACAGGTGCGCGCGCGCCTGGCGCCGCGTGTGCAGCAGGTGCTCGAACCCTTCGTTGCCGACGAACGCGGTACGCGCACCGCGCCGCTCGAGCAGCGCGTTCGTGGCGACGGTCGTCCCGTGCGCGAACCGCTCCACGTCTTCGACGCCGACGGCCCGCACCGCCGCGAGCACCGACTCCTCCTGACGCGGTGCGGTCGGCACCTTCGCCGTGCGCAACGTGTCGCCGTCGACGAGCACCGCGTCGGTGAACGTGCCGCCGACGTCGACGCCGAGGATCGCCACGGTGCGTACTCTGCATCGCCGTGCCTGTCCGCGCCTTCCTCTTCGACTTCGACGGGCTGATCCTCGACACCGAGACCGCGTCGCGTGCCGGCTGGCGCTGGCTGTACGCGCAGCACGGCCACGAGCTGCCGGACGACCTTTGGATCACGCTGGTCGGGACGCACGGCGGCTGGGACATCTGGGGCCATCTGGAGGAGCTCGTCGGCGCGCCCGTCGACCGCGACGCGTGGAACACGCGGCGGTACGAGCACGAGCTGACCATGCTCGAGGCGGAGCAGCTGCGGCCGGGGATCCTCGACTATCTCGAGTTCGTGCGGGAGAACGGCCTGAAGCGCGCGATCGTCTCGAGCGCGTCGCGCCGGTGGATCGACATGCACCTCGAGCGGCTCGAGCAGACGGTCGGGTGGGACGCGATCGTCACGGCGGATCGCGATACCGCGCGGGCGAAGCCGAATCCGACCATGTACCTCGAGGCGCTCGAGCTGCTCGAGGTAGCCGCCGAGGAGGCGGTCGTGTTCGAGGACTCGCCGAACGGCGTGCGCGCGGGAAAGGCGGCCGGGATCTTCGTCGTCGGGATCCCGAACGACGTGACCCGCGACGTCGGGCTCGCCGAGGCCGACCTCGTGCTGGACTCGCTCGCCGACCTCCCACCCGCGGAGCTACTGCAGCGCGCGGACGCCGGCGGTCGCGAGCGCACCGCAGACGACGACGAGCCACAGCGGCGCGCGCAGCAGCACTAGGACGATCCCGGCACCGACGCCGGCGAGCCGCGCGTCGACCACGAAGTGGCGGCCGCTCGCGAACGTCTCGGTGACGACGAGCGCCGCGAGGATGGCGGGTGCGATCGACGAGAGCAGCGTGTCGGCGACCGGGGGAATCCGGCGGCCGGCGACGCCGGCCGGCCCGACCGCCTTCAGCAGCACGGTCCCGATCCCGACGGCGACCACCGTCGCCCAGCCGGCGCTCACCGGCGCCTCCCGCCGGCGAGCACGGCGGCGGTTGCGGCGAGGATCGGCACGCCGGGCGGCGTCAGCGGGATGAGCAGTGCCGCGATCGCGGCGCCGAGCACCGCGACCCGCGCGTGCGAGCGCGACCCGAGCTGCGTCGCGAGCAGCGCGACGAAGAGCGCGGCGAAGGCCCCGTCCAGGCCGAACGCGGAGGTGTCGCCGATCGCCTGCCCGGCGAGCGCGCCCACGGCGGTGCCGCCGACCCAGGCGACCCAGAGCGTCGCGCCGACTCCGAGCAGGATCGGCAAGTCGCCGCGCGAGAGCGCCCACGACTCGTCGACGACGAGTTGCGCCTGGCCGATGCGGCGCGTCACCGAGCCCCGGAACGAGCGGGCGACGCTGATCCCGATCGGCACGTAGCGGGCGTTCAGCAGCAGCGCAGCGGCGACCGCCGCGGCGACGCCGCCGCCCGCGCCGAGGACGGAGGCCGCCGCGACCTGCGAGGAGCCGGCGAACGTCGTCGCCGACATCACCACCGCGGCAACGGCGTCGAGATGCGCCGTCCGCGCGAGGACGCCGAACGACGCGCCGAGCGCGGCCACGGCGGGGAAGAGCGGCGCCGCGAGGCGGATCCCTCTACGCATGCCGGCTCCGGTAGCGCCGCGCCTTCGCCCGGTTGCCGCAGACCGCCATGTCGCACCACCGGCGCGAGCGGTTGCGCGCGCTGTCGACGAACGCCCACTGGCACGAGTCGGAGCGGCAGGCCTTCAGCCGCGCGAAGGAACCGTCGGCCGTCGTCTCGGCGACAGCCGCCAGCACCTGGGCGAGCCGCGAGCGCTCGTACGAGCGGAACGCGAGCGCGCCCCGGGCGAAGCCCACGCGCAGCCCGGCGCGCCGCGCGGCCTCGTCGAGCACCCGGGAAGCCAGCTCGACGTCGCAGGCGATCCCGTTGTTCGCGCGCAGGAGCACGCGGATCGCCTCCCGGACCCGTCTGGCGCGCGGATCCGTAAGCGCGTCCTTACCGCCCTCGAGATCCGCCGTGTTGACGAAGTCGCGAATCGCCTCCAGAGCTTCCATAACCTGTGTTAGCGTAACACCGGTTATCCCAACGGAGGAGGCTGAACATGAGCGCGTACCGGAGCGCGACGCTGGACGACGTGGCCGCCGAGCGGTGGCCGAGCTGGATCCCCGTACGCCACTACTTCGGTATCGACGCGTTCGGCGTCAACGCATACCGCGTCGACTCGGGCGGGAGTGCGGTGCCGGATCACGACGAGTCCGACAGCGGTCACGTCGAGCTGTACTACGTCGCGAGCGGCGCCGCCCGGTTCACGATCGCGGGCGAGGACGTCGAGGCACCCGCCGGCACCTTCCTGTACGTCGAGGATCCGGCGGCGAAGCGCTCGGCGGTCGCGAGCTCCGACGGGACGGTCGTCCTCGCCGTGGGCGCGCCGCGCGGCAAGGCGTACGAGGTGCTCGGCTGGGACACGCAGTACCTCGAGGGCGGCGAGTGATCGCCCACGTGTGAAAGCCTTCGCAGGAGACGGCCTCGAAGCGGCTGCGTTCTTCGACCGGGACGAGAGATACCTCTTGGACAAGGAGATGCAAGTCGCGCACGACGAGGCGGACGTCCGCCTGAACCGCCCCAAGCGAGCTAGCGCCAAAGGCGCTAACGAGCGCGGCCCGAGAGCGGGCGCCGGCCTCCCCGCGCCCGCGCCATTGGCCCGGGCCAAACCAACGAGCCCTTGCTGCGCGGAGCGCATCGGAGACCGCGCTCTCCGATGCGCGCAGCTCCTTGGCCCGTCCGGGAGCTAGGCTCCCGGACGCTCGTGGAGCGGCGGGGCCCGGTGGCCCAGCGCGTCTTCAAAACGCGTCAGGCGGCGTAACCCGTCGCTGGGTCGGTTCGACTCCGGCGCCGCTCCGTGCACCTCCCGTTCACCCCACTCCACCGCGGCGGCACGGGGGCGCCGTTGCTGCTCCTGCACGGCTTCATGGACACGTGGCGCACGTGGCAGCTCGTGCTGCCGGCGCTCGAGCGCCGCGGGACGTGCTCGCGCCGACGCTGGCCACGGGCGGACCGCCGGCGGAGCCGCTGACCGAGACGACGCTCGTCGAGGCGGTCGAGCGGCTGCTCGACGAGTCGGGAATCGAGACCGTCGACGTGGCGGGGAACTCGCTCGGCGGCTACGTCGCGCTCCAGCTGGCGGCGCGGGGTCGCGCGCGCAGCGTCGTCGCGCTCGCGCCGGCGGGCGACGAGGTCGCCGGCCGCGAGGCGCTGGCCCATCTCCGCTCGATGCGGCGCGTGCTCGAGCGCTCCGCTGCACTCGCGGACACCGTCGTCGCGACGCGCGGGGGAAGACGCGCCGCGACGCGCGACCTGACCGTCCGGTTCGAGCACATCCCCGCCGAGCTGATCGCGCACCAGCTCGTGGGCGCCGCGCGGTGCCCCACGGCGCTGCCGTTGATCGAGCGCGGCGAACGGGACGGCTGGCCGCTCGACGCGGCGCGCGTCGCGTGCCCGGTTCGAATCGTCTGGGGCACCGGGGACCGGCTGCTTCCGTGGCCGCGCTCGGCGGAGCGCTGGCGGCGCGAGCTGCCGCAGGCGGACGTCGTCGTGCTGGACGGCGTGGGCCACTGCCCGCAGCTCGACGTGCCCCTCGAGGCGGCGGAGCTGATCCTCGGCTGGTCCTGAGAGATGGAATCGCTAGGGGCCGAGCGCGAGGCGCGCGGCGGCGAGCCGGTGCGGCTCGAGCCGCTCGCGCTGGTCGCGCGCCCGCTCGGCGAGCCGCTCCTGCCGGAGCGAGAGCCAGAAGCCGCGCTTCCCCTCGACGAGCTGCGCGAGCGCGTCGAGCTCGCCCAGGCGGGAGAGCGGCGAGTACGTCGTCAGGTGGCCGTTGGGCTTCAACCGTCCGAGCCGCTCCGCGAGGCGCGCGCCCACGACCCGCCCGCGCGAGGGACGAACGCCGGCGCCGGCCATGTGGCGCAGCAGGGCGTCGCGATCCTCCGCGAGCTCGCGTTGCAACCCCGCGAGGAACGTGCCGAGCTCGCTCTCCGCATTCGAACGCTGCGCGCGCCGCGCGAGCTCGACCGCGACCGTCTGCTGGAAGAGCTGGTCGTTCAGGTAGATCGGGAGGTAACGGCTCACCGGCACGCCTCGACGGCCGCGCGGAGCTCGGCGCAGCAGTACGCGAGACGGGCGTCGAGCCCGCGGCGCTCGGCGGCGTCGATCGCGTCGTGCGCGAGCGTGCCGGCGATCAGCAGCGCGGTCGGCGCGCTCGACGCCTGCTCCTCGACGGCGCCCGACGCGGTCTCGAGCGCGGCGGCGGCAAGCAGCAGCGCCGACACCACCTCGCGGTCGCGCTCGTCGTCCCGCGCCACGTACGTCGACGTGGCTTCCTCGCACAGGCGCGCGCAGCGGTCGAGCTGCGCCGCGAGCTCGCTCCGCGACGTCCCCTGCATGCCGCGGCGATGTTTCCAAATCGCGGGTGCTAGCGGTCGCGCGGATCGTTCTCGCGGGCGGCCTCGCCCGCCTCGCCCCGCTTCTCGACGACGAGATAGCGCTCGCTCTCCGAGACGATCGACTCGACGTCACGCTGCTCGTGCCCGGGCGCGACGAAGAAGCGGTCGCCGTGCTCACGCACCCGCTCGTACTCGCTCGTGGGCACGTCGACGAGCCGTTCCGCACATCCGGTGTCCGCGCACTCGCACACGAGTGTGAGCGTCCTCAGGCCGCTGCTCAGCTCCTCCACCCGCTCGTTGACGCGGCGGAAGAGACTCTCGTTGTCCGCCGCCCGCTGCGCGCGCATGCCCACATGACGACCCTACTACCCGTCCGCAGATCCGACATAGACGACGACCGCCGATCCCTGCGGCGCGTCGCCGGTCGGCGTCTGGTACACGACGACCCCGTCGCTCGACGCGTCGCTGACCGGCCACTCGACGCTGACGACCGAGAAGCCGGCACCCGTCAGGTCGTCCTGCGCCGCCGAGCCGTCCTCCCCCGTCGTGTCCGGGACGCTTCTCGCCTGCTTGGGATGCGCTCCGGCCGAGACCTGCAGGCGCACCTTGCCGCCCACGCGCGCGTTCGAGACGACGACGCCGGCAGGCTGCGACGCGGCCACGTACCCGACGATCACCTCCTGCCGCCCCTGGGCGATCCTCTGCGCGGCAGCGTCGAGCCGCATGCCGCTGTAGTCGTTGCCGGAGGACGACCCCTGCGCCGTCGTCGTCGTGGTCGTCGGGGCGGTCGTCGCGGGCGCGCTCGCCGCGACGTTCATCCTCACCGTCGAGCCCTGCTGCACCTTCGCCCCCGCGGAGGGGCTCTGCGCGACGACGGTCCCGGCGGGCTGCGTCGAGGGGACGTCGACTGCCCGAGCGGCGAGCCCGGCCTGCTGCAGCGCGCTCACGGCGTCCTGCTGCGACTGCCCGGTGACGTCGGGGACGGCGACCGCCGCGGCACCCTTGGCCACCGTCAACCGGACGGCGCTTCCGCGCTTCGCGCGCGTGCCCGGCTCGGGCGACTGCTTCACGACGGTGCCCGGCGCGGCCTGCGCGGCCGCCTGCGTCAGCTCCGCCGTCAACCCCTTCGCCTGCAGTTGCTTGACTGCGTCGGCGGCGGCGAGCCCGACGAGCTTCGGCACCGCGACCCCCGGCTTGCCTTTCGAGACGGTCAGCGTGACGACGCTCCCCTGCACGATCTGCCTGCCGGGCTTCGGCGACTGCGCGACCACGGTTCCGATCCTCCTGTGCGACGTGCGCCGCACGACCTTCGACTCCAGCTTCCGTTCCTTGAGCTGGAACTCGGCCGCCTGCAGCTTGATCCCGGTCAGCTTGGGGACGGTCGACTTCGCCGTCACGACGACGGACGCCGAGCGCGCGTTGGCGTTGTCGTCGCGGTAGCCGAACCACCAGACGAGGAAGGCCGCGGCGACGGCGAGCAGCGCCAGCCCGGCGAGCCAGAGCGCCCAGTCGTCGCGCGGGAGGGCGGCCGCACCGCCGCCCCGCACCTCGGTCGTCGTCCCGCCGCCGAGCCGGCGCACCGTCTCGGCGATCCGGCGGCGGCGCCGGCCGGGGAACCGCGCGCGCTCCACGTAGGCGACCCAGCGGTCGAGCTGGTCCGGCGGCAGTGCCCAGAAGCGCTCGCGCGCCGTCTGGTTCGCCGCGAGCGCGTCCTCGAGATCAGCGGGTACGGGTCGGCGTGCCATTGTCCGCCGGGAAAACGTTCCCGACGGCAGTGCGGTTACTCGCCGCGCAGCTCGTCGATCTGCCGGCGCGTGCGCTCGTGCACGTCGCGGCGGCGCACGTCCACGTCGTCCGGCACTTCGTCGACCGGCTTCTCGCCCGCTTCGAACTCGTCGCGGTCGTCGGCGGCTCGGGCCTCGGCGAGCCTGGCGCGCAAATCGGCCGCATGGTCCGGCGCAGCCGGATGCGCGCGTCGCCTCCACCAGGCGACGCCGAAGATCCCGGCCAGGGCGGCGAGCAGACCCTTCACGTGCGCGATGCTACAGTGGCCGTCGCTTCCTGCCCCGTCAACGTGCCGTTCCGTCCCGAGCGGCGCAGGCAGTCGGGGCCGATTCAGACCGTGGGAAGCCTGACAGCTAAGGAGGTCATCGGGACCTTGACCACATACGAAGTTCTGCTCATGCTGGACCCCGAGGGGGCCGAGGCGCACCAGGACGACCTGCTCGCGCGTGTGCGCGATCTCGTCGAGAAGGGCGGCGGCACCTGGCAGAGCCATGACGCGTGGGGCCGCCGGCGCCTCGCGTACCCGATCTCGAAGAAGCCGGAGGGCGTCTACCACCTCGTCGTCTTCGAGTCCAACGCGGACACGCTCGACGAGATCGCGCGCGTCCTGAAGATCGACGACGCCGTCATGCGCCACATGGCGACGAAGCACATCGAGGGTTCCCGGACGAGTGCACCCCGCGACGAGACGCCGGCTCCGGCGCCGGTCGCGGTGCCCGAATACGAGGCCCCGCCCACCCAGACGGACGAGGAGGAGTAAGCGATGGCCCAGAACATCAACCGCGTCGTCCTCGTGGGGAACCTCACGCGCGACCCGGAGCTCCGGCACACGGGCGGCGGCACCGCCGTCTGCTCGCTGCGGGTGGCAGTCAACGGCAGCCGCCGGGACGAGTCCGGCCAGTGGGTCGACAAGCCGAACTACTTCACCGTCAACGTGTTCGGCAACCAGGCCGAGAGCTGTGCCCAGTATCTGTCCAAGGGCCGTCCCGTCGCGATCGACGGCCGGCTCGACTGGCGCGAGTGGCAGGCCCAGGACGGGGCGAAGCGGGAGTCGGTCGAGGTGATCGCCGACCGCGTCCAGTTCCTCGGCAGCCGCGACGGCGGCGGCGACTTCGGCGGGGGCGGCGGCGGCAACCAGTTCGTGCCGGCCGGCGCGGGCTCGGAGCACGCCGACTTCCCGGCCGCCACCGACGACGACATCCCCTTCTAGGAGTACGAATGGCACGCGAGAGAACGCAGCAGCGGAAGCGCCCGGGCGGGCCGGCGGGGCCGGTCAAGCGCCGGAACTGTTTCTTCTGCAAGGACAAGATCGAGGAGATCGACTACAAGAACGTCAACCAGCTGCGGCGGTACGTCTCCGAGAAGGGGAAGATCCGCAGCCGGCGCATCACCGGCGCCTGCCGCCGGCACCAGGTGCAGGTGGCGACGGCCGTGAAGCGGGCGCGCGAGATGGCGCTCCTGCCGTACGTCGCCGAGGGCGCCGAGGAAGGCCGCGGGGGCGGCCGTCCGCGCCGCGACAGGGACGACCGCTGATGGAGGTCATCCTGCTCAGCGACGTCGAGAAGGTGGGCCTGCGTGGGGACGTCGTCTCCGTCGCCCGCGGCTATGCGCGGAACTACCTGCTGCCGCGGCGGCTCGCCGAGGAGGCGACCACTGCCCGCGTCACGGAGCTGCGCAAGCGCGACGCACAGCGGGCCCGGCACGAGGCGAAGACCGCGGACGAGGCGCAGGCGCTCGCGTCGAAGCTCGGCTCGATCGAGCTGCGTTTCGACGTGAAGGCCGGCCCGACGGGCTCGCTCTTCGGCTCGGTGACGCCGACGGACGTCGCCGACCGGCTCTGGGAGGAGCACAAGGTGCGCGTCGACCGGCGCAAGATCGGGATCGACACGATCAAGCGGATCGGGCGCTACCAGGTGCCGCTCGACCTCTTCCAGGGCGTCACCGTCGAGGTGCGGACGCTCGTCGTCCCCGAGGGCGGCGAGCTGCCCTCCGACGAGGAGCTC
>Ga0207661_10001056_pt1 | contig 18313 bp, 15 predicted proteins | sample KBSC713LmetaG_FD_184337 | JGI IMG/M metagenome (GOLD analysis project Ga0207661, IMG submission 184337) | Corn rhizosphere microbial communities from Kellogg Biological Station, Michigan, USA - KBS C7.1-3L metaG (SPAdes) (version 2) | ecosystem: Host-associated > Plants > Roots > Rhizosphere ...
TCCCTGGTCGGCGCCGAGATCGCCCTCTTCGGCGCGGTCTGGCTGGCCCGCGAGCTATATGCGGAACGGCGGTGGGCGCCTTGATCGCGCTGCTCGCCGGGCTCCTGCTGCTCCTCGCCGGCCTCGCGGTCGACGACGTCTCGCTGCCGCTGCACATGGCCGGGCACGGCGTCGTCGTCGCCCTCGCCGCGCCGCTGATCGTGCTCGGCCGACCGCTGAGCATGGTGCTGCGAGCGCTGCCCCGCGGCGCGGCGCGGGACACGGTTGCCCTGCTGCGCTCCCCGGCGATGCGGGCATTGCTCTGGCCGCCGCTCGCCTTCCTCGCCTTCGTCGCGACCCAGCTCGCCTTCCACCTGACGCCCCTGTTCGGCGCCTCGCTCGAGGACGGTCCGCTGCACGACCTCGAGCACCTACTCTTTCTCCTCACCGCACTCTGGCTGTGGACGGTCTGCCTCGCGGTCGAGCCCCTGCCCCACCGCTGGCCGGCGCTCGCCCGGGCGGGCCTGCTGATGGCGGCGATGATGCTGAGCGATGTCGGCTCGGTGAAGCTCATGCTCGACGGCGAGGCGGCGGCCGGGGCGGCGATGACGGTCTCGATGATGCCGATCGGCCTCGGCGCCGCCGCCCTCTACTGGCGCGAGCTGCTGCGCGAAGAGCGCCGCGCCGCCCGCCGCGAGGTCGCCGATCCAAGAGCGGGAGTCGCCCATGCGTCCTAGGCGCCTCGCCACCGCAACCCTCGCCCTCCTCCTCGCCGCCTTCGCCACGGTGAGCTTCGCCAAGCCGCCGACCGACCAGAGCAACGAGTGGACAGTTGACCACCGTATAGGTGGGTCAACTGTCCACTCGGCGTTGGAACGAACGGGGCGGCGGCTGTTCGAAGAGGGATGCTCGAGCTGCCACGGGTTCGACGGCAAGGGGGTTCCCGGGCAGGGGCCCTCGCTTGCCGGCGCGGGGGAAGCGGCGGCCGACTTCTACCTGCGCACGGGTCGGATGCCGCTCGACCAGGTCGGCGAGCAGCCACTGCGCGGCGAACAGGGCTACTCCGACGACCAGATCCGCGCCCTCGACGCCTACGTCGGCTCGCTCGGGCCCGGGCCGGCGATCCCGGCGGTCCGCCCCGCGGAGGGATCGCTGAGCGAGGGCATGCGGCTCTTCACCGAATCGTGCGCCGGCTGCCACGGGACCGGCGGCAAGGGCGGCGTCGCGATCGGCGCCTACGCGCCGCCGCTCGGCGAAGCGACCTCGACCGAGGTCGGCGAGGCGATCCGGGTCGGGCCCTACGTGATGCCGCGCTTCTCCGAAGCGCAGCTCGACCAAGCCGACCTCGACTCGATCGCCCGCTACGTCGAACTGACCAAGGAACCCGACGATGCCGGCGGCTGGGGCATCGGCCACATCGGCCCGGTCCCCGAGGGACTGATCGCCTGGCTGGCGGCGATCGCCGCGATCCTGCTCGTCGCCCGCCTGATCGGCGAGCGCGGCGCCGAAGAGCCGACGCCGAAGCGCGGGGAGCCACGCCGATGATCGGTCGCCTGCTCCGACTCTGCCGCTGGCTCTGGCGGATCGCGATCGCCGGCGTGCTGCTCTGGCTGCGCCGCGGCAAGGAGCCCCTGCCCGAGCGCGAGCTGCCGGCAAGCCCGCGGGCCGAGAAGGGGGTCGCCGCGCTGCTTGTCGGGGCCGGCATCGCCGGCGCCGCCTTCGTCCTGATCTACGGGTTCGACGAAGCCAACACGCAGTTGCTCGGCGTCGCGGCCGCCACGGCGCTGGGGCTGCTCGCGATCGCCCTGATCGTCGCCGCGCAGGCGATCGTGCCCCAGGAAACGCTGAGCGAGGAGCGACCGCGCTTCGCCGACCCCGCAGCCGAACGGGGCGCCGAGGTGGACGAGATCGCGATGAGGGCTCGCGAAGGCATCGACGGCATCACCCGGCGCCGCCTGCTCGGCGCCGCGGGCGGGGCCGCCGCGCTGGGCCTCGGCGCCGCCGCGGCGGCGCCGCTCGCCTCGCTCGGTCCTCGCGTCGGCGATCGCCTGCGCGAGTCTCCCTGGCGCGACGGCACGCCGCTGGTCGAGGAGAACGGTCGCCCGGTCCTCGCCGACGACCTCACGGTCGGCGGCTTCCTCACCGCCTTCGCCGCGGGCTCGGACAAACGCGACCTCGCCTCCTCGCTGGTCGTCGTCCGCGTCCGCCCGGAGGAACTCGAGCTGCCGCCCGAGCGCGCCGACTGGGCACCCGAGGGACTGCTCGCCTTCTCGAAGATCTGCACCCACGCCCAGTGCGCGATCAGCCTCTTCCGCTACCCGCTCTACCCGGAACGCTCGCCGGGCCCGGCCCTGGTCTGCCCCTGCCACTACTCGACCTTCGACGTGCTCGAGGGCGGCAAGCGCATCTTCGGGCCGGCGGTGCGGCCGCTGCCGCAGCTGCCGCTGAAGATCGAAGCGGGGCGCCTGCTTGCCGCCGGCGAGCTCTCCGGCGCGGTCGGCGCCTCCTGGGGCGGCGTGGAGGAAGGCTCTTGATCCGCCGTGCCGTCAGCGCCGTGGACCAGCGCACGGGCGCCGGCTCGATCCTCGGCAAGGCGCTGCGCTACGTCTTCCCCGACCACTGGACCTTCCTCTTCGGCGAGATCGCCCTCTACGCGTTCGTCATTCTCGTCGGCACCGGGATCTACCTGACGCTCTTCTTCGAGCCGAGCACGAGCCAGGTCGTCTACCACGGCTCCTACGCGCCGCTGCGCGGGCAGGAGGTCTCGAAGGCCTACCAATCGGCGCTCGATCTCTCCTTCAACGTCCGCGCCGGCCTGCTGATCCGCCAGGTCCACCACTGGGCGGCGCTGACCTTCGTCGCCGCGATCGTCGTCCACCTGATGCGGATCTTCTTCACCGGCGCCTTCCGCAAGCCGCGCGACCTCAACTACTACATCGGCCTGACCATGCTGATGCTGGCGGTGCTCGAGGGCTACGCCGGCTACTCGCTGCTCGACGACCTGCTCTCCGGCATGGGCCTGGCGATCGGCAACGCCGTCGCCCTCTCGATTCCCTTCGTCGGCGGCCAGATCGGCACGCTGATCTGGGGCGGGCGCTTCCCCGGCACCGACGCCTTCATGTCGCGCCTCTTCATCGCCCACGTGCTGCTGCTGCCGGTCGCAATCGGCAGCCTGATCGCGGTCCACTTGGCGATGGTCGCCACCCCCCACCACACCCAGTTCCGCGGGCGGGGGCGGCGCGAGACGAACATCGTCGGCACGCCGCTCTGGCCCGCCTACGCGCTGCGCTCGCTCGGCCTCTTCGCCGCCGTCGCCGCCGTCCTCTTCGCCCTCGGCGGCCTCGTCCAGATCAACCCGATCTGGCAGTGGGGACCGTATGAGCCCTACCTCGGGACGAACGGGGCGCAGCCCGACTGGTACCTCGGCTGGCTGATCGGCGCCCTGCGCCTGATGCCCCACTTCGACCTCACGGTCGGCAGCTACACCGTGGTCCCCAACCCGTTCTGGGGCGGCGTCGTCTTTCCCCTCCTCGTCTTCGGCTTCCTCTTCGCCTGGCCCGCGATCGAGCGGCGCTGGAGCGGCGACCGCGCCCAGCACAACCTGCTCGACCGCCCTCGCGACAACCCCCGCCGCACCGCGGTCGGCGCCGCCCTCTTCACCTGGGTGGCGACGATCTTCTTCGCCGGCTCGGCCGACCGCGCCTTCGTCCAGCTCGGCGTTCCCTACGAGGGGCAGCTCTGGGCCTACAGAGTGGCTTCATTCTTGCTTCCAATCGCGGCGTACTTCCTCACCCGCCGCGTCTGCGAGCGCCTGCGCGAGGAGGAGTCCCACCCCGGCCGTGGCTCCGGCGCGCGCGCCGTGGCGCGCAACCAAGAGGGTGGCTTCGAGGAGCTGCGGCCCGGAAGCGCGGCAGGTGTCGCCGACGGCGAACGTGGGTAGGAGAGCCGCATGTACTTCCTAGGCCTGATCGTGATCCTGCTGATCGCCCTGGCGATCTTCTTCTCGCCGATCTTCGCCCTGGTCCTGATGGTTCTCTTCCTGGTCGGGCTCGGCGCTTACAAATTCCTCGCCCGCGGCACGGAGCCGGAGCACCTGCCCGCAACCGAGGCTCCCGCCGGAGGCGGCCCGGTGATGGGCAAACACGAAGCGGCGGAACGCGGCATGTGGGGAGAGAAGCGGCCGGAGGAGCAGGCCGAGGGCGGGGAATCCTCTTAGCGGAGCCGGTCGTGCCGTGACCAAGCTCGGCTACACGCTCTCCAGCGAGGAGTTCGACGCTCCCGCCCTGGTCGCACAGGCGCAGCGCGCCGAGCAGGTCGGCTTCGACTTCGCCTCGATCTCCGACCACTTCCACCCCTGGGTCGACGAGCAGGGCGAGAGCCCGTTCGTCTGGGGAACGCTGGGGGCGATCTCCCAATGCACCGAGCGGATCGAGCTGATGACCGGGGTCACCTGCCCGACGACGCGGGTGCACCCGGCGATCGTCGCCCAGGCGGCGGCGACCGCAGCGCAGTTGCTGCCGGGCCGCTTCTCGCTCGGCCTCGGCAGCGGCGAGAACCTCAACGAGCACATCGTCGGCGCGCGCTGGCCGGGCGTGGTCGAGCGCCAGGCCCAGCTCGAGGAGGCGATCGAGGTGATCCGCGAGCTCTGGACCGGCGAGCTGAAGAGCCACCGCGGCGAGCACTTCACGGTTGAGAACGCCCGCCTCTACTCGCTGCCCGAGGAGCCGCCACCGCTGCTGGTCGCGGTCGCCGGCGAAAGCTCGGTCGAACTTGCCGCGCGGACCGGCGACGGCCTGATCGGCACCTCACCGGTCGCCGAGTCGGTCGAGCAGTTCCGCGGCGAAGGAGGCGAGGGCAAGCCGACCTACGGTCAGCTCCACGTCTGCTTGGCCAAGGATGAGGAGGCGGCAAAGGAGCTGGCGCTGAAGCAGTGGCCTAACGGCGCGATCAGCGGCAGCTACTTCCTCGAGCTGCCGCTGCCCGCCCACTTCGAAGAGGCCGCCGAGGTGCTGGACACCGACGACGTCGGCGAGAGCATCGTCTGCGGCCCCGACCCCGAGCGCCACCGCGCCGCGATCCAGGAGTACGTCGACGCCGGCTACGACCACGTCTATGTGCATCAGGTCGGGCCCGACCAGGACGGCTTCTTCGACTTCTATGAGCGCGAGGTGCTGCCCAGCTTCCGCTGAGCCCGTTCCGTTGAACTACACGGCCACCGCGAGGCGCGACAGCGCTTCGCGGTCCTTGCGCAGCTCGCCGATCGACTCGAAGACCGCGGCCGCGCCGGCCTCGCGCAGCTCATCCTCGGAGAAGCCACCGGTGAGCACGGCGAGGGTCGGGATGCCCGCCGCCTCGGCGGCCTTGACGTCCCAGGTCGAGTCGCCAACCATCACCGCGGGCCCGTCACAGCCGACCTTCTCCAGGGCCGCGTGGACGAGATCGGGCTCGGGCTTGGTGCGCTCGACGTCGGCGGAGGTGGTCCAGCCCTCGACCAGGTTGCGGGCGTCCAGCAGGTCGAGGTAGTGCTCAACCTCCTCGGCCTTCGCCGAAGAGGCGAGGATCGTCTTGGCGCCGTCCTCGCGCAGCTCCCACAGCAGCTCGGTGGCGCCCTTCATCGCCTGCACTTCGCCGATCAGCTCGCCGTAGGCCTCGCCCTCCTCTTCGCGAATCGCCTCGCCGTCGCTGTCCTCGGCCTCCTCGCCGATCAGGGCGGCGACGATCTGGTCGCCGCCCATGCCGATGTGGCGATGGATCTGCCAGAGCTGCACGGCGTAGTCGTGCGCGCACAGCGCCCGGTGCCAGGCGAGCGCGTGCTGGTAGTTGGTGTCGACGAGGGTGCCGTCGATGTCGAGCACGACGGTGGTCGGCTTCTCGCGGGTCACCGGCTTCCAGTACCCGCGCTTGCGTGCTCCCCAACCGGGTAACTGAGCCGTATGCGATATCTCCATTTCTGCGCCCACGAGCAGTTCCCGCCCGACGAGCTGCTGCGCCAAGCGATCGCCGCCGAGCGGGCCGGCTTCGACGGGATCGGCTGCAGCGACCACCTCCAGCCCTGGTGGGAGGGCGGCGAGTCGGGCAACGCCTGGGTCTGGCTCGGCGCCGCCGCGCAGGCGACCGAGCGGGTCCTTCTCGGCACCGGGGTCACTCCCCCCGGGCCGCGCTATCACCCGGCGCTGATCGCCCAGGCTTGGGCGACGCTCGAGGTGATGTACCCGGGTCGGCCCTACCTCGGCTTCGGCTCCGGCGAGGCGCTGAACGAGGCGCCGCTCGGCCACGGCTGGCCCCCGGTCGGCGAGCAGATCGAGCGCATGGAGGAGGCGCTGGAGATGATCCGGGCGCTCTGGGACGGCAAGAAGCTGAGCGGCGAGGGTGACCATTTCGCCGCCGATGGCGCCTTCATCCACACCCTGCCCGAGGACCGACGGCCGCCGATCTACGTCTCCGCCTTCGGCCCCAAGGCCGCCGCGGTGGCGGGGCGCCAGGGTGACGGGCTCTGGACCCTGGCCGATCCCGAAGCGGTGCCGGAGATCCTCGACGCCTACCGCTCCGCCGCCGATGACGCCGGCCGCGAGCCGGGCGAGATCGTCCTGCAGGTCGCCTTCTCCTGGGCCGCGGACGACGAGGCGGCGCTGGAGGGCGCGCGGGTCTGGAAGGGCGCCCAGCCGAAGGAGTTCTACAAGGAGGACTGGCACGACCCGAAGGCGATGTACGAGCACGGCGAGGAGCAGATGAGCGACGAGGAACTGCGCGAGGCGATGATCATCTCCTCCGATCCGGGTGAGCACGTCGAGCGGATCCGCCAGGTCGAAGAGCTGGGCGCGAGCGTTGTGGCGCTGATGAACAACTCCGGCGCCGACCCGCATCGAGCGATCGAGGTCTACGGCCGCGAGGTGCTGCCGAAGCTGAGCCAATCGCCGGCGCCCGCCTGAGGGAGCGCCGTGCAACGAGTGCGGATCGGCTGCTCGGGCTGGAGCTACAAAGACTGGCGCGGCGGCCTCTATCCCGAGGGCCTGCCGCAGAAGCGCTGGCTCGAGCGCTACGCCGAGGTCTTCGACACGGTCGAGGTCAACGCGACCTTCTACCGGCTGCCGAAGGAGTCGACGGTGCGGACCTGGGTCGAGCAGGTCCCCGGCGACTTCCTCTTCGCGGTCAAGTCGAGCCGCTACCTGACCCACATGAAGCGCCTGCACGGGATCGCCGACGCGGTCGCCCGCTTCTGGGAGCCGCTCGAGCCGCTGCGACGCGGCAGGCGCCTCGGCCCGGTCCTCTGGCAGCTGCCGGAGAACTTCCACCGCGACGACGACCTGCTCGCCGCGGCGCTTGCGCAGCTGCCCCGCGCCCGCCACTGCTTCGAGTTTCGCCACGCGAGCTGGTTCGTGCCGGCCGTGCGGGAGTTGCTGGCGGAGCACGGCGCCTCGCTGGCGATCGGCGACGACAAGCGCCGGCCGCTGCCCGAGGCCACGCCGGTCGGCGCGCTTGCCTACCTGCGCCTGCACTACGGCCGGCGCGGTCGCGGCGGCAACTACTCCGAGGCCGAGCTCGACGGCTGGCGCCGGCGGATCGCCGCCTGGCGTGCGCGGCGCGAGGTCTTCGTCTACCTCAACAACGACTGGAAGGGCTTCGCGCCGGCGAACGCCCGCTACCTGGCCAGATGAGTCGGCTCGTGCCGGAGACCTCGGCCGCCGATTTCGTCCCCGAGAGCCGCTCGCTCCGCACCCTGCGCCAGGCAGCGGCCGAGTGCCGCGGCTGCTCTCTATATAGAGACGCAACCCAGACGGTCTTCGGCGCAGGGCCGCGCAAGGCGAAGCTGATGCTGGTCGGCGAGCAGCCCGGCGACCACGAGGACATCGAGGGCGAGCCCTTCGTCGGGCCGGCCGGGCGGGTGCTCGCGCAGGCGCTGGAGGGTGCGGAGATCGAGCGCGGCGAGGTCTACCTGACCAACGCCGTCAAGCACTTCAAGTGGCGGCCGCGCGGCAAGCGGCGGCTGCACCAGACTCCTCGGGCAGGCGAGGTCGAGGCCTGCAAGCCCTGGCTGGAAGCGGAGCTCGCGGCGGTGCGCCCGGTTGCCCTGCTTGCCCTCGGCGCGACGGCAGCGAAGGCGCTGTTTGGCTCTTCGGTGCGCGTCACCCGCGACCGCGGCCGGCTGATCGACTCCCCGCTCGCCCCGCTCGCGGCGCTCACGATCCACCCCTCGGCGATCCTCCGCCTGCGCGACCACGATGAGCGCGAGGAAGCCCTGGGCGGCCTGGTCGAGGACCTGCGCTACCTCGCCCGCGAGATGGCGAAGCAGCGCTAAGACTCGCCGTTTACCTGTCTTCCAGGAAGATGCTCGGCACGTCTTCTTCGTCGGGGATGAAGCTGATCCGGCCGTTGCGCTCGAGCACTGCCCAGCGCACCTGGCTGAGCGAGGCGATCTGCTGCTGGCGGGCCTCGGCCTCGACCTCGCCGACGGTGAGACGCTCGCGGCGCAGGTTGCCCGTGATCACCGAGCCGTTGTCGATCAGCACGACCGGCCGACCCTCCATCCAGGGCCGCAGCCCGGGAAAGCGGAAGTTGAGGTAGGCAAAGAGGGCGGTCATCAGCGTCACCACCGAGAGCACGATGACGATGCCGGTGACCGAGTTGTCGCTCTGGGTGACCCCCTGCTGAACCAGGTCGCCGATCACCACCAGCATGATCACGTCGAAGGGCTCGAGCGTCGAGAGCTCCCGCCGGCCAACCACGCGGGTGATCGCGAAGACGAAGAGAAAGGCGACGAAGCTGCGGATCGCGACATCCATGGCTAGGGGAACACGGTCACGGTTCGGTGGGCGGTGGCGATCCGGGTCGAGCCGTCGAGCAGGGTGACGTCCTCGCTGCGCCTGCCGACGTCGGTTGGGTTGACCTGCCAGTCGGTCCAGACGATCAGCTTGCCCCCGGCGGGGAGTTCTTCGAATTCCATCTCCAGACCGTCTTCGCCCGAATTTTCGGAGGACGGCGTGGGAGCGACCGTGTTCAGCGTCATCCCTTCCAGCCATCCCTTGGAGAGCACGAGCTTGGGTTTGGCCAGGCGCCGCTTGGCCTCGATTTCGAAGCGCGCCTGGAAGAGCAGGCCGCCGCGGAGGCGGGGCGGGGCGCTGACTCTGAGCTCCGCGCCCGGTCCTTCCGCGACGGTGGAGGTCACCTCCTGCCCAAAGACGTTCAGCAAAGCGGCAACGACGATGAGGGCGAGGACGCCGAGGCACAACCGGCGGTAAAGCGTGTGCCTCCCGCGCCCCCGCAGTTCGAGGTCGAGCCTGCGATCGAGGGATTTAGGGCTGTCCTCCACGCCGCTCTTACGCATACCCCCAGGCGACGCGAATCATGCGCCGATCAGCCACTCGACGCCTTGGCTATTCGGCCCCGGCGACAGCGCGCTGCAGCTGGCCCTTGCTCATCTTCGAGCGGCCTTCGATGCCGAGCTTCTTGGCGTCGTTGTAGAGCTGTTCACGGGTGCGCCCGCCCGGTCCGTTGCCCGAGCGCTTGCCGCCGCGGCTGCTGGCGGAGCTACCGCGGGTCGAGCTGCGCGAGGAGGATTTCGATTCCCCGGAGCGCGCCTTTTCCTTGTTCACCGCGCGCGCCGCGATCGACTCGGCGCGTTTCTCCGAACGGCCGGCTTTCTTCTCGCTCTTCTTGATGTGCTCGTACTGGCGTGCTCGTTTGCTGCCTTTTTTCACTCCGCGTGGGGGCATGGGTCAGCTCCTTTCGTCAGCTAGCCCAATACCCCACGCGGCGCGAACTATGCGTTGGCCGTCGCCTCGCGCCGGCCCTCGTGCACGCCCTCGGCGAACTCCTCGATCAGCTTCGCGTTGAAGGCCTCGAGGTCGTCGGGCTTGCGGCTGCTGACCAGGCCCTGGTCGACGTGGACTTCCTCGTCGACCCACTCGGCGCCGGCGTTGCGCAAGTCGGTCTGCAGGCTCGGCCAGGAGGTGAGCGTGCGGCCGTCGACGACGTCGGCGTTGATCAACGTCCACGGCCCGTGGCAGATCGCCCCGACCGGCTTGCCGGCCTCGAAGAAGGAGCGGACGAACTGGACCGCGTCGGTGTCGGTGCGCAGCTGGTCGGGATTGGCGACCCCGCCCGGCAGCACCAGGCCGTCGTAATCCTCGGGATCCGCCTCGCCCACGGCCCCGTCCGGGCTGAAGGTCTCGCCCTTGTCGAGGTGGTTGAAGGCCTGGATCTCGTCCGTTTCGGGGGCGAGCAGGTCGATCTCGGCGCCGGCCTCGCGCAAGGCCTCGCGCGGGCTGGTCAGCTCGATTTCCTCCACCCCCTCATTGGCGACGAGGATGGCGATCTTCTTGCCCTGCAACTGGTCTGACATCTGAAGCTCCTTTGAGTCGATCTGAGGTGCGTCGCCGCCAGCCCGGACGCCTCTCCGCCGTGCGGCGGTTGGTCTTCTCACCCAAGCGGGAACCGGGCCCAGCGCGCCGGTAAAAGCCGCTGAGATCCGGGCTGGCAGCCGCTGTCGTCAGTTACCCCGGGCCGCCGAGGCAAAACAGCCGCATGCGATGGGCGGCGGCCGGGTAGGCGATGACGGTGGCGCGAAAGAATTCTCGTCCTTCGCGGAGGGGTCTGGCCTGGAGGCGTGGCGGACGCGCGATCGTCTGGTTGCGCTTCCTGATCGTGCCCGCCTGGATCGCCGCGACCATCCTCGCCGTCGTCCACCTGCCCTCGGCGTTCGAAGCGGAAGCCAGCGAGCTGGGCAACCTGCTGCCGCGCTCCTCCAGCGCGCTCGAAGTTGAACGCAGGGCGCTGAAGACGTTCGGGCTGCCGCTGCTGAGCCGGACTATCGTCGTCGCCCGCGAGCCCGGCGGCTTCTCCGCCGCCCAGGCCTCGGCCGCCGCCGACTACATCGCCGCCGCGGATCGCCGCGAAGGGCCGGGCGCGGTCAAGGCGGTGCCGCTCACCGACGCGCCCGGAATGCTCGGCGACGGCGGAGCCCCGACCACGATCGTCGCCTACCTGTACCTCGACCCGGCCCTGAGCGAAGACGAATCGCAAGAAAGCGCCGAGCGCTTCGCCGCCGGGCTCGAGCGCGCCAGCTCGGCTCCTGTGGTGAAGGTGACCGGGGCCCTGCCCGCGACCCGGTCCGAAACCGAGATCGCCGAAAGCCACCTGATCTGGGTCGAGCTGGCGACCGCCTTCCTGGTCGTCGCGATCCTGGCGCTCTACTTCCGCTCGCTCGGCGTGCCGCTGCTCGGCCTGGGGACCGTGGCGATCGCCTACCTCTGCGCCGATCGCGTGCTCGGTTGGATCGGCCAGCGCTACGGACTCTCGATCCCGCGCGAGGCCGAGCCGGTGATCGTCGCCCTGATCTTCGGCGTGCTCACCGACTACCTCGTCTTCTTCGTCTCCGGCTACCGCCGGCGGCTACGCCAGGGCGAGCGCACGAGCGAGGCCGTGAGCGAGACGACCGGGGAGCTGCTGCCGGTGATCCTGACCGCGGCGCTGATGATCGCCGGCGCGACGCTGACCCTGCTGCTCTCCGGAGTCCGCTTCCTCAGCGCCTTCGGCCCGAGCATGGCGGTCGCGGTGGTCGTCTCGGCTCTGGTCGCGATGACGCTGGTGCCGGCGGCGTTGGCGATCTTCGGACGGGCGCTGCTGTGGCCGCGCGGCGTTGGCGAGCAGTCCCCCGCTGACGCCGATGCCGAGCGAGACGCCGATGTCGAGGAGGGCGGCGCCCGCGGGCGCCTGCTCGGCGTCGCCGTCAGGGTGCCGTTGCTGACCGCGGTGGTCTGCGTCCTGGCGCTGCTCGCGGCGGCCAGTGGCCTGCGCCACCTGGAGCTGGGGAACCCGGTGATGCGGGGCCTGCCGGAAGCAAGCGAACCGCGGCAGGGCTATGACGCCGCGGTAGCGGGGATTGGCCCCGGCGTGCTCGGGCCGACGATGCTCGTGCTCGAAGGAGAAGGGATCGCCAAACGCGAGGGCGAGCTGACGAGCTTCCAGACCGAGCTCGAAGGCGATCCTCAGGTCGTCGGCGTGCTCGGGCCCGCCGACCAGCCGCTCCCATCGCGTGCCGGGGTGATGCTGGCGCCGAACGGCAACGCGGCCCGCTACGTACTGGCGCTCGACGGCGATCCCGACGGGGCAGCCGCGGCCGCGGCGCTCAGCGAACTCGAAGACGAGCTGCCGGCGATGCTCGAGCGCAGCGGCCTGCGGGGCGTCCAGACCGGGGTCACCGGCGACACCACGATCGCCTCCGAACTGAGCGAAGACACGACCACCGCCTTCGAGCGCGTCGCCCCGGCCGCCCTCCTGGTCCTGCTGCTCCTGCTCTGGTTCCTGCTGCGCAGCTGGGCCGCACCGCTCTACCTGGTCGGCAGCAGCCTGCTGGTCGTGGCGGCCGCGCTCGGCATCACGGTCTACGTCTTCCAGGACCTGCTCGGCTACGGCGAGCTGGCCTTCTTCGTGCCGGTCGCCAGCGCGATCCTCCTCCTCGCCCTGGGCGCCGACTACAACGTCTTCCTGATCAGCCGCATCTGGCAGGAGGCGGAGGACCAGGAGCTGCGCCCGGCGATCCACACCGCCGGCATCCGCGCCGGCCGCGCGATCACCGTCGCCGGCTTCATCCTCGCCCTCTCCTTCGCCGCCGTCGCCCTGATCCCGATCCAGGGCTTCCGCGAGATCGCCTTCGCCCTCTTCATCGGCCTGCTGCTCGACACCTTGGTCGCCCGCACCCTGCTGGTCCCGGCCCTCGTCGCCATCTTCGGGCGCGGAAAGCGTGCCACCCAGGAAACGACCGATAACCAGCTCTCGACGCCTCCTATAGAATCGGCAGCGAAATAACTCCGAATTCCCCATTGCAAAGCGGTTTTCGACACTTTTCGCCGACGCAGCTCAGCTGGTAGAGCACTTCACTCGTAATGAAGGGGTCCCCGGTTCAAATCCGGGCGTCGGCTTCCCATTCCAGAGCGGTGCCGCCGCAAATCCGAACAATTCTGAAGCGGTATAGGCGCCAAACTCCGAACAGAATCCGAACATTTCGGGCCGCGCCGGCCCCCTTGGCGGTGTTGGGAATCTGGGATTGCCCGTTTGGCGGTGCCCTTTTCTGCCGACTAGGCTAGACTCGCCAGCCCCCGCAAGCGTTCGCGCGATGGTCGCCGTCGCCCGCGGGGCTAGCGTCGTGGTCGGCCCGGGAATCGCCCTGCTCGATGATCACGACCAACATCAACAAGGATCGGCATTAGCGACATCGACAGACAGAGCGTCCACCCAATCACCCCGGGGTGCTTCGACACCCTACCCTTACTACGACGAGGTCGACCGCCTACCCGGCATCTTTGACAACGCCAAAGTGTTCTTGGTGATGGGCACACTTGAGCAAGACTTTACTCTTCTTCGGGACGAAGACCTGGCATTTCCAAAGCCTATGCGGTCCTTCGCCGATCGCTACAAATCCGCCGGGTTCACTAGGCCGCACTTCAATCAATTCCTTAATCTGAGCACAGCTCAAGGAACTAGTTTCCGGACGAATCACCCCCGCCACTCCCTGAACCTCTTCCCGACAGCCACTCGAAGACATAGCAGAAGCACCGCACGCGCTACATGTGGCGCAGACGACCAAAACGGCACATATCACGACTATGTTCTGGCCGAATCTCATATTTGCTCCACTAAGCTTCTTCGATTGGAATGGCTGGAGACCAATGCTTCGTCACTCTCTGCTGGTACCCGTTGGGCCATACCCAGATCTGCAAAGCGAGATGATTGACACTGGGAAAGGTGCTCCCATCAGGAAGAAATGCAGTCGCGGTAATGGTGTATCTGCCCCACGTAGTTAGGTGCTTGTGTTCTCCCTCCCAGACTTGGCCTGGGCCGACGAATCCCTCGCCATTTCCTTCGACGTTGAGCTCCGGCGCGTAGTACCAAGGATAATACCAGGAAGAATGTACTTGCGTTCCCGGTTCCCACCACGCCGTTAGCCGTTTGTTGCTATTGAGCTTATAAAAGTAAGAGGGATTCTTCAGTTCGACGTGCCAGATGCTGCAGTGATCGCTCTGGCAAACCTTAAAGGGTTTGACGGTCTTCACTTGGGCGCTACTGGCGCTGGCTCCACCGCTGCAGCACGACGGTGCTGGGGCCGGAATAATTTCCTCAACTCCACCGGCTCGCACCATGTTTTCGGCTTCACTTTGCGAAAAGTGTCCTCCGGAAGGCGGCGGAGGGGTGGCTTCTTCTCCGGCTTCGGCTGCTTCTCGTTCTGCTCGTTCCCGTTCTTCCCGTTCGCGAATCTGAGTTTCGTCTTCGGGTCCTTGGACGATGACCGGCACCTTGTAGCTCGTTTCCCAGCCTTGCCCGGCCACAATCGGATAGACGAAGGTGCCCAATCTAAATTCGACTTTGAGCGTCAATACATTGCCGTTGACTTCAAGAGATGTCGGCACCGGATGGCCAGTTGCGTCGTGAGCTGGTTCCGCGGTAATCAGGAACGCGACCGTTCCATCTGGATAATAGACTTCGGCTTGGCTCGGGTTGGCGAGACGTAGCGACTGCCTTGACGCAAGATGGACTGTCCAAGAGTATGTTTCCGGGCTTTCTTCCGAGCGGATAGCCTGGAAGATTTGCACGCCGTTGTATTCAGGTCTAATGACACTATCTACTTGGTTTGCAATGTTCGCCGAAACCCCAGCGACGCCTTCGGAGATGGACACATTTGAAGAGCTTTCGCTGACGTTGGGTGTAACTTCCGTAATGCCTTCCGGGCTTTGGATTGTAAAGCCATCTCCCGGATCGGTGGTCATTCGTGTGGGATCTGGGGTTCCTGAGCTGGCTATTTCGGCACCTACTACGTGTAGCGCCGGATTCAAGCCGTCTTCGATCTGTTCGGGCTCAAGAACTTCGCTAGTCGGGGCGACCACTGAGGATTCAGCTGTGGTGTCTGCCGCTTCGAGCGTGTCCGAGGCTTCAGCGGCCGTTATGTGACCGTCTGGGTCAACGTTGAGGGTCCAGCTTTTCGTTGTCACGTTACCTGCGCCGTCCGTAGCCACCACTTCAGCTGAATGGGCGCCGCCAGCGTAGCTGCTCATGTTGATCGATTTCGTGGAGGCCGCACCACAGCCCCCTTCAACACATGCCTGGGTCTGCGACACAACCGCCTGGCCGTCGAGCTTGAGGACGAGCGAGGTCACGCCGGCTCCGGCATCGCTGCCTGCGATGGTGACTCCGTAGCTTTCCTGTTCGACCCACCCTGCCGGTGCTTCGTAGAGTTCGCCGCTTACTTCAATTGCCGGTTTCGTTGTGTCGGGCTGCAGTTCGATTGCCAGGGTTTTAGTTGTGGAGCGCCCGAGTCCGTCCGTGGCTTTCACCACCAGGGTATGCGGACCCGGCGATTTCGATTTGGATTCGAGCGCCCATTCTGGAGCCAGGCTGCAGGTCGAGCTGCTGCAGCTGGTTTGGCTTGAACTGACCGATTTACCGTCAAAGGTGATTTCGGTGGCAATTTCTGATCGGATCGCTCCCTGTGTCCACTTCTGGACTCGATTGTTGCCTGTGTCCGAGACCCAGATATGGCCATTTGTATCGGAGGCGATGCCCATTGGCCATCCAAAGCTGAACTGGCCAGCGCCGGCACCCGCCGTGCCGAATTGAGTTACGTATTCGCCGCTTTGGTTAAACCCCTGGACTCGGGCGTTGCTTTGATCGCCGACCCAGACGTTGCCAGAGGCATCAACGTCAATCACGTCAGGGTGCGAGAACTGGCTCTTGCCGGTCCCAGCCGCACCGAACTGACGAATGAAGATGCCGGCTTCGCTGAACTCCTCGACGCGGTTGTCTTCCCAGTCCGCGACCCAGACGTTGCCACCCGGTCCGACGGCAACTCCGGTCGACTGGCCGATCTGACCAGCTCCCGATCCACGGGTCGCCGCGGTTCTGAGGAATTCGCCTTTTTCGTTTAGCTCCTCGAGCCTCCCGTTATAGGTGTCGCCGACCCAGATGTTGCCTTTGAGATCGATCGCGATGCTTTCGGGGCCGTTGAACTGGAGATTCCCCGTGCCGTAGGTTCCGACTTTGGTGAGGAATTCTCCTTTTTCGTTGAACTCCTCGATCCGGTTGCTCCCGGCGTCCGTCACCCAGAGGTTGCCTTTGGCATCGACCGCGATATCGGTCGGTCGGCTGAATTTGCCGTTTTCCGTCCCCTGAGATCCGAAGGTGCTGAGGAATTCGCCTCCTTCGTTGAACTTCTCCACGCGGTAGTGGTTCTCGTCAATGATCCAGACGTTGCCTTTCGAATCCGTCGCAATCCCTGCTGGATGGGCGAACTGGCCGTTGCCGGTGCCGGCAGTCCCGAACGAGGAGCTGTAGGTCGGCGGACCCGCGGCGCCGCCTTGAACTTCAGCTTCGCTTGAGGCTTTCACGGCGAGCTTGTAGCGGGGACGCGTGACGCCCAGGCTCGCTTGTTCCGTCATCGTGCCCGACAGGGACACGCTCGGGGGCGGCGCCGGCTGGAGTTGAATAGAGACAGTTTTCGTCGTGCTCAGTCCAACCCCATCCGTAGCGGTCACGGCAATCGTATGCTGGCCAGCCGAATACTGGTCCGATTCAAGCTGCCATTCCGTCGGCACTGTGCAGTTTTCTGTCGTGCAGCCAGGTTCGACTTTCTTAACCACGGTTCCGTCGACTGCGATGCCGACTTTCGCTATTCCCGACTGCGGGTGGGCAGCAGAACCATCCGCATCGCTCACTTTGACGCTGTAGGAGGCTCGTTTGGTGCCTAGGGTCGCTTGTTCGGTCGCCGTTCCCCCCACCGTTACTTCCGGAACCGCGTGATCGACGCCCAGCTGCGGATGGGCGACGGTAGACACGTGCCCCACTGGGTCTTCCGCGACGAGGCTGAGAGTGTCGTACCCAGTTGGCATATTTGCAGGTTCGACGACGATCGGATAGCTGCTCCAAGTCAGCGGACAGGCGCTCCTCGAGACGCCCGTGCAATTATTCGTAGTTGACCAGGTCGCTGGAGTCGTGCCTTCCCATTTTGCAATGACTTTATGAACGCCCAGCCCACGATCGGACGCTTTGAAGTTGATAGAGGCTTTTTCTTCATTCACCCAGTGAGTGGGCGGTGTGATGGAGCCAAAGGTCGGAACCGTTGTTGCCGGCTCTGACAATTCGATGGTTGTAGCTCCGACATATAGCTCAGCGTTGCCGCTAGAGACGGTTTCAGTCGAGTAAAGGCCGATCTGAGCGAGCTTGATGTCGGGCACGTTCAGGGGATTTTCAAACGGATAGACGTACGGCAGGTTGTTGATGCTGTGGCCCGCAAGTCCTTCGTGGGTATAGAGACCGGCGTTCCAGCCAGTTTTTGGTCCCCAGAGGCCCATGTACATATAGGGACTTCTCTGGGCACTTTCTGCCCGCCACGCAACATCAGTGGCGGTCATTTTGTAGATGAAGGTTTCCGGAAGTTCAGGGTCGGAGAAGTAGCGCGGAATATGGTAGACCCAAAACAGTTCTGCTTCCGGCACAGTGGTACTGATTGACCAGGCCACGAGACCCTTGGTGCCGTAAGGTAGAAAGGCAGACATGTGCTCATCCGTCGATGTGTCTTGTCGATCTGGGCCGTACCAAGGGTGCTCTTCCCACTTCGGGCCCCAGCTTTCTTCATACCATCCTTCGATATTCCATGATTCGTGGGTTGCATACCAATTGAAGCTCTGGAATAGTGGGTCCACGAGGATGGGGTATTGGGTACCTGTGCCTGGCTGCACCTTGACGGTCACGGAAGTACCTTCAACGAGTAGTTCTGCTGGGACCGTGTTACCCGCGGCGTCGATGGCACTCGGCGGCGCGACCGTCATCAGCTGTTCGTCGCCTTCGACCACTTCGGCGCTGGAACCTTTGGCGTTCAGGGTTGCTCCTGGTGGAAGCGAGAGGTTGTAGGTCTGTTCAGTCGGCGCGTCAGCGCTGCGAAGCTGCGTCAGGGTCTCAAGGCCCCCTGCGGTTGGAGCAATCGCGACGTCGGTGTCGTTGGCGACGTTTGGATAAAATGCGATGCTGCCTTCGACTTTCGACGGGGTCCTTTCTTCGGGTGCGCCTTCGAGGTCAATCCCGATCCCGGGCCCTGGGACGCCGATCCCTTCCCCGAGTTCAGCCGGCAGCGAGACATCGACCAATGGGTTCACCGGATGGAGATCGTCCGCCCCGGCTTCCAGATTCAGGTTGACGGCTTCCAGGTTTCCATCTGTATTTTCGGTGCTCAAGGGAAGCGGCGAATCCATTAGCGTGGGCTGGTTATCCTGGGGCGCCGATTCATTCCCGGGCAAGGATGGTCCTTCAGGCTGTTGCCCGGCGGGGATAACAGCCACATTGGGAGCGAGGA
>Ga0207661_10001058_pt1 | contig 18293 bp, 18 predicted proteins | sample KBSC713LmetaG_FD_184337 | JGI IMG/M metagenome (GOLD analysis project Ga0207661, IMG submission 184337) | Corn rhizosphere microbial communities from Kellogg Biological Station, Michigan, USA - KBS C7.1-3L metaG (SPAdes) (version 2) | ecosystem: Host-associated > Plants > Roots > Rhizosphere ...
GGCATGCCGCAGCGGCCGGACTGAACCCGTTCTATTGCATCGGATACGCACTGGTTCACCGGATACTCACCATGGACACACAAAGTGTAGGCCGACTGAGTACATTGACAACCGGCGCTGTTTAGGCACCCGCCTCCGACACGGGGGAGGTTTCTCATGCGGCTACTGGTGCTCGGCCCGGTTGAGCTATGGGACTGTGCGGGCCGGCAGGTGTACCTGCCGAGGAGGCAGCAGCGGCTGATCCTCGGGCTGCTCGGGCTGGAGGCCAACCACGCCGTGAGCATCGCTCGGCTCGCCGATCTGATCTGGGGTGAGCGGCCGCCGCCGGTACCGCTGCGGGTGATCCAGAGCCGGGTCTCCGAGCTGCGGTCGTTGCTGGCCGCAGCCGCGGGTGGGGCCGGTTCGGCGGAACTGGTGCACGCGGACGGCGGGTACGTGCTGCGGACCGATCTCGACGCCGTCGACGCCCACCGGTTCCGACGGCTGGTAGCAGACGCGCGGGCGCATGCCGCCGACGACGCCGCGGTTGCACTGCTGCGTTCGGCGCTGGACCTGTGGCGTGGCCCGGTCCTCGGCGGACCGCTCGCCGGCTTCAGCTACCCGGCGCTGTGTCGCGGACTGGAGTCGCAGCGGCGAGGCGCGGCCGAAGACCTGTTCGAGATAGAGCTGCGGCTCGGGCGCCATCACTGGGTGATCGGCGACCTGCTCGACGCGGTCACCGTGTTCCCGGGCGACGATCGGCTCAACGGCCAGCTCATGCGCGCGCTGTACGGCAGCGGCCGGGCGGTCGAGGCGTTGCAGGTGTACGACGCCTACCGTCGCTGGCTCGGCGACGAGCTTGGCATCGACCCGAGCGCCGAGCTGCAGGCGCTGCACCTGAAGATCCTCCGTGGTGACGCAGGTGCCTCGCGACCGGGGGTACCGGCCGCGAGGCAGCCGCGGAGCCTCAGTTGAACTGGTGTGACTCCACGTTGTTCTGCATCGCCAGGCCCTGGCCGTCGCAGCTGTTGCCGCACGTCGTGAAGTGGTTCTTGCTCATGTAGAGCCAATAGTTGCCGGAGTACAGCGTTGAGTAGGCACCGCCGTAGTAGGTGAAGTAGTACAGGTTTACGGAGTTGCCGTTGCGGTTGTACGCGCCGTCGTTGTGGTCCCTGCAGGCGGACGGCCAACTCGTGACGCTCTTCGCGGTCTGGAAGCACAGGCTGCCGCCGTTACCGGCGTTGTAGCTGCAGAAGTTGTTGGAATTGCAGCCCTTCGGCGCGAGCGCGGGCACGCTGCCCGTGTCGCCGACACCGGCCGTGGCCACGGAGCCTTTCGAGCTGCTGGCGGCGAAGGCGCTGCCAGTGTCGACGGCCAGGACCAGGACCGCGGCCACGACCAGCGCGAGCCCGGCGGTCAGTATTCTGTGCACGGTACGCATGGATGTCCTCCTGGGCGAAGAGTCAGTTGAAGTGGTGGGACTCGACGTTGTTCTGCATCACCGAGCCCTGGCCGACGCAGCTGTTGCCGCACGTGGTGAAGTGGTTCTTGCTCATGTAGAGCCAGTAGTTGCCGGAGTACAGCGTGGAGTACGCGCCGCTGAAGCCCACCAGGTAGTAGAGGTTCACCGAGTTGCCGTTGCGGTTGTACGCGCCGTCGTTGTGGTCCTTGCAGGCCGCAGGCCAGTCCGCCTCGCTTCCGGAGGTCTGGAAGCACAGGCTGCCGCCGTTGCCGGCGTTGTAGCTGCAGAAGTTGTTGGAGTTGCAGCCTTTCGGTGCGAGCGCCGGCAGGGCGCCACCCGCGGGGTTCTCCGCCGCCGCGGGTACGCCGGCTGATTTGCCAGTGGTCGCCGCGAAGGCGCCGGTGGTGTCGGCGAGGAGCGCCACGGACGCCACCACGACGACGATCAGGCCGGCTCGTACGATCCGGTTGAACAGGTGCATGGGTCCTCCGTTTCCGGTGATGTTCGTTCGCGTGGCGGTCGGTAGTCGACCGCCCGCGGCTGGATCAAGCGGCCGCCTGCCAGGCGACGATCCCTCGCGCCGCCGGCAGAGCGTGCTGTTGCAACCGCCATAGCCGGGTCAGGGCCAAGTGGTGCTGCTGTCGGACGGTCGCGGCGTACTCCGCGTCGAGCCGTGCGGCGACCGTGCCGAGCCCACTGCTGGCTGCGCAGCCGACCTCGGCCACGGCGACCCGGACCTCCTGAGGGCCCGGACGTCCGGGCGCGGTCCGGCGAAACGCCGCGGCAGCCTGCGCGGGGCTGGGGTAGTCGAGGCCGGCGGCGTGCATGCACCCGGCCCAGGCGGTGACCGCCGCCGCGAACCGCTGATCGCCGGTGACCTGCGCGCGCCACAGCCTCGGTAGGTCGTCGGCGATCGAGCTGACCGTGAACCAGGCGGGGAAGTCGCCGTACAGACTGGTGGCGGCGGCCGCCTGGCAGCCCTGGGCGCTGTGCCCGAGCACGCCGCCGGAGGGCACCCCGGTGCTGACCGCCGGACCGTCGCGCGGCCCGACGAGCGCGTCGGAGTAGGCGGCCTGCCGGTCCGCGGCCAGCCCGTCGACGTAGCGCTGGTTGGCATCGGCCTCGCCCGTGCCGCTGCCGGCGTACGGCCTGAGGCCTTCCGTGTTGGCCCAGGCCACGTCGGTGACGACGTACGGGTACCGCAGCGGCGGATCGATCCGGTCCGGGGGGATCGGCGAGTAATCGAACTCCTTGCCCCGCATACAGTCCCGGATCAGCAGCTGATCGGCCCGGCTGAGCAGGTCGACGTCGGCCGGTGACGGCGGCGCCGGCGTGCCGGTTCCGGTGCTGCGCAGCGCCGGCGGTACGACGATGGCGGCGCTGGCGATCAGCGTCGCCGTCAGGTACAGCGGCCACCTGCCCATCGTGCGGTTCACGTCGACCTCCCTGGGATTGCCCGGTTCATGCTTCATCGGCCTGCGCACCGCGGGCTCACCGGCGGCATACCGATCCGGCCGAGTCAGTTCCGCGAACCCGGGTGAAGGCGTACTGTCTTTATCTATGAACCTAGAGAAAGGGATAAAGACGCGGTCCAGGGCGCCGCGGTCACCGAACGCAGTGCGCACCGACGAGCTCGGCAAGCGGTATCGGCGGACCTGGGCCCTGCAGCCCTGCACGCTGCGGATCCCGGCCGGTCGGGTGGTCGCGTTGGTCGGGCCGAACGGCGCCGGCAAGACGACCCTGCTGCACCTGATCGTCGGCCTGGCCACGCCGACGACCGGCGCCGCGGTCGTGTTGGACGGCGTCCCGGCCGGCACGCCGCTTGCGCTGGATCGGGTCGCGTTCGTCGCCCAGGACGCGCCGCTGTACGGCAGGCTCAGCGCCGCCGAGACGCTGGACCTCGCGCGCCTGCTCAATCGGGCATTCGACCGGCGGCGGGCCGAACGCCGGCTCGCCGAGCTCGGCATCCCGCTCGGGAGGCGGGTCGGCCGGCTGTCCGGCGGACAGCAGGCCCAGCTCGCGCTCACCCTCGCCCTCGCCCGCCACCCTGAGCTGCTCATCCTGGACGAGCCGCACGCCCGGCTGGACCCGCTCGCCCGGCACGAGTTCATGGCGTCGCTGGTGGCTGAGGCGGACCGCGACGGCGTCTCGGTCCTGCTCTCCTCGCACATCGTGGCCGAGCTGGAGCCCGTCGCCGACGACCTGATTCTGCTGACCGGCGGCGAGGTGCGGCTGGCCGGTGAGATCGCCGTGCTGCTGCGCACGCATGCGATGCTGCGCGGTCCGGCGACCGGCGTGCGTGAGGTCGCGGGCCTGCCCGGCACCCCGGTGGTGCTGCGCGGTCCGGCGGTGGCCGCCCGCGCGGACGGCCCGCGCGAGGAGCACCTGGTGGCCAGGCTTCCGGCCGACGCCCGCACGCCAGACGGCTGGACGCGCACCGGCGTGAGCCTCGAGGAGCTCGTGCTGGCGTACCTGCGCGAGCCGCCGATCCACATAGGACGGGGGTGGACAGGATGACTGTGCTGTCGGCGCAGGCGCCACCGGCCGGTTCGTTCTGGCGGTCGATGGTCGGCGTCACCTGGCTGCAGCACCGCGCGACGCTGGTGAGCGCGCTGCTGGTGTACGTCGGCGTGGGTGCCGCGATGGCGGTGCAGGGAGTCCGGGTGCACCGCTCCTACCAGCAGCTGCTGGCCGCCGGCTGCGACGTGCCCCGGCCGACCGGCAACTGCCCCCGGCTGCTCGACGCTATGGGCGCCGCGACCGGCGGCCTCAGCGCCGCCGACGCGGCGCTGCTGGTGCTGCCGGTGCTGCTCGGCGTCTTCGTCGGGGCCCCGCTGCTCGCTCGAGAGCTCGAGTCCGGCACGTTCCGCTTCGCCTGGACCCAGGGGGTCGGGCGTCGCCGCTGGCTGCTCGGCAAGCTCGCCGTGCTCGGCGGTGCGGCGGTGCTGCTCAGCGCCGCGCTCGGTGGCCTCGCCATGTGGTACGCGCGGCCGATACAGGCCGCCGGGCTCAGCAGCCGATGGCAAAGCGGGCCGTTCAACGACTCGGCCGTCACACTATCCGCCTGGACGCTGTGCGCGCTGGCGGTTGGCACGTTGATCGGCCTGCTCGTCGGGCGTACCGTCGAAGCGATGGGGCTCGTCGCCGCGGCGCTGGGCGCCGTCGTGGCGGTGAACCTGCTGTGGCTGCACAGCGCGCTGCTCGGGGTCGGCGCGAGATCGATGCCGTCGACCCCCAGCAGCACCGGGCTGGGCACGCTGAACACCGCGGCCGATCGAGCGGCCGGCCCGCCACTGGCCGGGGCGTGGCTGCTGCGCGGTTGGTACATCGGCCCGGACGGCCGGCGGCTGAGCGGATCGGAGGTCAGCTCGCTGTGGGACGACATCGCGCAGGCCGGTGCCGGCAAGGACCCGGGGTCGTGGCTCGGCGAACACCGGTACACCTACTGGGTCAGCTACCAGCCGGCCGACCGATACTGGCAGCTCCAACTCGCGCAGGCCGCAATCGTGCTCGGCGTCGGTGCGGTGCTGGTGCTGGCGACCGTGCGACTGGCGCGCCGGCGATGACCGTCGAACCGGGCGCGGCGGAGCAGGTCGTGACAAGGCTGCTGGCGCAGTCGCAGGACGGTGGCGTGCGCTGGCAGGCCGACGGCGCGGGTACCTCGTTCACCGCGGTCCGTCGACACGCATCGGCGGTGATCGAGCGGCGCGGCGCGGGCGCACCCGTACGGTTGGTCTTCCAGGCGGAGCAGCCGGCCCAGCCGGTGCTTATCGAGCAGTCGTCGCCGGCCGGGCAGCGACGGCTCGACACGCTGTTGGCGAAGCTTTGGACGGTTGTGTCGTCCGCGGCGACCCCGCCGGCGCCGACGGCGGCGGAGCTGTTCCTCCGCGACGGTGAGGTTTCCCCGGCACAGGGCCGTCGCCTGGACGGTGCCGATGAGCCCGGTTAGCTTGCGACTGTGATGGCAGACAACCCGCCGAGCGCCGACCGGGTGTCGCCGGTCGTACTGCGCCTCGACCAGCGCTCCGGCGTGCCCACCTACCTGCAACTCGTGCAGCAGGTCGAGCAGGCGCTGCGGCTGGGATACCTCAAGCACGGCGACCAGCTGCCGCGGGTGAAGGATCTCGTTGCCGACCTCGCGATCAATCCCAACACCGTGCTGAAGGCGTACCGGGAGCTGGAGCGCCGTGGCCTCGCCTCGGGCCGGCCGGGGGTCGGCACGTTCGTCGCCGGCACGCTGGCGCCGATCGCGGCCCCGGAGCGCTCGGCCCTGCGCCGGTCGCTGGACCGCTGGCTGCGCAGCGCCGAGCAGGCCGGTCTGGACGAGGCCGGCATCCTGGCGTTGGTCAACGACGCGCTGCACGAGCGCGGTACCGCGGCTCCGCCGAACGACCAGCGAGGCGTGGCATGAACGCGATCGAGTCTTTCCGCCTGGGCAAGCGCTACGGCCGGCAGTGGGCGCTGCGGGAGTGCACGCTGGCGGTACCTGCTGGCCGGGTGACCGCGCTGATCGGGCGGAACGCCGCGGGCAAGACGACTCTGCTGCACCTGGCCGTGGGGTTGACCGCGCCCAGCAGCGGGCGGGTGGAAGTGCTCGGCCGACCGCCGGCCGCCATGCTCCCCGAGGTGGGTTTCGTCGCGCAGGACACTCCCCTGTACACCGGCCTGCGGGTCACGGAGCTCGTCCGGCTGGCCGGCAGGCTGAACCCCCGGTGGGACACCACCACCGCGTACCGTCGACTGCGCGAGCGCGACATCCCCCTCGACCGGCAGGTCGGCCGCCTCTCCGGCGGCCAGCAGGCGCACGTGGCGCTGGCGCTGGCACTCGCCAAACGGCCCCGGCTGCTGGTCCTCGACGAGCCGCTCGCCCGGCTGGATCCGTTGGCTCGTCACGACTTTCTCGGCATGCTGATGAGCGCCGTGGCGGAGGACGGCGTGTCGGTCGTCTTCTCGTCGCACGTCCTCGCCGAGATCGAACGGGTCTGCGACCACCTCGTCTTGCTCAGCGCCGGCCAGGTCCAGGTCGCTGGCGCCGTCGACGACCTGCTCGCCGAGCACCATCTGTTGAGCGGACCGACCGGCGAGGCGGTCGAGGTCGCCAGCCGGCTGCCGGTGGTCGCCTGCTACACCGCGCAGGCGCAGACCCGTCTGCTGGTGCGTCGGCGCGCGCAGGACGTCGCACCGCTGCGAGGGTGGCAGGCGCAGCCCGTCGGCTTGGAGGAGCTCGTGTTGACCTACCTTCGCGCACCGGCGGCTGCCGCGCTGCCCGGCCCGCACCGTCTCGGTGCCGAAGCGGCGTCAGCCGCCTTGCGTTGACGTCCGGCCCGTTCGCGTGAACCCTGGCTCGGCGCCCCGCGCACGACCGCGATCTGATCGTCGCCCGGGAGCTCGGCCCGGTCGAACAGCCATGCCGGCCCGGCGCCGGAGGTCGCGGCGATGAAGCACGCGACGTTGTCACGGCCTTCTCGACTGGCGAGGCCATCACGGGTTCGCAGGCGCAGCACAATTGTGTCTGAACTGAAAAGGCCCGGGGATCGGTAGGACACCACCTCGAAGTCGGCGGAGGCGGCCACGACTGATCCCTCGGACAGGCTGAACATATCCAGTGGGTGGGCGAGCGTTCCCAAGCACATTGTGACGCCGACGATCAGGGCTGCAGCCGTTTGTGAGCTCAACCGTCGAGCGCGGTGTTGAACGGCAAGTTGTGCGGCCGCGGCCAGCATCGCGCCGGCGAGCGTGACGCCCAGAAACGGATGGGCCATCGGCCACAGGTGTACATACCCACCTCGGCCGGGCCCACCGTCCACAGCGGCAAGTACCGTCACGGTGAGGGTTGCCGCCGAGGCCACGGTGAGTCCGAGCGCAAGCCTGCGACGAACCTCGATCGTCATGGTCGGCAGTGTCTCATGCGAAAACGATCCAACCTCTGGACGCGAGTGGTCAGTCAGTTCCCGGGCTGATGCCTGCCATTTCGACGGTAGAGACAACCGCGCTATTGGATCCACATCTGGTCGAGCAGCGGGCCGGCGTAGTACGGGGAGTCTTGGTAGTTCCCGGCCCTGGTGGAGACGAACACGCTATTGCCGAGGTTGAGGATCGGGACCCAGGGGGCTTGGTCGGTGACAAGTTGGTCGATCTGTGCCCACAGTTTGCGAAAGGCGCCGGGGTCGGTCAGCTGCGCCGCCTGCGCCATGTTGACCAGTTGGTCAACGTGGGGGTCACAGAAACCGGCGAGGTTGACGCTGCCCGCGAGAGGTTGGTCGAAGGAGTGGCAGCTCAGCACCGGAACGAAGAAATCCGATGGCCTGGGAATGTCCGCTACCCAGACGGTGAGGCTGATCTGGATTGTGCGGGAGGCGTTACCGACCGTGGCCATGAACTGCTCGTCAGGGACGGGCCGGAAGGTCGCCTGATAGCCGAGTTTCTTGAGGAGCTCGACGAGGTACGCGTTCACCTCGTCATTTGCGATTCCCTGGTTGATCCAGATGGTCACCGGTATGTGCGTGGTGCCGGACTGCTGGGCAAGCCGCGTGGCCTTGGCCATGTCGGGGCTGTGCCAGTAGCCATCGTCGGCGTCGGCCGTGTATGGGCAGTAGGGCTGATGGCCGGGGAATCCCTCGGGCAGGATCTGGCATGTCGGGGTGGCCTGATCGGGGGCGAGGTGCAGCAGTCGGATGAGCCGACCGCGGTCGATCGCGTAGTTGATCGCCTGGCGTGCCTGGAGGTTGTTGAAGGGCGGCTGGCGGGTGTTGAGGAACAGGGCGGCGGTGCCCAGCTTGAGGCCGGTGTGGACCCGGGTCCGGTAGCGGAGGGCGAGGGGGCCGTACCGTTCGCCGGAGACCAGGACGAGGTCCGCCCGCCCGGCCGCCACCGCCGCTTCTTGCGCGCGGGGGTCGGCGATCTGGTCGATCCGGATCACGTTGGGGTAACCGGCCGGTTGTGCCGCGTACGACCACTGGCGGAAGTTCGGGTTGCGCATGAGGGTCAGCGATGAGTTCGGCTGATACTGCGAAACCATGTACGGGCCGGTGCCGGGCAGGAACGGTGCACGGTCCATCAGGTGGTCGACGGCGCCGGGTGGGGCCGGGGCCGCCCACGGTAGGGCCAGCTTGTAGGGAAGGTCAGGGTCGGCCCGGTCAAGGTGGAAGGTGACGGTGCCCGCGGCGTCGTTGACGACGATCCCCGCCGTCAGATCACACCGCCGCGGGTTCCGGGTGCAGGCTGAGGCGCCGATGATGCTCTGGAAGTAGTCGGGGTCTTCGCCGAAGCTGATCTCGCGTTGGAGGCCGCGCAGGAAGTCGGACGCCTGCACGAGCGCGCCGTTGGAGTAGCGGATGCCCTGGCGAAGCGTGAACGTGTATGTGGTGCCGCCGTCGGTGGGCCTGACCAATCTGACGGCCAGGTCCGGGACCAGGGTTTCCCCCTGCGCGCCGCCCGCTCTGCGGAACCCGAGCAGACCGTCGTAGACCCCGGCGAGGGCAGGCGTCGCCGCGGAGATGTCATGCACCGGGTCAAGCGATGGCAGGGACGACGTCACCTCGATCAGCGTGCCGCCGCGATGGGCGGCCGCGGCGAACGGGCGCGCCGCCACCCACATCCCGGACGGGGCCACCACGATCCCTTGCGGGGAGCTTCCGACGGACACGACGCGGTCGACGCGGTCGGTCCGCGGGTCGATGCGGCGCAGCGTCGCGTCGAACTGGTCGCCGACCCAGATTCCATCGCCGGCCGCGGCGATCGTGCTCGGCCCGTCCCCGACGCCGACGGTGGCAGTCACCCGGCCGGTCGCCGGGTCGAGCCTGGACACGGTCAGATCCAGCGAGTTGGCCACCCACACCGCCGCCGGCGTGATGGCGATGCCGGCCGGCCCGGCACCGACCGACAGCGGGCCGCTGACGTCGCCGGAGACCGGATCAACGCGGGAGACGGTACCGTCCTGGCTGTTGGCGACCCAGACGGCGTGCTCCCCGACCGCGATGCCGTCCGGCAGCCCACCAACCTCGATGTTCGTCATTGTCACGACGCCGCTCGCCGGATCGATCCGGTCCACTGTGTTGTCGCCCTGGTTGGCCACCCACACGCCGCTGGGTCCGCTGGCGATGGCGACCGGAACGTTCCCCACCGCGACCGTCTCCACCACAGCATTGGCCGCAGTGTTGATCCGGGTCACCGTGGCCTCGCCGCTGTTGCTCACCCACACATCGGTGCCGGTGACGGTCAATGCGGTCGGCTGCGAGCCGACCGGGATTTGAGTTACCACGGCATGGGTGGCCGGGTTGATCCGGGACACCGTCCCTTCGGCGCTGTTCACCGCCCACACCGAGCCGTCGCCGTAGGCCAGGCCCGCCGGGCTACCCACCATGACCGGGGCGCCGGACCTGCCCCCCGATGCATTGATCACGCCGACGCTGTTGGCGGGCAGACCGCTCGGCCCTGCCGCCCACGGCCGGGTCACCGCAAGGACGCACGCCGCGGCGGCGACCGCCAACGCCGAGCCAATGACAAGGAGCCGACGGCCGCGCCGGGGCCACGCCAGCGCACCGCTGCCCGCGGCCGCCCGGCGAGGTGTGCCCGGCAGGGCAGCCGGGGACGCGCCGCTGGCACCCGAGTCGGGCTGGCCGTCGGCCAGCGCCGCGGTGCCGGTCCAATCCAGCTCAGGGTCGTGCGCGAGTATGCCGGCGTGCAGGCGTTCCAGCGGCTCGCCGGGATCTATGCCGAGTTCCTCGGCGAGTAGGTCGCGGGCCCGGCGGTAAGCGGCCAAGGCGTCGGCTTGCCGGCCGCTGCGGTACAAGGCCAACATCAGCTGGCCATGCAACCGCTCCCGGAGAGAATGCTCGCGGGCCAGCCCGTCCAGCTCGGCGGTCAACGCGTCATGCCGTCCCAGCGCCAGGTCAGCCTGGATCCGGACCTCCAGTGCGGCAAGCCGCAGCTCCTGCAGGCGCGCGGCCTCGGGCCGGGTGAACGCGTAGTCGGCCAGGTTAGCCAGCACCGGTCCGCGCCACAGCCCCAGGACCCGGCGCAGCGTCTGAGCGGCCTCGGCGCACCTGCCGGCCTCCAGCGCCGCCCGGCCTGCCGCGAAGCCCTCCTCGAAGACAGCCGAGTCCACGTACGCGCGGTCTACATGCAGTAGGTAACCGCGATCGCGGGTGACCAGAACCGCGGCGGCAGCGCCGCGGGGTCGGTCGGGCTCCAGTGCGCGGCGCAGGTGAAACACGTAGGTCTGCAAAGTGGTGGACCACCCGTTGGGTGGGTGTCCCGCCCAGACCTCCTCGGCCAGCCGGTCCATTGACACCACACGGTTGGCCTCAAGCAGCAGTAGCGCCAGCACCGCCCGCTGCCGGGGCCCGCCCAGCGTCACCGAATGCCCAGCCCGTGACACCTCGAGGGGTCCCAGCATGCCGAACTCGATGGACCCCGTCTCGGTGACCATCGCCTCGGCAGCCATCACCCACCCCGCCGCTGCCCCCTGGCCGCTCGGACCAGGGGCTTCCCCCATTCCACCACCTCGGCCGGTATCTGGTCCATCACCCTCGGCGGCGGTTTCCAAGGCGGCCTCCAAGCCGATCCCAAGGCCATTCCGATCGCCCGGCACTGTCCTGTCTGTGCCGACAACCGCAACCCACCGCGGCTAGGCGGCCGATCGCTCATCGAGCGACTGCACGCGCCCGGTCCACCCGATCCGGACCACAACGATCAGGGAAAAACGCCATCGCCTCGATCGCAAGGAGGAAGCATGAAACGAGCCGTTCAATGGGCAATGCTGAGCCTAGGACTCGCCGGCCTGGTCACGACGTTGACCGTCACACCTAGCCAGGCCACGCCACCGTCAGGGCTGACGAACATCCCCTTGGCGCGTGGCACCGACACGTCACACGGGACCATCCCGCTGAAGTTCGGAACGGACATAGCCATGGCGAAGATCACGGTCGACCCCGGTGGCGCCTCTGGTTGGCATTCCCATCCAGGGGGCGCGATCATCATCGTCCAGGCGGGCACGCTCACCGTTTACCGATCGGTCGGCCGCAAGTGCAAGACCACCACGTACAGCGCGGGCCAGGCGTTCATCGAGCGACCCGGCGAAGTGGATCAGGTCCGCAACAACGGCTCGGTTCCGTACGTCCTGTACGTCACCTTCCCGCGTGTGCCTCCAGGCGGCTCCACGAGAACGGACGAGCCGGACCCGGGAACGTGCCCTGGTCGTTGACGACCGGACAGAGAACGACATCCCCGGGTCGGAGAGCACCCGCACCCGTCCGCTCAACTGTCACTCCCCAATGACCAAAGCGCTTGCGCGCCTCTGGGCATCGGGGGTGCAGTCGGGGCCCCGACTCTCCTGGCAAAGTTTCACGTCTACCGTCAGTTTCCGACAAAAGTGAGGGAAACCGCCATGTGTAATACGTGCTGCTGCTGTCCCACGACTGGCGGAGGTCCCCCACCCCCACCTCCGCCTCCTCCGCCTCCTCCGCCGCCGTCTAGGTGTTCGCGATTTCGCTTGACGGTCGACAGTATCGATGTCAGCGCTATCGACGACGGCTTCCTTGGGGGCAACCTCGAAGTCGTCTTCACGTTTGTTGTCAATGGTCAGGCCCGTACGTATACCAATAACGACCTGGGAACGGGTATCACGCCTATTGGCACTACGTTCTTCGTGGACGCTCCGACGGAACAGTCAACTATCACGTTCACGGTCTCTGGCGTCGAGCAAGACCCGTTCTTCAATGACCCGATGCCTGGATTCACACGGGTATTCGGTCAACCAGAGAACTGGGGACAGGGATTTCAGACTGGTTCAGCGAGCGACTCCAACATCACATACACCCTGAACTACACGATCACCTGCGCCAACGACAACCGGGTCTTGATTAGCCGCCAAGCTTTGATCGGCTACGCCCGCGACAAAGTCGAGCAACGTCACGTCGAGTTCCCGGGAGAGTCGATTGCACTCTCTTGGAGCCTCGATCGGCTGCGCCGCGATGGCTGGAGCGTCGTAGGAGCGACGGATCAAGAGTTCATTTTGAGCGGACCGGGGACGCTTCCCCTGCTCGTCGAACGCAAACACGGGCCGCGCGTGAATTGACGCCTCGATGGAACTGGCTCAACCCTGTCGCTGACGGCAATAGCGCTTTCGTCCACGCTGATCCCCCAAGCGTCCTCGCCGGACGGGCAGGCTCCGGGAGGGCAAGATCGGACCGTTCGGGCGGTCGTGGGCACGCCCGGGCGAACCCGGCGGAAATCCCGACGATCAGCAGCACCCGCCCCGACCAAGCCCAAGAGGAACGGCCGTCGCATCACGCATCACACCCTGATCCGATCATCGTACTGTCGGCGGTCACGCCCTCATTTTGAGCAGTCTTTGGCACGGATCTGCGGCCCGCGTGTTACCCGGCTGCCTCCGGCCGCCGGCGTTTCCGACCGAGCGCGACGGGCGGCACAGCAGCTTTCCGGCAACTTTCCGGCGATGCGCGGATGCGGTCATGACTGACCGCCGAACGAGGCAATCCGTAGCGGGGTGTTTTCTGGTTGCAGGTCCGAACGGCCGAGGACGACCGCTTGACCGAGCCGCACACTGACCGGCATGACTGCTGACTACCGCACTGACTCGATGCCCGCCCACCACGCGGTTTCCCAGGATCGCCCGGCCACCCGGGCCGAGATCGCACAGCTCGAGGAGAACATCCGCGAGATCCGCAAACTGCACATCAGCACCATGGTCCTGCTCGCCGTCACGCTGGTCGCCGCGATCGCCGCCGCGGTCACCGCGAGCTACTCGGCGCTCGTGATCTACCGCGTCGTCGAGGGCCTCCGGCAGGCGTTCCCCAGCTAGAGCTGGACGATCGCCCGGGCGCTGAACTGCAGATCACCGGTGCACGGCCATCGTCGCGATCGCGCCAGCGGCGACCTGCCCGGTCCGGTCGGCCTTCGCGCCAGCCGGACTAGCCACCGCTGCACCACCCCTCGCAGCGAAGCGTGACAGTCCGGAGGCGGCGAAAGCGCAGGTCAGCCCGGGTAAGCCAGCAATCTCGCGCGGAAACGTGAAGATACACCGAAGCACGTCTGCGGCCGAGGGACCCAACGGCTTGCCATTCGAGGTCGTGGCGCGCCGCCGCTCTTCTCTGAGCCTCATTGCGAAGAGCCACGCCCCCGGCGATCAAGGCACCGATCAACGCGGCCACTCCGGCACGGCAGCGGTTACCGCCGCCCCTTGCTGTGTCACCGGCGCGCCACCCAACGACCGACCGCATTCCCTGCCAGCGCCCCCGACAATTCGCCGCAAGCGGATCACTCGAACGGGACTGCCCGATCCTGCGCCGGACAACCGGGCGTGAGGCCGTATGCACGCAATTCGCGACAAACGTCGTGAACGGTGTCACCGCGCTCGTCTCGACCGACGCCGACCTTTCAGCCGTCATCGAGTGCACGGACATGCCGCCGTCCGCTTGCCGCACGCTCTTACGCGGCCAAGCATCAGCGACGTGGGCCAGGAACGCGGCCACCGGGTGCGTCGCGATCGCGGCACCCGTGGCAGCCGTGACATGATCTTGTTGTGGCCAGCCATGCGATCGCACTCGTGCTCCTCGTTGATCCGTCAGGAGCCGTGCTGATGCAGCATCGCGATCATCATGCGCCGGTCTCGCCGAGTCAGTGGAGCCTGCCCGGCGGCCGTGTCGAGCCCGGCGATACGCCAGGCAGGCGGCTCGTCGGGAACTGCTGGAAGAGGCCGGCCTGATGTTGGGAAGTTGCAGCGGTTCTGGAGTGGCCCGCGACCGTATGAGGCTGGCTTTCCCCATACCGTGACGGTGCACGTCTTCTGCGCCACGACAGCGCTCGACAGGACGATGTGGTACTTGGCGAGGGACGCGCAAAGGTATTCGTCCCGCGAAACGAACTGCTCGATCGCGACCTGCGGTCACGACAGCCACGGTGCTGCCATTGCGTCTCAGCGGCCACGGCCCTCAACTCAACGGTCCAGCGACGCCCTGATCTGACGCACTCAGTGCGCTGGTGAGCGTCACGTCGCTGGAGTCCATGCTGTGCCGGTGCGCTGCCTACAGGGAGTACGGTTCGGACGTGACGACCGGCGTGGCGGCGCCGCTGATCTTTGTTGACATCGTCGGCGTGCTGATCCCATTGCGCGCAATGTCCAACGGTCGCCGCCGCTCGAACGGCAACATCGCAGAGGCGGCCGACGATCTCGGCAATCCGCAGCTCGAGCGGCTGGGCTTAGAAGACGGCCGGCGTCTGCTCGCTCTGCCCGGCGAGCTGGTCTGGGCTGCCACGTGGAGGGGCGAGGCGAACGAGGTCGTTGCGCCGCGGGTCGGCCTTCCGGCGCTGCCGCTCGTCGGCTGGACTTAGAAGACGGCCGGCGTCTGCTCGCTCTGCCCGGCGAGCTGGTCTGGGCTGCCACGTGGAGGGGCGAGGCGAACGAGGTCGTTGCGCCGCGGGTCGGCCTTCCGGCGCTGCCGCTCGTCGGCTGGCCCGATGACGATGCAGCCACGCACCTGGGCGTGCACTGGAAGACCGCGCCCCCTGGCGCTGTGGGCCGCCGGACGGCCATTTGCTTGGCTAGACGACGAAATCACCGACGCCGACCAGCGTTGGGTCGCCGCGCACCATCCGCAGCCGGCGCCGTTGCACGAGATCGATCCATACCAGGGACTGACCGATGCAGACCTTGCCGCCGTGCGCCAGTGGCTCGAACACCTCGATGACACGATTGATCGCTGACACAAATCGCCGCCGATCGTGCGCGACTTCGATCTCCCTGACGACTTGATCAGCTGTGCGTAGCCGCCGACAGCAGGTCTACTCTCGGTCGGGTTCGTCAGTGAAAGGATGTCGTGTGCCGTGGCGAGTTTCGGTCGAGCGTCGAGACCCTCCGTGTCGAGCGGCTGTGCTGGAGGTGGGATGCAGCCCTTGCGGCACGGCTATACCAATGACATCCGTGGCGATGGACGCGTTGTTGTCAAACGGTATGAGGGACCGGATGCCGCGGTGCGCCGTTGCCGCGAACGGACGACGCTGGCAACGCTGCAGGGGCGGCTCGCGGTGCCGGCGTTGCTCGGCGGCGCCGGAAGCGACGAACTGAGGTTGGCGTTCGTCGCTGGGGTGCACGGCCAGGAACTGATCGAGGCGGGCATGGCAGGGGCCGTGCTGCGCGCGTGCGGTCGAACGCTGCGCCACATCCACCACCTTGACACCGCGGAGATTTTCCCCGACCAGACGGATGTTCTTGGAGGCGTGCTCGTGCATGGCGACTACGGCCCGAACAACGTGCTGGTCGATCCCGCTACGCTCGCCATCACCGCGGTGGTGGACTGGGAGTGGGCGCATCCGGGCGACCCGGTCGAGGATGTGGCCTGGTGCGAGTGGATCATCCGGATGCATCACGCTGCCCACGTCGACCGGCTCAGTGAATTCTTCGACGCATACGGGCTGCGGCCCTCCTGGCAGCAGCGCAGAGCGGCGATGCTGACGCGATGTCAGCAGCTCCTGGACATGGGCCGGCGGTGGAGTGTCGAGGCCGCTCAGGTATGGCAGCAGCGGCTGCAGGTCACCGCGTGCTGGGCCGAGTAGCGGCCGTTAGGCAGGCCAGGCCGGCAGACACTCACCAAGATCACGTATCCAGTTCTGCCGCTCCCGGGGCGCTGGCGTTGATAGGGGTTACGTCGGCTCAATTACTGCGCATCATGATGTCGATCAGGACGAGGAGGCGCTGGGCCGGCGTGTGCGCCGGGAGCGGCAGCGGCAGGTCGAACGTCGGCTGGACGAACGGCAGGGCAACCTGAAGGGAGAACTTCTTCTGGTGAATCTTCGCGCCCAGTTGCTTGCTCCACTCCACCGCCGCCGACTCCAGCTCCGACAGCACAGCGTCGATCTTGGCGTCGTCGTTGGCCCCGACGCGCGCCGCCAGCTCCTTCATCCCCTTCCGGAAGGCATTGACTTCGGGCCGCGTACGCAACCAGGCGATCGTTCTGCCCAGGCTCCAGCCGCGACGTTGCGCCTCGCGGCACACGTAACGTGCCAGCGCCGGCACGGGTAGCGCTGCCTCGTGGCCACCGAGCCAACGCTGCTTGCGGTCGAGATAGGCGCCCCGTACGCGCTCGTCGAAGATGTCGAGGATCGTGCGGGCGTAGCCGTAGTCCCCCGGCTGGCTGATGCTCTTCGAGGCGTGCAGCAGGAGGCTCGGGCCACCAAGGCGTTCCTGGGTTGCCAGGTAGTAGAAGAGGCGGATCAGCATCAGAAGACCACCGGCCCTGAGCGGCAGCATCCGGTCCATCTTGTCGTCGAAGACGGACACGATTTGCCGTAGCAGATCATCGTCGCCCAACTGCCGGGCGACCTCGCTCCAGTCGCTGGACGGGAACACCTCCACCCCCACCTCGATCGCGTGGTCCTGGTCGACGTGGAAGCCCAGCAGATCGGCCGTATCCGGCGACCAGTCGATTCCCTCGACCAGAGTCAAGGCGCGGCGGTAGACCTCCTTTACCTCGGCCGGATCCCGGTTGACATACCGGACGCTGTCGCCGAGGTCCTCCATCGACAGGAACTCGTGCAGGCGTCGCCGGGCCATCCAGGGCCGGCTGTCGCGACGCAACGCCAACGGTGATTCGGCCGGGTCCCCGACCGACGGGGCATCGAGCAGAACATGGTCGAACAGAACGAGCGCCTCGACCGCACCGGTGTCCGTGCGGCGCCACTCGCTCGGGAACTCGAAGGAGTCGAGCCGGAGGTTCAGAAGCGTGCTGGTGTCGATCAGAACCGAATCCAGCTCATGCATCCCGGCACCCCCACAGTCCTCAGCAATTTTAGGCGGGTGTGACCAGCGGAGTCGCCCGGGCGGCGCCAAAGGCGCCGGAATGTCAACTCCCGCAGGCGCGGCTCCCGCGATCGACCGTGGCTCGATCACCCACCACCCGATGCCTGCCTTCGGTTGCTCTTGCCCGGGCCGCCGCCTGCGTTGCGGGACGAACCTTACCGATCGAATCGGCTCCCCGCCCCCTGATCAGATTTACGCATCTGCCGCCGATCGAGCGCGCGCGGTCACGGCCATACGTAGCCAGGCCTCCGCGATGATCTCGGCGCGCTTCGGGGGGCGTATCATCGCTGCCGGTCCGGCAGATCCTCCTGCTGGGGTGCGTGCGTAGACGTGGCCGAAGGCCGCCGTCTGAACCCGCCGCAAGGTACGGCCGCACATCGCTTCGTGGATCGGGTGACGTGGGGTGGGTTGGTGAAGTCACCCAAGTCCACGGCGGGGCGGGACGCGGCGCTCCGAACGGATCCGCGCCGACCTCGAGGCGACCGGTGCCGCGACGACCGGCCCGGTGGACGAGGCCGCGCCCGCCGATGAGACAGCGGGCGGCGGTCGACTTCGTCGTGAACTGGACCCACACTCCAGACACTCGTCCGAGCAGAACTTCAGAGCCGCCCGGAGCCACTGGCGGTGCTGAGTGCTCGTTGCTCAGTGGCCGGTGGGCGGGATGTTCGAGGAATGGCCGTTCTGCTCTTCACGCTTCACGCGTTTCGCGGTCTGCTTTTCCTTGAGCGTCTTGCCCTTCTTTTTCACGTTGGCTTTGCTCGTCGTGCCTTTGGACATGATCAGCCTTTCCCTGGCGAAGGTCGTGAACTTCCGGTGTGCTGCCCTGTCGTGCCCGCCCGAGCGGGTGTTGCCGGTGGTTGACGAGCGGCGTGCCGCCCGAGGGAAATCTGAGCATCGCTGATCGAGCCGCACGGCCGCGACGCGGTGAGGTCGCCGGGTTCCCGAGTGGCACCCCAACCATACGCCGACTCCGTGAAGCCGCGTGCCGGCTGCCGTGCCGCGAACCCGATCGAGGTCTATCGCTCCGATCAAAGC
>Ga0207661_10001060_pt1 | contig 18287 bp, 19 predicted proteins | sample KBSC713LmetaG_FD_184337 | JGI IMG/M metagenome (GOLD analysis project Ga0207661, IMG submission 184337) | Corn rhizosphere microbial communities from Kellogg Biological Station, Michigan, USA - KBS C7.1-3L metaG (SPAdes) (version 2) | ecosystem: Host-associated > Plants > Roots > Rhizosphere ...
GACGGCGTGCCGACCCCGTATCCGCCGTCGTGCCGGCCGCAGGCGTGGGCGGCCGCGGCCGGTCCGGCGGTGGTGACCGCGCTGCTCGGCTTGCGCGTCGACGCCCCGGCCGGGCGGCTCGTCCTCGACCCGATCGCGCCGTCGCCGGTGGGCGCGTTCCGCGTCCGCGGGCTGCGCGTCGGCGACGGCTATCTCGACGTCGACGTCGACGCGGCCGGCCACGCGACGGTGCTGAAAAAGCCGGATGTGCTCAAATAGACAGGGCTCGGGCCCTGTACGCGCGGCCGGTGGGCGGCGCATCGTAAGCAGGTGGATCAGCGGGTCGGGCGGCCCGATGCGCCGGCGCGGGTCGGCCAGGCGCGGCTGCCCTACCTCGACCGGCTCAAGGTCATCCTCGTCGCCGGGGTCATCTTCGGCCACGCCTGGGTCGGCTACTCCGACCTCGGCTCGTGGGCCTACACCGACATCCGCGAGGTGACCATCGCCCCGGCGACCAAGACGGTCCTCGAGGTCGTGCTCGGACCGTTCGGGCTCTTCGCGATCGGGCTGTTCCTCTTCGTCGCCGGCCTGGTCACCCCGGCCTCGGTCGACCGCAAGGGCGCCTCCCGGTTCATCCGCGACCGGCTCGTGCGCCTCGGCCTGCCGATCCTCGGGTTCCTGGTCGTCTTCTGGCCGCCGGTGCGGTGGGCGATGGATCGCGCGGCCGGCCGGTCCCGTTCCGCGTTCTGGCCGCCCGATCTGGTGCACCTCTGGTACGCGGTCGTGCTGTTGCTCTTCTCGATCGCCTACGCCGGCTGGCGCCGGCCGCTGCGCCTCCCGGCCCGGCTGACCGCGACGCACCTGCAGCTGCTCGCCGCCGTCATCGCCGGGCTGTCGTTCCTCGTGCGGATCTGGCTGCCGCTCGACGGCGACGGCCCGCTCAGCCTGCACATGGCGCAGTGGCCGCAGTTCGTCGGGCTGTTCGCGCTCGGCGCGGCCGGGGCGCGGCGGGGCTGGTTCGACCCGGTGCCGGCGCGGCTGGCCCGCTCGTGCGCGGTCGCGGCGATCGTCGGGATCGCACTGATCGGGCTCTTCGCGCTCGCGGCGGCGCTCGCCGGGGCGCCGGTCACCGACTTCCTCGGCGGGGCGCACTGGGCGTCGCTCGCGGTCGCCGCGGCCGAGGGTTTGCTGGCCGTGAACCTGTCGGTATGGGTGCTGTTCCTCGCTCAGCGCCACCTGAACGAGCCGGTGCCGGGCGGCCGGGCCGTGCGCGGCGCCTACGCGGCGTTCGTCGTGCAGGGTCACGTGCTCGTCGCGCTGGCGCTGCTGCTGCGGCCGGTGCCGGTGTGGGCCGAGCCGAAGGGTCTCGTGGTCAGCGTGGCCGGAGTGCTGCTGTCGTTCGGGCTGGGCTGGCTGCTGGTGTCGCGGACCCCGCTGGGCCGCATCCTGTAGGTATGCACTCCCCGACATCGACCGGTGACGCTGTGGTGGCAGAATCAGCCGGATGAGGCGCTTCTTCGTTGCCATCGTCGGTGCTTTGACTGGTTTGTCGGCCTTGCTGGCCGTTCCGCTGCCTGCGCAGGCGAATCCGGCGCCCGTCCGGCTGATCATCGACACCGACTTCGGCCAGTGGTGGGACGACGTCGCCGCGCTGGCCGCCGTGCACGCCGCCGCCGACCGGGGCTCGGTCCGCATCCTCGGCGTGATGTCCGATGTGGACAATCAGTGGAACGCACCCGGGCTGGACGCGCTCAACACCTGGTACGGGCGGCCGGACATCCCGATCGGCGTGCCGCGCAATGCCCCGGTCGTCGAGCAGAACTACAGCCAGTTGCTGGCCACGCGGTACCCGCACGCCGGCCGGCCGGTCGACGCGGTGTCGCTCTACCGGAAGCTGCTGCGTGCCCAGCCGGACCACAGCGTGACCGTGCTGTCGATCGGCTCGCTGACCAACCTGGCCCAGCTGCTGCGCACCGACCGGGCGCTGGTGCAGCGCAAGGTCGCCCGCGCGGTCATCATGGGCGGCGAGTACCCGACCGCCTCGGCGCCGGAGTGGAACTTCGGGCTCGACCTCGCGGCGACCCGGCAGGTCGTCGACGGCTGGCCGACCCCGGTCGTCTACGACGGGTTCGAAATCGGCGGGCGCATCTTCGTCGGCAACCACGTCTGCGCGACCCACCCGGCCACCAGCCCGGTCCGGGCCGTGTTCGACGTCCTCTACGGCTGCGGCAACAACCAGGCCGACGGCACGTGGGATCCCACCGCGCTGTTCTTCGCCGTGTTCGGCCCCGACCGCGTGTACCGGCTGGCCGGCGCCGGCGGGCACAACACGGTGAGCGCCGACGGGCTCAACGCGTGGGTCGCCGGCGGGCACGACGAGCGCTACCTGGTGCTGACCGACGCCCAGCGGCTGACTCGCCGACTGGATGGGCTCATCGACGCTCATCGCCGCCGCTAGGCGGTTTGCCCGCGCGACTTACGGGGAAGGGCGTCAATCATGCACTGGTCGGCACACGACACGCTCCTGGTCGTCTGGACGCTCGTCGGCATCGCCGTCGTCGTGGTCCTGATCAGCTGGGCGAAGCTGCACCCGTTCCTGGCCCTGATCCTCGGCTCGGCGGTCGCCGGGCTCGGCGCCGGCCTGTCCGCGGCCGACGTCATCAAGAACTTCGAGTCGGGGTTCGGGACCACGCTCGCCGGGGTCGGCATCCTCGTCGCGCTCGGCACGATCCTCGGCAAGCTGCTGGCCGACTCGGGCGGCGCCGACCAGGTGGTCGACACGATCGTCCGCCACTCCGGCGAGCGCCGGTTGCCCTGGGCGATGGCGCTCATCGCGATGATCATCGGGATCCCGCTGTTCTTCGAGGTCGGCGTCGTCCTGCTGATCCCGGTGATCTTCCTGGTGGCGCGCCGGGCACAGACGTCGATCGTCCGGGTCGGCATTCCCGCCCTGGCCGGGCTGTCGGTCATGCACGGCCTGGTGCCGCCGCACCCGGGCCCGCTCATCGCGATCAGCGCGCTGAAGGCCGACCTCGGCCAGACCCTCGCGTACGGGCTGATCGTGGCGATCCCGACGGTGATCGTGGCGGGCCCGCTGTACGGCATGTGGATCGGCCGGCGCGTCCAGCCGGTCCCGCCGGCCGGCCTGCTCGCCGACTTCACCGGCGGCCAGGAGGAGGAAGGCGACGCGACCCCACGGTCCCGCCCCGGCTTCGTGCTCACGCTGGTGACGATCCTGCTGCCGGTCATCCTCATGCTCGGCAAGGCGCTCGCCGACATCCTGCTGGACAAGAAGAACACGCTGCGGACCGTGCTCGACGCGATCGGTGACCCGTTCGTGGCGCTGCTGCTGGCCGTCCTGCTGGCGCTGTTCACGTTCGGGTACCTGCGGGGCTTCTCCCGCCGTACCGTCAGCGACCTCGTGGCGGTCAGCCTGCTGCCGATCGCCGGCATCACGTTCATCATCGGCGCCGGCGGCGGCTTCAAGCAGACGCTCATCGCGATCGGCATCGGCGACGCGATCGGCAAGGCGGCCGCCGCGAGCGGCATCTCGGCGCTGCTGCTCGGCTGGCTGATCGCGGTCGGCATCCGCCTGGCGACCGGATCGGCCACGGTCGCGACGGTGACCGCGGCCGGCCTGATGGCGCCGCTGCTGACCCAGCTCGGCGACGTCAACAAGCCACTGCTGGCGCTGGCGATCGGATCCGGCTCGCTCTTCCTGTCGCACGTCAACGACGCCGGGTTCTGGCTGGTCAAGGAGTACTTCGGGATGACCGTCGGGGAGACGTTCAAGACGTGGTCGGCGATGGAGACCATCATCTCGGTGGTGTCCATCGTGCTCATCCTCGGGTTGAGCGTGGTCGTGTAGCGCTACTGTCAGGCGATGCCCCGGCCGCTGCTCCACGACCCCGACGAGGTCCTCGACGCGGCTCGCGACCTGCTGGTCGAGGGCGGCCCGCGGGCCGCCGGCATCCGGGCGATCGCGGAGCGCAGCGGGGCGCCGAGCGGGTCGCTGTATCACCGGTTCGGCTCGCGTGACGAGTTGGTCGCGCGGGCCTGGTTACGGGCGGTGCGACGCTTCCAGGACGGCTACGTGGCGGCGCTCGACGACAGCGTTGAGGATGCCGTCCGCTGGGCGGTCACCTTCGCTCTTGACCAGCCGGGCGACGCCCACCTGTTACTGCGTTTCGGCCGGCACGAGTTGCTCGACACCGAGCCGGGCGCCGGCCTCGCGGCCGAGCTGTCAGCCGTGAACGAGCCACTCCAGCGGGCCATCCGCCGCCTCGCCCGGCGCAGCTTCGGCACGGCGAACGCCGACGCGGTGGAGCGCACCACGTATGCCGTCGTCGACCTGCCGCTCGCCGTGCTCATCCGGCAGCTGCGAGCCGGAACGCTGACCCGCGCCACGGCCGACCGGCTGGCCCGGGCGGTGCGGGCGCTGCTCAGCTGACGATCCGCGCGACGCCGTTGACGTCCTCGCCGGCCACCAGCAGGAACTCGTTGTCGGCGCCGGCCTGGCGGCGCTCCTTGTAGGGCCGGTAGTCCTCGCTCGCATAGAAGGCGTCGGCCGCCTCCTTCGACGGCCACTCGATGAGCAGCACGACGTCCCTGGGTGGCCGCTCGCCCTCGATCCGCTCGACGTTGGTCGTGCGCGCCAGGTAGCGACCGCCGTGGCGCTCGACCATCGGGGTCACGTGCGCAACGTAGTCGTGCACCCAGCCGCGGTCGGTGACGGTCAGCTCGGCGACGGAGTAGTACCGCATGCCTCATAGTAGAGCGATCGTGCTATTTCCCGGAAGGCCGCGACCCGGGGCGGATGCTGGTGAACCGTGCTAGGCAGGAAGGCATGGCACGAACAGCGCTCGTTCTCGGCGCCGGGGGGATCACCGGGGTCGCCTGGCAACTCGGCATGATCATCGGGCTCCGCCAGCACGGCGACGACCTGACGACGGCCGACCTGATCGTCGGCACGTCGGCCGGGGCCGTCTCCGGCGCCCTGGTCGCGGCCGGGCTCGATCCGGCGGCCGCAGCCGCCCTGGACGCGCCGCTCGGGCCGGGCGACCCGCCTATGCAGCCGGACTTCGTGACCGGCGCAAAGGCGTGGGAGCTGCTCAGCAGCGCGCCGATCGGGTCGCTGGGCAACTCGACCGAGCTGCGCCGGCGGATCGGCGCGCTCGCCCGGCGGGCGAACGTCGGGTCGGAAGAGGCGCTGCTCGCGTCCTTCCGGCGGCGGCTGCCCTTCGACGAGTGGCCGGCCCGCCTGGTCGTGACGGCCGTCGACGTGGAGTCGGGCGAGCCGGTCAGCTGGAACGCAGCCTCCGGCGTACCGCTCGTGCCGGCCGTCGCCGCGAGCTGCGCGGTGCCGTGCCTGTTCCCGCCGATCGCGGTCAACGGCCGCCACTACATGGACGGCGGCGTCCGGTCACGCACGAACGCCGACCTGGCGACCGGCTATGAGCGGGTGGTCATCCTGGCCCCGCGGATGCCGATCGCGCTGCGTGACGACTTCGCGGCGGAGCTTTCGCGGCTCGGACCGGGCGCATCGCTGATCGAGCCGGACGCGGCGACCCAGGAGGCGATCGGCGGCAACGTGTTCGCCACCGACAACTGGGACGCGGTGCTCGCGGCCGGGATCAAGCAGGCGCGTTGACCGGCCGGTCGAGCCGCTTGACGATCTGAACCAGGACCCAGCCGGGCCGCGGCCGGATGATGCGGACCGCGTCGGCCAGCGCTGCGATCAGCGGCAGCCCGCGACCGCCCTCGGCGCCGTCGGCGGGCGGCCCGGCGTGCAGCTTGGACTCGTCGATCTCGCCGTCCGGGTTGCCGATCTCCAGGACGCAGTGGTGGTCGTCCAAGGCGATGGCCACCTCGAAGGCGTCGCCGGTCCGGCTGTGACGGACAGCGTTGGTCGACGCCTCGGTGATGAGAATCGCGAGGACGTCACGGCACTGCTGGCTGACCGCGCGGGCGGCCAGTTGAGCGTCCAGCAGACGGCGAAGCCTGGACACCGAGGCCGCCATCCGCGGTACCGAAAGCACGGTACGCGCCACCGTTTGGCTACCCTCACTTCGTTGAGGACACGCTTCGGAGTGGGGGTACCCACGAAGCGCCGGTCGAAACCAGGTGAGATCGGGCCCACGCGGGGTAGCGGCCCGGCATGGGTTCGGATCGACCGCTGTACCCATATCGGCCCGCGCTGGACGGCGTGCGCGGGCTGGCGGTCAGCGCGGTCGTCCTCTTCCATGGCGGCGTCACCGCCTTGTCCGGCGGGTTTCTCGGCGTCGACACGTTCTTCGTCCTGTCCGGCTTCCTGATCACGTCGCTGCTGCTGGCCGAGTACGAGCGCGACGGGCGCATCCGGCTCCTCGCCTTCTGGGGCCGGCGGGCCCGGCGGTTGCTGCCGGCTCTGCTGGTCATGCTCGCCGCGGTCACCGTCGCCGGGCGCTGGCTGCTCGACCCGGACGACGAGCGGCTGCTGCGGGGTGACGCGCTGGCCGCGCTCGGCTACGTCGCGAACTGGCGCATGATCTACCGCGGTGCCGACTACTTCACCCAGACGGCCGCCCCGTCGATCCTGCAGCACACCTGGTCGCTCGGCATCGAGGAGCAGTTCTACCTGGTCTGGCCGCTGCTTGTCGTGCTCGTACTGCGCACAAAGGGCGTCCTCGTGGCGGGGATCGCGGCATCCGCGCTGGCGGGCGCTCTGCTCTACCGGCCCGACGACGTCAACCGCGCGTACTTCGGGACCGACACCCGCGCGCAGGCGCTGCTGATCGGCTGCGCGCTGGCCGTCGCCGTCCCGAAGTTGACGCTCCGGTTCGTCACCGCCCCACTGGCCGTCGCCGGCGTGCTGGGAACCGCCTGGCTCTGGTCCCACGCGGACGGCCCGGCGGGCTGGCTGTACCGCGGCGGCTTCACCGCGGCCGCCCTGGCCACGGCGGCTGTCCTCGCCCACGCCGTCGCCCAGCCGGCCTCGGTGACCGCCCGGCTCCTGGCGCTGCCGCCGCTGGTCTGGCTCGGCAAGATCTCCTACGGGGTGTACCTCTGGCACTGGCCGATGTTTCAGTTCCTGTCCGGCGAGCGGCTGGGCTTCGCCGGCTGGAAGCTGCTCGCCGTGCGCTGCGCCGCCACGCTCGGCGTCGCCCTGGTGTCGTACTGGCTGGTCGAGCTGCCGATCCGGCGGCACCTGCGGCTGCCGCGGCCGCTGTCCCCGGTCGTCACGCTGGCCGGGGTGGCGGCGTGCGCGATCACCGTCCTGTGGGCCACGGTTCCGCCGCCCGCCCCGCCGATACCGGCCGCGGCCCCGCCACCGCAGCCGGCCCTGCCGAGCAGCGCGCCGACGGCGACGAACCGGAAACGCGTGGCCGACGGCCCACCACGCATCGACATCCTCGGCGACTCGGTCGCCTGGACGATCGGCGCGTACCTGCCACCACACCCCGGCATCGTGGTCAACGACCGGGCCATCCAGGGTTGCGGCATCACCCTGCAGATGAACATCCTCGAGATGGGCACCCCGCACCGGCTGTACCCCAACTGCCCGGGCTGGCCGCAGCGCTGGAAGTCGGCCGTCGACAACGACCGGCCCAGCGTGAGTGTGATCCTGCTCAACCGCTGGGAGCTCATGGACGCCAAGGTCGGCGGCTCATATGAGCACGTCGGGCAGCCCGCCTTCGACGCCTACCTGACCGGCCAGCTCAAGCAGGCAATCGCCATCGCCGGCTCGGACGGCGCCCATGTCGTGCTGCTCACTGCCTCGTACACGAGGCGCTCCGAACGCCCGGACGGCGGGCTGTACGCCGAGGACGACCCGTCCCGCGTCGACGCCTGGAACCGGGTGCTGCGTCAGGCGGGCGGCCCCGCCACCGTGCTCGACCTGGCGAAGCTGACCTGCCCGGGCGGGAAGTTCACCTGGACGGTGAACGGCATCAGGATTCGCAGCGACGGCCTGCACTTCACGCCCAACGGGGTCAAGCGGATCATCGCGCCGTGGCTGCTCCCCCAGCTGACGGCGATCGCGAGGACCTGACCTCCTGCAGGACGAGCAGCGACAAGGCGGCGACGGGGACCCGGCCGGCCGGGCGCACCGAGCGACGGCGCCGCTCGGGCTCGGCGGTGTCCAGTACCAGTTGCCAAGACCGGGCGAACGCGGGACCGGGCAGCGTGAAGGTGACCGGCTCGGGCAGCGGGTTGGCCAGCAACAGGAACGAGTCGTCGACGATCGGCTCGCCGAGCAGATCCCGCTCGGGGATGCCGCGCCCGTTGAGGAACACGCCGATCGCGTCGGCCCGCTCGGTGTTCCAGTCGTCCTTGGTCATCCGCCGGCCGTCGCGGCGCAGCCAGGCGATGTCGGCGACCGGGGAGCCCTCGACCGGGTCGCCGTGGAAGAATCGGCGCCGCCGGAAGATCGGGTGCGCCGCCCGCAGCCTCGTCAGCCGGGCGGTGAACTCGAACAGCCGCTCGTCGGCGTTTCCCCAGTCGACCCAGCTGAGCTCGCTGTCCTGGCCGTATACGTTGTTGTTGCCGGATTGGGTGCGGCCGATCTCGTCGCCGTGCGAGAGCATCGGCACCCCCTGCGACAGCAGCAGCGTGGCCAGGAAGTTGCGCCGCTGCCGCGCGCGCAGCGCGACGACCTCGGGATTGTCGGTCGGCCCCTCGACGCCGAAGTTCCACGACCGGTTGTGGCTCTCGCCGTCGCGGTTGTCCTCGCCGTTGGCCTCGTTGTGTTTCTCGTTGTACGAGACGAGGTCGGTGAGCGTGAACCCGTCGTGGGCGGTGATGAAGTTGATCGACGCGATCGGGCGGCGCCCGTCGAACTCGTAGAGGTCCGACGAGCCGGTGAAGCGGGACGCGAAGTCGCCGAGCCGGCCCGGCACGGCCCGCCAGAAGTCGCGCATCGTGTCGCGGTACTGCCCGTTCCACTCCGTCCACAGTGGAGGAAAGCCGCCGACCTGATAGCCGCCGTCGCCGACGTCCCACGGTTCGGCGATGAGCTTCACCTGGCTGACCACCGGATCCTGGTTGACCAGGTCGAAGAACGCGGCCAGCCGGTTGACCTCGTGAAACTCGCGGGCCAGCGCGGCGGCCAGGTCGAAGCGGAACCCGTCGACGTGCATCTCGGTGACCCAGTAGCGCAGCGAGTCCATGATGAGCCGCAGCGACTCGTGGTGGCGCACGTTGAGGCTGTTGCCGGTGCCGGTCGTGTCGTAGTAGTACTCGGGTGCGTCGGGGACGAGCCGGTAGTAGGCCGGGTTGTCGACGCCCCGGAACGACAGCGTCGGGCCGAGGTGGTTGCCTTCGGCGGTGTGGTTGTAGACGACGTCGAGGATGACCTCCATGCCGGCGCGGTGCAGCGCCTTGACCATCGTCTTGAACTCCTGCACCTGCCCGCCGTGCTCGGCGAACGACGCATACTCGTTGTGCGGGGCGAAGAACCCGATCGTGTTGTAACCCCAGTAGTTGGACCGGCCCCGCTCGACCAGGCCGCTGTCGTGCACGAACTGATGCACCGGCATCAGCTCGACGGCGGTCACGCCGAGCGACCGGAGGTGCTCGATCATGACCGGGTGGGCCAGCCCCGAATAGGTGCCGCGGACGTCCTCGGGGATCCCCGGGTGACCGATCGTCATGCCCTTGACGTGGGCCTCATAGATGACCGTCTGGTGAAACGGGACGCGCAAGGGCGTGTCGTTGGCCCAGTCGAAGAACGGGTTGATGACGACCGACTTCATCGCATACGGCGCCGAGTCCTCGCCGTTGAAGGAGGACGGGTCGCCGAAGCGGTAGGAGAACAGGGCCTCGTTCCACTCGATCCGCCCGTCAATGGCCTTCGCGTACGGGTCGAGCAGCAGTTTGCTGGGGTTGCAGCGCAGCCCGGCGGACGGCTTGTAGGGGCCGTGGACCCGGTAGCCGTAGCGCTGGCCGGGGACGATCCGGGGGATGTAGCCGTGCCAGACGAGCGCCTCGCGCTCGGGCAGATCGACGCGCGTCTCCCGGCCGTCGTCGTCGAACAGGCACAGCTCGACCCGCTCGGCGACCTCGGAAAACAGGGCAAAATTGGTGCCGCCGCCGTCGTAGGTCGCCCCGAGCGGGTAGGGGTGACCAGGCCAGATGTTCGTCATCGCCCGGCGCCCTTTCCCGTCCGGCCGGTTGTCGAAACAATTGTGCCAGATCGGGGTTCCAACCTTTCGGCACTCTGGAGGCCTGTAGGAGGCGTGGAGGACGAAGAGGGCTTCCGGGAGTTCGTGCGGGCGCGGCTGCCCCGTCTGTCCCGCACCGCACCTGGACGCCGGTGCCGGGCGACTCCTTCCAGTTCGACTACGGCCGGGACGTGCCCCGCGGCCTGCGATTCCGGTTCAGCAAGGGGAGCAAGATCCGCTACGAGGACGGCGTGCCGACGCGCAAAAGCCTCAACGTGACGGTCGACCCGACGCCGCTGGACGGGCGCGGCAAGCCCGAGCCGCGCGCCGCCCAGGAGGCCGCCCGGGCACTCGCGTACGCGAGTGCCCGGGCGGGGCATCCTCGGCGACCCCGGCAAGGGCCTGATCGTGATGCGGCCGCCCTACTTCACCGGCAGCGAGCCGAACGCTGTGCAGATTGTCGCGCCGCCGTCGGCCGTGCGGGTCGAGGCGTTGAAGGACGGCCACGTGGTGGCCCGGACGGATCTCACGAACGGGCTGGCCAAGCTGGCGCTGCCGGCGCCGTCGACGCTGCTGTTCCGGGCCTACGACGCGAGCGGAGCCGTCGTGGCCGAGCACCCCTACGAGGATGTGACCGGCGCCCCGAATAACGCGTTCTTCGAGCCGACGATCAAGGGCTGGTGAATGAGCGCACGACTCGCAGGACACCCTGAATCGGCAGCCACACGATGAGGAAGGCGATCGTGAGGCCGCCGAGCACGAGGCCGGCCACGGTGAACACGCCGGGCGGCTGGCCGGGCCAGAACGCGTTGACCGGGATGACCAGCCAGAGCAGCCCGACCAGCAGGAAGACGATCGGGATGAGCGGCGCCAGGGCGCGCCCGATCGGCCGTCCCGGTTTGCGCTGCCAGCGGCGGCGGGTCCCCCGGTAGTACGCGATGAGCAGGGCGATCACGAAGGTGCCGGCGGTCGCCCGGACGGCCAGGTCGTCGGCCGGCTCGGCGGCCTGCAGCGACGGCACGAGGGCGAGCAGCGCGGTGGCCCGGAACCAGCGCAGCACCAACCGTCCAACCTGGACGTTCGCCTGCTCGTCGGGGGCCAGCCCGGCAAGAACGTCGCCGCCGGCCGCGACGCGCCTTTGCGTGTGGCGCACGTCAACCACGACGATGATCGCGGCGATCACGAAGAATGCGCCGGCGGCGGCGAAGAGGCCGATCACCGGGTGGTCGCCTGGCACGACCGCGGCGAACAGGACACCTCCGGCCAGCGTGGCGCCGGCGAGGATGAGGCGGACGCGCAGCCGCGGATCGGCGCCCATGCGCGCGCGGACGGCTGCCCACAGGTGATCCGGCAGGCGGCGGCGGAAGTGCCGCAACCAGATCGGGTACGGGAGCAGGACGGCGGCGGCAATCGGCCAGGCGACCCCGTGCCGTCCGGCGATGACCAGCACGCTCGCGGCCAGCCACGCGGTGAGCACGGCGAGCCCGCACAGGCCGGTGAGGGCCCGGTCGACGCCGGCCGACGCGCTCTGCGCCTCCGGCGTGAGGGCGGCGGCCGCCCCGAAATGCTGGAGCGCGGCGACGTTCTGCCCGCGCCGGAGCGCGAGTTGGGCGAGTCCTTCGAGGGCGCCGGTGTGCTCGGGCTGGATGGCAAGCGCGCGCTGGTAGGCCTGCTTGGCCTTGCGATGCCGGCCGAAGGTGTGGTGCATGGTGCCCTGGATCGCGTAGGCCTCGGCCCACTCGGGGGCGAGCCGGGTCGTCTCGTTGAGCGCGGCCCACGCCTCCCGCTGCCGGAACGTGTTGAACAGCGCAAGCGCCCGGACGAGGTGGGCGGCCGGCTTCTCGGCGTCGAGGGCGACCGCCGTGTCGGCCGCGTGCAGCGCTTCCTCGGCGCGGTCGAGCGGCAGGAGCGAGCTGGCGCGCAGGATGTGCGCCTCGGGCCGGTTGGGCTCGTGGCTGGCCGCGCTTGTCGCCGCCGCGAGGGCCTCGCCCGGCTCGTCGAGCTCGATGCAGCAGCGCGCGAGCAGGAGGAGCGCGTCGACGTTGTCGGGCTCGGCGGCGACGACCGCGACGATCCGCTTCCGGGCGTCGTCGGCGCGGCCGATCTCGAGGAGGGACTCGGCGGCGGCGAGCTCGGCGCCTATTGGCGCTCGTAGGTGTTCCACGAGTCCAGGTCGGTCGGGTTCGGGGCGCGCCAGACGCCGCTGACGCAGGTGTAGTTGACCGGATCCGAATTGGGCTCGAGCCGGATGCGGCCGGCCTCGCGCCCGTCAACGGCGATCGTGATGACCGCGTCGCTCTTGATGCCCGGCGGCTGCCGATATGGAGGGGCCTGAAACTGCGGGTACTGGTATGGCACGCCGGCCGGCTGGCCCGGGTATTGCCCTCCCGCCGGTGGCCCATAGGCGGGCTGTCCGGTGTGCCACTGCTCGGAGGGGTCTGACGGCTGCACAGGTATCTTCCTTCGGGTTCGCCGGGACGTCGCCGCCCCTCAACGTACCCGTCGCGTCCCGGTCAAGGGTGCCCCGGAGGCTAGCGCGCGCCGGTGACGTTCACCCGCAGCGTGTAGAGCGAGCTCGATGCGCAGATGAACAGGTCGTTGCGCTTGCGGCCGCCGAACGTGAAGTTGGCCACGACCTCCGGGATATGCAGCTTCCCCAGCAACGTGCCGTCCGGGTCGAAGCAGTGCAGGCCGTCGTGGGCGGCGGCCCAGACGCGGCCCGTGTCGTCCAGCCGGATGCCGTCGAAGCCGCCGGCGTCGCAGTTGGCGAAGACGTCGCCGCCCGACAGTGTCCCGTCGGCGCCGACCGCGAACCGCCGCAGATGACGACGGCGGGTGTCCACAATGTACAGTCCCCGCTCGTCCAGCGTGAAGGCTAGGCCGTTGGGCCGGTCGAAGTCGTCGGCCACGACCCGGACGTCACCGGTCGACGGATCCAGCCGGTACACGTGGCAGCCGCCGATCTCGTGCGGGGCCCGGAATCCCTCGTAGTCACTGTCGATGCCATAGCTGGGATCGGTGAACCACAGGCTGCCGTCGCTGTGCTCGACGATGTCGTTGGGGCTGTTGAACCGCTTTCCGTCGTACCGGTCGGCCAGGACGGTGATCGAGCCGTCGTGCTCGGTGCGGGTGATGCGCCGCGTCCCCTGCTCGCAGCTGACCAGCCGGCCGGCCCGGTCGACGGTGTGGCCGTTGGTGTAGTTGGCCGGTTCGCGGAACACGCCGACGGCGCCGGTCGTCTCGTCCCAGCGCAGCATGCGGTCGTTGGGGATGTCGCTGAACGTGAGGTACCGCCCGGCCGGGAAGTAGGCCGGACCCTCCGTCCAGCGACCGCCGGTCCACAGCTGGATGGTCCACTCGTCGCCGTTGACCACCCGGAATCGCTCGTCGATGACCTCGAACTGGGTCCGCATCCGCTCCGGCATGTGCGCAGCCTAGCGAAGGGCCTCCGCGAGCCGATCAAGCTGGTCGGCGATCCAGGGCAGGTCGAGGGGTGTGTCGCTGCGCAGCGCCGCGTCCCGCTGCTCGTCGTCGTTCCCGAGCAGCAGGCTCGTCGCGATCCGCAGCCGTCTGGCCGACGGATCGTCGCCGAACGCCGACCCCGGCAGTGTCGCCACCCCGCGCTTGTCCAGGAGCGTCGCCGCCAACGCGACGTCGTGCTCGACGGCCGGGCCGGGCAGTGACGGATACACGTAGAACGCGGCGGTTGGTCGTACCAGGGAAGCTCCAGCATCCACGAAGAGGTCGGCGACGGCCGCGGTCACCGTCGCGTAGAGCCGGCGGGCGGCGCGCACGCGGTCGCGCAGCTCGAGCGGTTCGGTGAGGGCGAGCGCCGCGGCGCGCTGGACGGGCTGGGCCGGCGCCGACCAGACCTCGCTGGCCGTGGCGACGACCGTGGCCCGCAGCTTCGACGCTTCGGGAAATCGGGCCACCCCGATCCGCCATCCGCCCAGCGCAAGGCTCTTGCTCAAGCCGGTGGTCACAATGGTACGGGCGGGAGCCAGCTCGGCCGGCGACGTGAACGGCGTCGCGTCGTCGTGGACGAGATCGCGGTAGATCTCGTCGGCCACGATCAGCAGGTCATGCTGGTCGGCGACCGCGCACAGCGCGGCCACCGTCGACGGCGCCGCGACCAGCCCGGTCGGGTTGTCGGGCAGCGTGACGACGACGGTCCGGATCGGCTCGCCGGCCCGGCGGGCGGCGGTCGCGGCGGCGTCGAGCCGGGCCGGGTCGGGGACGCCGCCCTCACCGTCGGCGACCGGGATCCTGTGGACCGGCCGGCCGTGCAGGGTCGCCTGCGCCGCGTAACTCACCCAGCACGGCTGCGGCACGGCGACGCCACCGCGCTGCACGCCGAGCGCGGCCCACAGCAGCGGCTTGCTACCCGGCCCGGCGACGACCTGATCCGCCTCGGTCGGCAGCCCGCGGCGGGTCCAGTAGCCGGCGGCCGCCTCGCGCAGCGGTGCGATGCCGGCCGACGGGCCGTAGGCGGCGTCGTTGGCCCAGGCGGCCAGCTCGGCCGTCAGCAGCGGGTGAACCGGCAGCCCGGCCTCGCCGAAGCCGAGCGGGACCGTGGGCAGGCCCAGCCGGCGCCGGCGGGCGACCTCTTCGTTCATGGCAAGCGTGGCGGACATGGCCATGTCAGCGCCGGGCCGTGAATGTCGAGGCCGCGGCGAGCTGCTGCCACGCATCGCGTTCGGCGTCGCTCAGCTGCTTCGGTACGACGATCTTGAGTTCGGCGTACAGATCACCGGCGGTGCCGCGCGGCCTGGGCAGGCCACGTCCGCGCAGCCGCAGGCGGCGACCCGACGAGGAGCCGGCCGGGACCTTGACCTCGACCGGCCCGCCGGGCGTGTCCACCGTGACGTCGGCGCCGAGCGCCGCCTCCCACGGCGCGATCGGCACGGTCATCGTGATGTCGCGGCCGTCCAGCCGGTAGCGGTGGTGCGGCGCGATCCGGACGTGCAGGTACAGGTCGCCTTTGCCGTTGACGCCGCTGAGGCCGAGGCCGGCCAGCCGGATCCGCTGGCCGTCGGTCACGCCGGCCGGGATGTTGACCTCGTGCTTGCGCACGCCCGCCTCGGTCTCCAGGGTCAGGGTGCGCCGGCCGCCGGTGTAGGCGTCCTCGACGGAAAGCATGATCTCCGCGTCGACGTCCCGAGCGGGCATCTGGCCGAAGCCGTCGAATCCCTGGAAACCGCGCAGGAAGTCGTTGAGGTCGAACCCGCCGAGGTCGGCGGCGGGCGGCGTGTCCGGATCGTAGTCCTCGGGGACCTGGCGCCAGTTTTCGCCGAAGCGGTCGTAGCGGGTGCGCTTCTTCTCGTCGGAGAGCACCTCATAGGCCTCGTTGATGCGCTTGAACGTCGACTCGGCGCCGGGGTCCTGGTTGACATCGGGGTGCCACTTGCGGGCCAGCTTGCGGTAGGCGCGCTGAATGTCGTCCCGGCTCGCCGCCCGCTCAACGCCCAGGACCTGGTAGTAGTCGGTCGTGGTCGTCGCCACGGTCACGCTCCCACGGGGTTGTCGTTGGTCGTCAAATTGCGGTCGACCCAGCCGCGCAGCGCGGTGGCCGAGGCGGCCCCGGCCTGCCGGGCGACCACGCGACCGTCCTTGACCAGCATCAGGGTCGGGACGGCCTGGACCTGGAATCGGGCGGAGAGGCGCGGGGCGTCGTCGATGTTGACCTTGGTCAGCTTGAGCTTCCCGGCGAGATCGCCGGCGACCCGCTCGAGGGCCGGGCTGACCATGCGGCACGGGCCGCACCAGGGCGCCCAGAAGTCGACCAGTACCGGGGTGCGCGACCGCTCGACGACCTGCGCGAACGTGTCGTCACCGGCGTCGACGATCCACGGCAGCGGCCGGTGGCAGGCCGCGCACGCCGGCGCCCCCGAGGCCGCGGCGGGCACCCGGTTGCGCTTCTGGCAGTGCGGGCAGGCGACGATGCGCGATTCCACGCGGGCTCCTCCAGCGTCCAACGTTCTCCATAGAGGGAGACGCTGGGGAGCCCGCGGTCATTCCCGAAGTTGAGCGGGATCTACTCAACTTGTGAGCGTGAGGCCAGGTTCGCTGGCGAGTTCCTTCGCCTGGGCGGAATGCAGCGGTCCGTCCGTCGTGACGGCTATGAGCAGGCCGTGACCCGGATGGAGCTGGTATGCCCCGCCCAGGGACAGCTCGATTCGGACCGTCAGATCGGCTTCCCAAAGGGGGAAAAGGATGACTTCGAGATGGCTGTCCCCGGCGAACATGACAACTGCCCGCACCGAGCCGTCCGGGTAGGAGAAGAACCGGATCGGCGTCGTCGGGCGCGCGTCGGGCGCGATGCGGGCCAGCGCGTCGGTCAGCACGTGTTCGAGGCGGCGCAGCGTGTCAGCGCAGACTCCGGCTGGTGACCGATCCGGGATGGGGCTGCGCCCCGGGGCCGGCGCGGACGGCACCGGGCCCAGCCACGAGGCCGAGGCCGACGGCGGCGGGGGCGACGGCGGCATGGCCGGGGAGGCGCTCCCGGCGGCGGGTGGCGGGCTGACCGGGGAGCCACTTGCCTCGACGTTCGGCGAGTCGCTGCCGCCCACCGTGGGCGACGGGTCGCCACTCGGCGGCGGTGAGGCGTTGCCGGACGGCGCGACGAACGACATCGACGGCCCCGCCCCGGAGGCGCTGGCCAGGGGCGGAAGGACCGACGGGCCTCCGCTCGGCGACACCCACGGGCACACCGCTGCCTCGCCGTCTCCGACGGGCGCCCGCGCGCCGAGCGGCCAGCCCAGACTCGCCGCGCCGACCAGCACGGCGACGCCGGACACCAGGCCGGCCCCGAAGAGGCGCCGCTGCCGGTATGCGCGACGCTGCTCGGCCCGGATGAGCCGGTCGAGGTCGATGCTGGTCGGGGGCGGCTCGCCGGCGGCGGCGCGCAAGCTGGTGGTCAGGTCCACAGTGGGTCCTCCTTCTTGATCGTGACGTCGGCGAGACCACGCAGCGTGTCCAGGGCCCGGGCCGTCTGGCTCTTCACGGTGCCGGTGCTGCAGCCCATGACCTCGGCCGTCTCCTCGACGGACAGGTCGCAGAAGTACCGCAGCACCAGGACGGCCCGCCGGCGGACCGGCAACTGGGCGAGCAGGCCGAGCACCGCGAGGTGGTCGGCGGCCCGGCTGGGGTCGGCGTCGGCGACCTGCTCGGGCAACTCGGCGCGGCTGTGCTCGCGGCGCCAGGGCCGGCGCCGCTCGTCCAGCCAGGCCCGGAGCAGCATGCGCCGGACGTACGCCTCCGGATTGTCCATGCTCGCGATCCGGGTCCAGTGCCGAAGCAGCTTGACCAGCGCCGTGGACACCAGGTCGTCGGCGGTGTGCCAGTCGCCGCACAGCAGATACGCCGTACGGCGCCACTGGTCCATCCGCACGCTCACGAACTCGCGGTACGCCTCGGTGTCCGGCACCTAACCTCCCGTGGCTGCAGTCTCGTCCGGGAAACGGCGCCGCGGGGCCCGCAGGTTGCCTGACGGGCGTGCAAGGATGCATTCATGGACGCGCAGCGGTTCACCTCGACCGCGCAGGACGGCGGCCGCGGGCGGCTGTTCATACCGGTGCCGTTCGAACCCCGACCAGGTCTGGCGGCCCAAGAGCCGCCATCACGTCGGCGGGACGATCAACGGCCGGCGTATGCGGGGCGTCATCGAGACCTATGACCACGGCGTCGGGATCATGATGGGCCCGATGTGGGCTCGCGACTGCGGCGGGATCGCCCCCGGTGACCGGTTGCGCATCGAGGTCGTGCCCGAGGGGCCGCAGCAGGACGACCTGGCCGACGACATCAAGGACGCGATCGCCGCCGATCCGGACGCGGAGGCGTTCTTCAACGCGCTCGCCCAGTTCTACCGGAAGGCCTACCTGCGCTACATCGACGCGACCAAGCGCCGTCCCGAGCAGCGGCCCGAACGCATCGCCGAGGTCGTCGCCCTGCTCGCGGCCGGCGTCAAGGCGCACCCGAAGGACTGACCGGCCGGCGTCTCGTCGTCAGCGCCGCGGTCAGGCCCAGCCCGGCGCCGGCCGCCAAGACTATCCACAGTGGACGCCACGGGGCCGGCCATCCGGAGCCGACGACCAGCCAGGCGACGGCCCCGCCGATCATCCCGAGGGGCAGCGCGGCCAGTACGACGGCGGCCGGCGTCCAGAGGTCGAC
>Ga0207661_10001061_pt1 | contig 18280 bp, 18 predicted proteins | sample KBSC713LmetaG_FD_184337 | JGI IMG/M metagenome (GOLD analysis project Ga0207661, IMG submission 184337) | Corn rhizosphere microbial communities from Kellogg Biological Station, Michigan, USA - KBS C7.1-3L metaG (SPAdes) (version 2) | ecosystem: Host-associated > Plants > Roots > Rhizosphere ...
GGACGTCGGACCGTCGGTGAGCAGGGTCAGCAGTTCGTCGCGCAGGTCCTTCTCGCTCAATGGCGAGCCGTCCTCATTGCGTGCGTCGACCAGGATCGAGACCGCGTCGCGACGGCCGTTCTCCCCTTCGGCGCGCCGCCGCCGCGCCTCTTCCAGCACCGCCGCCTCGACCGGAGCCATCGCTTCCCGCCAGCCACGGCTGCGTTCTAGCCAGGCCGGACCGAGGAAGGCCAGCCTGCGCAGCCGGCCTTCGTCGTTGACCGCTTCGGTCAGGTTGGTGAGCAGCATTCGCAACCGGTCGAGCCGCCCTTCGTCGTCGCCGAAGACGGCCCGCATCACGACCTCCTGCGTCAGGGCCTGCATCCGGGGCCAGAGCCTGAACGGCTCGCCGACCGGCCAGGCGCGGACTTCACGCCGGGTCAACTCGGTCATCATCTCGGCGTCCTCCCGCATCCGCTCACCGTGGAAGCGGGGCAGCATCAGCTTGCGGCGAGCCATGTGCTCGGGCTCCTCGCTCAGCATCACCGAGTGCGCTCCCAGCACCGGCCTCAGCGCCAGGTTCGGCACGCCTACGCCAAGCTCGTTCGTGTTGGTGGAGAAGATCCGTTTGACGTCCTCGGGATCCGAGAGCAGGACCCAGGTGCCGAGGTGGCGTAGACGGAGCGTGAAGGTGTCGCCGTAGCGCTCGCGACACTCCTCGAGGAAGGGCAGCGGCTCGCGCGTCCAGCGCATCGACTGGAGCAGGCGCGGCGCACGGGGGCCGGGCGGCAGCTTGGCCCTCATGCCTCGCTCCCCTCCATCAGCTCGTCCTCGAGCTTGCAGGTCGCGCCGATCAGCAGCTCGAAGAGCTCGGCCGTGAACTCCTCAGGCAGGCCGGCCTCGGCGCCGCGCGCCAGGTAGCGCTCCCTCACCTGGGCGACGCGCTCGGGCTGCATCATCGGGATCCCGTGCTCGCTCTTGAAGTGCGCAACTTCGCGGCAGATCTGGAACCGCTCGCCGAGCAGGCGGGCGATCGCTTCGTCGATCGGATCGAGCCGCTCGCGGAAGCGCTGCAGGCCGCCGGCGCCATCCCTACTCATGACCGCCCTTTCCGGTGCGACTTACGTGGGCATGAGTGGCAAAAGTCGCACCGGAACATCAGCTGGCTCCCTCCAGCAGGCCGGTGGCGAAGGCGAAGCTGCAGGCGGCGAGCTTGTCAAGCGCGTAGCCGCCCTCCTGGACCACGCAGGCCGGCAAGCCGGAGGCAGCAAGCAGGGCGCCGATCTCAGTGAAGATCTCGGGCGAGAAGCCCCAGGAGCCGTGCGGGTCGCCGGCGACGATGTCGTAGCCGAGCGAGACGACGAGCGCCTGCGAGGTGCGCGCCAGCGCCTCGACCGAGACCGCCAGCGCCTCGAGGTAGCGGGCGGGGTCGGGGCTGCCCTCGAACTCGACCACGTGTTCGCGCTCGTGACTCGGCTCGACCGTGAGCTCGGCGACGTTGGTCACCGGGGCGGCGTGCAGCGAGTGCAGGCTGGCGTCGGCCATCTCGGCGACGATCGCCGCGGTTCCGTTCGGGTAGTGGAGGTCGACGTCGAGGATCCCGACCGGTCTCACCCCGAGCTCGCGCAGGGTCTGCACGGCCGCGGCGGCGGTGTTGAGGTAGCAGTAGCCGGCGAACCAGGCCGGGCCGGCATGATGACCCGGCGGCCGGCAGAGCGCGTAGGTGAAGCGCTCGCCCGCCGCCAGCCGTTCGGCCGCGGTGATCGCCGTGCGCACCCCCTCGCGGGCCGCGGCGACGAGACCGGCGCTGACCGGGATGTCGGGCGGCAGCCCCGGTGGGGTCAGCTCGGGGATGACGACCGGCTCCGCGGAGACCTCGCCGAGCGCCTCGAGGTACTCCGGATCGTGCAGGACGCTGAGCGTCTGCTCGACCTCTTCGCTGTCGGTGTCGGCGGTCGCCGTGCGGACGCCGGCGTGACGCAGCAGCCCGCTGCGCAGCTCCGCCATGCGGCGCTCGTCGTCCATGCCGGGCAGGATGCGACCGCCTTCGAGGATCCAGTGCGCCGAGCTCGCGTCTCCCGCCTCGACCAGCTGCTCCACCATCAGCATCTCCATCACGACCAACTCCTCCGCTTCGCTCCCGGCGCGAAGAACCAGAGATGCGCGCTTGGTCGCTCCGCGATCACAGAACGCGCCTCATCCGCGGGCCGAGGTTGACGAAGCCGTTGGCGCGGTAGAAGGCCTCGGTCTGGGGGAGGTTGGCGAAGTCGTCGCGCGGCAGGCCGACCTCCACCCGCTTCGCCCCCTCCCGCCGCGCCCGCGCGAAGAACGCGTCGAGCAGGCCGCGGCCGACCGAGCGGCTGCGCCAGTCGGGATGGACCCAGAGGTCCTGGATCGTGCCGTAGCGGCCGGGGACGTGGATCGCGTACTGCCAGCTCGCTGCCAGCACGCCGACCGGCGCGGCGCCCTCCTCCGGCTCGGCGAGAAGGAGGACCCCGAGCTGAGGATCGCCGGCGAGCGCCCGCGTCGCCTCCTCGAGCACCGTCGCCCCCGGCCCCTCGCCGCCCAGCTCGACCAGCAGCTCGCCGATCGCCGCGGCGACTGCCGCGGTATCGGCCGCGCCCGCCTCTCGCACCTGCCACCGCTTCTCGCTGACTTCGCCTTTCGTTTCGCTATCCGGAACCAAAGGCGAAGTCAGCCCGGCGGCGTCTGGCCCCTCCATCACGCCGCCTCTGCCGCCGCCCGCTCCGGCTCGAGCTCGACGCTCCACGCCTCGGGCGTGTCGCTGCCGGTGACCGTGCGTGCGATCGCCGCCATCGGCGCCCGCGCCTTGAGCAGGATCTCGTTGAACTCGTCCTCGGGATCGGACTGCATCACGATCGCCCCGCCGGCGCCGATCGTCGTCCGGCCCGGCCGCAGCACGATCGTGCGGATCACGATGCTGAGGTCCATCGCCCCGTCGAGGCCGAAGTAGCCGATCGCGCCCGAGTAGACGCCGCGCGCCTCCGCCTCGATGTCGTCGATGATCTCCATCGTGCGCTGCTTCGGCGCGCCGGTCATCGAGCCACCGGGGAAGCAGGCGCGCGCGCATTCGACCGCGCTGCGGTCCGCCGCCAGCACCCCCTCGACCGTGGAGATCAGCTGGTGCACCGTCGCGTAGTCCTCGACGATCATCAGCTCGGGCACGCCGACGCTGCCCACCTCGCAGACGATGCCGAGGTCGTTGCGGAGCAGGTCGACGATCATCAGGTGCTCGGCGTAGGTCTTTTCGTCGCTGGTCAGCTCGGCGCGCAGAACGGCGTCCTGGGTCGGGTCCGCCGAGCGCGGGCTCGTCCCCTTGATCGGCCGCGCCTCGACCCGGCGGCCGCGGTCGACGGAGAGGAAGCGCTCCGGCGAGGAGCTGACCACGGCGACCTCGCCCAGCTTGAGGAAGGCGGCGAAGGGCGCCGGGTTGCTGCGGCGCAGGTTGCGGTAGAGGTCGAAGGCGTCCGGTTCGGCGCCGGTGGAGATCTGGTCGGTGAGGCAGACCTCGTAGGACTCGCCCGCGGCCAGCTCGGCCTGCGAGCGGGCGATGTCGGCGAGGTACTGCTCGCGTCCCCGGCCGCACTCGAAGCTGACGTGGGAGGCGCTCGGCTCGCCGAAGCGCCGGCCGGGATCGACCGCGGCCGCGGGATCGGCGAGCGCCTCGCGCACGGCCGCCTCGGCCCCCTCGAGCCAGCTCTCCGCCTCCTCCTCGTCCTCGCGGAAGACGGCGATGACGTGGGTACGGCCGCGCACGTGGTCGACCGCGACGAGGCGGTTGGCCAGCATCAGCACCGCGTCGGGAACGTCGGAGCGGTGCGCGTTGGTGGAGCCGCAATCGGCCTTCAGCTCGTAGCCGAGGTAGCCGACGAAGCCGCCGATCAGGTTCGGCGGGTGGCCGGGCGGCGTCTCGACCGCCCTCGCCGCGACCTCCCGGTCGAGCACGTCGAAGATCGAAGTCCGCTCCAGCTCCGTGCCCGCAGCGCCTTCCCGTCGCACCACCGCCTGCGTGACGTCACAGCTCAGCACGCAGCGGTCCACGCCCCCGCTCGTGCCCAGATAGGAGCTCTGGGCGAGGCGGGTCGGGGCGTCGGCGCTGTCAAGCCAGAAGGCGTACTCCTCCCCGGCGAAGAGCCTTTCGAAGAGCGCCTCGGTCGGCGCCTCGCCCGGGATCGTGCGCATGCGCAACTCCGTGCCGGACGCGATCGCCGTGGCCGGCTTCGCGTGCGGGTGCGGTGCCGCGGGCCGGCGCGGCGCCCGTTTGGCCGGTGCTTTGCGCTCACGGGCCAGCCGGTAGAAGTTCTGCACGAGCGTCTTGCCATGTGCGGTGGCGATCGACTCCGGGTGGAACTGGACGCCCCACAGCGGCCGGCTGCGGTGTTCGATGCCCATCACCACGCCGTCGTCGGCCCAGGCGCAGACGTTGCCGTCCGGCCCCATGCCGGTGATCGCCAGCGAGTGGTAGCGGATCACCGGGAAGCCCTGCGGGATGCCCTCGAAGAGACCGCTGCCTTCGTGGTAGATGCTGCTTAAACGACCGTGCATCGCCTCCGGCGCGCCGCTCACCGTCCCTTCCAGCAGGTTGCCGAGGCCCTGGTGGCCGAGGCAGATCCCGAGCACCGGGATTTCGCTGTAGCGGAGGATGTCGTCGCAGACGCAGAAGTCGTGCCAGCGCCGCGGCGTCCCCGGGCCCGGCGAGAGCACGATCGCGTCGAAGTCCCAGCGCGAGAGCGCCCGCCAGGAGACCGCGTCGTTGTCGACGACGATCGGCTCCTCCCCGGCGACGCCGGCGAGCAGGTGGAAGACGTTGTAGGTGTAGGAGTCGTGGTTGTCGACGAGCAGCGTTCTCATTGGTCAGCCTTTCGTTCGCGACCCGACCGCCGCGGACTCGAACCACCGGATATCACCGCAACGGTCGGGTCGCTCATCGGGTTGCCTCCAGTCCCAGGCCGCGGGCGCCCTGCTCGAGCGCCGCCTGGATCGCGTCTTGGACGTGTGGGTCGCGGTCGCTCTCCAGGTACCAGCGCGAGAGGTGAGCGACGTAGCGGGCGAGCGGGCTCACGTCGAGCCGCTCCACCGCCTGCATCAGGTGCCGCCTGTACATCTCCGACTGGACGACGGCGAAGCGGTAGTCGGGGTCGCGCGCCGGTTCCGGCGGTGCCGCCGAGCCGGCGCCGTTGTGGGCGCGGGCGCGGGCCAGGTCCCAACCGAGGCTCTGCTCCGCGCGCAGCAGCTTCTCCGGTTCGAAGTCGAGCGGTTTGGTGTTGGTGTGCATGAGGAAGAAGCCGAGCGCCACCTCGGGCACGAGGCAATCGGCGGCCGGGTGCCTGCGGCGGACCTCGGCCCGCTCCGGGTCGGTTTCCATCTGCTCGTCGATCCACTCGGCGAGGTCGTCGATCAGCAGCGCGTCTTTCTTGCTCGAGGAGACCGACTGGCGGCGTTTGGAGACCATCCCGTGGAAGACGTCGTGCCGGGGATGGTTGATGTCGGCGCCGGCGCCGCGCGCCATCATTTCGTCCATCAGCTGGCGGCGGCAGGTGACGTGGGCGACCCACTCGAGGCCGCAGACCTGGATCGAGGTCGTCCCTTCGAGGCCGGGCGCGGCCATCCAGTAGGCGAGCGCGCGCATGTGCTGCGTCGGCAGGCCGTCGCCGCGCAGCAGCGGCATTTCCTCCAGCTCCTCGCGCCCGGTCAGGTAGATGATCGCCCCGTCGGGGCGGCGCTGCAGCATCCCCTCGTCGAGGCCGAGCTTGGAGAGCTCGGCGACCTCGGGCAGGAAGTCGGACTCGAAGAAGACGCGGTCGAAGGAGATGCCGAGCCGGGCCAGGGTCTTGCGCTGGCCGGAGATCACCCAGGCGCGCGTCTTCGACCAGAGCTCGATCGCCGCCTGGTCGCCGTCGAAGACCGCCTGCAGAAGGTCGTCGGCGCTGTCGTTGTGGACGTCGAGCTCGCGGGTCAGGGAGGTGGCCGGGTTGTCGTCGCCGCGCCCGTTCAGCGACGGGCCGCTCTTCACGTACTCGGCATAGCAGGCACCGACGAAGTGGTCGGTCTTCTGGCCGTTCTCGGGTGTCGACTGGGTGTGGCGGCCGCTCTTGACCACGCCCGCCATCGCCTCCCCCATGCTGCGGCCAACGTCGCAGATGATGCTGCGGCGCTCGACCTTGCCGCCCGCCTCGGTCAGCGCCGAGCCGAGAGCGTTGCCGAGAGCGAGGTTGCGCAGGTGCCCGATGTGCAGCGCCTTGGTCGAGTTCGCGTCCCAGAAGTTGAGCGCGTAGCGCTTGCCCTGGGCGAGATCCGTGTGTTGGGAGGGGCCCCTCTCGCCACTTCGCAGCGCTGCGCCGGCCTTCTCGATCCAGGCCTCGCTCAGGCGCAGCCAGACCTGCTTCTCCGCACGCTCGAGCGCCTCCACCCAGGGCTCGCCCTCGATCCGCTCCAGCGCCGCCAACGCCTGCGGGTCCTCGCGCCAGCCGCGCACGCGCGGTACCAGCATCAGGTCGAATCGCTCGTGCGGCTGGTAGGGCGCCCGCGCCGCCCACTGGACCTTCCCCTGGTCCCCTGCCGCGATTTCGTCTAGTTGGTCGAAGAGATTCTTGTCCATAGCCGAGTCACCGTCGTTTGCTTCAGCTATGCACCAGCCGGGGCTCGAACCCGGATCTCCGGCTTTTAAGGCCGGCCCTTTCACCGATTAAGGCACTGGTGCGAAGTGCGCTATGGATGGCCCTCCCCCGAGGGCCCGGCTCCTCCCTAAGAGCCCAATCTCTCCGACTGGTCTGGAATTGTTGCGCATCGTAGCATCGATTTTGCCGCGCGGAGTTTTATCCGGAAACTGCTGGACGGAAATGCGGATTCTGGGTAGAGGACCGGCGTGACCTTCGCCGACCGCACACCGAGCTCGGAGCCTGCAAATGCATCGGACTGCTACACGCACCGCTTCGGTGCCTCGCCGCCGCTCTCGCTCGGAGTCGAGGAGGAGCTGCTGCTCGTCGACGAGCGCCTCTCGCTGACCCCGGCCAGCGAGCTGCTCCTCGACAGCGTTCCGCCTGCGGTCGCCGCGCGGGTCTCCTCGGAGATCTTCGCCGACCAGATCGAGCTCAAGACCGGTGTCTGCCATGAGGTCGACGAAGCGTTCGAGGAGCTGCGCGCAACGAGGAAGGCGATCCGCGACGCCGGCTTCGAGCTGATCGGCTCCGGATTGCACCCCGCCGACGACTTCGCCGAAGCGCGCTTGGTCTCCAAGCCCCGCTACGAGGTCGTGCGCAAGGACCTCGGCGGGCTGCTGCGGACGCCGCCCTGCGGGCTCCACGTCCACGTCGGCATGCCGGACCCGGATACCGCGGTGCGGCTGGCGAACTCGTTTCGCCTCTACCTGCCGGTCCTGCAGGCGCTCAGCGCCAACTCACCCTTCTGGGCGGGGGTCGATTCCGGCCATGCCAGCGCCAGGGCCTCGGTCGTCCGCAGCTACCCGCGCTTCCAGCTGCCGCGGCTGTTTCGCGACTACGAGGACTTCTGCCGCGTCGCCGACCAGCTGATCGCCGCCGCCGGCGTCGACGACTACACCTACATCTGGTGGGACGTCCGGCCCCATCCACGGCTGGGCACGGTCGAGCTGCGGGCGCTCGACGTGCAGGTCGGCGTCGCCACCTCGAGCGCAATCGCAGCCCTGGTCCAGGCGATCGCGGCGAAGGAGCTGGACCGGCCCAGCAGGCCGATCCTCTACCGGGAGGCGCTCGAGGAGTCCTATTTCCAGGCCGCGAGCCACGGCCTCGAGGCAAAGATCCTGCTCGACGAGGAGACACCGGCGCCGGCGCGCGAGGTCGCCCGCCGCGTCCTCGACATGGTCAATCCCTATGCGCGCGAGCTGGGCAGCGATTCGGCGCTGGAGGAGATCGAGCGGATCCTGCGCGAGGGCAACGGCGCCGACGAGCAGCGGCGCGTCCACGCGAGGGCCGGGATGGACGGCCTGCTCGTCCACCTGCTGGAGCGCACGCGTTCCGCCCGCTCCGATGCCTAGTCTGGCCGCATCTCGGACCTGCCTGCGGGAATCGACCTGGCCCGGCACCGCGATTTCGAGCGGCGCGCTCTCGGGCAGTGGCTGCGGCGCGGCTTCCTCCTGCTGCTCTCGGTCTTCGTCGGGGCGGCGCTGCTCAATGTCTTCGGACAGGGATCGACGACGTCGCGCGCACGGAGCGCGGCTGCCTCCCTGGTCGTGACCGCGCCGGAAAGCGTCCGCGGCGGCCTCCTCTACCAGGCGAGGTTCAGCATCCACGCCTTTCGGGCGCTCGCCGCCCCCGTCCTCGTCCTCGACCGCGGCTGGTACGACCAGACGACGGTCAACACGCTGCAACCCGAACCCGTCGGAACGACGAGCGACGCCCGCCACGTCAAGCTCAGGTTCAGCCCGCTCGCGGCGGGACGTACCGAGCTCGTCTACCTGGACTTCCAAGCCAACCCGACGAACGTTGGCACTCACTCCGCCGGCGTGGCGCTCTACGACGGCTCTCGCCGCCTCGCTTCCATCGACCGCACGCAGCTCGACTTTCCCTGATGGACGTCGTCATCCGCGCTGCGGTCATCTTCGTCTTCGTCTTCACCCTCACCCGGCTGCTCGGCCGGCGCGAGCTGAGCTCCCTGGAGCCGTTCGACCTGATCCTGTTGGTGGTCACGGGGGACCTCGTCCAGCAGGGCGTGATGCAGAGCGACTATTCCGCCACCGGCGCCCTGCTGGCGATCTCGACGATCGCCCTGCTGACGGTGGCGCTCTCCTACCTGAGCTTTCGCTCCCGCCGGTTGCGCCCGCTGCTCGCGGGGGAACCGATCGTCCTCGTCGAGAACGGCGAGCCGGTGGAGCGCAATATGCGTCGGCAGCGCCTCACCGTCGAGGAGGTGCAGGCGGAGGCCCGTCTCGCCCAGATCCCGTCCCTCGAGCGGGTGCGCTGGGCGATTCTCGAGACGAACGGTCGCATCAGCTTCGTCGAGAAGACGTAGCCGGCGACCCCCGAGCGCCCAGACGAAGGCGGCTCCCGCCCCGGCGGGAGCCGCCTTCTTTCAGGCTTGCGCTTCCTGCTGCAAATCCTTCCTCAGCTGAGCGACGCCTTTCACGCAGCGGCTGAACGACGTGCCCTGCTGTCCTTTCACGTGCTCCTTGCTCTCGGCCTTGCAGGCCCGGCCGGGGGCCATGTGCTCGTGCTTGGCCGCCTGGGCCATCGCTTTCACGCAGCGGCTGAAGGCGGTCCCCTTCTCGCCTTGGACGTGCTTTTTGCTCTGCCCCCTGCAGTAGACGCCATAGGCCTTCCCGTGCGGGCTCGGTGGCGGCGGCGTCGGCGTGTATTCGGGCGTGTAGTTCGGCCCGGTCGCGAGCGCTGTCGGGGCGACGCCCAGTCCCAGCGCCGCGACCGCGAGCGCGATCGTCATCTGCAGCTTCATCGGATGCCTCCTTCGACGGTGATCGAACGAACTGATCCCTCTATTCCCCGAAACGGGGAATTTGCTCAATCGTCAGGGACGAGGGGGGTCGTCCATCCGCTTAGCGGCCCCTACGGTCGGTCCTCGACGTCGTAGCGATAGCCGAGCGCGTGATGGTCGAGCACCGCTTCCGGCTTCGTGTCGAAGACCGGCATCGACTGGTCCTGGTCGAAGCGGGTGCCGGCCTGCGTCGGCAAATAGGGAGTCTCGCCCGGGTGCTCGTGTCGCCACACGGCCCAGAGGCGGTCCACGTTTGCATGATGGAGGAAGAAGACCGGGTCGTTGGGAGACGTGGCGAGCTCCATCGTGCCACCCACCCACATGTGCACCGGATCGTGAACCAGGTGCTCCAGCTGCGGCCGAAAGCCGGTGCCGACTTGGGAGCGCGGGGAGCGCGCTTCGTCGTCCCAGGGGGCCGTGTCATACGGCGTTCGTTTCAGTGCACCCCGGATCGCTGCTTTCGTCGGCAGCCGTTCGTCGCGGCCGATCGTGCGCCGCAGGGCGGGATCGTGGACCTGATCGCTCTCCACGGCGATGCGCCAATTGCCCGCGTCGTAGGCGAACGCGCCGTCCGTCACGTGCTCTTTCGCCCCCTGCCCGGTGCCGCCCAGGAAGTCGGCGTGCCACAGCGGCGAGGACTTGGCGCGGTCCTCGAGCCAGTTCCAGTAGGGCAGCGTCGCCCTGGAATCGACTTTGCGCAGCTCGACTTCGAAGCGCTCGAGGAACGCGCGGTGCCAAGGCAGGAACCACGGGTTGCGATGCGCCATATGGCCCATCGGCATCCCGCCCATCGAGCCCCCCATCGACGGCATCGCGCTGCGGTGCTCTTTGACCAGGCGGTCGTACTTGCCGCTCCTTTTCAGCACCAGCACGGCCTCGACGAAGCGGTGTTTCTCGGCGGAGCTCATCGCCAGGTGGTTCTTGCGGAGTCGCAGTGCCATCGTCCGGTTGGGGCGAGCCTACTTCACTCCAACTCCGCAGAGCGATCGGCCGGAATGGGGAGACAGTTCACTCGCCGGCGAGCAGCTCGTCCAGGGTGCGGCCGCTGGTCACCGAGCGCGGCTGTTCGGCCGCCACGTCCGAGCCGGGCAGGGCGAGCTGGTCGCGACGCTTGATCAGCAGCCACTGCGCCTTCCCGCCCGCTCGCGTCCGTTGCAGCGCGAAACCGCCGCGCAGCTTCTCGCCGTGCAGGACGAAGACGGCGTGGCCGCGCTCGAGCGCCTCCGGCCAGGCGACGCGGCCGCCCTGCTCGTACCGGCCTCGGTCCCAGACGATCACGCCGCCTCCCGCCGTGCGGCCCTCGAAGGAGTTGTGGGCGAGCGAGTGGTCCTCGACCTCGACCGCGAGCCGCTTCACCGCGGGGTCCATCGAGGGCCCCTTCGGCACCGCCCAGGAGCGCATCGTCCCTTCGAGCTCGAGCCGCAGGTCGAAGTGGCGCGCGGTCGCCGCGTGCTCCTGGACGACGAAGGCGCCGGCGCTGACGCCGCGGATCGCGAACTGCTCGTGCCCCTCGACCTTTACCCGCTCGACGTCCACCCCCTCGACAGCCGCCCCGCGCGGGCCGTCACGCAGGAACTCGAGCAGGCGCTCGATCGCCGAGGCCGGCCCCTCGGCATGGACAAGCAGGCTGCCGTCGTCGGCGTTGCGCACCCAGCCCATCGCTCCGAGGCGGCGCGCCTGGCGCACCGTGGATTCGCGGAAGCCCACACCCTGCACCCGCCCCCGCACGACCGCTCGCACCGCCGCTGACTTTGTCATTAGGGGTGATATAGCACCCATAACGACAAAGTCAGCGCTGATTAGAGTGGCCAAGTGGACGAGGTGCTGAGCAAGATCTGGGAAGGGCTCGAACAGGCCTTTCTGATGGCGTACGAGGTCTGGTGGGCGCTGGTCTTGGGCTTCGCGATCTCGGCGATCGTCCAGGCGTGGGTGCCGCGGCACCGGATCGAGAGCGCCCTCGCCGGCGAGGGGCCAGGGGCTGTCGCCAGGGCGACGGGGCTGGGCGCCGCCTCCTCGTCCTGCTCCTACGCCGCGATCGCGATCGCCAAGTCGCTCTTCCAGAAGGGTGCCTCCTCCTCCTCGGCCCTCGCCTTCCAGTTCGCCTCGACGAACTTGGTCTGGGAGCTGGGGCTGGTGCTCTGGGTCCTGATCGGTTGGCAGTTCACGCTTGGCGAGTACGTCGGCGGCATCGTGATGATCGTGCTGATGGCTGCGACGCTGCGGCTCATCGTCTCGCCGCGGCTAGAAGCGAGCGCCCGCCACCACGCGGAAGAGGCCGACGCCGGTCACCAGCACCACGCGGCCGGCGTCGAGGAGGGCGCCGGCTGGCGCCGGCGGCTGACGGCGGCAGATGCCTGGTCCGACGTCGCCCACAACTTCCGCGGCGACTGGCGGATGCTCTGGAAGGAGATCACCGTCGGCTTCCTCCTCGCCGGCTTCATAGGCCTGCTCGGCGACGATTTCTTCAACGGCCTCTTCCTCAAGGACGCGCCGCCGCTCGTGGTGACGATCGAGAACGTGATCGTCGGGCCGCTGATCGCGGTGCTGAGCTTCGTCTGCTCGGTCGGCAACGTGCCGCTCGCCGCCGTGCTCTGGTCGGGCGGGATCAGCTTCGCGGGCGTGATGGCCTTCATCTTCGCCGACCTGATCGTGCTGCCGATCGTCGCCGCCTACCGCAAGTACTACGGCTGGCCCTTCGCCTGGCGGATCAGCGTGCTGATGTTCGCGACGATGGTCGTCGCGGCCCTGGTCGTCGACGGGCTCTTCAGCGGCCTCGGGCTGATCCCGAGCGGCGCCCGCCCAACCCGCAACGACATCTTCGGCGCGGTGGAACTCGACTACAAGCTCTTCCTCAACGCCTTCGCGCTGGTCGTCTTCGTCCTCCTGTTCTGGCTGACCGCGCGCCGCGGCGCCACCGACCCGGTCTGCGGGATGAAGGTCGATCGCGCCAGGGCGGTGCGCAAGGACGTCGCCGGACAGGCCTATTACTTCTGCTCGGAGCACTGCCTGCACGCCTTCGAGCTCGAGCGCTAGTGGTTGCTAGGTTGGCAGAGGTGAGCGAATTCCAGAGGCCGACCGACCTGAGATTCAACACCGAGCCGATCGCCGACCCCGAGGCATTCGCCCGCGATGCAGGGGCCGCCTCCTGGCTCTTCCTCTGCGGCGAGGAGTTCGCCGCGATGGAGGGAGGGATGTCGTACGGCAGCGTGCAGGCGGCGGTTCCCGAGTCGGCGAACATCGTCTCCGACCCGCCGCGGGTGCTCGACATGGACCTGGCCCGCCGGCACGTCGCCGCGCTCGACGAGCTGCCGCGGCCGACCGTCGTCACCTGCCGGCGCGGCCCTCGGTCCTCTGCTCTGGTCTACCTCTACGCCGGCCTCAGGGCCGGCGCGAGCACCGAGGAAGTGCTGGCCCGTGCCGAGAAGGACGAAGCGCCGTTCGCGGGCTCGGAGGAGCTGCGGGCCTGGGTGACGCAGGGCCTCAACGAGCTCTCCTGACCGCGACCCGCGGCGCGATTGAGCCATTGTTCATTGCCTCCAAGCGGGAGGACCACACTTGGTCCTCCCGAAAAGTGGGTAGAAAGGAGAAATGCGGTTCCGCCTCTTCCCGACCGCCCAGGCGCCAAGCCAGGCGCGAAGCGCCGTCGCGCCGCTGGCCGAGTGCATAGGCCGCGACTCGCTTGCCGACGTCAAAGTGGTGGTCAGCGAGCTTGTGACGATCAGCGTCTCGCACGGCGCTTCGAGGCCGATCGAAGTCTCCATGATTCTGGACGACGGCGAGCTGGAAGGCATGGTCTGCGATCACGGCCCCGGGGCGAGGGCGATGGTGCGCGCTCAAGAGCGCAGGGACAACTCCATCGTCCTGCGCGTTGTAAACGGCTTGGTCGAGGACTGGGGAACCAATGACACCCAGACCGGCATCTGGTTCCGCATGGCGGTCGATCGCCTCGGCTGACAAATGGCATCGCCGAGCTCGCAGCCGAGCCGAGCTCCGCCCCGCCGGCCCGCTAGATTGGGTCCAGCGCGGTGGACGTAGCTCAGCTGGTAGAGCTCCTGGTTGTGGTCCAGGCGGTCGCCGGTTCGAATCCGGTCGTCCACCCCTCAGCGAAACGCCTGCAAATGAGCAGGTCTGGTCAGGCGGAGTAGGCCGAATTTCGTTCCAACCGGGTTGAAATGCGGCCCCATCTCAGGCAATTCTGGCCCAGTAGTGCCTGAGATAGGCCGATGCGCGGCGATTTCGGATTTCGGTTGTTCGGCACCGCTCTTCCATGCTGACAAAAGCTTCCGACCGACACCCATGATCGGATGGGTGGATGACCAAGGGGCGGAAGAGGTCGCGATCAAAGCGGGCGCGGAAGATCACCGCCGCCACCGCACTGTCAGAGTCCGTCGAGCGGGCCAGTGAGAGGAGCTGAGTGCGGGCTGCCAGTTCGATCTGTTCCGCTCGGTTCAGTTCTCGACTGGTTCGCGCAGTCTGTTCGGAAGCCACCCGCAGCGCGAGCCTCTTTCCGCGCGGTCGAGGCTTTCGGTAATGGCGAGCTGACCGGCGATGACGGCAATTATGAGGGCGGCAGCGATCTCTCTCCAACCCAGGTGTATTCGGGTGCCAGATCCGGCTGCGCGCAGCAGGGGCGCCGCAATCCAGATCGCGATTCCGGCTGCCCCAGCGGTCAGGACGAGGACGAGGAATCGTCGATCGAGGTCACCGATTTCTGGATCGATCGCGCCTCGGATAGCGATGATCTCGGCGGCGATTCCCGCACTGAGGATTCCGGCGACACGGAGTCCGAGCAGCCTAGGGTTCCGAGACATCGGCGGTCGCTCGCGAAGCTCGAGTACAGCGCCGCCGAACAGCAGCGCTGGAATCAGCGCAACGGCAACCTGATACAGCGCTGCGTTGCCGCTCACCGCGCCCCCGTAATCGCCGACCCGCAGATAGTGGACATGCACTCTGAAGACTATTCAGAACGGCAGCGTCTGATATAGGGTACGGGCCGTGTCTCCAGAGTTCGAGCAGATTCGCTCCAAGCGGGCGTTTCTCGTTCCGCTGAGCGTCGCGGTGGCGGCTGCGATCAGCGCCTGTGGAGGAACGGAAACCACCACACCAGCTCCGAGCGCCCCCACGCACCTGGAACGAGAAGTCAAGCGGGAAAGGCGCGAAGCCGCCGAACGCGCCGAAGAAAGGGAAGAGCGGGAACTCGAACGGGAAATCGAAGCCGAAGAAGGCGCGGAAGAAGAAGCGGGAGGCGAACTGGAAGCCGTTCCAACTACGCCAGCGCCGGAATCCTCGCACTACTCGCACGGCTCGCACGCCAGCCACAGTTCCCACGCTTCGCATTCATCGCACGTCTCGGGTTACGGCGGTGAATATGGCGGGGGTCACTACTCCCATTCGTCCCACGCCTCCCACAGCTCGCACTACTCCTCCGGCTGAAGTGGGCGAGGTGGCGACAGGCCAACCGGTCTCCATCGAGCTGACCTTCGATGCGGCCAGCCACTCTGTCGACGCGATACAGCGGGCCGCCTACCGGTTCTCCGATCGCGTCTCCTGCGAGCTGGTGAGCGGCGAAACAGAGCACCGCTGCGTCCTCACCGCGGCCGCCGACGTCAATCTCGACGCGCTGGCCGCAGACTTCCGAACCGAGGTTCTCGACCAGGTGCTGCGCGAGCGAATCCGGGCCGAAACCGAGCCGATTCGCACGATGATCCTCGCCCAGGCGTTTTCGAGGACCGGCGTCGTCGATCCGCAGGGCCACACCTGAGCGTGTCGCGGTTCCGACAGCTGGAGGATTTCCGGCCGCAGACGGCCGGCTGGGAGTTGCTGCCTTTCCGCTTCGAGCGCCTCAACGGAAGGGTGCTGGTGACCAACATGGTGGGGGAGCACGTGATGCTCGCCGCCGAGCAGTTCGAGGCGTTCGCCGAGAAGCGCCTTCCAGTCGACTCGCCCTTGGTGCGCCGTCTTCGCGCCAAGCACCTGATCCGCCAACCGGGCGACCGCTCGCCCTCAACCCTCCTCGCGCTCAAGGCGCGCACCCGTTATCGCCGGCTCGCCGAGTCGACAGGGCTGCATATCTTCGTCGTCTCGCTGCGCTGCGAGCACTCCTGCCCCTACTGCCAGGTCTCGCGGCAGAGCGGCGACACGGAGCGCTATGACATGTCGCCGGAGACGGCCGAGCGCGGCCTCGGGATGGCCTTCCGCTCGCCCTCCTCGGCGATCAAGATCGAGTTCCAAGGAGGCGAGCCTCTGCTCAACTTCGGCCTGATCGAAGAGATCGTCCGTCGCGCCGAGCGGCGCAACTGCGACGAGCGCAGGAACCTCGGCTTCGTCATAGCCACCAACTTGGCGCTGCTCACCGACGAGATGCTCGAATTCTGCGCCCGCCACGACATCAACATCTCCACCTCGCTCGACGGCCCGGCCGATCTGCACAACAAGAACCGGCCACGCCCAGGCCGCGACAGCTGGGAGCTTGCGGTGAAGGGAATCCGCCGTGTCCGCGAGGCGCTTGGCGTCGACCGCGTCTCAGCGCTGATGACCACGACCAAGGCGAGCCTCGGCCGTGTCCGCGAGATCGTCGATTGCTACCTCGAACAGGGCCTGCGCGGCATCTTCCTGCGCCCGCTTTCACCGTACGGGTTTGCGATCAAGACAAAGAGCTATTCCGCCTACGACGCCGAGCGCTGGCTGGACTTCTACCGCGAGGGACTCGCCTACATCCTCGATCTGAACCGCAGAGGAGTTCCGATGACCGAGTACCTGTCCGCGGTGATCCTGAAGAAGATGCTGACCAACCGCGAACCCGGCTACGTAGACCTGACCTCGCCGGCGGGGATCGGGATCGGCGCCATCGTCTACAACTACGACGGTTCGGTCTATGCCTCGGACGAGGGCCGGATGCTCGCCGAGATGGGTGACGAGACCTTCCGCCTGGGTCACCTCGCGACCGACTCCTACGAGGAGATCATGACCTCCGAGGCGCTGCTCGCGCCGCTCGAGGAATCCTTTGCCCCAAGCGCGCCGATGTGCAGCGACTGCGCGTTCGAGCCCTTCTGCGGGTCGGATCCCGTCTACCACTACGCGACAAGCGGCGACTTCCTCGGCCGAAAGCCCGAATCGGACTTCTGTCGCCGCAACACAGCGGTCTTCAAGCACCTGCTGGGTCTGTATGAGTCCGATCCTTCGGCGCGGTCGACATTCCTCAACTGGGTGGGACGATGATCTCCCTGCGCGGAAGGTCCGCTGCTTTTGAGCTCGAGGCGCCGCTGACGCGCGCGGTCTGGATGCTCGTCGATCGTGACACGCTCACACCGCAGCGTCGCGGCAGGGCGTTTCTGGTCAAGGATGACGAGAAGCCTGCCGACGGGTTCGATCTCTACTTCGTCACCGACCCCGAGCGCGCGCCCACCGGCAAGCCCTGGATCGCGTTGCCGCCGCTCCTCCGGTACGTGTCGGCTGGCGATGTCGTCTCCGCGTCGGAGACGGGGGAGTACCTACGCGTCCTCTGGCGTCACAAAAATCCGGCGAACAGTGTCCTGCTGACGGAGCGATGCGACCACTACTGCCTGATGTGCTCGCAGCCGCCGAAGGAACGAGAAGACGACTGGCTGCTTGAGAACGCGCGTGAGCTGATCCGCCTTCTGCCCTCCTCGACGCCGGGAATCGGCTTCACCGGGGGCGAGCCGACGATCTACGGCGATCGTCTGATCAACCTCCTGCGCCTCTGCCGGAATGTGCTGCCCGAGGCCGACGTCCACGTGCTCTCCAACGGGCGGCGTTTTGCCCACTTCGGCTTTGCGTCGGCCTGGGCGAATGTCGGCAACCCGAGGATGATGGTCGGCATTCCCATCTACGGAGCCGAGCCGACCCTGCACGACTACGTCGTCCAGGCGGAGGGGGCGTTCGATGAGACGGTGCGCGGCATCGTCAACCTCGGCGAAGTCCGGGCGCGCACGGAGATCCGCGTCGTCATCCATAGGCAGACGGCGCCAGCGCTGCCCGAGATTGCTGAGTTCATTGCCCGCAACCTTCCGTTCGTCGAGCAGGTTGCCCTGATGGGCCTGGAGATGATCGGCTTCGCCCGGGCAAACATGGACGAGGTCTGGATCGATCCCGTCGAGTACCGCGCTGAGCTGGCCGAGGCGGTTTCGCTGCTGGCAAGGCGCGGCGTCAAGACGATGATCTACAACCACCAGCTCTGCCTGATCGACCGGCAGCTCTGGCCTTTCGCGGTCCGCTCGATCAGCGATTGGAAGAACGAGTACCACCCTGAGTGCGCAAGGTGCAGTGTCGTCGAGCGCTGCGGCGGCTTCTTCTTCTCCGCGAAATACCGTCACAGCGACCACATCACTGCGATCCAATCGGACGCATCGACGAAGCGTGACGTCCTGCAGGTGTAAGCGGAGCCGGTTGTTTCAGGTTCCGTTGAGCAGGCTTGCGATTGCCTGCTCCAAAGGCGGAAGGTCACGCTCCACGATCTCGAGTACCCGATGGATATCGATGCGAAAGTACTCATGGGCAATCAGGTCGCGAAGTCCGGCGATATCGACCCAGGGGATCTCTGGTGCTGACCCGCGCGTCTCGAGACTCAGATGCTTGACGGCCTCGCCGATCACCACGAACTGGAAGAGCAGGGCGTCGTGTAGCAGCGGGTCTTCCTTGGCGGCGGTTGTCTCACCGGCCTGCCCGAGATGCCTGTGAATCGCGGCGATCGCGTCTTGGATATCGCGAAGGCGGTCTTGCTCGTCGCGGCTCACAGGGGAAGCGCCTCGCTGAGCACCTCATCACGGATACGATCTTTGAGCATGTCGGCGGTTGCGAC
>Ga0207661_10001062_pt1 | contig 18274 bp, 17 predicted proteins | sample KBSC713LmetaG_FD_184337 | JGI IMG/M metagenome (GOLD analysis project Ga0207661, IMG submission 184337) | Corn rhizosphere microbial communities from Kellogg Biological Station, Michigan, USA - KBS C7.1-3L metaG (SPAdes) (version 2) | ecosystem: Host-associated > Plants > Roots > Rhizosphere ...
CCGGCCTTTGTCTCCGGCGCCTCGGCGCGGGTCGTGCCGACGCCGAGATAGATCAGGATCGGAGCGGCGATGAAGATCGAGGTGTAGGTGCCCACCAGCACCACGCCGAACATCATCACCGCAGTGAAGCTGTGGATGGCCTGACCGCCGAACAATAACAGCGCAAGCAGGGCCAGCGTCACCGTGACGTGGGTAACGATCGAGCGCGACAGCGTGGAGTTGATCGACTCGTTCAACAGCTGCGGCATCGGCATCTTCTTGTAGCGCCGCAGCATCTCGCGGATGCGGTCATAGATGACGACGGTGTCGTTCAAGGAGTAGCCGAGAATGGTGAGCAGCGCCGCGATGCTGGTCAAGTCGAAATCGACCTGGCTGATCGACATGAAGCCGATGGTGAGCACGATGTCGTGCACGTTGGCGATCATGGCGCCGAGCGCGAACTGCCATTCGAAGCGGAACCAGAGATAGATCAGGATCCCGAGGATCGCGAACATCAGGCCGAGCATGCCGTAGGCCAGCAATTCGCCCGACACGCGGGGACCCACCACCTCGACGCGGCGGTAATCGACGCTATCGCCGAGCGCCCCGCGCACCTTGCCGACCGCCTCCTGCTGCGCCTTGTCGCCGCCGGGCTGCTCGGCGACGCGGATCAGGACCTCCTCCGGCCCGCCGAATTGCTGCAATTGCACGTCGCCCAGCCCTAGCGAATTGAGCTTCGTGCGCATCGAAGCGATGTCGGCCGCGCCGGACTTGGCCCGCACTTCGAGTAGCGTGCCGCCCTTGAAGTCGATGCCGAAGTTCAGCCCATGGGTGAAGAACAGCGTGATCGCGATGATCGACAGCGTCGCCGAGATCGGAAACGAGATGCGTCGGAACTGCGTGAAGTCGAAATGCGTATTGTCGGGGACGATGCGCAGCGGCGGCAGGATGCCCATCACGCTGACGACAGTCAGAGCGACAATGAAGATGCCAAGGCCAATGAGAACGTAGTGGGTCACTTCTGGCCTCGCATCAAATCGGCACGGTTTGCGGCCGCTTCCACCATACCCACCACGCCACGATCAGGCGGGTCAAGGTGAAGGCGGTGAAGACCGTGGTGAGAATGCCGGCGCCGAGCGTCACGGCAAAGCCGCGCACCGGGCCGGTGCCGATATAGAACAGCACGGCGGCGGCGATGAAGGTCGTGATGTTGGAATCGAGAATGGTCGCAAGCGCCCGCGTGAATCCGGCATCGATAGCGGAAATGGCGTTGCGTCCGTTGCGCAATTCCTCGCGGATACGTTCGTAGATCAGCACGTTGGAGTCCACCGCGATGCCGACGGTGAGCACGATGCCGGCGATGCCGGGCAGCGTCAGCGTCGCATTGAGCAGCGACAGTATGCCGAAGATCATGGCGACGTTGATGGCGACGGCGACGTTCGCGAACAAGCCGAACAGCCGGTACGTCGCCAGCATGAACACGATAACCATGATGGCGCCGACGTAAGCCGCAAGCTCGCCCTTCTCGATCGAGTCCTGGCCGAGGCCTGGGCCGACCGTGCGCTCCTCGACGACGGTGAGCGGCGCCGGCAGCGCGCCGGCGCGCAGCAGCACGGCCAGATCGTTCGCGGACTGCACGGTGAAATTGCCCGAAATCTGTCCCTGCCCGCCGGTGATCGGCTCACGGATCACAGGCGCGGAGATCACCTTGTTGTCGAGCACGATGGCAAAGGGCTGGCCGACATTTTCGGTGGTGGCTTGCGCGAATTTGCGCGAGCCTGCGGTGTTGAATTTGAAATTCACCACCGGCTCGCCGGAGCGTTGGTCGAAACCGGTCTGCGCGTCGGTCAGGTCGCCGCCCGAGACCAGCACCTGCTTCTTGATGACATAGGGCACCGGCGGGGTGGAGGTGCTCATCAACACTTCGGAATCGGGTGGCACCCTGCCCGTTTGCGCCTGATCCGGCGGCACGGACGTGTCGACCATGCGGAACTCCATCTTCGCCGTCTTGCCGAGGATTTCCTTCAGATGGGTCGGGTCCTGCAGGCCGGGCACTTGCACCAGGATGCGGTCATTGCCCTGGCGCTGGATCAGCGGCTCCACGGTGCCGAGCTCGTTGACGCGGCGCTCGACGATCTGGATCGACTGCTCGATGGTCTTGCGGAGGCGATCGTTCATCGCCGCCTCGGGGATGGCCAGCCGGATCAGACCGTTGCCGGTGTCGGCCACATCGAGGTCGCGTTGGGCTCCGCCGCCAAGCAGCCCGCCGAGCGGCTGCGAGAGATCGCGCAGTTTGGAGAGTGCCTCGGCGCGATCGGTGTCCTTGCTGATGCGGACTTCGACCGCGTCACCCTTCACCGCAAGCCCGGTATATTGGATCCTGTTGCTTCGCAGCGTGCGTTGCACGTCCTCGCGGATCTGGCTGAGCCTCGTCTTCCTCACGTCATTGGCATCGACTTCGAGCAGCAGATAGGAGCCGCCCTGCAAGTCGAGGCCGAGCACCATCCGCCGCTGCGCCCAGGCGGGCCATCCCTTGACGGTAGCCTCGGGGAAGAAGTTCGGCACCGCGAACAGGCACACGATCAGCGCCGTCAGGATAATGCCGAGCGTCGGCTTCCACCGGGTAAGATATTGCATCGACTTCGCTCGTCAGCGTGAGAAAACGCGGCTCGCCCCAGCCGCGCAAAAAAAGATCAGCTCGCGGACGTCTCGTCCTTGACGATTTCCTTGGCCGGCTCGCCCTTGGCGCGCACGCCGGAGATCATCTGGCGCATCTGGCGGACGCGAACGCCGTCGGATATCTCGAATTCGATCTGGTCGTCATCGACGACCTTGGTGACCTTGCCGACCAGGCCTCCCGACGTCACCACGGTGTCGCCGCGGCGGATGTTCTTGACGAGCTCGGCATGGTCTTTGACCTTCTTCTGCTGCGGCCGCAGAATCAGGAAGTACATGATCACGAAGATCAGCGCGAACGGCAGAAGCGACACCAACATGCTGTTGGTGTCGCTGCCGGCCGCGGCCTGGGCGTAGGCAGGGGTAATGAACATCAGGAAATCCTCGTGAGACGGGAATGAACCGGGTGCGCCTGAAAAGGGCCGGTTCGGGCGAATTCGCGCGGAATATAGCTGTCGCGGTCCCAATTGCAACGCTGAGGCGATCCTTCATTTGGACCGCTTGCGAGACCGCTTGCGGCCCGATAAGGCTGCCCTGTCAGGAACTTGAGCAATGTCGAGAAAATCCCGCAAAATCGCCTCCCGTCCCGCCTCCCGAGCGATCGCGCGTAAGGCGCAGAAAGTCGCGGCAAAACGCCCCACGGCGCGCACTGAAGATGACACAGATTTAAGGATTGCGTTGGCCCTGGAAGCCATCGCTTCCCACCTTTCGGCGAGCGGACCGGGCAATCCCGCGGCTCAGTCGTTTGCCGACGCCGAGGCCTTTATCTGGCATCCGGACGGGCGTCTCGCGGAGGTCAAGCGAGTGAGCCGGGTCGATCTCTTCCTGCTCAAGGGGATCGACCGGATGCGCGACATTCTGATCGAGAATACCGAGCGATTCGCCAATGGGCTGCCGGCCAACAATGCGCTGCTCTGGGGCGCGCGCGGCATGGGCAAATCGTCGCTGGTAAAGGCCGCGCACGCCAGCGTCAACCGCGACCGAAAGCCGGCAGATCGGCTGAAGCTGATCGAGATCCATCGCGAGGATATCGAGAGCCTGCCGGCGCTGATGGAGCTGCTGCGCGCTTCCCCCTTCAGCTTCATCGTTTTTTGCGACGACCTTTCCTTTGACGGCAATGATGCCTCCTACAAATCGCTGAAGGCCGTGCTGGAGGGTGGCATCGAAGGCCGGCCCGACAATGTTATCCTTTATGCCACTTCCAATCGCCGACATCTGCTGTCGCGTGAGATGATCGAGAACGAGCGCTCGACCGCGATCAATCCGGGCGAAGCAGTCGAGGAGAAGGTCTCGCTGTCGGATCGTTTCGGCCTCTGGCTCGGCTTCCACCGCTGCAGCCAGGACGAATATCTGGCCATGGTAAGGGGCTATTGCGGCCATTTCGGCATCAAGCTTGGCGAGGAGGAACTGGAGCGCGAAGCCCTGGAGTGGTCGACCACCCGCGGCTCGCGCTCCGGCCGCGTCGCCTGGCAGTTCGTACAGGAACTGGCCGGTCGGTTAGGTGTAAGGCTGAGCGGGAAGTAGACGCGCCGGAGCTTTAACGAAGGCGGCGAGCCGGGCCATGACACTTGTTGGCTGGGCAAAGCGAGCGGCGCCCTACGCCCCGCTCAGGAATTGAAGCGGGTCGACGGGCTGGGATCCTTTCCGGATCTCGAAATGGAGCTGCGGCGACGCCACCTCGCCCGACTGACCGGATTTGGCAATGACCTGGCCACGCTTGATGGTATCCCCGCGCTTCACCAACAGCTCACTCGCATGGGCATATGCGGTGACATAGCCGTTGGCATGCCGAACCAGGATCAGATTGCCGTACCCCTTCAGCTCATTTCCGGAATAGGCGACGACACCGTCCTCGGCGGCCTTCACCGGCGTGCCCTCCGGCACCGCGAGATTGATGCCGTCGTTGGACTTGCCATTGGTCTTGGCGCCGTAGCCGGCGATCACCTTGCCACGCACCGGCCAACGGAAGGTCGGCAATGCACCGGTGGCTTCGCTCGACTTCACGGGCGCTTCCGTGGCCTCCTCCGGCTGTGGATTAGCTTGCGCATAGCGCGCGCTCTGTTGCGGCGCAGCGGCCGCCACCTTGCTGTTGGCCACCGGAACGGCCGCGACCGCCGGCGCTGTCGCCACCGCTCCGAGCGGCGCTGCCGGTGCCGCAGCAGCGGTCTTTGACGGCACGGTCAGCCTGCTGCCGAGCTTGAGCTTGGCGCCGGCGTCCAGGTTGTTGGCCTTGGCGAGTTCCGCAACCGAGATGTGATTGTGGTGGGCGATGCTGGCGAGTGTCTCGCCGGGATTGACCACGTGAACGCTGGGCGGCGCCGCCACGGCAGCAACCGGCTTGTTGGCAGGAATGCTCGCGACAGGGACCGGCGTGGCCAGAGCCGGAGCCACAACTGCGGCAGTGGTTGGATGCGGGATGATCAGCGACTGGCCCGGCGACAGCCGACGCGGCCCCTTGTAGCCGTTCGCCGCCAGAATCGCTTCCGGCGTGACGTGATAGCGATGCGCCAGCACCTCCAACGTATCGCTGGTGCCGACAATGATCTTGGTGCCAGCGGCCGGATGAACGGCTGCGACCGAACGGGGCGGCACGATCGAGGTGGTTTCGAGCTTCGGCTGGGCCACCGGGGCATAGGAGGCCACGCCGCGGCCGCCGCCGGACACCCCGGCGCTCGCGACGGGGTAGGACTGCGGTGCCACAACGGCCGGCGGCACCGGCGAGGGCTGATAGGACGAGCGGGAATATTGCGGCAGCTCGTGGCGCTCGATCGGCGCCTGGGGCTGTGGTGCCGGCTGTTGCACCGAGCCGGTCGATTCCGGTTGATAATTGAAGGGATTGGAAAGCCGCGACGACATGTCGGCGCTGCAGCCCGCGACGCTGCACGAAATCAGCGCCAGCGCCGCTACATGCGCTCTGCGGCGCGAGCCAAAATAGGCTTCAGCACGGGACATGATTACTCACTCGTACGCAACAAATGACGATTTTGAGTAAACACGTCCCCAGTAAATAACCGCTTAACCCTTCGAATAACGCGTTGGCCGCACAGCCGATCCAGATATTTACAGCTCGCGCGCGATCCCCGGCAGCGCCGGCACGAAGCGTACGTCGACCAGCTCCTTGCGCTCGAGGCCGGTCGCTGTCTTGACGATGCGGACCAGCGTCTGGATGCCGTGATGCGGGCCGACCGGGGCAATCAGGACGCCATCCGTCTCCAGCCGGGTGATCAGGTTTTCCGGGATATCCACCATGGCCGCGGTGACGATGATCCGGTCGAACGGGCCGATATTGGCTGGGAGATCGTAGCCGTCGGCCAGCATAACCTCGACGTTGTCGTAGCCCATCTCCTCCAACCGTTTCCGGGCCGCGTCCGCAAGCGTCCGGAAACGCTCGACGCTCAGCACGTGCCCCGCAAGCCGGGAGAGAATCGCCGCCTGGTAGCCCGAGCCGGTGCCGATCTCCAGCACGCGATGGTGCTTTTGCAGCTTGAGCTGCTCGGTCATATAGGCCACCACGAAAGGCTGGCTGATAGTCTGCCCACAGGCGATGCCGAGCGCGCTGTCGCGATAGGCATCGGCGCGATCGCCGTCCACGACAAAGGCTTCGCGCGGTACCTCCTCGAGCGCCCGCAGCACCGCCTGATCGCTGATCCCGCGCCGCCGCAGGGTCAGCTGAAACATCATCTTCTCCGGAGGCTCCTGTCTGGAGGACATCTTGGTCTCGCTTGGCTATCCCGGGAATCACCCGGCCGCTGCATTTGAAGCAATACCTGCCGTTGCCCTAAGGAACATTTTCGTCTCACCTCCCGTTCCCGGAACGGAACTCTCCGTGATAACGTTGGAGTTGCAACGCGCACTGTTCTATCTGCCCAGCTGGGTTGCACCGCCCATCTAATCGTTGCGCCCCTTGGTGAATTTTGCGAACCTGACATTTGGAATGGGCAAGGACTGAGACCTCATGACTGCGACGCGGCCGCCGCGCGGCTCTGTGTTCCTCGTTGAAGACGAGGTCATGATCAGAATGATGGTTTCCGACATGTTGGAAGAACTTGGCTACACCGTTGCCGCCGAGGCGGGCGAGATCGGCGAAGCCTTAAGACTCGCGGAAACAACCTACTTCGATCTGGCGATCCTCGACGTCAACGTCAACGGCAAGGTGATTTCTCCGGTCGCCGACCTGATCAAGGCGCGCAACCGGCCCTTTATCTTTGCGACCGGCTATGGCTCTTCCGGCCTGCCCGAGGAATACCGCGACCGCCCGGCGCTACAGAAACCGTTCCAGCTGGAGACGCTGGGCAAGATGATCGAGACCACGCTACGCGGCGCGACCGTGTAGCGCGCGACTACTTCAACACCTCCGTCAGTTCTTCGGAGAATGCTTCGTCCGTGCGGTCGAGCCGTAGCGGCGTCACCGAGACATAGCGCGCGCCAAGGGCCGCAAGATCAGTGCCCTCGGCCGGCGTGTGTATCACCGCGGCGCGCTCAAAGCCGATCCAGAAATAGGGATTGCCGCGACCGTCACGGCGTTCGTCGATCTTCAGAAAGCCGAGATTACGCTTGCCCTGCCGCGTTACGCGAATGCCGGCCACCTGCTCCGGCGGACAGGCCGGGAAATTGACGTTGATCACCGTGTTCCCGGGAATGCCGGCCTCGATCACCTTGCGCAGAATCGGCGGACCGAATTTCAGCGCGGTTTCCCACAGCGGCTTTCCGCGCGTCTCCATCGAAAATTCCTGCGACAGCGCAAACGACGGCAGGCCCAGGATAGTGCCTTCGAGCGCGCCGGCGATGGTGCCGGAATAGACCACGTCCTCGGCGACGTTGCGGCCTCTATTGACGCCCGAGAGCACGACGTCGGGCATGGTCGGCTTCAGGATGTGGTGCGCACCCATGATGACGCAGTCGGTTGGCGTGCCGCGCACGGCAAAATGGCGAGGGCCGACTTCGCGCAGCCGCAACGGATCGTTCAGCGACAGCGAATGCGACACGCCGGACTGATCGAGCTCAGGCGCCACGATCCAGACATCATTGGAGAGCTCCCGCGCAATCTCCTCGACGACTTTGAGCCCGGGCGCATGGATGCCGTCATCATTGGTGCAGAGAATCCGCATCCCCCCAAAACCCTTTTTCGAGCGATTCTTTCGATTTTTACGGCGCCGTCTTAACCGTTGAAGGCCACCGAGGCAAACCGGGGACGACGGTTAGAAAAGCCCGCTCTCACCGACGAATTGTGAAGTAGCTACTTGCTTTTGCCACGCATGCGGCGCCTGTAACATGGCGCATGCGGCGCCTGTAACATGGCGTCTGGTTTGCCCCTCTTTTTGGATGGCGACGGGGTTTTTGTGCATGACCCGTATTCTTGCCACTGCCGGGTTTTTGATTTGTTTGGCTTTTTCGATCTGGTCTGCCGCACACGCGCAGGCGCCGCTGCGCAATCTGGCCACCGATAATGGCTGTTTTCCCTGGCAGGATTTCAGGAACGGCCAATGCGTGAACAAGCAGCAGCAGACGACGCCCCCGCCGGCGATGCCGGAACCCGCGCCGGCAGTAACCTCGCCCGCACCACCGGCACCGCTACCGCCCAGCCTTGCTGAGCCCGTTGCTCCTCCGCCGCCGCCACCGCCGGTGGTCGCGAGCCCCAACTGTCCGGCCAACACGCATCTGGAGAGCGGACGCTGTGTCACCGACACCTTCACACGCGCCGCGCCGCAAATGGCTCTTGTCTGCGACGGCGGCACCGCAACCAACGGCGCCTGCGTCTGTCCCTCCGGCTTCAGCCTGATGCCGGCGCCCGGCAATGCGCCCGGCGGCACCTGCGCGCGCGCCGACGCGGAAAATTGCCTGGGCGGTGAATTGACGGTTAGCGGCAAATGCCTGTGCAGCGGGCAGGTCACCATGGATGGCGCGACCTATCTGCTGGAATATTCCAACGGCAAATGCCTGCCGATGCGCTGCCCGGTCACGGCGCTGTTGCAGGATGGCCGATGCCCCGCCACCGCGTCGCCGCAACTGAGCTCCGCGCCGGAGCCTGGGTCGAAGCCGCGGCCTGCGAAGGAAACCAGGGAGTCGTCCGACGAAGGCGAGCCGCGCCACCATTGTGAACGCGGGATGGTCTACACCCGCTCGGGCTGTGTGCCGGCGCGCCGTCGCACGCATGAGAGCTACGAGAGTCGCTGGCGTCAGTATTATCAGAACTATCGCTACCCGGGCATCGGGAACTGACGGCGCGTCAATGACGGATGCGCCACTGCGGCAAGAACTTCGCCGAGGCTCGCTCCATCCGCATCGCGAGCACTGGGATTTCCGGCTTCGGCACTTCGATTGCCGCGGGCTTCTCGATTGCCGCGGGCTTCGCCAGGGGCATGCTGGTTTCCATCAGTGACGACGCCGGTTTCACCCGCCCGGCGGGCACGGGCTGAATCAATTCCAGCACGCTTTCGACCAGCGGCAGGTTCTTGCGTGGTGGCGCGGGGAAACGGGTGCGGGCAACCTCGAGCGCCTTGTTGAAATCCTCGAGATTGACCCAAGCCAGCGCGCGCATGCGTTGCGGCAGGTCGTCTTCCCACAAGCGGGCGACCTCGACGTCGAACGCGCCCTTGAGTCGCTGATCGACAGCCTGCATACCGAAGCCCGTGACGGCCCATTGTCTGCCCACCCAATAGATGTCGCGATGCAGGGCCATCGGTATTCATGCTCTACGTGCGCCGCGAAGATACCGGGCCTTCACCCGTTGGCAACATCGAACGCGCACGCTCAAAAAATGCGTATCGAAAAAAGTTATTGTGTGGCTTCGATCACCTTGAGCCCGCCCATATAGGGCTGCAGCACGTCGGGGACGGCGATCGAGCCGCCCTGCTGCTGATAAGTCTCCATGATTGCGATCAAGGCACGCCCCACCGCGGTACCGGAGCCGTTCAGCGTGTGCACGAAGCGCGGCTTGCCGTCCAGTCCGCGTGAGCGCGCGTCCATGCGGCGCGCCTGGAAATCGCCACAAACCGAGCAGCTCGAAATTTCGCGGAACGCGCCACCGTCGCCCTGGCCCGGCATCCATACCTCGATGTCGTAGGTCTTCTGGGACGAGAAGCCCATGTCACCGGCGCACAGTGTCATGACGCGGTAATGCAGGTCGAGTTGTCGCAAAACTTCCTCGGCGCAGGCGAGCATCCGCTCATGCTCGTCCTTGCTGGTCTCCGGGGTGGTGATCGAGACCAGCTCGACCTTGATGAATTGATGCTGGCGGATCATGCCGCGGGTGTCGCGCCCGGCGGCTCCCGCTTCCGCGCGAAAACACGGCGTCAGCGCCGTCAGTCGCATCGGCAATTCCTTCTCATCGACGATAGATTCGCGCACGAGATTGGTCAGCGGAACTTCCGCGGTGGGGATGAGCCAGTATTCTTCTGTGCGATCTACTAGGTCAAACGGCGTAAGTTGATCCTCTAGAGTAAACGACCCCGGCCGAGCATTTGCAGTCTGATATTCTTCCACCAGCCGGCGTAATTGCTGAGCTTTGGTCTCGACACGAGTGACGAGGAATTGATCATCCCGAAATTTAGGTAGTTGCCCCGTGCCAAACATTGCGCTGTCACGCACCATGATTGGCGGATTGATTTCCGTATAGCCGTGCTCGTTCGTATGCAGATCGAGCATGAACTGCCCGATCGCGCGCTCCAGCCGTGCGAGCTGCTTTTTGAGCACTACAAAGCGTGCGCCTGAAAGCTTTGCCGCCGTCTCGAAGTCCATCAAGCCGAGGCCTTCGCCGAGCTCATCGTGCGGCTTGGGCGCAAACCCGTACTCGCGCGCCTTGCCGAAGACATGGCGCTGCACATTGCCATGCTCGTCGGCGCCATCAGGCACTTCCGGCGCGGGCAGCGGCAGGTTCGGGATCGCGGCAAGCGCTGTCGCCAATTCCTCGTCGGCGGATTTCGCAGCGAGCTCAAGCTCCGGCATCTTGGTCTTCAGCTCGCCGACTTCGGCCATCAGCTTCGCCGCGCGCGCTTCGTCCTTGGCTTTCTTGGCTTCGCCGATCTCCTTCGAGGCCGCGTTGCGTCGGGCCTGTGCCTGTTCGGAAGCCAGGATCGCCGCGCGACGCTTCTCGTCGATGCCGAGCAGCGAGGCGGACATCGGCGGGAGCCCGCGCCGTTTCAAACCGGCATCGAAAGCCTTGGGGTTGTCGCGGATCGCTTTGATGTCATGCATGGGAGTCAGACCTTGAGTCGCGCCGGCGAGAGCGGCGCCTTCCAGTAACCCGGATGGACTTGATTTGGAACAGGCCGCGAGCGCGCCGAAGCCTCAGGCGTTCTGCGGGAAGGCGCCCTACTCGGCGGGATTGGCCGCCGGCGGAGCGCCGGTGGTAGAGCTTTGCTTGGCGGCGGCCGCCCTCTTCTCGACGACGCTCACGGAAATGATCGAGCCCTCGTAAAGGGCGAGCAGCGGCAGCGCCAGCGAAGATTGGCTCAACACGTCGGGCGGGGTCAGGACGGCGGCGATGATGAAGGCGATGACGATGAAATAGCGGCGCTTGTCGCGCAGCATCTTCGAGGTGATGATGCCGACCCGGCCGAGCAGCGTCAGGATCACCGGAAGCTGGAAGGCGATGCCGAATGCGAAGATCAGCGACATCATCAGCGACAGATATTCGCCGACTTTCGGCAACAGCGCGATCTGCGCGGTCTCCGCGCCGCCGGCCTGCTGCATGCCGAGCGAGAAGCGGACCAGCATCGGCAGCACGACGAAATAGACCAGCATCGCGCCCATCACGAAGAAGATCGGCGTGGCGATCAGATACGGCAGGAAGGCGTTGCGCTCGTGACGATAGAGACCGGGCGCCACGAACTTGTAGATTTGCGTGGCCACGATCGGGAACGAGATGAAGCCGGCGCCGAACAGCGCGAGCTTCAGCTGGGTGATGAAATATTCAAGCAGCGCGGTGTAGATGAACTTCGAGTTGTCGGCGCCGGCGACCCAGACGAACGGCCAGACCAGGACGTTGTAGATTTGCTTGGCGAAGAAGAAACAGAAAATGAAGGCGATGCCGAAGCCGAGCAGCGCCTTGATCAGGCGCGAACGCAGCTCGATCAGATGATCAAGCAGCGGTGCCTTGCTGGCCTCGATATCGGCGTCGGTCATGACGCTTTGGCGTCCTTGAGCTCGTCTTGTGCCGCTGGCGCATTGTCCTGAGGGGCCGCCTCCGCCTGAACCTCGCCGGTAATCGCAAGCGGCTCGGCGCTGTCGTGAGTCGTGGCTTCGATCAGCGTTTCAGGTGCCGGCGCCTCGGGCGTCGTCGGAGAAGCCGGCGGCTCGATCGCTGCTGTCGCCTGTGTTTCGGCCGGCTTGTCGATGTCGTCGATCCGCAGCGACTCCGTGACGTCCTTCTGCAGCGAGGTCATGAGATTGCCTGAGGTCAAGCCGGAAGCAGCTTCCCTTACCTCATCGAAACTCTTCTTGAGGTCGGCCATCTCGGCCTCGCGCATCGCCTCCTGGAACTGGCCCTGGAATTCGGCGGCCATTTTGCGCGCCTTGCCCATCCATTGCCCGACCATGCGCAGCACGCCCGGCAGCTCTTTCGGGCCGATGGCGATCAGCGCGACAACCGCGATGACAACCAGTTCACTCCACCCGATGTCGAACATGAAAGATTCCGCTCACGCGAAGCTGCCTGCCCCGACGCTCATCAATCTGGGGCGGTCCGCGTCTCCCTAGTGGCCGAGCTTCAGGCCTTGCTGCCGACGTCCGAACGCGCAGGCGCGGATGACGCGCTGTTGTGATCGATGGACTTCACCGGATCCATCGGCTTGTTGTTGTCGAGCGCGGTTTCGTCGTCCTTCATGCCCTTCTTGAAGGCCTTGATACCCTGCGCCACGTCACCCATTAGATCCGAAATCTTGCCGCGTCCGAACAGCAGCAGGACGACTGCGATCACCACGATCCAGTGCCACACGCTAAGCGAACCCATCCTGCAAATCCTCCAACACGAATGGCTGGTCACCCAGCCTGATCTTGTCGGAAGGTAGGCTTGGGAAGCGTCAAAAACAAGGACTTACGCTACGTCAAATCGCCGTAGACGCCCCGTAATTTTGCTACCGTTAACCGCCCACGGAAACCGTGCACAGCCTACAAAAGACTTAGCTTTCGCCTTCGCCACCGCCCTCTTCGGGCTCCACGCGCGGCGCCAGCGCCAGTTCCAGATCGCCGGGATCGAGCGGATCCTCGTCTTCACGCAATGTCGGATCGTCCGAAGGCGTCGGAACGGTGAATCCGGTCGGCAATCGCGTATCCAGCAAGCCCGTGCCCTTCAGCTCATCCAGGCCCGGCAGATCACCAAGTGCCTCGAGGCTGAACTGCGACAGGAAGGCTTCCGTGGTTCCAAAGGTCAGCGGCCGGCCCGGCGTCTTGCGGCGGCCGCGCGGCCTGATCCAGCCGGTTTCGAGCAGCACGTCGAGCGTGCCCTTGGAGGTGACGACGCCGCGGATCTCCTCGATCTCGGCGCGGGTCACCGGTTGGTGATAGGCGATGATCGCGAGCACCTCGATGGCCGCGCGCGACAGCCGGCGCGTCTCCGTGCTTTCGTGCGTCATCAGCCAGGCGAGATCGCCAGCAGTGCGAAAGGTCCACTTGTTGGCGATGCGAACCAGATTGACGCCGCGCGTGGAATATTCCGCCTGCAACTGCGCCAGCGCTGCTTTTACGTCGACGCCATCGGGCATGCGCTTGGCCAGCGTCGCCTGGTCGAGCGGCTCGGTCGACGCAAACAGCAAGGCTTCCAGGAGCCGCAGCTCTTCCGGCCGCGCCTCGGGACCTGCGGGAGTGTCCTCGGCTTCATCCATGCGCTTTTCCGCCAAGCTTGCCATGGCATCTCCTTCTTGCACTTACAAATCCGGCGCCGTCCCCGTCCCCGTGCCTGGGGCCGGCGGCGGACGCTTCCTGAAATAGAGCGGCGCGAACGCTTCCTTCTGGTTCAATTCCATCTGGCCTTCTCGGACCAGTTCCAGCGCCGCCGCGAAGCTCGACGCGAACACGGTGGCGCGCTGCGACGGATCGACCACGTAAGTGAGCAGGAACTCGTCGAGGCAGCCCCAGTTCTCGCTGTCGGCCATGCCGATCAGCCGCTCCAGCGAGGCGCGCGCTTCGGCGAGCGACCACACCGTACGCTTGGCGAGATGCACGCTCGCCAGCACGTGCTGCTGCCGCTGTGCGGCATAGGCGGTGAGCAGGTCGAATAACGTCGCAGTATATTTCGGGTGCCGGATCTCGGCGATCTGCTCGGGATTGCCGCGCGGAAACACTTCACGCTGCAATTGCGGCCGGTTCATCAGCCGGTTGGCGGCTTCGCGGATCGATTCGAGCCGGCGCAGGCGGTTGGCTAGCGCGGTCGCCATCTCTTCGGCGCTCGGTCCATCGGCAACGGTGGGCTCCGGCAGCAGCAGCCGCGATTTCAGGAAGGCGAGCCAGGCGGCCATCACCAGATAATCGGCGGCGAGTTCGAGCCGGATCTTTCGCGCGGCTTCGATGAATTGGAGATACTGATCGGCCAACGCCAGGATCGAGATTTTGGACAGGTCGACCTTCTGCTGCCGCGCAAGCGCGAGCAAAAGGTCGAGCGGGCCCTCATAGCCCTCGACATCGACGACGAGCGATGGCTCGCCTTCGGCCAGCTCTGCGGTCCGGCCGGTCTCAAACGACAAAATCTCTGCGGTCATGCGCTCGCCGCTCCCAGACGACCGATCAAACCATCCAGTTCCGCCCGCGCCGCAGCCCGATCGAAGGGAGATAACGGCGTTTTGCGGGACGAAAGCGCCGCCTTGGCGCGCTGCAGCGCTTTGCCCGACAGTTCGGGCGTCTCACGGGCAACCTGCTGCATTTCCTCAAGTTCCCCGCTGCAGTGAAGGACGATGTCGCAGCCCGCAGCCAACAGCGCCTCGGTCCGCTCGGCGATCGATCCCGCCAAAGCGTTCATGCCGACATCGTCACTCATCAACAAACCCTGGAACCCGATCAAGCCGCGAATCACTTGTTCGATCATTGTCGCAGATGTCGTCGCCGGTTGGGCGGGGTCATAGACGCTAAACACAACATGTGCGGTCATTGCCATCGGCAGGTCGGCCAGCGGCTTGAAGGCGGCGAAATCGACGATTTCGAGCTCGTTTTTGGGGCTGTCGACCACCGGCAGGCTCAAATGGCTGTCCGCCATCGCGCGGCCATGGCCGGGTATGTGCTTCAGGATCGGTAAAATACCACCTTCCTCCAACCCTTCCGTGATCGCGCGGGCGATCGCGGCGACAGTCTTGGGATCGTTGCCATAGGCGCGATCGCCGATCACATCGTCGGCGCCCGGGATCGGTACGTCCGCAAGCGGCAGGCAATCCACGGTCACGCCGACCTTGGTCAGGTCGTCCGCGATCAGCCGGGCGCTCAGGCGGGCGGCCCTTAGCCCGGACGCGGGATCGATCTTGTAGAGCTGGCCGAAACGGGCTCCAGCCGGATAAAGCGGCCAGTGCGGCGGCCGGAACCGCTGCACCCGCCCACCTTCCTGGTCGACAAGCACTGGCGCATCGCCTTCGCCCAGCACACTGCGCACTTCTGCTGTCAGCGCCGCGACTTGCGCCGGATTGTCGATGTTGCGCCGGAACAGGATGAAGCCCCACGGCCGTTCGGCGCGGATGAAATCGCGCTCGGCGGCGCTCAGCTCGGTCCCGGCCAGCCCGGTGATGAATGCCTTGGTCATGCCGCCGAATAGCCCGCGGCGCGCAAAAGGGTCAAGGAAATGGCCGCGATTTCCTTTGGAAGACGCCCGTCGTCCCGGAGGTTATGGCACGAAGCACTGGCCGCCGGCGGACTTGTAATTCATACAGAACCGTGCGGCCTCGTCGTGGGAGGCGAACGGGCCAACCATCGCGCGATAGCGGATGCCCTTGTCTCCGCCGAGATCAGCCCGCTTGATGATCGGCGTGTGTGAGCCGAGCTGCTCGGGGAATTTCTTCTGCAGCGAGCGGAATGAAGCCTGGGCTTCCGCCTCGGTCGATTGCGAGGACAGCTGCACCAGGAAACGACCCTCGGCCGCCGGGGCCGCTTCATTGCTCGGCGCAATCTGGGTCGGCGTGGTCGAGGCCACCCGCGTTCGTGGCTCGGCTGGGGCCGGTGGCAGCGAGGCCTGCGCTGACGAATCGGCAGGCGACAGCGACAGCGGTGCGTTGGCGGCAGGAGGCGCGTTGCGCGAGTTGGCCGCCTGCCGCGTGGCGACGGCAGGCTTGGTCGCAGGCGCGGCCGTCACGGGGGCTGCGGCAGAATCCGGCTGATCGCCGTGAACGGAGAAGGTCTTGATCTTCCGCGGCTCGCTATTGGGCATTGTGCCATTGTTCGGCGGCGCGCCGGGCGCGGCAGCTGGCGCGGGCGGCATCGCGCTCGCCGACACGCTTGCGGGCGACGGCGGATTCGCGTTCTGGTTCAGCGGCGGAAAGACCACGCGAGGACCGGCGGTCTGCGAGCTGACGTCGACGGGCGCCTCCTCACGCGGCACGAGCTTCTCGGTGCCGTCACCGGGAGGCATGCGATCCGGTGTCTTGCCCGAACTATCCGACGGAGCCGGCATGACTTTGGTCGGCGAGTTATCGGCCTTGATGATCGGCGGCTCGCCAGTGCGAGCCGAGCCGACATAGGTGCGATAGGCAAAGGCCGCGCCGGTGCCGACCACCGCGAGCGCAAGCACCGCGGCAACCGTCAACAGCCCGCCGCGCCGCCGTGGCCGCTCCTCCGGCTCGTCTTCATAGCCGTCCTGATAGGCGTAGGGATCATCCGGATACGCCGGCTCGCGCTGGAAATCCTGCGCGCCCTGCTCGAGCTGACTATAGAGGGCGTCGTCATAACGCGCCGGATCAGCCTGCTCCTCCGTCTCGTCGTAAGCGGGCTCGCGATAATCCTGATGATAGGCCGGCGCTTCCGGATAGGCCGGAGGTTGTTGGTAGGCAGATGGTTGCTGATAGGCAGGCTGTTGCGCGGCGTAGCGATGCAGCGGATGTACCGCGTTCGGATATCCTTCCGTCGGTTCCTCGTAATGAACGTCTTGCTGAACATCGCGCTCGGTCTGACGCTGCTGCACGGTCTGGCGATGAATGTTGGCGCGCCGTATCCAGGACGGCGGCCCAGCGGGTGCGGGCGGCTCGTCCTCGTCGATCGGCGCCTGGTATTGGGGCGGCGGCTCATAGGGCTGCTGGTATGGCTCGCGCGGAACGGCCGCGCGTTGCGGCGGTTGTTGCGCGGGGTTAGCGCGGCCCGTACTGCCGAACGGATCGGTCTGGCCAATCAGCCGGGCGAGCTCGGCGAGCGGGTCGCTCTCGGCCCCTCCAGACCCGTGTTGATCGCCGCCGCGGCCATAGTCGTCGGCAGGGAAAGGTCTGTTCGGATATCGATCAGCCATCGTGACGATGCGTCCCCTTCGGGAAAGGTGCCCCCACCAAATCTCCGGACCAACCGGCGCCCCGCCGGATGCCCCCTACAGGTCCCGAATGGCGGCGGTGGTCGTCCCCGACAGGGGTCAGACTACCGCATTTCGTTCGGAGCGTGGACGCCCAAAATGCCTAGCCCCGACGCCAAAACCGAGACAACGCCCTGAACCATCGCCAGTCGCGCCTTGGTCATCTCTGCATCATTATTGATAATGAAGCGTAAATAGGGCAAATCGCGCCCCTTGGTCCAAAGCGCGTGGAATTCGCTGGCCAGATCATACAGATAAAAGGCGATTCGGTGCGGCTCATGTGCAGCCGCGGCCGCCTCGATCGTGCGGGGATAAAGCGCGAGCCGCCTTAAGAGGTCCAATTCCACGGGATCGGTCAGGCGTTCGACCTGGGCGGTCGCGAGGTAGGCTAGCCGCGCGCCCGCCTCCTCCGGCAGGTCGCTCAGTACCTCCTCCCGCGCATTGCGGAAGATCGAGTGGCCCCGCGCATGGCCGTACTGGACGTAGAACACCGGATTGTCCCGTGACTGCTCGATCACCTTGGCGAGGTCGAAATCCAGCACCGCATCATTCTTGCGAAAGAGCATCATGAAGCGGACGGCATCCCTGCCGACCTCATCGACCACCTCGCGAAGCGTGACGAAATCGCCGGCGCGCTTCGACATCCTCACCGGTTCGCCGTTCCGCAGTAGTTTGACAAGCTGCACGATCTTCACGTCGAGCGTGGCCCCATCGGCCGTAACGGCTTTCACCGCAGCTTGGAGCCGCTTGATGTAGCCGCCGTGGTCGGCGCCCCAGACGTCGACGAAATCGTGGAACCCACGATCGAACTTGTTGCGGTGATAGGCGATGTCGGAGGCGAAATAGGTGTAGCTGCCGTCGGACTTCAGCAACGGACGGTCGACGTCATCGCCGTAGGCGGTGGCGCGGAACAAGGTCTGCTCGCGATCCTCCCAGTCCTCGATCGGCGCGCCTTTGGGCGGCGGCAGCCGGCCTTCGTAGACGTCGCCCTTGGCGCGCAGGAAATTGATGGTTTCTGCAACCCGGTTGTTGCCGCCCTCGATCAGCGAACGCTCAGAGAAGAATACGTCCTGCTTGATGTTGAGCGCGGCGAGATCGCCCCTGATCTCCTCCATCATCATGGCGATGGCCTTGTTGCGCACGATCGGCAGCCAT
>Ga0207661_10001063_pt1 | contig 18265 bp, 16 predicted proteins | sample KBSC713LmetaG_FD_184337 | JGI IMG/M metagenome (GOLD analysis project Ga0207661, IMG submission 184337) | Corn rhizosphere microbial communities from Kellogg Biological Station, Michigan, USA - KBS C7.1-3L metaG (SPAdes) (version 2) | ecosystem: Host-associated > Plants > Roots > Rhizosphere ...
GGGTGGCGCGGGCGATCACCTTGCCCTTGTTGACCACGGCGACCTCGTCGGCCAGCCGCTCGGCCTCCTCGATGTAGTGGGTCGACATCAGGATCGTCGTGCCGCGCGAGCGCAGATTGTCGATCAGGGTCCAGAGCTCGGTGCGGATCTGCGGGTCGAGGCCCACCGTGGGCTCGTCGAGCAGGATCAGCTTCGGCTCGTGGACGAGGCCGCGGGCGAGCAGCAGGCGCCGGCGCATGCCGCCGGAGAGCTCGTCGACGGCGTCGCCGCGGCGCTCGCGCAGGCGCGCCAGGTCGAGCGCTTTGTCGACCGCGGCGCCGACGTCGGGTACGCGGTAGAGGCGGGCGAAGACGGCGAGGTTGTCCTCGACTGTGACGTCGACGTCGAGGTTGTCGAGCTGCGGGACAACGCCCATCTCGGCCCGCGCCGCCTTGGCGTTGGCGGGCAACTCGTGGCCGAGAACGCGCAGCTCACCCTCGTCGGCGATCGCCTGGCCGGTCAGCAGTCGCATCGTCGTCGACTTGCCGGCCCCGTTGGGCCCGAGCAGGCCGAGGCAGATGCCCGCGGGCACATCGAGGTCGAGCCCGTCAACCGCCGTGATCGGGCCGAAGCGCTTGACCACGCCGCGTAGCTCTATCGCCGCCATGCGTCGATTCTCAATGATCGGCGGCGCCGGCGGCGAGCTGACGTTCCAGCTCGGCGGCCCGCTCGGGGTCGAAGAGGCTGAGCGCGACCGCGATCGCGGTCGAGCGCAGGGTGGAGACGGCGAGCAGGCGGGGATCGTTGGGCAGGCGTTTCGCCGACTCGGAGAGGAAGAGCTCGGCCAGCACCGGCAGCTCGCGGCCACCGGCGGTGCGCAGCACGTGGAGGACCGAGAGGGTGGCGCTGGCGTCGGAGGCGCGCTGGTCCCAGCTCGAGGGGCTCGGGGTGACGATCACCATGTGCGGCCGCGACTCGATCAGGTTGCGCGGCAGGTGGTCGGTTTCGGTCGGCCTCGCCTCGATGAAGTGGATCTTCACCCCGGACGGTTCGGCGCTGCCGAGGTAGCGCTCGAAGGCCTCGCGCGGCGCGATCATCGTCACCGCGAAGGTCTCGGCGCCGACCTCGGCCAGGTCCTCCATCAGCGCCGGGGCGTTGATCCCGCAGCCGACGATCGTCAGTCGCAGCGGGCTCTCCGCCCTGACCGAGGCCTTCCAGGCGGCGTCGACGAGCCTGGTGAAGGGCTCGACCGAGCCGTGCTCGGCGACCCAGCCCGGCAGCTTCTCCAGCGCCGGCGGCCGCGTGATCGCCAGCCGCAGCAGGGCGGAGACGGTGCGGTCGCCGACCACCGCGTCCCACTCGGGCGGGAAGAGCTCCCAGCTGGCGTCGACGTTGCGGCCGCGGCGGAAGAGCAGCCGCACCAGCGGGCTCGCCTCCTGCTCCTTGAGGTAATCGAGCAGGGCGAGTCCGGCCTGGGTCACCTCGACGTCGGCCGCCTCGGCGGCGATCGGCCCGCTGGTCGAGGGCATCAGCAGGATCGCCCGCGCCCGCTCGGCGCCGGCCAGCTCGAAGCCCGAGTCGCCTGCGGTGTCGCCGAAGATCAGGTCGATGCTGAGGTCCTCGCCGCCGGCCTCTTCGAGATCGTCGAGGATCTGCGCCCGCGAGTCCCGCGCCGCCTCGGGCGCCAGCACGACGAGCCGGCTCAGCTCGGTCTCCAGTTGGGACTCCGAGGCCGCGGAGGCGGCGAGCGAGGCGAAGTCGACACCGCCGATGACGAGCAGGTGGTCGCGGCAGCGCACCGGCTTGTCGGTCTGGCCGAGCCGCTCCAGCGAGTTGGAGACCACCTCGGCGACGAAGGTGAAGAGCAGGCCGACGAGCAGGACCAGGCCGGTGACCGCCTGGAAGATGCCGATCGTCCTTTCGGCCGCGTCGCTGTCCTCGTGCAGGCTGGAGGGATCGAGCACGTGCAGGACCGCCGACCAGAGCGCCTCGCCGAAATCGCCGAACTGGCCGAGGACGAAGTGGGCGATCGCGGCGCTGCCCAGCAGCACCAGCACAACCGCCGAGACCAGCAGGGCGACGCGTCGAAACGTCGTCTCGGTGGCTCGTCGCAGCATTGCGCCTGAGCTTATGGGTCCATATGGCCTGGGAGACTGGCGGCGTGCTGGATGAGCGCTGGATCAAATCGCTGCACGTGGAGACGCTGCGCGAGGAGGAATTGCACGCGGGGCGGGAACCGCATGTGCTCTTTCAGGCCTCGACGATCGCGGCCCTGCTCGAGGGCGCCTACGAGGGCGACCTCACCTTCGCCGAGCTGGCCGAGCACGGCGATCTGGGACTGGGGACGCTTGACGGGCTCGACGGCGAGATGATCGCCCTCGAGGGCCGCTTCTACCGCGCCGACGTCGACGGCAACGTGGCCGAGGTCGGCGCCGAGGCGAAGACGCCGTTCGCGGTGGTGACCGGCTTCACGCCGTCGGTGGACGTGGAGATCGATGAGCCGATCGAGCACGACGACCTGCTCGCCGAGCTCCAGCGCTTGGTTCCCAGCGACGCAGCCTCCTGCGCGATCCGCATCGACGGACGCTTCGGGCGCGTCCGCGCTCGTTCCGTGCCGCGCCAGACCCCGCCCTACCGGCCGCTGACGGAGGTCGTCGCCGAACAGCACGTCTTCGAGCTCAGCGATGTCACCGGAACGATGCTCGGCTTCCGCTTTCCTGACTACGCCGAGGGGATCGAGGTCAGCGGCTACCACCTCCACTTCATCAGCGAGGACCGCGAGCGCGGCGGGCACGTGCTGGACTCGCGCGGTGCCGAGCGTCTGCGGGTGCGCGTCGACCCCTCCAGCGACCTTCACGTCGAGCTGCCTGCCGGCATCGAGCTCGCCGACCCCGAGCTCGCCTCAGCGACCCATGCCGCGGTCGAGCAGGTAGAGCACCCCGGCTGAGCCCGCTCAGGCGGCCTCAGCGAGGCGCTCGGCGAGCCAGAGATCGCAGAGCCAGTCGGCCGCTTCGCCGCCCTTGCGGGTGACGACGATTCCCTCCGCGTCGCTCTCGACCTTCACTCGTTTCGAGGTCGCTGCGTACGCCTCGCAGGGCTCGCGCACGCTCACCTCGCTCGATTTGTCGCCGAGGCGGATGGAGACCGGCCGCCCGTGGCGCTCGCCACTCAGCACCAGCATCCCGTGAATCTTCGGAGCCACCCGCCCGGTCGTCGCTTCGCGCACCTCGATGTTGACCTTGGGCCGCTCCGTCACCACGAGGCCAAGCGGTGTCATCGCTACCTCGACCTTGTCGTAGGCGCTGTCCATCTCCCCGCCCGGGGCGAGGGCGCGGAGGCTGCCGTAGAGAGCCGCGATCACGATCAGCGGCCCGCCGATCAGCAGCGGCAGGAAGCTTTCGAAGAGGTAGATCGAGGGGACGGTGAGGAAGATCAGCAGCGTCACGATCATTCCCAGTCGAAGACTGCGCCGGCCGGCGTCCCACATCTGAGCGCGCGCCTTGATCGCCTCGTTGTCGATTGGCTTGATCGCGAGCGCCGCCCAGAGCTGCTGTTCGCCCATCGTCGTCGGGTTCTCGATCCCGCCCCCACCCTCGGCGACGGCTCGCTGCACGGCCTTGGCGTCGCCGCCGGCGACCCGCTCGAGGTCGGATCGCTGCAGGACGAAGAGAACCACCACGAAGACCGCGATCACGCCGAAGATCAGTGCCAGCGTTCCTTTCGGGTTCGCTTCGGTACCCGCAGAGGAGGCGATCACGGCGACGACGATCGCGACCACGACGACGCCGATCAGGCCAAAGAGCCCCGATCGCTTGAACCCGCCGGCCATTGCGGCGCGAGCCTACCGCGCTCAGCGACTCAATCAGCAGTGCTTATAGAGAACCCACGAGGCGTTGCTTGCGACCCGTTTGAAGCGGTGCGGCACCGTGAGTTCGAAGCGAGTCGGGTCGTTCGGATCGAGGATGAAGTTGTGGATCACGAAGGGGCTGGCCGGCTTGAGGAAGTAACCGCGCGCGGGCACGCCCTCCTCGCTGGCGCTGACGATCCGAGTCGGCTTGACGTCGAGGTTGAATGCAAGCCGCGGGATCGCCCGGTGGTTGGGCACCGCGACCGGTCCGCAGAGCGGCTCGGCGAAGGCGCCGGAGTTCGCCAGGTCGCTGAGGTCGCGCTCAATCTTGCCCTGGTCGGCGAGGTCGCTGTGCACGGTCGAGTCGAGGTCCCACTGGTTCGGCAGCCAGAGCACGAACATCAGCGCCACCAGGCCGGCGAAGACCTGCCAGCGGCGCCGCCACGGGTGGCCGGCGTCGAGCAGCCGCCAGCCGAGCAGGCCGACGGCGACGAAGATCGCCAGGATCGCCCCGCCGAGCATCGTGTAGCGGGCGATGATCGCCAGGCCGGCCGCGGCGAGGAAGGCGAAGGCGGCGAGCGCGAGCACCACCGCAGCGAGACCCAGCGCGGAGCGGCGGCGCAGGAACGCGAAGCCGAGGACCACGCCGCCGGCGGCGCCGATCATGCCAGGCCACTGCATCACTTCGCCGAGGGCACGAGGTCCCCAGAGGACGAGGTCGACGGGGCCGGTGTGGCGGGCGAGGGTATCGACGGTTTCCTTCGTACCGGTGAAGGAGTAGGTGGGGCTCCCGGTCGTGATCCAGTCGAAGAGGGCCCAGATGATCGGGGCCGCCAGTGCCAGCCCGGCCAGCCAGGTGAGCTCACGGCGGGAACGCTCACGGCGCCAGCGCAATCCGCCCTTGTAGTCGAGCGCCAGCCAAAGCCAGTAGGCGATGGCAAACCCCCAGGCCTCCGGTCTCAGCAGGCCCGCGAGGGCCAGTAGCGAGAGCACTGGCCAGCCGGTGCGGGGCTTCTTAGTCTCTATAACGAGCGCACCCAGGACGAGGGCGATGTAGGGGACGTCGACGTAGGCGCGTAGGCCGTTGGAGAGGAAGGGGGCGCGGGTGAGGACGATGGCGGCGGCTATGGCGCCGATCGGACGGTCGAACCAGAGGGTGCCGAGGCGGTAGACGAAGTAGCCGACCAGGCCCAGCGAGATGTAGGCGACGATCATCGTCACCGTGATCGCGCCGTCGCCGATTGGTGTCGTCAGCACGCCGAGCAGATCGGCCAACGGATGGGGCGTGGGGGGCAGGGCGGCGCCGTAGTCGGGGCTGACCCCGTGGGCCAGTTCGCGTCCCCAGACCAGCGCGTAGATCGTGTCGTAGTTGGGGAAGCCGGTCGGGAAGAGGATCAGCAGGGCGGCGCTGACGCCAGCGACCCAGGCGACCGGTGAGAGCCACTTGCGGAGCACCGGGGCAAGGTATAGCCGCAGATACACTGGCTGCGGTGCCCTCGTCCAGCGACTCGATCTCCCTCTACCGCCGCCACCGCCCCGGTTCGTTCGACGAGGTGGTGGGCCAGCAGCACGTCGTGCGCACGCTGCGCAACGCGGTCGAGCAGGGCAAGGTCCACCATGCCTACCTCTTCGTCGGCTCGCGCGGAACCGGCAAGACTTCGATGGCGAAGATCCTCGCCCGCTCGCTCAACTGCGAGCGCGGCGGCCCGACCGTGACGCCCTGCGGCGAGTGCGAATCGTGCACGACGATTGCCTCCGGCTCCTCGATCGACGTGATCGAGATGGACGCGGCCTCCAACCGCTCGGTCGACGACGTGCGCGACCTGCGCGAGCGCGTCGCTTACGCGCCCACCGGCGGCCGCTGGAAGGTCTACATCCTCGACGAGGCCCACATGCTGACCAAGGAGGCCTGGAACGCCTTCCTCAAGACGCTCGAGGAGCCGCCGCCCAACACCGTCTTCGTCCTCGCCACCACCGAGGCGCACAAGGTGATGCCGACGATCGCCGACCGCTGCCAGCGCTTCGACTTCCAGCGCCCCTCGCTGGAGCAGATTTCCGAGGTGTTGAACCGGGTCGCCGCGGCCGAGGCGATCGAGGCCGAGGACGCCGCCGTGGCGATGATCGCCCGCTCGGCCTCGGGCAGCTTCCGCGACGCGCTCGGCACCCTCGACCAACTGGTCGCCTTTGGCGGCAACCAGGTCAAGCTCGAAGACGTGCTCGAGTTGCTCGGGGCCGCCGACGCCGAGCTGCTCTTCGACGCCGTCGACGCGGTCATCGCCGAGGACCCCAAGGGCGTCCTGCTCGGAGTCGAGAAGATGGCCCGCTCCGGCCGCGACCCCGCCCAGTTCGCCCGCGACCTGCTCGCCCACCTACGCCATCTCCTGGTCACCCAGACCGTGGGCGAGGTGCCGAATACCTTTGTGGTGACCGCAACCGACGCCGAGCGACTTTCGGCTCAGGCCAACGCGATCGGCGCCGCCACCCTCGTCCGCACCATCGACGAGCTGGCCAACGCCCTGACCTCGGTGCGCGAGGGAGACGACGCGCGGATGGCGGTCGAGATCGCACTGCTCAAGGCAGCACGGCCGGACCTCGACCCGTCCACAGAGGGACTGCTCAGGCGTATAGAGAGACTCGAGCAAGGGACGGGGGCGCCTCGGGCCGCGGGTCCTGTCGTCGCAGGGGACCCACCGCCCCTTCCGGTCGCTAAAGCGTCCTCAGGGGCGGTACCCCCTACGACGCCACCCCCGGCAGAGACGTCACCGTCCACAGAGACCGGACCCCAGGCGTCAGCAGATAGCCCTAAAGCGCCCGAGGCGCCAGCGGATAGCTCAGAAGCGCTCGAGGCGCCCGCTGCCAGCTCCGAACAGACACAGCCTGCGCCAGCCGAAGGCTCCGAGCAGCCCGAGCCAGCTGAAAGCTCCGAGCAGCCCGACCCGTCTGAAAGCTTCAGAGACGCCGAGACTGAGCCGTCTGACGAGGACGACTCTCCCGCGGGTGGCACGGTAGGGGGGCCCGCCCCTGAGGACGCTTTAGCGACCGGAAGGGGTGGGGGGTCCCCTGCCGTGACAGGACCCGCGGGCCAGTTGGATCTCGCTCAGATTGTCAACACCTGGCCTGCCGTTCTAGACAAGCTTCGAGAGACGAGCCCCGCCTTGGCCGCAACCTTTGACGGAGCCCGTCCGGTGAGTCTTGACACCGAGGAGGGCCTAAAGGTCGGGTTCCCGGCCGAGCTCACCTTCAACAAGCGCAAGGCGGAGACGCCGGAGAAGCGGGAGCTGATGGCGGACGTGATCGAGGACGTGCTGGGGGAGAGGCTGCGGCCCACGTACGTCTTGCTCGAGGACGAGCCGGTCGCGCCGACGGAGGAGTCGCAGGACTCCGACCGCGGGATCGATCACGATGCGCTGGTGGAGAAGCTGAAGAGCGAGTTCGATGCTGAGGAGGTCGGTTGATGGCCAGGGGTGGACCGGGTGGTTTCGACGTCAATGCGCTGATGAAGCAGGCGCAGAAGATGCAGAGCGAGATGCTGGAGGCGCAGGAGTCGCTCAAGGACGAGGTGGTCGAGGCCAGCGCCGGCGGTGGCATGGTCAAGGTCAAGATGGGCGGCGACCTGACCCTGCGCGAGATCGTCATCGACCCCGAGGCGATCGACCCCGAGGACGCCGAGATGCTCGCCGAGATGGTGCAGGCGGCGGTCAACGAGGGCCTGCGCGCTGCTCAGGCGCTGGCCGAGTCGAAAATGGGTGGGATCACGGGAGGCCTTGGCGGCCTTCCCGGAATGTGAGCGCCGAGGGCCCGGCGCCGCTGGCGCGCCTCGTCGCCGAGCTCTCGCGACTGCCCGGGATCGGCCAGCGCACGGCGCAGCGCCTCGCCTTCCACATCCTCCGCGCCCCCGACGAAGAGGCCGCGGCGCTGGCGGCGGCAATCGTCGAGGTGAAGGAGAAGGTCGGGCTCTGCGAGGAGTGCTTCAACCTCGCCGAGGGCCCGCGCTGCCGGATCTGCGCCGACCCCAACCGCGACCGGACGACGATCTGCGTGGTCGAGGAGCCGGCCGACGTGATCCCGATCGAGCGCACCCACGAGTACCGCGGCCTCTATCACGTGCTCGGTGGCGCCCTCTCGCCGATCGACGGGGTCGATGCCGAGGACCTGAAGATCGCCGAGCTGCTGCGCCGGGTCGAGAGCGGCGGGGTCCAGGAGGTCGTCCTCGCCACCAACCCGACGACCACCGGCGAGGCCACGGCGCTGCACATCGCCGAGCGCCTGCGCGACCAGGTGTCGGTCACCCGGCTCGCCAGCGGCCTGCCGGTCGGCGCCGACCTCGAGCACGCCGACGAGGTCACCCTCGGCAAGGCTTTCGCCGGTCGCCGCAGTCTCGACTAGCGCCGCCAAACTTCCGTCCATCGAGGCCGTGACAAAACATTGCGGCCGCGGACGAACCGACTAGACATCTATCGCCTCGCAAATAGCGAGATTTCGCGGCCCTGGCGTCCGTTGCTTTCGAGAAGGTCTTCTGGTGGCTACGGAAACTCCGACAAAGAACGCGGGAAGCGCCTCGCCGATTGGGCAGGTGGCCCGGGAGGCCTTTGTTGAAGCGGCGCAGAAACTGGCCGAGGAGTTCGGCTCGGCCACCGCGACAGCCGTCGCGGCGGTCCGCGGGACCGAGGCGGCCCCAGCTCCGGCTCCCGCTCCAGCGGGTCCCCCGCCGCAGGCCGACGCGCACGCGAGCCTCTTCCAGCCCGGCCACATGCGTCGCCGGCTCGACCAGCTGATCGAGACCAACAAGCGGCACGGCCATCCTTTCGGCCTGGTCGTCTTCGACGTCGATGGCCCGGGGGTTCGCGGCAGCGATGACGGCGACGCCAGGGAGACGATGCTGACCGTCGTCGGCGCCGCGCTGCGAGAGGCGGTGCGGATCGTCGACGAGACCTTCCTGCTCGAGGAGGACGCGCTCTGTGTGCTGGCGCCGAACCAGTCGACGGTCGAGGGCGTGCAGATGACCGAGCGCCTGCTGCGCATGCTCGACGAGCTGGAGGCTGCGGGTGGCCTGAGGATCTCGGTTTCGGCCGGTGTCGTCGCCTGCCCGGAGCACGGCAGCGATGCCGAGGAGCTGCTGCGCAAGGCCGACGAGGCGATGTGGCGAGCTCGCGCGGTGGGTCAGCCGGTGGGAGTCGGCGCCTTGCAAGATCGCTGACAGATTTCGCAAATCTGTCCATAACTTGCGTAAACCTGGATTTTCGGTGCCAGAATGCTCGCCAGATGCCGGGCATACGAACAAACGCGGCCGCCGAAGTTCTCGGAGTCAGCCCCAATACCCTGCGCAGCTGGGAGCGTCGCTACGGCTTTCCCACGCCCAAGCGCACCGTGGGCAACCACCGCAACTACGAGTTGGTCGAGCTGCAGACCCTGCGCGACGCGCTGGCCCAGACCGGCAACATCTCTTCCGCGATCGAGTTGGCACGCCAGCGCCAGTCGGCACCGGCCAGCGACGACGGCCTGCTCGCCGCCCTGCAGAGCTTCGACGAGGACGCCGCCGACCGCGCGGTCGAGGAGAGCCTGGCGCTGCGCCCGCTGGAGCGCACCGTCGAGGAGCTGCTGTTGCCCGCGATCGACCGGCTCGCCGTCGACCCCGACCGCGAGGCCGAGCTCGAGTTCGCCTCCCGCTGGGCGACCGGCTGGCTACATGGCGCCCGCCGCCTCGCCTCCGCCGCCTCGCGCCCGGCCGGCATCCTGTTGCTGGACTCCAGCCGCGGCTCCGACGCCGAGGCAGTCCACGCGCAGGCGCTCGACCTCACCCTGCGCCGCGCCGGCTTCCGCGTGTTGATGCTCTCCGACGAGCTTGGCGACGAGCGGCTCGAGCGCGCCCTGCGCGCCCTCGACGCGACAGCGATCGTGCTCTGCGGCCCCCGCGCCGACACCGCCGGCGCGGTCAAGCTGGTCCGTCAGATCCGCGATCTCGGCGTCGACGCGCCGCTCTTCGGCTTCCGCGCCAGGGGCCTGATCGGCGACGCGATCCCCTCCGCCGGCGACAGGCCGAGCGAGGTGACGGGGATGCTCAACGCCGATCTCCGCCGCCGCGCCGCTCAGGCCTTCGCTTAGCCTCGCAGCCGCCCGCACAAAAAACCGGCACAGGGCCCGTGGGCCCCATGCCGGCTGGTTACCGCGGCGCTTTTCCGCTGCGGACTGTCTAGAGCGACGCCAGTGATGCTTTCGCCGCGGTGACGACGACCTTCGGCATCGGCGCGAAATCGAGCGCCGGGCCGTACTTCTTCCCCACGGTGATTGCGTAGCTGATGAACTGAGCGACCAGCGCCTTCTGCGGGGCAGAGTGCGGAACGATCGCGTAGGTGAACGTCGAGATTGGGTACGCTTCCGCGAATTTTTTCGGCGGATTGACGATGTGAAGTTCGTTGCTTGGCGGCACCTTCTTCACCATCGCGGCAGCGTTTTCGATGTTTTTCAGATTTGGCAGCTCGTAGTTGCCGGCTTCGTTCTTGATCGCTGCGACGGGCAGACCGGCCGCGATCAGGTAGGAGGCGGAGATGTAGCCGATCGCCCCCGGGGTGGTGGCGACGGTGTTGGTGACGCCCGAGTTGCCTTTGGCGCCAACCCCATGGGTGAATCCGACCGAGGTCGCGTAGCCCACTTCGTTCTTCCAGGACTTGCTGACCTTGGAGAGGTAGTTGGTGAAGGCGTAGGTGTCACCCGAGCCGTCGCTGCGGAAGACCGGCGTGATCGCCAGGTTGGGCAGCTTGGCTTTCGGGTTGGCCTTCTTGATCTTGGCGTCGTTCCAGTTGGTGATCTTGCCGAAGTAGATACCGGCGAGGATCGGGCCCGTCAGGTTCAGTTTCTTCACGCCCGGAATGCTGAAGCCCACCCCGGTTGCGCTGAGCGCCCACGGGATCTGAACGCAGCCGTTGCAGGCAGCGGCCTGTTCGGGTGTGAGCGGTGCGTCGGAGGCACCGAAGTCAACGGTCCTGGCTGTGATCTGGGCGATACCGGCACCCGAGCCGACCGCGCCGTAGGTGACTTTGACGCTGCCGTGGCCGGCGGCTTCGAAGCCGTTGGCCCAGTTGGCCTCCAGCGGGGCGACCAGTGTCGAACCGGCGCCGGTGAGGTTTGCTGAGGCGGCTGCGGTCGAGAGGGTCGTCATGCATCCGACCATCCCGGTTACCGCGATGAGGAAACCAAACAACCTGTTGCGAATCAAAGGGATTCCTTTCGGCTTGTGTATTCAGTCTCTGCCACAGGCCGTAGAACGTCCCCTGGCGGCTCGCAGGATGGCCTCACCAGAATGCACATATGTTTCAATCGTGTGAAAAGAAGGGTGTTTCAAATATGTAACAAGCGGCAGGTTGTTGAAATGTGGTGAACCAGGCACGGCAATTCCGCAGTTGTGTCAATTCTGTGAAAATTTGATCGGCCGGGTGGGCAACTGATGTGAACTGTTCTACCCTGCGCGCGATGAGCGCCGCCACCAGTGCGACAGGGTCCCCACAGGTCGCTGGCCGGGCCCGTTCGGGGCAGCGCCGCAAGCAGTTCGACCGGATCGCCGATGGCCTGCTCTTCGGCGTCTGCGCCTGTGCGGCGCTGCTCGGAGTGGTGTTGATGCTGGTGATCGCCTACCAGGTGGTTCGCGGCGCCGCCCCGGCGATCTCGGCCTTTGGCATTGGCTTTCTCTTCGAAACCACCTGGCAGCCCAACTTCGGCGTCTTCGGTGCCGGCTCGCTGCTGTTCGGAACCATCGTCAGCTCCTTTGTCGCGCTTGCGATCGGCGCCCCGATCGCGATCTCGATCGGCCTCTACCTGAGCCTGCTGGCGCCGGCCGGAGTGCGCGGGGTGATCGGGCCATTGGTCGAGATGCTGGCGGCGATCCCAAGCGTGATCCTGGGCTTCTGGGGCATCCTGATCCTGGCCCCGTTCGTGCAGGGAACCCTCGAGCCCTGGCTGCACGACACGCTCGGCTTCACCCCGATCTTCGGCGCCCCGCAGACCACCGGCGCCAGCGTCTTCACCGCGAGCCTGATCCTGACGATCATGATCGTCCCGATCATCGCCTCGATCTCCCGCGATCTCTTCCTCGCGGTCCCGCGCGACGTCCAGGACGGCGCCAGCGCGCTCGGGGCGACACGCTGGGAGGTGGTGCGGGGCGTGGTCCTGCCCTCGACCGCTTCGGGGGTCGTGGCGGCCTCGCTGCTCGGTCTCGGACGGGCGCTGGGCGAGGCGATCGCCGTCACCCAGGTGATCGGCGCCGGCTCGGCGATCAACGCCTCGCTGTTCAAGACCGGCGACACCCTCGCCTCGCGGATCGCCAGCCAGTTCCCCGGCGCGATCACCGGCATGCACAAAGCCTCGCTCTTCTATCTGGGGGTGATCCTGCTCGTCATCGGGCTGATCTCCAACCTGGCGGCGCAATGGGTCGGCCGCCGCTTCGACTACCAGCGGATGGCGGCGAAGTGAGCGAGATCGGCTTCGATCCCGCCGCGCCGCTCACGGCCAGCGGCAACCTGCGCCGACGCCGGGCGTTCAGCCGGGTGGCCGAGCTCGGCGCCACCGGGGCCGCCTTTTTCGCCGTGGCGGTGCTGGCGATCGTCATCTACTCGGTGGCCGTGCGGGGCGCCAGCGCGCTCAGTTTCGAATTCCTCGTCACCGGGGCGCCGACCGGGATCGCCCCGGCGCTCGTAGGCACCGGTTTGATCGTCGGCGTGGCGACCCTGATCGCGATGCCGCTGGGAGTGCTGGCGGCGCTCTTCCTGACCGAGTTCGCGAGCGAGCGCATGATCCGCCTCAGCAAGCTCACCCTGGATTTGATCAACGGCCTGCCCTCGATCATCATCGGGCTCTTCGTCTTCGGCCTGCTCGTCGATCACCACAAGCAGTCCGGCTTCGCCGGCTCGGTGGCGCTGGCGATCATCATGCTGCCGCTGGTCGCCCGTGGCACCCAGGAGGTCCTGCTGCTCGTTCCGGCCAACCTGCGCGAAGGGGCGGACGCGCTTGGCGTCAGCCGCTGGCGAACGGTGCTGACCGTGATCCTGCCCAGCGCGCTTGGCGGGATCCTCACCGCGACCGTTCTCGCCGTGGCCCGCGCCGCCGGCGAGACGGCGCCGCTGATCCTCGTCTCCTCCGTTTTCGACGGCAAAGAAGTGCTCTTCAAGATGAGCGAAGCGATGCCGAACGTGCCGGTGCGGATCTTCCAGCTGTCCGAAGAAGGCAACCCCGAAGGCATCGCCCAGGCCTGGGGAATGTCGCTGGTCCTGATCACGATCATCCTCCTTGCAAGCGTCGGGGCACGGGCGATGCACGCCCGCAGCCGCAGAAAGATGAGCTCATGAATTCCTCTGAACAGACCCTCCTCGCCGAACAAGCCCGTCCTTCCGGCGCGAGCGCTCCACCGCCGGCCGTGCCCTCCCGCGTCCGTATTCAGTCCGAACCCGATGCCGTCGGGCGGATCAACGGTTTCCAGCCGAGGGTGCCGGTCGAGTCCGTCTTCGAGGTCAACGACGTCTCGGTCTTCTACGGCGCCAAGAAGGCGCTTGCCGGCGTCAGCCTGCGGATCCCGCGCAGCAGGATCACCGCTCTGATCGGTCCCTCGGGCTGTGGCAAGTCGACCTTCCTGCGCAGCCTCAACCGGATGAACGACACGGTGCCCGCCTTCCGGCTCGAGGGCCAGGTGCTCTACCACGGCCACGACCTCTACGCGAGCAACGTCGACCAGGTCGAGGTGCGGCGGCGGATCGGCATGGTCTTCCAGAAGCCCAACCCGTTCCCGAAGTCGATCTACGACAACGTCGCCTGGGCGCCGCGCAACCTCGGCCTGCGCCATGGCCTCGATGAGCGGGTGGAGAAAGCTCTGCGCGGCGCGGCGCTCTGGGACGAGGTCAAGGACCGGCTCAAGGACAGCGCCCTCGGGCTCTCCGGCGGTCAGCAGCAGCGGCTCTGCATCGCCCGCGCGATCGCGATCGAGCCCGACGTGCTGCTGCTCGACGAGCCGGCCTCGGCGCTCGACCCGATCGCCACCGCCTCGATCGAGGACCTGATGCACAGCCTCAAAGGGCGATTCACGATCGTGATCGTCACCCACAACATGCAGCAGGCGGCGCGGGTGGCCGATGAGACCGCCTTCTTTGGCCTTGACTCGAGCACGGGCGAGCCGGCCGGGACCCTGATCGAGTTCGCCGAGACCGGGATGATCTTCACCAACCCGGCGGACCCGCGGACGCGCGACTACGTGACCGGTCGCTTCGGTTAACGCTTGAGGATCGCGTCGCTGGTGACCTGCTGGAGCAGCGGCTGCCCGCACTGCCAACAGAAGGTGGCGCCGGTGCTGTGGGGAGCGCCGCAGGAGGTGCAGGAGCCGGCGGTGCCGGTCTGCTCCATGCGCACGATCCGTTCGATCTCGCTCAGCTCCGCGTCGGCGTCCTGGAGGGCGACGGCGCGTTTGACCAGCACCTCGACCTCGATCTGGTTGCGCACCGCCATTTCGTAGGCGAGCCCGCCGAGGTCCCACTGCAGCTCGGCGACCCGCGCGACGAGCTGATCGCGCCGCCGTTCGAGGTCGACGGTCAGCTCGTGCTCGGTCGTCGCGGGCGCCGTCGGCGTGGCGCTGCGGGTTGGAGCGCTGCCGTTCTGGCGCTTGCGGGTGAGCTTGCCTGGAAGTCTCATTCGCCGAAGAATTCCCCGGTGAATTCGCCGCCTTTGCAGCCGGCGGCGCCGCTTTCGCACTTGCTGCCGGGCTGGGCGGTCGCGGGCGGCAGCTTCACTCCGGCGCTCGGCTTCAGCACTTCTTCCGCGCCCTGGCCGGTTTCGGCCTTCTTCTTGGCGCTGGCGGCGGCCTTCTTGTTCGCTTTTCCACTCTTGCCGCCCGCGTTGCCCTTGTTGGCCGTGGCCGCGGTTTCCGTTTCCGTGCCGCCACCGCCGTGCACCGTGATCACCTGCGGAGCCGCCGCGTTGGTGGCGACCGACTGATTACCGGAGTGCCCGATCAGGACTCCAACGCCCATCGCCAGCAGCAGCGTTCCGACGCCGGCGATCAGGGCCGCGTTAGGGGAGATGCGGCGACGGCGTGGTTGTGGCTGCGGGGCGGGCCCCGCCACCGCCTCGGAGGGAGCTCGCATCGCGTCCATGAAGGTGACGGCGTTCATGAACGGCAGGCGCGGCTCGCCGCAGCGTTGGCCGCAGTGCAGGCAGTAACGCTGGTCCGCGGCAACGGCCATCCCACAGGATGGGCATTGCTCGCTGCCGGTGCTGACCAGTGAGTGATCCACGGTCGCATCGTCTTCGCGATGGGACGGTGAAATGTTGCGGTGTTGTGAAAAATCGGCTCTGGATGTGATCAAAGTTCACATTTAGGTGACAAGTACACGCTGTGCCACCGCGAGACTCCAGCCGTGGCAATCTCGGCCGATGACGGTGGCCGCAAGCCCGGCTCCGGCTGTTGCAACAGCTGCGGTGCCCGCTTGGCGGTCGACCAGCGTTACTGCCTGACCTGTGGCGAGCGGCGCGGAGCGATTCCGGCAGCCGTCGCCCAGTGGCTCTCGATAGTCGAGCCGGCGGTCGAGGGTGAGCCTGCCGAGGCTGCGGTTGTGGTTCCTTCCGCTCAAGAGGAGGGAGAGGGGGCGCCCCAGCGGGGCTACATGCCGACACCGCGCAGCGCGGCGATCGCGGTTCTGACCGTGCTCGGTTTCGGCGTCCTGCTTGGCGGCCTGACCGGCCCCGCCGCGCAGAGCGCCGGTATCGCCCCGATCGTCCTCTACAGCGAAGCCGAACCGCCACCGCCCGCCGAACCGGCGCCAGAACCGGCGCCAGAAGCAAGCGAACCGGTCGCAGTGGCCGAAGCTCCTGCCGCTGCCGCCGAAGTCCCGTTGGAAGCCGCGGTGCCCGAAGAAACGGCGGCCGCTCCGCCGAAGAAAAAGGCCATTCCCGAACTGCCCGAAGAAGCCGAGCTGCCCCCCGTCCAGCACGTCTTCGTGATCGTGCTCGCCGATCACGGCTTCGAAGAAACCTACGGCCCGAGCTCGACCGCGACTTACTTCTCAAAAACGCTGCCGGAAAAAGGCGAGCTGCTCTCCAACTACTACGGGGTGACCAGCGGTGACCTTGCCAACGAGATCGCCCTGCTCAGCGGTCAGGGTCCCAACCCGGCGACGGCGGCGAACTGTCCCGAATACAAGGACTTCGCCACCCCGACCCTTGGCGCCACGGGCCAGGCCGAAGGCGAAGGCTGCGTCTATCCGGCCGAAACCGAAACGTTGCCGGGCCGGCTGGTGGCGGCGAAAAAGACCTGGAAGGCCTACATCGGTGGAATCGGCAACGGCCAGGCGGGGGAGCCCACCACCTGCCGTCACCCTGGGCTCGGCGAAGCCGACCCCGCACAGGCGCCGCGGCCGGCCGATCCATATGAGACCTGGCGCAACCCCTTCGTCTACTTCCACTCGATCGTCGACAGCCCCGAATGCGCCGAACGCGATGTCGGCCTGGAACAGCTCAGCGCCGACCTGAAGAAGGAAACGCGTACCCCTTCGCTCTCCTACATCGTCCCCGATGCCTGTCACGACGGCAGCGAAACGCCGTGCGAACCGGGCGCGCCGGCCGGTCTCACCGCAGCTCAGCCGTGGCTGGAAACGACGATCGCCGAAATCGAAGCCTCGCCCGCCTACAAAACCTCGGGCCTGATCGCGATCACCTCGGCGCAGGCGCGCCAGGACCTGCCCGAACCGGACACCAGCGCCTGCTGTGGAACGCCCGAATACCCGAACCTGCCGGCCCCCGAAGTGGCCCCGCCACCCTCCAGTGGACCGGTGAAAGAAAGCGGCGGCGGCGGCAGGGTGGGGATGCTGCTGCTCTCGCCCTTCGTCGCCCCCGGCAGCGTCAACGAAACCGGTTACTACAACCATTTCTCCTTCCTGCTCAGCGTCGGCGAACTGCTTGAAGTGACGTTGCCGCCCGGCTACGCCGCCGAACCGGTCCTCACCGCCTTCGACAGCACCGTCTTCAACTCAGAAGAAGCGCCAGCTGACGCGACTGTGCCAGCAGGCTCCCGCCCTGGCTCCAGAGCTCTCCGTCTTCCTCGAAGAAGTCGCCGCGAGCAAGGCCCGAACGGAAGGTAGCCAGGTAGGGGTCCTGGGCCGAGGCGCCGGGCTCGGGCAGTGGCGCGCGGAAGTGCACCGTGTAGTCGAGCGTCGGCGCCGGCGCCGCTCGCTCGAGTCGAATGAATGGGTGCCGGGAACCAGGCGTCGAGGATCGCCGTGGCCAGTTGCGCGTCGAGCAAGCGCGGCCCCCGCGCATCCTCGCCGATTGCGCCGAGCTCCACTCCTAGGCCTCTCCCGGCTCGGGTAGGCCGGACTCGCTGATCCCGAATCGCTGGTGCAGGCGGCGCAGCGGCCGCGGCGCCCACCAGTTCCATTTGCCCAGCAGCTCCATCAGCGACGGCACCAGCAGGGCGCGAATGATGCTGGCGTCGATCAGGACGGCGAGGGCGGTGCCGACGCCGTTCTCCTTGATGAAGATGATCTGCGAGGTGGCGAAGGAGAACATCGCGACGGCGAAGAGCAGCGCCGCGGCTGTGACGATGCGGCCGGTCCGCTCGAGCCCGATCGCCACGCACTCGGAGTCCGAGGCGCCGTTGTCGCGCGCCTCCTTGATCCGCGAGAGCAGGAAGACGGCGTAGTCGGTGGAGAGGCCGAAGGCGACGGCGAAGAGCAGGATCGGCATCGTCTGCTCGATCGCCCCCGGGCTCGTGTAGTCGAGGAAGCTCTCGAGGCGGCCGTCCTGGAAGATCAGCACCAGCAGGCCGAAGACGGCGCTGAGGTTGAGGAAGTTCATCAGCAGCGACTTGATCGGCAGGATCACCGAGCCGGTCATCAGGAAGAGGATCGTCAGCGTTGCCACGACGATAATCGCGAGCACGATCGGCAGGTGGCCGGCGAGGCTCGACTGCAGATCGATGAAATCGGCCGTGCCGCCGCCGACGAGCGCTGTCGCGCCCGGCGGCGGCTGCAGGTCGCGGATCTGCTTCACCGTCGTCTGGCTGGCCTCGGAGATAAAGGGATGGCTCGAGATGACCTGCAGCGCCGTCACGCCGTTCTTCAGGCGTTCCGGCGGGCCAACTTCGGCGACACCGCTCACCTGCTGCACCTGCGCCGCGAACCGCGTCGCCGCTCCCGGCCCGCCGCCTTCGACGTCGACCAGGATCGGCGCTTCGCGGTAGGGCGGGAATTCGCTGTTGAGCACGTCGTAGGCCTGGCGGGCGCTGGCCGAGCCCGGCAGCACCGTCGCGTCGACGGTGTTGAACTTGATGTTGAAGAAGGGGATCCCCATCAGGATCAGCAGCGCGGCGCTGAGCGTCGCCACCGGTACCGGCCGGCGCATGACGAAGCGCGAGAGCCGGTACCAGAAGCCGCGCTCATCCGGTCGCGTGTCGGCTTCGGCGCGGCGTTG
>Ga0207661_10001064_pt1 | contig 18252 bp, 9 predicted proteins | sample KBSC713LmetaG_FD_184337 | JGI IMG/M metagenome (GOLD analysis project Ga0207661, IMG submission 184337) | Corn rhizosphere microbial communities from Kellogg Biological Station, Michigan, USA - KBS C7.1-3L metaG (SPAdes) (version 2) | ecosystem: Host-associated > Plants > Roots > Rhizosphere ...
CGCGGAATCGACGGGCGTCCGGAGCGAATTGTCCGCACGCATGACCAGGCTGACGCCATTGTTGCCGCGCTCGACGAGATCGGCATCGACAAGGTCGAAGCCGTCGTCGGCGCGTCGTACGGCGGCATGGTCGCTCTCGCACTCGCCGAGCGATATCCGCACCTCCTCGATCGGTTGATCGTCATCGGCGCGGCGCACGAGCCGCACCCGATGTCGACCGCGCTTCGCTCGATTCAGCGACGCATCGTCCAACTCGGAATCGAAACCGGACGGGCGCACGAATCACTCGTCATCGCGCGCTCGCTCGCTATGACGACCTACCGCAGTGCCGGCGAATTCGCCGAGCGCTTTGAAACCGCGCCGTCGAGCGTCGCCGAGAACGACGCGTTCTTCCCGGTCGAGTCCTATCTCCGTCATCACGGCGAAACGTTCGCCGCCCGCTGGCGCGCCGAGCGTTTCCTTGCGCTCTCGCTCTCGGGCGATCTGCACAGTGTCACACCGCGCAACATCTCGACGCCATCCCTGCTCGTCGCCGCCGAAGGCGACGCGATCGTCCCGCGAGCGCAGATGGAAACGCTCGCGCGCGAGATCGGTGGGCGCTGCCGCCTCGTCGATCTCCCGAGCCGCAACGGCCACGACGCCTTTCTGACCGAGCCCGAAACGCTCGGCGCCATCATCCGCGACGAACTCTCAACGAGCATTCTCTCATGAGCGACCTCTCGAAGTTCACCGACACGACGCGCGCCGTGCGCGCCGGAATCGCCACCGATCGCGAACATGGCGCGGTCGTTCCGCCGATTCATCTCTCGTCGACCTTTGCGTTCGAGGGCTTCAACAAGCCGCGCCGCTTCGACTACACGCGCAGCGGCAATCCGACGCGCGCGCAGCTTGCCGAGGCGCTCGCTGCCCTCGAGCACGCCGCTGGTGCGGTCGTCACCAGCACCGGCATGTCGGCAGTGACGCTCGCCGTGCAGCTGCTCAACCCCGGTGATCTCATCATCGCAGCGCACGATTGCTACGGCGGAACACAACGGCTGCTGCGCGGACTCTCGAAGCGAGGACAGTTCGAAGTGCTTTTCGCCGACCTCACCGCGCCGACGGCGATCGAAGTAATCGCGACGCGTCGTCCCCGACTCGTTTGGGTCGAGACGCCGAGCAATCCGTTGCTCCGTATCACCGACGTTCGCGCGGTCGCCGCCGCGGCGCACGCTGCCGGCGCGCTGCTGGTCGTCGACAACACGTTCCTCTCGCCGGCCTTGCAGCAGCCGATCGAGCTCGGCGCCGACATCGTCATTCACTCGACGACGAAATACTTGAACGGCCACAGCGACGTCGTTGGCGGTGCGGTCATCGCGGCAGAAAAGTCGCTCGCTGACGAGCTGGCGTGGTGGGCGAACTGTCTCGGAATCACCGGTGCTCCGTTCGATAGTTATCTCACGCTGCGTGGCGTGCGCACGCTCAAGTCGCGCATCCGCGATCACCTCGAGGGTGCAGCGGCAGTCGTCGACTTCCTGTGTAGCCACCACGCGGTATCGCGTGTGTACTATCCCGGCCTCGAGTCGCATCCGGGCCACGACATCGCGCGTGCGCAGCAGTCGGGCTTCGGCGCGATGGTGAGCTTCGAGGTTGCCGGTGGTACGCCGTCGGTCGAAGTCCTCGCGCGTCACCTTCAGTGCTTCACCCTCGCCGAATCACTCGGCGGCGTCGAAAGTCTGATCGCGCATCCGGCGACGATGACGCACGCGTCGATGGATGCCGAAGCACGCGCCGCCGCGGGCATCAGCGACTCGCTCGTTCGTCTTTCGGTCGGCATCGAGTCGCCGGAAGACCTCGTGAAGGATCTGTCGACGGCGCTCGATGCCGTCGCGGAATTCGCCGGCGTCTCCAAACCGGCGTCGAGCGTCTCGGTTTCCGTCTCGAAAAACGAACCCGCCGATGTCGTGCTCCTCGGTGTCGGATCGATTGGCAGAGAGCTCATTGCCCAAGTAACCAGCGAGAACACCGCGCCGCCGCTTCGCATTCGCGCGCTCATCGATCGCTCCGGATATGTATTCTCTGATGCGCCCGAGGGTTTTTCGCGCCAGCGCCTCGCGGAGCTCAGCGAGCGAAAGGCTGCTGGACAGCCGCTGATCGAGGCACTCGGCGGAAAGAGCGCGACGGCGCTCGAAGCAGTTCGTGAAATCTCGTCGCACCATCTGTCGCGTCCGATTCTCGTCGACGCTACACCGGCGGAGACGACCGAAGTCCTCGAGCTCGCACTCGACAGTGGTCTCGATGTCGTTCTCGCGAACAAAGTGCCGCTCGCCGCAGAGCAGTTCTCCGTCGACCGCTTGCATCGCATTGCGGATCGCAGCGGTCGAACGCTGTTGCATGAAGCGACGGTCGGTGCGGGTCTGCCGGTCATCGACACGCTTCACAAGCTCCTCGAGGCCGGCGACGAGGTTCTCTCGATCGAAGGCTGTCCGTCCGGAACGCTCGGCTACGTGTTCGGTGAGCTCGGTCGCGGCGAGCGGTTCTCCGTTGCGCTGCAGAAGGCCGTCGCGCTCGGCTATGCGGAACCCGATCCTCGAATCGATTTGTCAGGCCTCGACGTCGCGCGAAAGGCGCTGATTCTCGCGCGTGCGATTGGATTCCGCGGTGAGCTCGGCGACGTCAACGTCGAGTCGCTCGTGCCATCAGACTTCGCTGAAGGAACGAAAGAGACGTTCCTCGCCCGCGTTCACGAGCTCGATGCCGCATGGGCTGCTCGCGCAGAGGACGCGCGGAAGGAAGGGAAGGTGCTGCGCTACCGCGCGCACGTCACGCCCGAGACGATTATCGTCGGTCTCGCGGCGGTGTGGTCGACCGACCCTCTCGGCAACCTGCTCGGCACCGACAACCAGTTTACGTTCACAACGCTGCGGTACAGAGAACGGCCGCTCGTCATCACGGGACCCGGTGCAGGTCCCGCGGTAACGGCGGCCGGCGTGTTCAACGATCTACTGCGTCTCGAGCGAACGCGGGCACGTCATCGTGCGCCCGCGTCGCCGAGAGTTCCGGCTCACAGGTAGCGGCCGAGCGCCATCGTGATGACGGTCACGAGGAGCAGGCAAGAAGCGAGACGCGCTCCAAACGCGAGCTTGTCCTGAATCTGCTTCATCATCTGCGTTTGTTCCGGGCTCGGCGGACCGCCCTTCGCGGCGATCTCTCCGCCGAGCTTCGCCATTTTCGCGCTGTTCGGGCCCATGATGACGCCGCCGACGACCATCGTCAGGATTGCGGTGACGGCGCCGAGACCGTACGCCATTCCCGCGTGCGATTTCGCGAAGGAGCCGCCGCTGACCGAATTGTTGTGGAAGTACATCCACAGCCCCGTGATGACCGTGATCAGACCGAACACCATCGCGTAGACCGGGAACTTTCGGACTTCCATCAACTGCTTCATGACTGGCCCGCCCGCTGGGCCGGCGGCTCTCACTGATGGGACGAGGAACATCGCGGCGAAGAATGCGCCGCCGGCCCAAAACACTCCGAGAAGAATGTGAAGGAGTCTCAGAACGATCATCATGATGAGAATTTGCTCGCTTTCTAGAGTTGGTGAATTGCGAAACGTTACGCCTTCAACTCCTTGTACCACGCCTCGAACGCCCGCTGATAAAAGCCTTTGTTGAACAACGCCCACTCGCCGAGGCTCGAGGGCAACGTGAAGTTCGCCCCTGCTTCTGCGGGAGTTTTGCCGGCCGCGTGCGCCTTCTTCGCCGCGCTCTCGACTTCGCCGAGCATCGCGATGTAACGGTCATACTCCGTCGGATGACCGAGCGGACCGTGGCCCGGCACGTACAGCGTGTCCTTCGATCGCTTCATCGCCTGCACGGACGCGTTGAGCTTCGTCGGAATGGCGTCGACGAAGTTCGGGAACATGGCGTTCCAGAACAGATCACCGCAGAACACGATGCTCGGGTCGTCGAGCTCGAGCGACACGTCACTGTCCGTATGACCGTTTCGCGGCACGATGCGAACGACCTTTCCGCCGAGGTCGATCGTGCTCGGCTTCGTCATGTCGATCGCGACCGCTTTGTTGATCGTCGTCAGCGCGACGCCGGCCGGCTTGTTCTTCTCGACGACGAGCTCGCGCGTGCGTGGCGTCGCGTGAACGATCGGATGCTCGGTGTCGCTCACATACCCCGAGAGTCCGTTCGCGTGATCGGAGTGAAAGTGCGTGAGCGCGACGTGCGTCGGCCAGCGACCGGTGAGCTCGCGACACTGCCCGGAGAGCCATGACGCGCCGGCCGGTTTGTTGAAGCCTTCGATCGCCAACACAGCGTTTCGTCCGGCGATGATGCCGCCGTTCGACACGGTCGTTGAATCGCCGTTGAGCGGCGTCGAGATCATCGCCCACACGCCATCGGAGACTTTTTCGAGATTGCCCCAGGGTTCGCGTCGCACGATGGCGCTCGAGCTCCGTGCCCACGCGCGCCGAACGCCGTCAGGCATCGCCGAAACCGCGAACGCGAGATATGCGGCGCACGAGCCAGACTTTTCGATGAATTCACGGCGATTGATGGATGTCATGAGAGTTCTCGAAAGGAGTGTCTACCGCGCGGGCGGCGTCCAATTCCCCGGCGTCGGGAGAATCGGCGCGACGTTCACGAGCGTGGCCTTCGGCCACACGGAGGGAACCCCGCGGATGAAAGTCACGAGTCCATCGATTGGCGAACGGATATCGCCGGCCGGGCGGCCGAGGAAGTCGGTCAAATGACCGAGGACCTGTCCGGTCGTGACACGCGCGTCGCGTGCGACGACCGCCTCGAACACCCCAGCGCTATCCGCAGCAATGCGACGTCCGGCGCCGGCGAGCCACACCGGCTTCAGCACATGGGAGGGTTGTCGCGGAAGCATCTTCAGCTCGCCGAGCACACTGAGCGATCCGTCGATGAGCAAACTCAAATCGGCCGGCGCGACGATGCCGCTGCGTCCCGCCTCAGCGATCAACACGGTCTTGCCGTGCGTCAGAGCGTAGCCCGAGAGCGAACGGCCGGCGGTCGGTGAGGTTGGATCGACGTCGGAAACGATGACGTGATCGAGCCCGAACGCCATGACGAGCTTGAGACCGGCCGAGTCCTGCGCGGCTTTGCCACCGCGATACCAATAACTGTAGGGACGAAGATCCTCGTCGAGGTCGCCGCCGTGGAGATCGACGACGACGTCTGCTGGACCAACGATCTCCTTCGCGACAGCGGCGAGCGCGCGATCGGTCTGCGTCCCGTTCGCATCGCCGGGATAGCTCGAGTTCATTCCCTTGCGATCGATCGGATTCACATGCGGCGTCATCGACGTGAATGACGCGACGTTGAGCAGCGGTGCGATGATGACCGTTCCCGACAGCTGCTTTGCGTCTATTCGTCCGATGAGGCGCTGCATCGCGATGATCGACGTGTATTCGGTGCCATGGCTGCCCGAGACGAATGCCACCGTCGGTCCGGGTTTCGTTCCCCGAATGACCGCGACCGCGATCTTGAGCGCTGAATCGCTGCCGGCCGGAATAGAGATCGCGCCGTATGACGTGGCGCCCGGTGACGCGGTCGACGTGCCGACTTTCAATGGAGCGAACTGCTGGCTGAACCCAGTGTTGGCGGCGAGTAGCAACGCAGCCGGGAGCAGGGCAATCGGGCGCATGAGTCCCTCTCGGAGAGGCTGCAGACACTTTACCACATCGCGTCGAATGATGACAGGCGGGCTGGACGCTCCGGGTTGTCCGCCACAAGATGTTTGGCCCTTGGTCAGACCATCGTTCCTCGCTCCGGTGCCTCGCACTTCGCGTCGGAAGTCAATCGCCACGCATTTGAGGTCACGTGCTCTCTTTCCTCGATCGCGAACACTCTGTCGCCGGCGCGAGCTACTCGCGCTGGCTGGTTCCGCCGGCGGCACTCGCCATCCATCTGTCGATCGGACAGGCCTATGCGTTCAGCGTGTTCAATCTTCCGCTGACACGATTGATGGGCGGCACGACCACAGCCCCTGACGACTGGAAGCTCAGCACGATCGGCTGGGTGTTCAGCATCGCGATCGTGTTCCTCGGGCTGTCGGCGGCGGTATTCGGAGCGTGGCTCGAACGGGTCGGTCCGCGGAAGGCAATGTTCGTGGCTGCCGTATGCTTCGCGCTCGGGTTTCAGGTCGCTGCCGCGGGTGTCGTAACCCACCAATTCTGGCTCCTCCTCCTCGGCTACGGTGTTCTCGGTGGGATCGGCCTCGGACTTGGCTACATCTCGCCCGTTTCGACGCTGATCAAGTGGTTTCCCGATCGGCCGGGAATGGCGACTGGACTCGCGATCATGGGCTTCGGCGGTGGCGCGATGATCGCATCGCCGCTTTCGACGACGCTGATGGCGTACTTCAAGGGGCCGTTGTCTCAAGGAGTCGCGCCGACGTTCGCCGCGATGGGCCTCATCTACTTCGTCCTGATGCTCTGCGGTGCATTCATGGTTCGCGTGCCTCCTGTCGATTGGCGTCCCGCGGGCTGGGCGCCATCACGAGCGACGCGCAACATGACGGCAACGGGCAATGTCATGGCCGATCGCGCGATTCAGACGCCGCAGTTCTGGCTTATGTGGATGGTCCTCTGTCTCAACGTGACGGCGGGCATCGGTGTGCTCGGCCAAGCGTCGCCGATGATTCAAGAAATGTTTCCCGGCGTGATCTCGGCCGGAGCGGCGGCGGGCTTCGTCGGGCTGTTGAGTCTCGCGAACATGGCCGGCCGATTCGCGTGGTCGTCGATCTCGGATGTCATCGGTCGAAAAACGGTCTATACGATCTTCTTCGCGCTCGGCGCGGTGCTGTACGCAGTCGTCCCGTTGACCGGGAAGGCGGGCAGCGTCGCGCTCTTCGTGCTCGGATACGTCGTGATTCTGAGTATGTATGGCGGCGGTTTCGCGACGATCCCGGCGTATTTGCGCGATATGTTCGGCACGGTGCAGGTCGGCGCGATTCACGGGCGGCTTTTGACCGCATGGTCGGCGGCCGGCGTGCTCGGGCCGGTGCTCGTCAACTACATTCGCGAATATGAGATTGCTCATGGCGTCGCGAAGGCGGACGCCTACACGATGACGATGCGGATCATGGCCGGCCTGCTCGTCGTCGGCTTCCTCTGCAACTTTCTCATTCGGCCGGTGGACGCGAAGTACACGTCGGAGTTTCAGGCTGTGAGAGGGCCGACGACGGCCGAGCTGAAAGCGACGCCGGTGACGGCGGCAGGGCAGGCCGCGGCGTCGCCGGTGAAGCTCGCCCTCGCGTGGTTGCTCGTTGGAGTTCCGCTCGGTTGGGGCGTGTTACAGGTCTTCAAGAAATCTCTGGACCTCTTCCGTTAGTCATCCCGAGGAGTGAAACGACGAGGATCGCTTTCCGCTAGTCATCCCGAGGAGTGAAACGACGAGGGAATCGCTTTCTGCGCGCGGCCGTTGAGCTGCCTTGGCGGGAAAGCGATCCCTCGCGTCACTCGGGATGACTCGGCGAATTATTGCACTTTGAAATCCTTCACCATCCCATGCTCGAAGTGCGGCTTGCCGTCTTTCGCATCCGGAAGGAAGCAAATGAAGGCGTAGTCGGCAGCAGCGAGATCCACTGTGACGTAGGAAGTCGTGCCCGGAACCGCGCCGGCGATTCCACCGATCGCGTTCCCCGGCGGCGGGCCCTCCGGCTTTCCGATCCACGCGAGGAGATCCTTCGAGGTCTTCCCCGGTGCGAGGCGAGCGACTTCCACCTCATGATGCTGCGATCCAGCGTTGACGATTTTGATCGTGTGCTTTCCCGGTGTGAGCTTGCCCGCCACGGTGAAGGTGTAGTCGCTCAGCGTCACTGTCGCGTCGCCCGTCGGCTCCGGCGCTGCCGGGGCATTCGACGCGACGACCTTGAGCGGACGGATCATGCCCTTCGCGAAGTGCGGGACATGATCTGGCAGGTCGACGAAGCACAGCACGACGTAGTTGCCCGCGGGAAGGTTGAACGTTGCATCGGAGGAGCTTCCGGGATCCGGCGCGTTCGCTCCGCCAACTTCCACCATCCATGCCGGCGGTGGGCCGTTCGGAGCCGCCTTCATCGCCGTCTCGAGATCCGTCAGCGTCTTGCCGCTGTCGAGCCGGGCCAACGCGGCGTGGTGCAGCATCGTCCCGTCGTTCACGAAGTGGAACGTCGTCCAGCCAGCCGTCACGGAATCGGGAGCGTCGAACGCGAATTCCTTCGCGTGAACGACCGCGACGTGCGTCGCGGGATCGAAGCTCGCCTTCGATGCTGGAGCCGCGGCCGGGGCCGGGGCGCCCGCCTGCGCGGCCGCCGTGGTGTCGGTCTTCGCATCCTTTGCAGCACACGCGGAAACGAACGCCGCTGAAGCGGCGACCAAGCCTAATGAAACACGATTCATAAAACCTCGGGAAATGGAGTGCGTGGGGAAGGGTTGGGCGGGCGGGGGCCGACACGCACCCATACGCTGCCGGTTTCCGAGGTCCGTGTCAATCGGGTCTATGGGCGAATGCGATCCTGCGACGCGCGCATCATCCAGCGCGACAAGAAGTCGAACTGCACTTCGTTGATCAGTCGCGCGCTCTGACCGTTGTACGCGGCGCCGTGGTGCCCGGGCGGATAGATCCTCGCTTCGATGTCTTTGCCGGCGTCGGTGAACGCCGTGAAGAGCTGCATCGTGTTCTGCGGATGAACGTTGTCGTCCATCATCGAGTGAATCATCAGGAGATGTCCGCCGAGCTTCGCTGCGTTCACGACGACGGAGCTCTTCTCGTAGCCGGCGGTGTTGTCCTCGAGCGTCGACATATATCGCTCGGTGTAGATCGTGTCGTACAACCGCCAGTCCGCGACCCCGGAGTTCGACATCCCGATCGTGAAGATGTCCGGATACGCTTCCATCGTGTACATCGTGCTGTATCCGCCGTAGCTCCCGCCCATGATCGCGATGCGCGATCCGTCGACATAGGGCAGCGTCTTCAGATGCTTCGCCGTTTCGGCGAAATCGTGGCTCTCGTATTTGCCGAGCTGCTTGTAGACGACCTTCATGAAATCGCGGCCATAGTTGTTCGTGCCGCGATTGTTGACGTCGACAACGATATACCCGTGCTGCGCGAGCCACTGCAAATAGCCCGACGCGCTGAACTCGTTGTACACGCCTTGCGACCCAGGCCCGCCATAGATCGCGAAGACGACCGGATACTTTTTCCCCGGATCGAACCCAGTCGGCTTGATCATCGACGCATCGATCTTCACGCCGTCCGACGTCGTGAAGCTGAACAGCGTCGCCGGCGAGTATTCGTGCGACGCGAGGTACCGCGTCGTGCCTTCGTTCTTCTCGAGCGACCGCAATTTGCCTTTCGTGACCGACCAGAACTCGACCTGCCGCGGCTCCGTCGTCGACGACCACCTATCGATGAAGTACTCGGCGCTTGGTGACATGTCGATGCTGTGTCGCCCCGCGCTCGTCGTGATTCGCTTGAGGCCCGTTCCGTCAAACTTCACTTCCCACAACTGTCGCTCGAGCGGAGATGGATTGGTGCCGGTGAAGTAAATGGTCTGCGTCGCGGGATTCGCGCCCTCGATGCGCGTGACGCTCCATGTCCCCTTCGTCACCTGCTGAATGAGCTTTCCTGAATAGTCGTAGCGATAGATGTGCTGATATCCATCGCGATCGGAGACCCAGAGGAATTCGTTCGACCCCTCCGGGAAGGTCATGAGGTCCTGCACGCCGGCGTAGAAGTCGTAGACGTCGATCCACGTCGCTGAGGTCTCTTCCATCACCTGCCGCGATCCGCCGGTCTTCACATCGAAGAACAACAACTTCATGTCGTTCTGCTTTCGATTGAGGACGATCATGGCGAGCGTGTCGGGGCGGCTCGTCCAATACACTCGCGGGATGTAGAAGTCGCCGTTCTGCTTTGGATCGAGCCAGACCGTCTTGCCGCCCTTTGCGCCGATGACGCCGATGCGCACGGTTGGATTGGCGTCGCCCGGCTGTGGAATTCGAATCTTGTCCCACTCGGGATGCCGGCCGCTGTAGTCTGTGAGCTGAATCTCCGGCTCTTTCGACTCGTCGACGTGCCAGTATGCGATATGACGGCTGTCGGGCGACCAGTTCCACGCTTGAGCGAGCCCGAACTCCTCTTCGTACACCCAATCGAAGTGTCCGTTGTACACGTGCTCCGTCGCGTCCGAGGTTAGGCGGCGCTCCTGCTTCGTCGCGAGATCCACGACGTACATGTCCCCGCTGCGCTCTTCACCGAGCATCGAGCCGTCAGGCGACAACTCGGCGGTGCGTGCCGCTTTTCCGGCGAGCGTAAGCGACTTCGACGCGAGCGAGTAGATGTAGAAATCAGCCGTGCCCGAACGACGATAGATCTGCTGAAAGTTTGCCTGAAATACGAGATTTCTAAAGTCGCGCGCCCACTGGAACGATTCATACTCGAACGGCGTCGCCTTTCCGGGAAACGTCAGCGAGCCCGCGGAGAAGAGAAGCGTGTCGCGTCCAGTTGCGGGATCGTACGCTCGGATCTCGTCGCGATTCGTCGTCGTGTTTGTCGTCGTGAATGAGAACCGCTTCCCGCCGTCGATCCAGACGACATTCCGCGGACCATTCTGCCCGGCGAGCGTCGCGCCGGACGCGAGCGCTTCGGCGATGGTCGAGTATCGCTGCTTCGCGGCTTGTTGCGCGCGGAGCGGAGCACGCGATGGCAGAGCAACGACACAAGCCGCTGCGAGAAGAAAAGGCGTTTTCATTGAATGAAGCGTCGCTGTTCGAGGCACAATCACGGCAATCTAAGCTTGTGACAGTGCCGCTTGGCGCCCGGCACGTCGCGCTAGAACAAATACGGTCGTGCCGGCAGTCGGCGATCCGATTCGGCGTACGGCTTGAGCAGGATGTCGGCGAGCTCGGCCTGGGCGGGAGTGAGCACGGCGCGAATCTTCGGGATCTCGGCGCGCACCAACGCCCACGCGCGCCGGTCCACTTCGTCCACGCGTCGAACGATTGCATTGACGTCGTAGTCGCCGGTCGATGTCTGCCGATAGATGTCCGAAGCGATCTCTTGCCAAACTGCCTGTGCCCGGGGGAAGTAGCCGGCGCGCAGACGCTCCAACGAATCCACTTGGGAACGAATCAGGAGCAGCGAGTCGCGCATCGCGAACATCACTTGATAGACGTCGGTAACCTTGTAGTCGAGCAGCCGATCGCGGAGTGAGTCGGCAGGTGCACGCGCTGTGTTTCCACGTCGCGCATCCATCTGAAGGAAGCGCGCGAAATCCTGCTGACGCAGAGGCCGGCCAAGCTCGAGTCGAAAATCCACGGTCATTCGGAACGGCGCGCGCAGCGTGTTTTGCGACGGCCGAGTGCTACCAAAGCGGTCGTTGACGACATAGCGGAACCGATTCCTAGCGGGGTCGAATCCCTGAACTGTGTAGAGAATCGGATCCGGCGCCGGCGCAGTGCCCCAGCCATGGAGCCGTTCGCTGGCGTGCAGTAATTGATCGAGGCCACCCAGCGGATTGGCGAAGTTGATCGACGCGATCAAATAGCGGCCGTCGAGAACGTGGAGGGGACTCGTCGACAGCGCTGCGTTCATCGTCGACGTCCAGGGGCCGCTGCACGAGTTCTTTCCTGCGGCGGTGCCAAGTTGCCGGTTGAGACAGTCGCGCGCCTCGCGTGGAGCGCTCGCGAGGAGATCGGCGATCGACCTGCCGAGCTCTTGGTCGGAAACCGTCGACGGATTGAAGATGAAGGCGCGGTCGTTCGCCAAACCATCGCCGTTCACGTCGCCGCCGATGCGCGGCGTATACGGCATGCCCGAGATGATCCGCCAATACAGGCTCAGTCCGACCGCTGTTCCAAATTGATATCCGGCGTTGACGCCGAACTGGTGGCGCGGCGCATACGGCGATCGACTCCGTTCGATGGCGTTCGGAGATCCGAACGTCGCATCGTCGAAGCCGCGCGACCAGGCGGTGACGTCGCTGAAGGTGTACGCCACGCCGAAAACGGCACGATCGATCTCCGGCGCCAACGTCAGTACGAGTTGTCGCGCTGTCGAATGGAGATCGGAGACGAGCTCGTTGACGCGGCTGAACGCTGCGCTTCGGCGAGACTCGGTGACAGACACGAGCCCTGTTCCGGAGACGATGCTCGCCGGCGATACGAATACCGGCCGGTTGCCTTCGTCCGCGAGTGTGAACGCTGGTGCGTCGCGAAGATTGAGATCGCGCACACCCGGCTGATTCATGTTGTACGAGTATGCGCCGTCGACCGAGTAGCGGAATCTGCCGGCCACACTCCCGAACCGCAGGTTACCTCGCCACGAGTGCGCGAGGGTGTAGTGCGGATCGAAGAGCGCCGCCGACGGAACGGCATCAACGAGCGACGTCGGGGCTCCCGGCGCACAGGTCGGCGGTGACGAGAGCGGATCGTCGGTCAGCGTGTTCCAATCGGGAATGGGCGTCGCGCTTCCGATGCAGCTGAGGATCGAGCCCGAGCGCCGAAGGCCGGTTCCGCTGACGACGGGAAGCAGTGAGGCGGCTCCCATGTCCTGTCGGAACTCACCGATTCCTCCACTCAGCGTCGCGCGAGGCGGAAGAAAAATGCGTCCCGTCGTTGCTGTTCCAGTCGAGAGGTTTGCGCGCGACGGACGGTACTGCCACGCGAAACCGAGCCGCGGACTCGCGTGAATCGTATTCGGCGTCGACGTGTTCGAGACGCCGAGGCTCGAGCGCAGGGCTTCGTTGGGTTCGATGTTGTTGCGAAAGCGATTCGCCTCGAACCGCACCCCAGGCTGAAGCTGAAACATCGGGGCGATCTGCCACAAGTCACCGACCGCCAACACGCCGTTCCCGCCCGCCGCGCTTGCATTCCGTCCGCCGAAGACACGCGTGAACGATGCAGGGCGATTGGCCTCGAGGTCGGCGAGCGAGTTGTACGTAAAGAGGCCTGGGCGGTCGCCGCCGGGATTCGTCCTCACGAGCCCGACCTGCAGTCGTTCGTACACCTTCATTTTGTGCTTCGTGCCGGTGTAGAAATTCGTTTCGTTCGTCGTCTCCCAGAGGAGCGACGACGAGCCGGAGCTCGCAGCGACGTCGCTTCCTCCGAGGCGGGTCATTCGATCGACGAATTGATCATCTGGAAATGATTGAACTCGTACAGCGGCCGTCGGTGCAAACAAGTACGGAGAGACCGACGTTCGCTGTCCTCCGATCGATGAGGTGAGCGCGTTCGAAAACACCTCGGTCATGCGCGTGAACGTCGCGATCAGCTGCCCATTCACGCTGTTCGATTCGTTGCCGATGGTCGGCGCGATCACGGGCGATCCGCCGACGGCGCCTGACCGGCCGATTCCCCCCATCGCCGTCAGCGCGAACAGACTCGTCCAGAGCTTGCCGGTTTTTGCCGGATCTTTGAAGCGATCGAAGCGTGCGACGAACGATCCTCGCTCGTCATAGCGCGACGATGGCGTGCCTGCGACGGAAAGGGGAAGACCGACGCGCGGGGCGATCGCGCGCAAACGCCCGACGGAATCCGGCGCTAGCCCGGCGAGCGAAAGCACCGCCGGCGATGCGTCGAACAGTGACGACGCATCTCGTGTCGTACGCCGCACACTGACTGCCGTGTTGTACCATGCGTCGTGCGACGCGATTGGTCCGTCCGCGTTCGCGTTCAACGCACCTGAGGTGAACCGTTGTCCGAGCCGCGACGAGATCGGATCGCTGGCCTGAAGGATCGGCGCGTCGAGCGTCGCGCGGCCGAACACGCCTGTCACGCGACCGCCTTGAGCCATTTCGACGTTGATCAAGGCTCCGCCGAAGCCGCCGATGCTCGGATCGTACGCCGATTGAATGACGCGGATCGAGGCGCGGGCGTCGCGAGGAATCTCCGCCGCCGAGAGCGTCGATCCGTTGAAGCTGTACTGCACTTGTCCTGGAAGCCCGAACGCGCTGAGGCGGCCGTCGGCGGTGATCGTCATCCCCGGCACATTCGCGGCGAGCGCGTTGAGATCACCGGCGAGATCAGGTGACACTCCGGCGAGCACGGTTTGCGTGTTGAAGTCAGCGGCCGTCGGATCCCGCAATTGTCCCATGTCGGGAATCGGCCGTGGTCGCTGCGCTGTCACCCGAACCGCCGCGAGCTGCGCGGCCTCCGACTGCAAACGAATGTCGACGGTGATTTCCGCCGACGCAGGAATGGCGATGCGACGCCGAAAGGCTCGATAACCGGGCGGCGCGGCGTAGACGAGGTAATCGCCTGTTCCGGCGTCGAAGCGAATCTCATAGCGACCCGTCGCGTCAGTGATCGCCTGTTTGAAGGTGCGATCAGGTGCCATCGTCGCGATGACGGTGACGCCTGGCAGCGCGCGTCCGCTGTCGCCGACGACGAGTCCGCGAATCGTCTCCGCGCGTCGCGCAGTTGCGTTCTGCGCGCCGGCGAATCCGCCAGCGGTGATCGACAACGCGAGCGCAAACCAGAACGATCGAGAACGCATCCGGCCTCGAGCGGAATTGAGAGTCTCCTCATTCTGCAACGCAAAACTCACGGTCGGTAGGGATCTCGCTTCGGACCCGCCGGCCGCCTGGCAAGGACACCGGGCCGGGCGCTAAGCCATCGCCGCGGGCTTGATTGCGCGGGGAGCGAAACGCAGCTTCTCATGCTATCAGCACGTCACTCTCTCTCAGATCGAGGCGAAGTATGCGCCGTCTACTCCACTGCGCCGCGCTAGTCGCGTTGGCCGGTTCTCTCACGTCCGTCGCTGAAGCACAGCGCGGCGGTCGGGGAGCCGATTCAGCGGGCGGTCGCGGCGCCGGCCTTCCACTGAACCCCCAAAAGAAGCTCGCGTTCACGACCGACGAAGGAACGTGGCTTTCACTCGACGTCTCTCCCGATGGAAGCAAGATCGTCTTCGAGCTCCTCGGCGACATCTACTCCATTCCGATGGCGGGAGGCAAAGCGACGCGCCTCACGAGCGGACAGGCGTTCGACGCGCAGCCGCATTACTCGCCGGACGGGAAGTCGATCGTGTTCGTCAGCGATCGCTCGCAGTCCGACAACCTGTGGATCATGAACGCCGACGGGTCGAACGTGCACGCACTGACCCGCGAGATGGACCAGAAATATCAGTCGCCGACGTACACGCCTGACGGCAAATACGTCGTTGTGTCGAAGGGCAACGATCTCTACATGTACTACGCGAACGGTGCCGGCGGTCAGGGCTTCCGTCTCACCGGCGACTCCGCGGCCGGCGGTCGCGGTGCTGCGCCTGCAGGCGGCGGACGCGGTGGCGCCGTGCCGAACGTCTTCCTCGGCCCCGCGGTCAGCAAGGATGGTCGGTACATCTACACCGCGATGCGCAACAGCACCGGCGGCGGGTACAACCAGACCGCGCTCGGCTGGCAGATCGGTGTGCTCGATCGCGAAACGGGGCGCACGTACACTCGCACGAATGCGGTCGGTTCGGGCATGCGTCCCGCGCTGAGTCCCGATGGCAAGTGGCTCGCGTACGGCACGCGCAACAACGCCGATGAGTCGCTGATGCTTCGCGATCTCGAGACCGGCGACGAACATCAGCTCATCGCGAAGATCCAGCGCGACGACCAGGAAGCGCGGGCAAGCCGCGATCTCCTTCCGACGTACTCGTTCACGCCGGACAGCAAATCGATCGTGATTGGGCATCACGGACATTTCTGGCGCGCCGACGTGGCAACGGGGAAAGAGACGATGATCCCGTTCACGGCGGACGTCGATATGATGATCGCGGGCCCGCAGAAGGAGGCGTATCCGATCAACGATTCCGAGCTCACCGTTCACCAGATCCGCGACGTTGCCGCTTCGCCGGACAACAAGCGGCTCGTGTTCACGGCGCTCGATCGACTCTACATCATGGACCTGCCGAGCGGCACGCCGAAGCGCCTCGTGCCGACGGAGAACGTTGGTGAGTTCCAACCGACGTGGTCGCCCGACGGCCAGGCAATCGCGTACGTGACGTGGAACGACATCGACGGCGGCACGGTCTCGCGTGTGAGCGCGAACGGTGGCGCGCCGCAAAAGCTCACGTCGAAGCCGGCATACTATGAGAAGCCTGCTTTCTCACTCGACGGGCGTCGGATCGTCGTCGGTCGCGGTCCGCGCAACATGCGAAAGGACCTCCGCGAAGATGAGCGCCCGCCCGCCGCTGCGGTTGGCGTGGAGCTCGTGTGGCTGCCATCGAGCGGCGGCACGGAGACGCTCGTCTCGCCGATCTCGAACTTCGGCAAGCCGCATTTCGTGAAGACGGACACGGCGCACATCTACTTCTCCGAAGGCTCGACTCTCGTCTCGATGCGCTGGGATGGCACTGATCAGAAGACGATTCTTCGCACCGGTGGCGGCGGCGGACGTGGCGGTGGTGGTGGTGGTGGCGAGATGACGATGTCGCCCGACGGCAGCAAGATTCTGATGCAGCAGAGCGGTCAGGGTGGATCGAAGGTCTTCGTGATCGAGGAAGTGCCGAAGACCGGCAACGTCCCGACGATCAACGCCGCGAACCCTGGTCAGTCTGAAGTTCCGGTCCGCCGCGTCTCGAACATCGGTGGCGAGTTCGCGTCGTGGGCGAATAACGGCACCGCCATTCAATACGCGCTCGGCCACTCGCTCTTCACGTACGACCTGAACGCGGCGGCAACGGCGGTTCGCGATTCGATCTCCCGGTCGGAAACGCGTCCGGATTCCGCGAGCGCAACTGGCGGACGTGGTGGTCGCGGCGGCGCGCCGGCGAAGCCTATCTACGAAGCGACGAGACACGACGTCGTCATCACCGTGCCAAAGGACAAACCGACGGGCGTCGTCGCGCTGCGAGGCGCGCGCATCCTCACGATGAAGAACCCGAACGAAGTCATTCAAAAGGGCGACATCGTCGTGAAGGACAATCGCATCATCGCCGTTGGTCCGCAGGGCAAGGTCAACATCCCGAGTGGTGCGAAGATCATCGACGTCGCCGGCAAAACAATCATGCCGGGCTACGTCGACGTTCACGCGCACATCTGGCCGGCGTTCGGCGTCCATCGATCGCAGCCATGGGAGTATTTGATCAACCTCGCCTACGGCGTCACGACGACGCGCGATCCACAGACGTCCACGACCGATGTGCTCTCGTACGAGGACATGGTCGAGACCGGCGAGTTTATTGGACCACGCATCTACTCCACTGGCCCGGGCGTCTTCCAGGGTTCGAACATTCGCACGATCGACGACGCGCGCGACTTCCTCAAACAGTATTCAGAGTTCTTTCAAACGGAAACCATCAAGCAGTACATGACCGGCGATCGCCGCGTTCGTCAGCTGCTCATTCAGGCAGCGCGCGAACAGCATCTGTCGGCGACACTCGAAGGTGGTCTCGACTACAAGAAGAACCTGACGGAAGCGATGGACGGCTACGCGGGCATCGAGCACACGATGCCGATCGCGCCGATCTACAAGGACGTCACGACGCTCCTCGCGAACTCCGGTTCGACGTGGACGCCGACGCTCATCGTGCAGTACGGTGGTCCGTGGGCGGAGAACTACTGGTATGAGCACTCCGACGTCGTCGGCGACGCGAAGCTCCATCGCTTCACGCCGCAGGCGGAAGTCGAACGGAAGACGCTGCGTCGTCCGGGCTGGTGGGCGCCGTCGCAGTGGTCGTTCTCACTCTTCGCCGAGCAGGCCGCGAAGGTTGTTGCGGCCGGGGGGCGCGTCGGCATGGGAAGCCACGGTCAGCTCCAGGGACTCGGTGCACAGTGGGAGATCTGGAACATCGCGTCGGGCGGTATGCCGAAGTACGACGTGCTGCGCGTCGCGACGATCTTCGGCGCCGAGGCGATTGGCCACGAGAAGGATGTGGGATCGCTCGAGGCAGGGAAGCTCGCGGATCTTCAGGTGCTCGATAAGAATCCGCTCGAGGACATCAAGAACACGAACACCATCAAGTATGTCATGAAGAACGGGCGCATGTGGGATGCGAGCACGATGGCCGAGGTCTGGCCGCGTCAGAAGCAGATCGCGCGCCTGTGGTGGTGGACGGATGCGAATGTTGGAGGGCAGGACAAGCACTAAGGGGATGGGCGACGGGCGACGGGCGACGGGCGACGGGCGACGGGCGATGGGCGATGGGCGACGGGCGACGGGCGATGGGCGACGGGCGATGGGCGATGGCCAGCACGATACGGCGAGAAACCGTAACAACGTCACTCCACAACGACGTCACGACGTCACACGGCGAGTCATCCTGCGCGCCG
>Ga0207661_10001067_pt1 | contig 18246 bp, 16 predicted proteins | sample KBSC713LmetaG_FD_184337 | JGI IMG/M metagenome (GOLD analysis project Ga0207661, IMG submission 184337) | Corn rhizosphere microbial communities from Kellogg Biological Station, Michigan, USA - KBS C7.1-3L metaG (SPAdes) (version 2) | ecosystem: Host-associated > Plants > Roots > Rhizosphere ...
CCTTTAAATGATGCAAAGAAATTAAAGCAATTAAGTTCCTCTTTGATGCGCTACATACGAAGCCGGAAACTCCACGATCATCACCTGCTGTAAGCTCTCCAGCTTAACATATACCTTTTTCGAACCCGACCGGAGCACCGTCCCCTCATTATCCATAAAAACGCCATGCGTGACCACCACCTGCCCCGGTTCGGTCTCGTCCGGTACTGGCCAGACGAATACGACGAAGTCCTGGCGATGCTCCAACACGTCCTCAGGGCGCGGCGCACCGTCGCCGAGCCGCCCGCGGGTGAGGTGGCCCTGCAGTCCGCGGCGGCGCCCCCGCAACCGGTCCGCGCCACTCGACCCCCGTGGCATCGCGCGCAGGCCCAGTTCGACAATCAGGTTCACCTGCTGACCCGCAAGCACGGCAGAGGCGAACTCACCGACGAGGAGTTCGCCGCGGCGATGGCTCGCCTCCACAGCCCTAACGCGAGCGCCCACCACGCAAATCAGCTCCGCCCGATCGAGCCCCCATCGCGCCGATCACCCTGACAAAGAGTGACGACCGCAGAGCGGCAGAAGAGTGCGTCTCGCGTCTTTGTCCGACGGTGCGCGATCCGCGTGAGCGATGGCCCGTACGACAGTTGCGCTGCCAGGCGAGGCGCCTTTGATCACGGCTACTATCCGGAGGTGACCGACCTCTGGGCGTTGATCGAGGAGTCTGCGGGGCAAGCGGACCGGGCGGGGTGGATCGAGCGCCGGCTCGCGTCTCAGAGGCCATCGGAGATCGTGGAGTTCGACATTGCGTTCACCGCAGCCCGCCGCCGTGCCGAGACCTGGACGATGTGGGCAGCCGGCTACCGGATCACGTCCGGCCTGTGCTCCACTGACGGCTTTTGGTACTTCCTGCCGTGGCTGGTTGGCCTCGGCCGAGAGCACTTCGACCGAGTGGTCGCGGATCCCGACGCGCTCGCCGACGTCTCGGAAGTGCGGCGGCTGGCGATGTTGACGATGGAGCGGTGGACCGACGACGACTGGCCGCAGTGGGAGGAGCTGGCTACCGCTGATCACGTCGACAGCGCGTAACGATCGGTCAGCTCCAGGGCCCCGCGCGGCCGCGCACCAGGCGCGGCAATTGCGGATACGTGATCATGCAGACACCCTGTCCGCCGGATCGGTCAGCGTCAGCACGTTGAAGATCGAGCAGGATGACCTGCATATCAATTGAGTACACCTGTTGCGGGGGTACGGCAGGCTGTGCAGGTGGAACCCGTCCCGCCTTCCCGCGGCCCCGGCCGGATTATCCTGCTCAATGGCGCATCGAGCTCGGGCAAGTCCACGATCGGCAAGGCGCTGCGCGAGGCGCTCGATGAGCCGTTTTTGTGCGTGTCGTCCGATCAGTTCGTGGCAGCCGGCATGCTGCCGCCGCGACAAGACACGTTCGACTGGTGGCGCCACGTACGGCCGCGGTTCTTCGCCGGCTTCCACCGCTGTCTGCCCGCGCTGGCCTCCGCCGGCAACGACCTGATCGTGGAGCACATCATCGAATTTCGCAGCTGGCGCGACCAGCTCGCCGTACTCCTCGCCGATCTTGATGTATTCCTCGTCGGTGTGCATTGCCGCCTTGATGAGCTTGACCGGCGCGAGCACGCCCGCGGCGACCGGCGCATTGGCGAAGGCCGTAGCCACGTCGAGGTCGACCGCATCCACACCTTCGGCCCGTACGACGTCGAGGTCGACACCACGACCGGCGTCTCCACCGAACTGGTCGAGTCGATCCTCACCGCCTGGCAGCTGCGTACACCACCCGGGGCCTTGCAGCCGCCGCCGGGAGCGATCCGATAGCGGCGCGTGGGCTCGCGGCTCTCCGAGCGCAGTGGCTCGGGCAACTCGCCGTTTAGCTTCGAGCCGGACCCCGTCGGGATGACGTAAGCGTTACCAGACGACCGCCCACGCTCATCGCGGCAACCCGATGAGCGCGCCATATCAGCGGCAAATCCGGTCGCCAAGATCGCCCACCATCGGACTCTGACGCGTCGGCTACGACTCCTGGTGAGAACGCTGTTCGAGGGCTCGGACGCTGATCAATCAAGGTTTAACATCAAGTTCAGAAGCTGTAGCTGTAGATACCTGCACAAGATCAAGGCCAGACTTTCCGCTACGTCAGACGCACGACACCGATCAAGGCACCAAACGACCAACGTTGACAGTGTGACGCCTACGCTCTTTGCCTTCCTTCTGGCAGGCGCTTTCGTATCGATTCTGGCTGGCGTTCTTGGCAACTGGCTTCAAACTCCTGAGTGGGCGAAGAAGCCGTCGCGCGTAATTCTCGCTCTCGCCATCCTTGGCCTCGCTGCAGTGCTCATCGCCTGGGCAGCCAGGCGCGAGGAATCCACACCCACGAAAGTCGTCGGCACTGAGCCAACGCGAACCACGGCCACAGATGCCGTAGCAACGACGGCTACAAAAACTCCGACTGCGCCGGCGCTCGCGCCGACCACGCTCGCCGTGACGACGCCGCCGGCGGAATCCGCACGCAAGCAGTACATCAAGGCGGCAGATGCCGCCTGCAGACTGCGCCTGAATCAGGCCAGCCAGATCAGAGAACAAGGGTTGGATGAGTTGGCGACGGCGAAGGCTCAGGTAGAAGTGCTGTACCTGATGTTGATCGACTGGCGTGCCGTCGTGCCACCCGCTGTAGACCGGAAGTTCGTGGACGGTCTTATCGACGACTACCGTCAGGCCGTCGATCTACTTTACGAATCAAACGCGTACGCTGAGAATGGTGATGCCACGGGTCAGGCGGCCGCATGGAATGCCGCGAACCGCATCTCCGACGCTGTCCAGGCCAAAGGCCGCGACTACGGTTTCCGCGTCTGCACCGGATAGGCCAGATCAGACTTCCGCGATTCGGTGGCCAGCTCAGCCACGTCCTCGGCCGCGCCGAGGCGTCGATGCAACCGAACCTGCTCGTGCGTGCTCCGCAAGTACGAGCAGATGTCCAAGCCGGTTCCGCTGTCGGAATGCAGAAGCAGTCGGACCAGCCCTCTCGTGGCGAACTCGGAAGTCCCTGACCCGCGCTCGCCGCCAAACAGCCAATAGGGGACCGTGACGGCGACCGGCTTGGCGGCGACGCGCACGATCGGCGGCAGACATCCGGACTCCAAGATCGCCCCGTACGCCGCCCGCGACCAACTCGTGCAAGCCGCCGCAGTGATCGCCGAGGCCGTCCAGACAGGATGCGATGCGTGTGCGCCAGGCCGGCTCGGATATGGGCGAGTTCGTCAGGAGGTGCCGCGCAGGTGCGCCAGCACGGCCCCCGTCGGCGAGTGGATAGACCAGGGCGCACCAACGGGTCGTCCAGGAGCTCCGCGAGGGCGCCTTGTAGCCCTCCCGGACCTGGTGTCCGGGACAGTTCGAGCACCAACCGTGCGGTCGCGGCCTGGGTGCGGCGGGCCTGGCTCCACGTCCGGACGACGGCCAGGCCGGCCAGGACGAGCGCGGCGGTCTGGGCCTGTCGCGGACCCCGGTCGCCGGGGAACCTGAACGGGATGCTGCGCAAGAAAGCTGCCGGCCGCGAGGCCGGCGTAGCCAATACCGGGGACGAGCACGGGCGCGCGGGTGCGGCGTAGCGGCGGGCTCGATCGTACGGGCCGCACCCCCAGCAGCACCGCGAGCAGGGTCATCCAGATGAGTCCGGTCCAGACACCGGCGTGGTTGAGGGCGGTGAGCAGGCCGGGCCGGTCGGCGGTGAGCAGAAGGATGCCCGACTAGCCGGCGCAGCCGTGCGACCGCGGATCGAATACCACCGCCGGGCCGACGCCCAGCAGGCCCACCGCACTGAGGTAGGCGCCGGCGACGGCGATCCGCTGAGGGCGCGATGCAAGCCGCCCGACCGGGAAGCGCAGCAACGCATGTATGATCACCACCGGGGCCACCGCGGAGGCGATCGAGTGCGACGGTGAACGCGAGGCTGGAGCCGATCCGTGGATCGTTGCATTCGACGATGATCCACAGCACACCACCCGCGGCCAACAGGCAACCGAAACGACTTGCCGGGCCTCGGGCCCGGGCCTGAGGCCAACCGTGACAACGGTCCAGCCCGCGACGAGCGTCGCCGCCCGAGCGGCGAGAGCGATGCCGGGAATCTGTGTCGTGACCAGACCTATGGCCAGCCCGACGAGCCCCAAAAACGTTGGCCGGGCGGCACGGGCGGCACCCGATGATCCGCTCGTGGCGTCGATGCGGTGGCCCACTGCGCATCGCGACAGGCCAGGAGCGGTAGGGGTTACCCCCTATCAGTCGACCCTCGCACTCGGGCTTGCCCCGATGCGGCAAGCCACTGCGGTTTTCTAGCGTCGAGTCGCCCACGACGTTGGAGCCGGGAGGTTGGTGCAGCATGAGGGGAACGTCGATCGTTGTCGCGGCTGTGTTGTTCCTGAGCACAGCGACTTCGGCCGGTTCGGCGACGGCCAGCAGCACATCGCAACGGTCTGCAGCGAAACCTGCTGCCGTGCCCGGCCAGCTGTTGTTCACCCGGACCGCATCCGGCGACGTCCAGACGATCTACGCGGCGTCGGGCCGGGCCGAGCGGCGGCTGTCGGTGCCTGGACTGTACTGCTGTCTGGTGCGGGTGTCGCCGGATCATCGGCGGATCCTGGTGATGCCCGGCGGTGACATCCCACTGCCATTGACCGGCGGGACGATCGACTTGCGCGGCGCCCACTTTGCTCGGCTGCGGCTGGTCGATGCGACGCTGAACCTGGTGCCGCAGGCGTGGTCCCCGGACGGGTCGCGGATCGCGTTCGAGGGCTGGGACTTCGACGACCCGTCCCGCGGTGGCGTCTACACCGCCCGGGCCTGCGACGGCGGCGATCTTGTGCGGGTCAGCACCCGCACCGGCGGATACCACGACATGCCATTGGACTACTCCCCGGATGGCCGGAAACTTGTGTTCTACCGGCAGGTGGCCCTCGACCCTGGCCCGACCGACATCGGCGGCGCCTTGTGGGTGGTCAACGTCGACGGTTCCGACGCGCACCAGATCACCACGGCCCGGGTGCGGCCCAACTGGTGGGCTCGATGGTCACCGGATGGCAGTCGCATCCTGTTCGCGGCCGAGCGGCTGCGGGCAACCGGCGGCATCTGGACCGTCCGGCCGGACGGCTCGAGGCTGACCCAGCTCTACGCCGGGTCCGCGGACAGGTTCCCGATCGATCCGGTCTGGTCCCCGGACGGCAAAAACATCATGTTTGGGCTGGACCCGTCGAACGACAGATTCACGCATCCGGCGAACGCGTTGTACCTCATGCGCGCCGACGGGACCCACCTCACGTTCGTCAACGCGAGTCCCGACTTCAAGAGCCAGCTTGAGTGGTGGCGCGGGTGAACGGACCGGCCGGTCCGGCCGGTCGGCTCGACGCAACGCCGACGCGGCGCCAGGATGAGCCGATGGCACGGCGGCTGTGGTACGTGGTGGTCCCGACGCCTGGGCTGGTACTCGGGCTGGTGCTCGGGCTGGTCTTTGGGCTGGTGCTCGGCGCCGGATGCACGGGCCCGGGCGTGGACAAGGCGGGGGGCCGCCGCGACGCGAATCCGCTGGTCCTTCGCCTGGCCAGCCCGAACGTCACCGCGGAGGAGCTCGGCCCGTTCTTCGACGAGGTCGCCAGGCGCTCCTCCGGGACGATCCGGGTCGACGTGCACAGCGGTTGGCGGTCCGGTGAAATCGGCAGCGAAGCCGGCCTGATCGACGACGTCAAGATAGGCAGGGTCGACTTCGGTGTCGTGGGCAGCCGGGCGTTCGACTCCGCCGGAACACTGCGCCTGCGAGCGCTGCAAACTCCGTTGCTGATCACCAGCTACGCGGCCGAGGAACGCGTCCTGACCGACGCTTCGCTGGTCGCGCGGATGCTCGACGGTTTCGACGCGATCGGGCTGACCGGTCTGGGCATCATGCCCGGGCCGCTGCAGTACCCGGTGGGCATCGACGGTGCGTTGGTGAGCCCCGGCGATTACGTGGGCCGGACCGTGGGCGTCACCCAGTCGCTGGTGGCCGAGCAGACGATGCGGGCGCTGGGCGGCCACCCGGCCCGATTCCCCATTGCTGGCGAGGTGAGCACGTTCGACGGGATCGTCAACCACATCGGCTCGGTGGCCGGCAATCAGTACGACAAGGTCGCGAAGGACCTCACCGCCGACGTGGTGCTGTGGTCGCGGCCGCTGGTCCTGTTCGCCAACCGGAGCAGCTTCCAGCGGCTCAGCAGCGACCAACAGCACATCCTTCGGCAGGCCGTGGCAGGCTCGTTCACCGCCGTCGAGCAGGCAGTGCGCAGTGGCGAGGCGGAAGGCCTGGGCGACCTGTGCCGCCGCGGCGAACGGCTCCTGACCGCCGGCTCCGCCAACCTCGCTGCGCTGCGCCGGGCAGTGCAACCCGTCTACGACTCACTCGCCCGCGACCCGGGTACCGCCGAGCTCATCGCGGCGATCTCCGCGCAGGTCCAGGGCGTCACCCCCGAACCGGCGCCGTCGTGTCAACCCAGCCCGCCACCGGGTGCCGAGCCGAGCGCAGCGTCGATGCTCGACGGCGTGTACCGCGTCAGCACGAAACCCGGCGACTACGACGACCCGAACCCGGTCCCGGAGAACTACGGCACCTACATCTCCGTCTTCAAGCACCACCACTTCGCGTTCACCCAGCAGTACCGCGACGCCTGCACTTGGGCCTACGGCACCTTCATCATCACCGCCGACCAGATGCAGTGGACGTTCCTCGACGGCGGCGGCACCGCCCCCACCCACTCGTCCAACAAGCCCGGCGAGGTCTTCACCTTCACCTGGAGCCTGTACCGCGACACGCTCACCCTGAGCGCGGCCCGAGACAACCCCAACTCCCCATCCCCGTTCACGGCCAAGCCGTGGCAGCGCACCGGCACCGATCCCGCACTGCGCCACCTCAATCAACGATGCCCGCCCCCGCCGAACGCACTGGGTTAAGCCAGCCGGCCGAAATCATCCATTCCGTCTGGCAAGCGGAGGCACCCCACGCGGTACCGCCCGACGACGCGAGAGGGGCACCCACCTTGACCAGGCCCGACCGGCCCCGAGCGGACTACGGCATATCCGGATGCCAAGATCGTGTCAGCCGTCGGGGCGGGGTCGCCACGAAGAAGGCTGCAGCACGATGTCGACGTAGCCAGAGGCTGAGAAGTTTGAACGAGTTCGCCAAGGTCGCCGTGAGTTCGCGGGCCGAGCTCGCCCAACCCCGACTTCGGCTGACTCTCCGGGTCACCGCGGGGCACCCCAGTCGGCATAGTCTTCGAACGCTGGAGTGTTCGTGACGGCAACCAGGTTCGTGCCGTCGGATCGGGCGGTGTATATGTCCGGCGGGCCGGCGCCGGGGGAGGAGGAGAACACGATGCGCTTGCCGTCGGGAGACCAGCTTGGCGTGCTCGCGGAAGCGCGGGTCTTGAGGGGATCTTCCGCAGACCCGTGCCGTCGGGTCGGATGGTGAGGAGTGATCCGTTCTCGCCGGCGAACAGGATGGTGTGTCCGTCCGGCGACCAGTGCGCCAGGCCGTTGTCGTGCGAGTTGGCCAGACCGTAGGGCGTGATTTGGCGTAGCCCCGAGCCGTCGACGTTTTCCACGAAGAGGGCACCGCTCTGGCCGATGTCCGGGGTCGGTTCCGGTCCGGGCTTCGCCCGCATGAACACGAACCGGCGGCCGTCCGGTGAGGATTCGCCGGGGATGTCGCCGCCGCCGAAGTTGCCGCTGGGCGGGTAGGGATTGGCGGTGAGGCGTCGGAGCCCGCCGCCGTCGGCAGCGCGGATGGTGTAGACGCCGTTGAGGGAAGGGTCGCCGCGGAAACGGCTGGCCTGGCAGAGCAGCCGGGTGCCGGACGGCGACCAGGCCGTGTACCGTACATCGACGTCCGGTGGGAGCGCCGGGATCTCGTGGAGCCGGAAGTCGGATCCGTTCGGGTTCACCGTCGCCGGCCGGGGTGGCGCGTCGGGTCGGAAGGCGAAGACGAGGATCTTGCCGTCTGGTGACCAGGCCGGGAGTCGGCGACGACCGGCAGTAGCAGCTGGCGTTCGCGCTGGCGATCAGCGTTGGTGATGAAGATCTGCGGCTGGCCGGTTGTCTGGTCGTAGCGGGTGAATACGATCGGGCCGGAATCGGTCAGTGACACAGGCGCCACCGATGCGTCCGGCGATCGGCTCGCGAATCGGATGCTGGTGAGCATTTGTTCGAAGTGTTTGAACTGGCTGACCTGGTCGGTGGCGGTGGGCCCGGTGCGCACCCAGGCAACAAGCGTGAGGCCACCGTCGAGAGGGATCACGCTGAGTCGCAGCACGAGCGTCGACTCCAGCGCGAAGCAGCTCTTCGGGTCGGTTTCCGTGGTGGGGCAGCCGACGGCGCCGTCGAGCACCACCCCGGCGGCGGCTGTGGCGGTGAGGATCGTTGCCGGGTGGCCGTCCACGTTGAGGCTGGTTTCGTCGGCGAAGCGCGCGCCGGCGGCCGACAGCTTGCGCAGGTACTGCAGATAGTTAGCCGGCGGCGGCGTCGGCGCGGTGCTGCCGGGTGGGAAGACGCTGACTGGCAGCATGAATCTGATCGCTGGTTCGGTTTCTGAGCTGGTTTTGAATTGTCCCCAAGTGACGAAGTTGTGTTCGTCGGTGGCGGGTGTGGCGGGCATGTCGGCTGGCACGGTCGCGGTGAACGGGACGCGGAACGACTTGGTGGTGTAGCCATGTGCGTCGGCAGCAGGCGGTGTCGGGCTCGCGTTGTGGCAGGCGCTGAGCAGGATCATCGTCATCAGCCCGCAGATGATTGCAGACGCGGTCGGCTTGGTGGTTGCGGTCATGATGCCCAGGGTGGGCCGTGCCGTCGGCGGTGGCATCGGGGTCGGCTCCAGTGACCGGTTCACGTTTTGAGGGAATGCCCTGATGTGCGTCGGCGAGCGGTCAGTTCAGGGTGCTGCGTAGGAAGGTCAGCACGGCGAGGACTCGGCGGTGATCGTCCGGGGAGCCGTCGACGCCGAGCTTTAGGAGCAGGCTGCCGATGTGTGCCTCGACGGTCTTGGGGCTGAGGTGTAGCCGGTGTGAGATGCCGGTGTTGGAGCGGCCCTCGGCCATCAGGGCGAGTACTTCGCGTTCGCGGGCGGTCAGCGCGTCGAGCGGTCCGGGCCGGCTGCGGGCGATCAGGCGCGCGACGATGGTCGGGTCGATGACGCACTCGCCTTCGGTGATGCGTTGCAGGGCGTCGGCGAGTACCGCGACGCTGGACAGGCGGTCTTTAAGCAGGTATGCGGTGCCGCCGGTTTGGTGTTGCAGGAGCCGCATCGCGTAGCGAGACTCCAGATGGTGCGAGAGCACCAGCACGCCGGTGCCGGGATGGCGGTCGCGGATCAGTTGGGCGGCGACGATGCCCTCGTCGGTGTGCGTCGGTGGCATCCGGATGTCGATGATGGCCACGTCGGGCGTCAGCTCGGCGACGAGGCGGTGCAGCTGGTCGGGGTTGGCGGCCTTGCCGACCACCGTGAACCCGGCCTCGGTGAGCAGCAGTTCGAGCCCGTCGCGCAGCAGCATCTCGTCGTCGGCGATCACGATCCGCATGGCAGCTCAACTCGAATCTGGCCCGGGCCGGTGCTGGACAGCTGCCCGTCGAGGACGGCGATCCGGTCGGGGACCTCGGGCACCGGTCCGGCGCCGGCCAGATCGATGATCAGCCGGCCGTCGCGCTGGACCGCCTGGACGGTGAGTGTGCCGTGCTGCGGTACGGCATGGGCGATGACAAAGTACGCGGTGGTCTCGACCGCCGGCCGGAACCGGGCCGAGGGCAGCGCGACGATTCGGACCGGCGCGTGTTCGGCCAGGGATTCGACCGCGGCGGCCAGCCCGTCGTCGGCCAGCAGCGCCGGGAAAATGCCCCGGGCGAGGGTGCGCAGTTCCTCGGCAGCTTGGTGCAGTTCTTGCTCGACGCGTTCGAGGACCGGGCTGGCCGATCGCGTGCGGGCCAGGCCGGTGAACATCAGCAGCGCGGCCAGCTGCTGCTGGGCCACGTCGTGCAGGTCGCGTTCGAGCCGGCGCCGTTCGCTGTCGGCGGCCTCGGCGATGCGGGCTCGTGAGTCGCGCAGGTCGATCAGATGGGCGTTGAGCTCCGCCTGGAGCCGTTCGTTCTCCAGGACCAACAGGCAACCGGCGGCGATCTCGTCGGCCAGCGCCGGATCAGCCAGCAGCCCGGCCCGGTGGGTGAGGACGGCGACGCTACGACCCGGCGCGCGTAGCGGGGTGATGGCGCGTGCTGTGCCGGGCCCGGAATCGATGGCGACCGGCCGTCCGGCCGCGTCGACGAAGCCGCCGGACGAGCGTGGGTAGGCCAGTTGGAGCGTGGGGTCGCCGAGCATGGCCGCCAGCAGATCACGCAATGTGCCGGCGGCTGGGGCTTGCGACAGCTCGATGATCAACCGGGCTGTCGCGGTGCGGACCTGCCGGGCCCGCAGCACCGTCCACCAGATGCCGGCGGCGACTGCGGCGAGAGCGACCGCGCGGCCGGTGCGCAGATCATTGCCCAGGAATCCGGCGCCGAGCCCGCGCTGGTGCTGCCAAGCGACCAGCCCCAGGTAGCCGACCGCCGCCGCGGCGAGCGGGGCCTTGACATTGACCAGGGCCCGGGTGCGGCGGGCCAACTGCAGCGCCAGCACAAGGATCAGCAGCGGCGCCCACAGCAGCCCGAGCCACAGCCCGGCCACATTCAGATCGGCGTACACCTGCGGCAGATCGGCGATGCGCAGCGGGTTGGCCGGGCATCTTGCGCATCCCTGTGCCTCCGGGTCGAAGACCAGCGCCGGCAGCAGCCCGAGCAGCACCGTGGACGCCGCGTAGGCCAAGCCAACCCCTACCCGCTCGGCGCGGCTGAGGGGTTCGTCCGGAAAGGTGAGCACGGCGTGGGCCAGCAGCGGCGGCGCCGCGGCGTAGCTGACCAGCCCGACGGCGAACCCAGCCGGCGAGCCGATCGCCGGCGTGTTCCAGGACTCGAGCAGCCACAGCATCCCGGCCGCGGCGAGCAGCGCACCGGTGCGGCCGGCCGGGCGGCGCGCCCATTGCAGCAGCCCCGTCGCTGCGGCCGCCCAGCCGGCGGCAACGGCGAGGATCGTGGCGCCCGTCGAGGCGGTCGGGCCGAGCGCGGCCAATGCGAGGTCCACCAGGCCGACCGCCAGAGCGAGCGGCCAGCATGCCAGCCTGGCGACCCGCCCGAGGTCCATGTGAGCATTCTCGTGTCTCGCCCCGGTCGGGGACAGCCCCTGTCCGGTTCAGGGCTGGCCCGGATGTGTAGCTACCGATCCGGTCGGCACAGTTGACTGATGACAACCGCCCGAACCGCGCGGCATGGTGGTGTAATGCGCCTGGGCGGTGTGCTCGCACCGTTGCTCGCTCTGGCGGTTGCGGCGGGTTGCGGACCCGGCGGACCGAACCGGGCGGTCACGGCGACGCCCCAGCCGATCGTGTTGAGCTTGGCCAGTCCGTTGACCTTCACGGTGCCGCTGGACACGTTCGTCCGGCAGGTGACTGAGTCGACCGGCGGCAGCGTCCGCATCGAGGTGCACAGCAGCTGGCGAAAGGGCCAGGTCGACTACGAGACGGGGCTCATCGGCGATGTGCGGGCCGGCCAGGCCGACCTCGGTGTGGCCAGCAGCCGCGCGTTCGACACGGTCGGCGTGCTACGCCTACGCGCCCTGCACGCGCCCCTGCTGATCACCAGCTACGCCGCCGAGCGGCAGGTTCTGGCCAGCCCGATCGTCGCCCGGCTCCTCGACGGGCTCCGCCCGGCGGGCCTCACCGGCCTCGGCATCCTGCCCGGCGACCTGCGCCGCCCACTGGGCATCACCGGCCCGCTGATTGCTCCCGCCGACTACCGCGGCCGGACCATCGGCACCCAGCAGTCCACCGTGGCCGACGACACGATGCGGGCCCTCGGGGCCAACCCCGTGCGGTTCCCGGTGGAGGATCCGATCGACGCGTTCGACGGCGCCGAGCAGCAGATCATCTCGATCCAGGGCAGCCAGTACGACAACGTCGCCAAGTTCCTGACCACCAATGTGGTGTTCTGGCCACGACCGCTGGTGCTCTTCAGCACCCCAAAAGGCCTGACCCGGCTTACCCCCACCCAGCAGACGCAGCTGCGCCAGGCCGCGGCGGCGGCGCTCCCCGCCTCGGTAACCACCCTGCAGGGCACCGAACGCGAATCCATGGATGACCTGTGCCGGGCTGGCCGGCTGGCCTTCCGGCAAGCGACACCACAGGACCTCACCGCACTGCGCACCGCGGTCCAACCGGTCATCGACGGGCTGCGGCGCGACCCTGAAACCAGCGACGCGCTGACCACCATCACGTCGATCCTGGGCGGGGTCACCGCGGAGCCGCCGCCGACCTGCCCGCAACCCAGCCAGGCACCCGCGGCCGGTCCGAGCCCGCTGGACGGGGTCTACACCACGCGGATCGAGCCGAGCGAAATCCCCAACGATCGGGACTTTGCGCCGGAGAACTACGGCAACTGGACCATGGTGTTTCACGGAGATCGTTTCGCCGCGAATCAGCAGTACCAGAACGCCTGCACCTGGGTGTACGGGACGCTGCGCGTCACCGGCGCGCGGCTCGAAATGGCGCCCATCGACAGCGGCGGGGCGGCCCCCCGCAATGCGCTCAACAAACCCGGCGAACTGCTCAGCTACGGCTGGAGCCTGTACCGCGACACACTGACCTTCACCGAAGTTGCCGGCGCGGTCTCGCCGGGCGGCTGGCGAGTGAAGCCCTGGCATCGAGTCAACACCACCCCCTCGGCGAAGTACTTCGCCAAGGACTGCCCGCCACCCCCGCAGGCCCTCGGCTGATCACTGCCTTCATCGTTGCTGAGGAAGCGGCAACTCGACGCTTACCCGGGTGCCCCGACCGAGCGGACTGTCGATCGTAAGGGCGCCGCCCAGCGCAGCCACCCGGTCGGCGAGGCCACGCAGGCCCGAACCGGCGCCGATGCGGGCTCCACCCACCCCATCGTCGGCGACCTCCAGCCGTAGCCCGGCATCTCGCCCGGGCCATACCCGGATCCGGGCCGCCGACGCGGCGGCGTGCCGGCCGATGTTCGCCAACGCCTCCGAACAGACAAAGTAGGCGGCCGTCTCAACCGCGACCGGAAAGCGGACCACCACCACATCCAGCGTGACCGGCACCGACGAAAGCTGAACCAGATCCGCGAGGGCGGCGGGCAGGCCACCAGCCGTGAGCGCGAGTGGATGGATCCCGACCAGCAAGTCATGCATGACGCGACGCGCCCGGCGAAGCCCAGCATCCAGCCGAGCCAGCGCCTCGCCCACCCCATCCTCGTCGCCGGTCCCGCCACCGTGCAGCAGCTCGGCCACCCGTTCCAAGTGCCGTTCCGGCCCGTGCCGCAGATCCTCGGCCAGCCCCCGGCGGGCCTCCGCAGCGAACTCGACGAGGTGCGCCCGCGACACCGCCACCTCATCGGCCCGGGCGCGCAGCTCCTCCCGAAGCGCGACATTGGCCATCGCGAACCGGGCGGCGCTGGCCACCTCCGCGATCAGCGTACGGTCGGCCGGCACGGAGCTGTCATGAACGAGCACCCCGACCCGTTCCCCGGCAACCTCCAACACGGTCACCACCCGCCCGTCCGACGCGCCAGGCAGCGGCACCGGCCGACCCAACTCATCGACGTACACCTGCGCCGACGCCAGCCAGAAACCGACCACCATCGTCGGATCACCCAACGCGCGGGACAGCCGATTCCGCACCGGACCCGACTGGCCGAGATCAACAACCAGCCCGGCGACGACCGCGCCAGCCCAACGCCCCCACCGCAGGTCGGCCGCCAGCCAGCCGACCATGGCCACCACCAGGACGCTGTACAACAGACCGACCACGTCGTCGTCAGCCGTCAGTGCGCTCAGCCGGACCACACTGCCGATCGACAGCGCGGCACCACCCACAACGGCGGCGACCAGCGCCGAGCGCCGGGCCATCCGCTCCACACCGGATGCCACCGCGTACCCATACACCGCAGCCAGCAGCACGACCGCCGCTACGGCCAGCGTGATCGGGCCGCTCACCGCGAATGGCGCAAACCCGGCAAGGCTAGCCGCCACATACCCGGCGGTGACGGCGATCCACCCGACAGCCCTACGCGGGCGCAGCTGCGGATACGCCACCACCAAATGCACCAGCGGACCCCGATGCAGAAACACCGCCCACGACGTCAAATCCCCCGCGAACCACAACACACCAGCGGCCAGCAGCAACCAACCCGGAGCGCGGCGGATGGACACCACCCCAACCGCCAGCAACACCAGGCCAGTAGCCGCATCGACGAACCGCATCACACCACCCGCACATCCACCGAACACCGTCGCACGAGCCCGTCCGTTTCCAAAGCACGCACCGGCCTTACGGCACCCGGCCCGACACATCCAGCGCCAATCCAGCGCCGCCTCGACAGTGACCCGGACCGGCACGGTCGTAACGTCGAGCTTGCAGCCGACTGATCATCAGCACATTGGGAGTGGCGGGCGACTCGCTACAGAGGAGTGCGCGTCTCCAACCAGGGGCTCGCGCGCGAATCTGAAGTTCGCAAGAGTACGCGTCATGATCGGTCCGTGAACCCCAAGCTCGGAGTGCATGCGATCGTCCGACATGATCCAGGCAGCGCTGACGTGACGCTGGCCATCACGGTCGCAGCCGTCGTCCCGACGAAGGAAAAGGCCGAACGCGAAGTCGAGCGCCTGCAAGAGATCAACCGTCATGCAGGCTGCAGGTACGTCTGGACACCAACTCGCTACTACCCCGAAGGCCGCGGCCTCCAAGCGCCGAGTTCATAACCGTCGGGAGCGCACCGGTCGCGGCATGAGCGGTAGCCAAGGTCGACGTTGCAGATTCGGTCAGTTTCGGACGGGGAGTCCAGTCGATTCGTCTGGGAATGCGTTCGGTATTTAGTGCAGCTGCGGCTCGGTTGCCCGGTATACCTGAATCGCCACTTGCCGGCGGGTGCTGGTGTGCAGATGTTCATCGTTGAGGTGGACGTACACGACCAGGAGGTGATCGTCGAGCACGATGTCGAGTTGTCTCGTGGATTCCGACCAGCCCGCCTGGTCACCGAGCCCAGGCTCGGGCGTGCACGACGGGCACAGGCCGTTGCCGGTCATCCAAAACAGGCTGATGTTCTCCGGCTCTGTTCCGGGGATGGACTCCTTGGTCAGGTCGAACATGCAGATCTTCGGATCGGGGCTCGTGGTGCGGTACACGGGCAGGCCGGTGATCTGCTGCACCTTCTGCCCGTCGAGCAAGGCGCACGTCGAGGCCGCCGAGGGCTGGGCGGTGACACCTGAGGTCGTCGGCTGGCTCGCCGACGGCGATTCCTCACTGGCACGGGCGCACGACGCCAGCGTCAATGCCAGGAGCACAATGCCAGCCACGCATCGGTGTGTCTGCGCCATCCGGCAATGATCACCCACACCGGTTGACGCAACCAAATACCTGCGATGATCGGTCGGCGGCGTCAGCAGCTCGTTCCTACTTGCGGGCTCGGTCGTAACGCATTGTGGCGAGTAGATCGGCCGGACAGGCGGCGACCGTATCGGACAGGCTCACTACTACAAGATGATCGGCGGATACGGCGCCCGGAACGGGAACAACAGTTAGACGTCACAGCGAGTCGCCGGCGAAGACGACCACCGCGCACTGGCAGCGGCATGACCGGATACTTTTGATCTTGCGTACCGCGTGATGGTCGTGCTATTGGCCCCAACCGCGGGCGTTTCATGATGGTCTGGGTGCACCGTGAGCCGCCCTTGGATGAGTCCTGCTATTCGGGATCTGTCCACGCTTGGGCTACGGTTCCTCGTGCTCAACAATCGGCTCGACTGGCCGGTGGTGCAGATTCTGGTCGACGGGCCGTGTGTGGGTCTTACGGTCGTTGTCGTCATTCGAAGTCAGTGGACAACGCCCACAATTCCTCGTAGCGCCGCATCTGTTCGTGGACGTGACGAGGGGTGAAGGCGAGGTGAGTGCGGATGCGTTGCGGCGACGCCACGTGATCGAGGCTCACGCTTCGGGACAGTTCGTAGCTGACTTCACTGTCGAATACGACAAGCTCAGGCAACGCGATCTCCCGCGATTCGTAAATCGTTGAGGCGTCGAGCAGGCGGACAACAATTCCGGCCTCTGTTTGCGTTCGGCAGGCTCGGCGAATGACCGCGCTCGGCGAATCATTCTCCAGCATAAAGATTCTTCGCACAGCGACGCCCCGGCTGATCGCCTGTCGCTGGTATTCGAGGTAGCGCGTGCCGAGCTCGGAATTCCAGAACGCCACCCCTGCGGCGGTCGTACCGTCGATCGAGTTCTTCGCGAGTTGGGTCAGCGCGAGGAGCCAGTCGCGATCCTCACCTTCATATGTAAGCTCTGCGCCCCGACTGAGTTGGTCGAGAAAGAGCGAGGTTCGGTCGACCTGAGCTTGGGTAAGCGAGCGTACAAGGTCAGGTGTCGCGGTTGGCACGCGTGCCGAGAGCGCGACCAGGCCGGCAATGGATTCCTTGTGCAGGGTCGACCGCTGGAGCAGATCGAACAGCCGTGTGGCGTCGCTGATGGTTGCCAGCTGATCGCGAATGCTCCGCTCGGTGCGTTCGACGAGATCGACGTGCGCTTTGCCGAGATCATCGAGCCGTCGCTCCACAGCGCGTTGGCGTTCTTCAACATCGATGAGGAACTGGACCAGCAATGCCACGCCGCCGATCAGAATCGACAGCGTGATCGCCGACGCCTGCGGCTGATTGGTGAGGTTGGTAAGAAGATATGTCAGCCCGCCGAGCGCTGCCGTTACGGCTACCTTCCGGGCGATCGCCATGTCAACATTGTCGCGCCTCGCTGGCGAGCTCTTTAGCGTGCATACATGTTTCTGACCGCCTTCGGTGACTGTCCTGCGTGGGTTAGCGGATCATCAGCCGAGGCGACGCCGGAGGATCCTGTGAGTCGTCATGATCAAGTATAGGTGGCGTCGGTCGGACCAGCGTCGATGGACTGATCATCATGACGGTCCATGGCGAGCTGATTGGCAGCAGACATCCGCGAACCAAGATCGCGATCTGAGGTGATCTTGAAGCAGTGCGGTGCCGTTGACCGGGGTCCGCCGCTTTGGAGATCAACCAGTGGTGAACGACCTGGTACCGCCGTTGTTCCCGCTCGACTGCCCGCGGTTGGACCGCATCATCCAAGGCTTTACCGCTGTCGGCGATGACGCCCTCGCCTGGTGGCGGCGGCGCGCGCTGCATCCCACCACCGGCTACCGGCCGCTGCTGCTGAAACCCCAGCGGTGGGAGCGTTCGTTCGGGGAGCACAGCACATACCAGCCGCCGGCCGATTCGCTCGCCGAGGCAGCGTGGCTCGACAGTCGGCAGGTCATTGCTGATCACGGGGACTGGGACGCGACCTGCCGGTGACGGTGTCGAGGTGCTGGCCGTGGCAGCCGCCCGGGCGTGGCCATGCGAGCGGTGGACCTACCCGATCCAGATCATGCACGACCCGTCGGGTACGCCCGACCGACGTCACCGTTGCGCTCGTGCCGGCCCAGCAGCCGTGGCAGAGACCGCCGTGTTGAACGACTGGTGGGTGGAACGAACTGATTCGCCCAGCCGACAACGCGACGGTCCTGCGGCACTGCCAGCAGCGTTACGGCGCAGTCCTGCTTGGGCTCGGCTACCCCAACACCCAAATGCTCGTCGACAGGCCGCCCCGCACCCGCCGCGAGGCACTCCAACTTCTGGGTGACGAGCGCCGTACTGGTCTCCCGCTACATCTGCCTGAACTGTGGCTTCGTCGAGGAGTGGATCGACAACCCGAACGACCTCGGCGTCTTGTATAAGAAGTACGCCAACGTCACCGGCTCTGACCAGTCTCGCGGTTGACGACGCGCGAAAGCGCCCTGGTCGTCCATCCTGCCGTCCCCAGTCCAGCGTCGCTCATGAGTCGACTCAATTCGGTGCACTCACATCGAGCACGCGTTGGGACCTACTTCGGCCGCGCATCAGGCCCTGCGCGGACCGTGATGGCCTCGCGGCTGGCCGACGCACGCTATCCGCGGCATGACCGGACGTCAGGTTCGGCGTGGTCCGGCATGCCCAGCAGGCACGGTGCGACGGATGGCGCTCCGGCGCGGCCCCACCCATCAATGTTTAAGGCACTACCGATGATGGTGCGAGCCGTAACATTA
>Ga0207661_10001068_pt1 | contig 18237 bp, 6 predicted proteins | sample KBSC713LmetaG_FD_184337 | JGI IMG/M metagenome (GOLD analysis project Ga0207661, IMG submission 184337) | Corn rhizosphere microbial communities from Kellogg Biological Station, Michigan, USA - KBS C7.1-3L metaG (SPAdes) (version 2) | ecosystem: Host-associated > Plants > Roots > Rhizosphere ...
GAACAGCTCCATCGCGGCCGTGTCGGCCAGCAGCTCCGCCGGCACGCCACCCAGGCGTTCCAGCTCGCGCAGGAAGGCGTCGGGATCGAGGCCAAGCAGCTTTCGATGCACGCCGAGATGCGGCGGCCGCGCCGCCGAGAGGAACAGATGCACTGGTGTCGTCGCCTGCGCACGCGCGGCCACGAGATACGCGATCCAGGCGCCCATGCTGTGACCCAGGAACGCCGCTGGGCGACCCGCGCACGCCGCGCGCGCGGACTCGCCGGCGAAGTCGACGATCTGCTCCATGTCGCCGAGGAACGGCTGCTGCCGCAGGCGTCCATGCCCCGGCAGCTCGACGCAATGGACCTCGAAATGGTCCTGCAGGCGCCGGGTCAGGTCGCGGTACGCGCCCGCGCTGCCGCCGGCGTGCGGAAAGACGACGAGCGTGCAGCGATCGGCCACTACGACAGCGGCACGAGGCGGCCGGTGCCGGCGAGCTCGGCCAGCGAGAGCTCGACCTCGCAGCGGACATCCACGCCGTCGACATTGAGATCGCCGGCGAGCGCGAGGCTGCCGGAGCGGCGCGCGAAGTCGCAGCGCGAACGGTCGACGCTCTGCGGATCGAACCGCAGGCTGAGCTCCGTTCCGCCGTTGGTGCCAGTGAAGAGGACGTTGACCTGCCCACGATCCATGCGCTGGCGGAAGCGCTCGATCGCCTCCGCCGCCTCTCGATCGCCGACGCCGGCGACGACGACCGGATGCGAGCCCGCCGCGAGCCGCTCGACCAGCGGCTCGAGGTCATCGTCAGGCACGACCGGAGCCGCATCCGCGTCCGTCACGCCCGCCGCGAGCTTTTCGCGCAGGCTCTTCGGCCGCATGTCGGTCCAGATCTTCTCGATGTGATCGAGGCAGGCGTCCTTCGGGCCGGCCGTGCCCTCGGCCTGCCAGCCGGCGGGCAACTCACGCCCTTCCGGCCAGATCGAGTACTGCTCCTCGCCGTTGACGACGACGAGAAAGCGTTCGCCGCTGGAGTCGTTCGTGCTCATGGGAAAGGGTTCTTATTCTGCCATAATCGCGCCCGTGACGGACGCGGCTGCGGCGTTTCAGGACAAGCGGGTCTTCATCACCGGCGGCAACAGCGGCATCGGGCGCGCGGCGGCCGAGGCCTTCGCGCGCGGCGGCGCGCGGGTCGCCGTCATGGGACGCGACGCGCGCACGCTCGAGGAGACGAAGACCGCGCTCGGCGACGGATCGCTGGCGATTCAGGGAGACGTGTCGAGGCTTCCCGACATCGACACGGCCGTGGACGCGGTACGGCGCGAATTCGGCGGGCTCGACGCCTTGATCGTGAGTGCCGGCATCTCGCCGATGCTTCCGATCGAGAAGGTCACGGAGGCGTTCTTCGATCGCGTGATCGGCGTGAACCTGAAAGGGGCCTACTTCACCATGCAGAAGTGCGCGCCTCTCCTGGCCGACGGCAGTGCCGTCGTCCTCCTCGGCTCGAGCGGCGGCAGCAAGGGAGTCGGGGGGCTGTCGGTCTACTCGGCGAGCAAGGCGGGCCTGCGCGCGCTGGCGCGATCGTTTTCGGCCGAGCTGATGCCGCGCCGCATCCGCGTCAACGTGCTGAGCCCCGGCCCGGTACTGACGCCTATGCTGGACCGCCTCGAGGTCCCGGAGCACATCGCGCCGCAGCTGACGGAGAACATCCGCCGCCAGGTGCCGCTGCAGCGGCTCGGCGAGGTGCGCGAAATCGTGTCCGCCATCATGTTCCTGGCGTCGCCCGGCTCCGCGTTCATCGTCGGCGCCGATCTGCCGGCGGACGGCGGGCTGACCACGCTGTAGCGGCGAGGCTCTCTGTCTTCATCCGTGTCCATCCGTGTCATCCGTGGCTGTCTTTGTCCCGTCCGTGGCCGTCACCGCGCCAGGAAGCCGCCGTCGACGACGAGCTCGCTGCCGGTCATGAACGACGAATCGTCGCAGGCGAGAAAGAGCGCGGCGCGGGCGATCTCGGCGGGCTCGCCGAGGCGGCCCATCGGGTGGCCGGTCTTGAGGAAGTTGCGCGCCGCGGTCGCGCTGACCGCGGGCAGCGCCGCCGCGTAGCGATCGATCATCGGCGTCTCGACGCCTCCCGGACAGAGTGCGTTGACGCGGATCCCGTGCCTGGCGTAATCGACCGCGAGGCTGCGGGTCAGCGCGAGGACGCCGCCCTTCGACGCGCAGTAGGCGGCCGCCTGGCTGCCGGCGGCAAGGCCCCACACCGACCCCATGTTGACGATGACGCCGGACTTGCGCTCGATCATCCCCGGCAGCACGGCCTTGCTGCACAGAAACACGCTCTTCAGGTTGCTCGCGACGATCTCGTCCCACGACGACTCGTTCGTGGACAGCACGTCGCCGAACGTGCTGCGGCCGGCGATGTTGCACAGCACGTCGATGCGGCCGAACCGCTCCAGCGCGGCGGCGACGAGCGCCTCGACGTCGGCGGCGCGGCTGACGTCGGCGGCGCGCGTCCAGCACGTGTCGGCCGGAAACACGTGGTCACGCAGCCGATCGGCGTCGATGTCCGCGAGCGCGAGTCGCGCTCCCTCGGCGGCGAACAGCTCCGCCGTCGCGCGGCCGATCCCCGACGCGGCGCCGGTGATCACGGCCACGCGGTCTGTCAGCTTCATGAAACCTCTCTCGAGAATGCCCGGTTGTCGTCCGTACGCTGCTTGTCAGCAGGCGTCGAGGCGGATAGGATAGCCCGCCTATGCAGCGCAATACACCTTCGGGCATCTGGATGCGCGCCAATACCGCATGGCTGATGATGGCGCGGCAGGTGCTGAAGAAGCCGTTCGCGTTCATGCCCGTGCAGTACGCCCTGATTTTCAAGCCGTTTCACGGCCCCGCCGAGCGCGCCGGCAACCTCGAGGAGCGGGAAGTTCCGCGCTTCAAGCCGCACGAGATCACGCCGGCGGAATTTCAGCGCCGCGCCCGCGACGAAGGTCCGCTGGTGATCGAAGGGCTCGCCCTCGACTCGGAGGCGTGCAAGCAGTGGACGGTCGAGTACTTTCTCAGGAACTACGGCGACCTCGAGCTGCTCATCACCAATCCGGATCAGTCCGTCGTCAAGGGGAAGATGCGCGGGCCGCTCGAGGACATCGTCGCCGACCGCGTGACCAAGCAGTACATCCAGAACACCGCCGACATCTTCAATCAGCGTCCCGAGCTCGAGGCGATGCTGCCGATCGAGACGTTCAAGACGCTGGTCGGGCCGCTCGGCAAGTACAGCGGCAGCCAGCTGTTCCTCGGCGGCAAGAACACCGGGACGGCGTATCACTGCGCCGACAACTTCAACTGCTTCGTCATGGTGGAGGGCGAGAAGGAATGGCGGTTCGTGGACGCGCGCTACAGCGCGTGGATGTATCCCTTCATGCCGCCGAGCGGGCTGTTCGCGTTTTCGCCGGTGCCTCCATTCGAGCCGACGACCAACAAATTTCCGCTCTACAAGTACGTGCCGAAGCTGCGCACGCGCCTCAAGCCGGGCGACGTCCTGGTGAACCCGCCGTGGTGGTGGCACGCGGTCAAGAACGTCACGCCGACGACGATCGCGGTGGCGACGCGGTGGGTGACGGGATCCGAGCTGTCCAACAACCGCTACTTCGACTTCCTGAGCTTCCTCTCGAGCGACGCGCGCACGCGCAACGCGGCGCTGGAAAAGGGCGAGCGGCTGAACGACGAGCTGAACCTCGCCAAGTTCCACCTCGATCGGCTCGGCAAGAACTGATCGCTGTTCCCCGGGTTCGAGGCCGCGGAGTGCACCGAGGCCGCAGAGCAACGGGACGCGGAGTTACACAGAGGACACGCAGAGGTGCGCCGAGGATAACCGCCTCGAATTGCCGCCGCGCCGCCGAGTCGTGTTTTCGCGCGCCGCGCTGCGCGCGGCGTCCAACGGCCGGCCGAAGGCCGCCGCTCGCGAAAACACGGTGAGCGGCGGCTCCCAGTTCCCTCGAGAACTTGCCCTCCGTGAAACTCTGTGTATCCTCCGCGAAACTCCGCGTCCCGTTGCTCCGCGTCCTCTGTTACCTCGGCGATCTCGAATCGGCCACGGCCGCGCTCCACGCGTCGGCGATCGATCGCGCGTCCTGCTCGGCCACGAACGCGCGCGCGGCGGCGCGTGACTGCTCGGAGATCTCGCGGAAGTGCGCGGGATCGTCGAGCAGGCGCGTCAGCGCCGCGAGCCACGGTCCCACGTCCTGGGGCGGCGGCGGATCCTCATAGCTCGCCGCCGACGCATACGGCGTGACCGGCAGCACGTAGGGCACGCCGTGCTTGGCTTCGGGGATGCCGCCGCGGTCGCTGGCCAGGACCGGAATCCCCCACAGCATCGCTTCGTTGACCACACGCGGAAACGGGTCCGACCACAGCGACGGCACGAGCAGCACGCGCGTCATCTCGTAAATCGGATCGACCGGCGACACCGGCTTGAGGACCTTCACATTGGGCAGCCCCTCGAGCGCGCGGTGTTCCTCCCGCGGCAGCGAGCCCCACGTGGCGACGACGGCAAAGCGCACGTCCGGCAGCCGGCGCGCCAGCTCGATGAAGATCGACAGCCCCTTGATGCGGCTCGCGTTGATCAGCATCACCACCCCCTGCGCCGGATCGCGCGGCCGGTCGAGCGCGGGATCGAGCGGCTTGATGCGCGGATGGACGACGGTGTAGCGCAGCGGCAGGCCGCTCTCGCGCACGAGATAGTCGCCGAGATAGCGGCTCGGGGTCACGAATCCCGACATCGAGCGGTAGAGCCGCAGCACCTGCGCGGTGTCGAGAAACGCCTCGGATGCGCTGAACGCCGCCTCCGGTCCGAAGCTCATCGCGAAGCCCGCCGTGAAGACCGCGAAGGTTTCGCAGCCGGCCGGCAGTACGCGCTCGCGCAGGACGTCGACGAGCTGCATGAACTCGAGGCAGCCGTCGACGAACATCGCGTCCGGTCGCAGGTCGGCGATGATCCGTTCGAGCGTCGGCATGCCTTCCTGCAGGACCGGCTCGATCGCGAACGACGCCAGCCAGGGGCCGAGGATGCGCAGCCGGCCGCGGATCGGCCCCTTCGCGCGCGCCGCCGCGGCGAGCATGCGGCGGAGCGGTTTGCGATCGCGCCGCAGGACGGCCGGGTAAGGGGTTGCGTCGCGGTTCCAGTACCACGGAAACCGCAGCCGCTGCCGCAGCGGCCACTCGCCGTACGCCTTCAGCGTGAACGCGTGAACGCGGACGCGGCCGTGCAGGAACGAATCGACGAACATCAGCGGCAGATCCTCGGTCGTGATCCCGATGCCGTCGCGCCGGATCCGATCGAGCGCCGCGTCGCGGTGGCCGCGGTCCGCCGTCAGCCGGCACACGAGCACGCACTCGTGTCCCTGTGCCGCCAGCGTTTCCATCTGATAGAGGTTCGACTTGGCGGCACCCGAGGGGCGGTCGTTGGCGTAGGAGATCGACGAATAGAAGAGAACGCGCCGCCGCTCCGCCATCAGCCGCGTGCCGCCGCCGCGACGGCGCCGGCCGGCACGCCGACGTGCGCCTTGGTGATGACGTGGTTCTCGACGACCAGCACGTCGATGCCGGAGGTGTAGAAGACCGAAATCGCGTCCTCGACGCCGTGCGCGATCGGCTTGCCCATGACGTTGAAGCTGGTGTTGAGGACGATCGGGACGCCGGTGAGCGCCTGGAAGCAGGAAATCAGCCGGTGATAGCGCGGGTTCTCCTCCGCGGTTACCGTCTGCAGCCGCCCGGTGCGATCCACGTGGACGACGCCCGGCACGCGGCCGACGACTTCGTCGCGAAAGCGCAGCGTGCGGTCCATGTAGGGAGACGGTTGAAAGTCCTGGAAGTACTCCGGCCCGTGCTCGGCCAGGATCGACGGCGCGAACGGGCGGAACTCCTCGCGGAACTTGACCAGCGCGTTGATTCGCTCCTTCACGTCCGGCGACCGCGGGTCGGCGAGGATCGAACGGTTTCCGAGCGCGCGCGGGCCGAACTCGGCGCGTCCCTGCACCCAGCCGACAATGTGGCCGGCGGCGAGGAGCGCGGCGACCGTGGAGCACAACGCCGGCTCGTCGAGCGTGGTCACCTCGAGCCCGCTGAACTGCAGCAGCCGTGACAGTCCTTTGCCTGTCATCGTCGAACCGAGATAGGAAGACGCGCCCGGGCGCGGGAGGGCGGGTGAGCGGCCGTCGGCGGTGAACGCCATGAGCGCGGCACCGATGGCGTTGCCGTTGTCGGCCGGCGCCGCCGGCACGTAGACGTCGCGGAAGCCGGTCTGCGCGGCGATGTCGCCGTTGAATGCCGAATTGAGCGCGCAACCGCCGGTATAGACGAGATGGTCGCCGCCGAACTGCGCGCGCAGGTGACGCAGGATCTCGAGCATCACGTCGGCGAACACTTGTTGCATCGAGCGGGCCAGATCGGCGAACTCCAGCGCCGACTGTCCGGGCCGGCGCTTCAGTGCCAGCAGCCGTGCGAAGCCGGCGAGCGAGCGCGCCTGCGATCGCTGCGGCATCACCGTGAGCAGCCCGTCCACGCCAATCAGGCCGCGCAGCATCTCGACGTAATCGGCGCGCGGCGTGCCGTAGCTGGCGAGGCCCATCAGCTTCCATTCCTCGCCGCGCCAGGAATCGAAGCCGCACAGATCGGTGACGAAGCTGTAGAGCGCGCCGAGGCTCGTCTCGTGGCGCGATCGCCGCACGGGCAGCTCCGTGACCCGGCCGCGCTCGTAGCGGTAGAAACTGGACGCGCGCCCCTCGCCCTCGCCGTCGATGACCGCGCAGACAGCGGTGTCGAAGGGCGACGCCAGGCAGGCGTACCAGGCGTGCGATGCGTGGTGCTCGCAATCGACGAACGAAACGCGGCGCTTCAGCCCGCCGAACTCGCTGCGGCAGTGATACTCGAGCGCCGCGCCCGTCGTGGCGTAGCGGCGGATCGACTGCCCGATGTAGCGCGCCTGCGCCGCCAGTTCGCCCAGCGCCGAATCGAGCAGCGCGGGATCGACGTCGCCGAAAAAGCGACGGCGCAGGAACGGCCAGCGCCGGGCGCGCGCCCGCGCCTTTTCCAGCCGGCGCACCGCCTGCTCAAGCCGGCGCGGCTGCTCGTGCTGGAAGGCCGACGACCACGTCCGCGCCACGACGAGGTCGGCTCCCGGATCGCAATACTGCTCGATCAGCTCCGGCACGCGGAAGAAGGCGTCGGGCATGGCGCCGAACGCGCGCTTGTCCTGCAGGTAGCGCTCCGCCGACTCGGCGAACGCCACCTCGCCGCGCGCGTTGACGATGGCGATCGCGGGATCGTGGAGGGAGCAAGCGAGCCCGATGGTGTTCAGGGGACGGCGGGACTCAGACAATGGTCGATGCTCCCGCGGGGTCGGAAATGAAGCCCAGTACCGCCGCCAGTCGCGACGCGAGCGTCGCCACGTGCGGCGGCATGAGCATCGAGATGTGCGCGCCCGGCACGTCCACCACCGTGACACCCGCGGCGGTCAGCCGGTCCCATCCCCACGCCCCCGCCTCGCCGCTCGCGGTGCGGAACAGGGCAATGGGAGACGCGATCGACGTGTCGGCGGCGTAGGCCGTGCGGACCGCCGCCTGATAGACGCCGATGAAGCCGCGCGCAAGGCGGCCGTCCACCAGCAGGCCCGTCGCGGTCAGTTCCCCGGCGACGGCGTCGAGCCGGCCGGCGGCGTCGAGCGCGCGAAGCGCGTCTTTGTCGATCCCCAAGGCGCGTCCGGTCGTCACCTCGACGATCTCCTTCACTTCGTCGAGCCACGCCAGCTCGTCGGCCGCATCGCGAGCGGACGCCGACGCGGCGGCGGTGCCCGGCAGAGGCGCCGGCGTGTCGAGCACGGCGACCAGCGCGACGCGATCGCCCGCGCCTTCGAGCCGCCGCGCGACCTCGAACGCCACGCGCCCGCCGAGCGAATGCCCGACGAGCACATACGGGCCGGCCGGTTGCACGCGGCGCATGTGCTCGAGCGCGTGGACGGCCATCTGCTCGATCGTGTCGTGCGGGGTGGCCTCGCCGTCGAGGCCGACGGCCTGCACGCCGAGGACCGGGCCCGGCAGCGGCAGCGCGCGGGCGAGCGCGTAGAGGTAGACGGAGTTGCCGCCCGCGCCCGGGAAGCAGAAGATCGGCAGGCCCGTGCCCGGCCGCAGCGTCACCACGGCTGGGGCGTGCAGATGCGCGGTGCGGTTGCGCAGCGCGGCGAGCAGCCCGCGCTGGCTCGCATGCTCGAACAACGCGGCGACCGGCAGGCGAATGCCCGTGCGCTGTTCGACCAGGTGGACCAGTCTGGCGGCGGCGAGCGAATTGCCCCCGAGCTCGAAGAAGCTCGCGTCCGCGTTGTCGGCCGCCCCCGCGCCGAGTACGTCGCCCCACACTGCGCGCAGCTCGAGCTCGAGCGGTTCCTGCGGCGGCCGTCCCGCGTCGCTCGCCGCGGGCGCGATCGCCGGCAGCCGCGCCCGATCGCGCTTGCCGTTGGGCGTGAGCGGGATCGCCTCGATCGCGGCGATGCGGCCAGGCACCATGTACTCGGGGAGCAGCTCCTTCAGCCGATCGCGCACACCCCGCAGGAGCGCGGCGGGGTCCTCTTGAGTCGATGGCCTGAGCACGACGTGCAGCGCCAGCGCCGCGGCCGGCGTTCCCGCCTCCTGCACCACGGCCACGACGTCGGCAACGGCGGGATGCTGCCGTGCGGCCTGCTCGATTTCCGCGAGCTCGATGCGATGGCCGCTGACCTTCACCTGATCGTCCTGGCGCCGCAGGAAGCGGATGCCCGCGGCCGGGGAATGCGCGACGACGTCTCCGGTGCGGTACATGCGCGCGCCCGGCCGTGGGCTCCACGGATCCGGTACGAAACGATCCGCGGTCAGCGCCGGACGGCCACGATAACCGCGCGCGAGCGCGTCGCCGCCGATGTAGAGGTCACCCGCCGCGCCCGGCTGGAGAGGCGCCAGCGCGCCGTCGAGGACGTAGAGACGATTGTTGGCAAGTGGGCCGCCGATCGGTTCGCTCGTGCCCGCGCCGGGCGCGTCGATGCGGCTGATGCTCGACCAGATCGTCGTCTCGGTGGGGCCGTAGAGATTGAACAGCGCAGCGGATCGCGCGTGCAGCGCCGCGCTGAGGTCGGTGTCGAGCCGCTCGCCGCCGCTCGCGATCGTGAGGCCGGGCGCGCCCTGCCAGCCGCTGTCGACGAGCATGCGCCAGTGCGACGGCGTCGCCTGCACCAGCCGCGACGGTCCCGCGTCGATGGCGGCCGCGAGGCGGCGCGGGTCCGCCGACGAGTCGGCGTCGAGCAGCGCGATCTTCGCGCCGCGCACGAGCGGCAGCAGCACTTCCAGGAACGCGATGTCGAACATGAACGTCGTCACGGCGAGCAGCTCGTCGCCAGGGGCGAGCGGCAGGTGCGCCTCGATCGCGCCGAGGAACCCGGCCAGCGCGCCGTGAGAGATCTCCACCCCTTTCGGTTGTCCCGTACTGCCAGACGTGTAGAGCACGTAGGCCAGCGCTTCGGCCGGCGGCATGGGCTGCATCGCCGCCGCCGCCCGCCGCGGCACCGCGCGGAGATCGATCGACGGCAGCGACCCGGCAAGGTCGAGCGCGGGGAACGTGCCGGCATGGACGAGCGCCGCGGCACCAGAGTCCGCGAGGATCGCCTCGAGCCGAGGCCGCGGATGACGCGGGTCGAGCGGCAGCACGGCATACCCGATGGCCCAGGCGGCGAGACACGTTGCGACGTAGTCTTCGTCACGCTCGAGCGCCACCGCGATCAAGGTTTCGGCGGCGAAGCGGCGCGCGCCGAGCGACGCGGCAATCGCGGCCGCGCGCGCCCGCAGGCCGGCGTAGGTGATCGTTCGCGCCGGCAGCACGCGTCCTTCCGGGGTGGTCCGGCGTACGTCGATCGCGACGCGATCGGGGCACGCGCGCGCGATCGCGTCGATTCGCGCCGCGGCCAGGCGTTCGTCGTACGGTTGCGGCGTTTCCCCGTTCCACTCCGTGAGCAGCGCCGTCGTGCGCTCGCCAGCGAGGAACGGGACCGTGCCCAGCGGCGCGTCGGGGTGCGCGGCGACGGCGCGTGCCGCCGCCATGAGCGTCCGCCCCAGTTCCGCGATCGTTTCGCGAGCGAAGAGCGCGGTGCAGTACTCGAGCGTGATGACCGCTCGGCCGCCGCGCGGGCGCACGTGCAGGCTGAGGTCGAACTGCGCGGCCGGCCGCGCCGCTGGAATCGCTCGCACGGTGAAGCCACCCGCGTCGACTGGCGTGTCAGCACCATCCTCGTCGTGCGTCAGCAGAACCTGGAAGATCGGGCTGTGGCTGAGATCGCGCGAGGGGCGCACCGCGTCGACGATCAGCTCGAACGGCAGGTCCGCGTCGGCCAGCGCGGTCAGGACCTGCGCGCGCGTCTCGCGGACGAGCGCGGTAAACGACAGCTCCGGCCGCGGCCGCACGCGCATCGGCAGCGTGTTCAGGAAGAAGCCGATTACACCCGCCGCCTCCGGCCGGGATCGGTTCGCGACCGGAACGCCGACGACCAGATCGTCGGCGCCCGCCTGCCGCCCGAGCACCGCGGCGGCCAGCGACAGCCAGACGACGAACGGCGTGGCGCCCGATGCCCTGCCCAGACGTTCGAGCGCATCGGCCGGCTCGCGATCGATCTCGATCTCGAGTGAATCCCCCTCGAAGCTCTGACGCGCGGGGCGGCGCTTGTCGAGCGGCAGCTCGAGGAGACCGGGGGCGCCGGCCAGGCGCTGCCGCCAGCGGCCCAGCGCCGCGTCGCGCTCCTCCGCCGACCATCGCCGCTCGAGCCACGCGACGTAATCGGCATAGCGATGCGCCACGCGCGGCAGCGAGCCGCCGCCGCCGGACAGCGCCGCCAGCAGCTCGCCGAGCAGGATTCGCATCGACACGGCGTCGGCGACGACGTGATGCACCGTGACCTGCAGTTCGCAGCGGTCTCCCGCGGCGGCCCAGAGATCGATTCGCCACAGCGGCCACGACGACACCTGGATCGCGACATCGTCGCCACTCCGTGGCGTCGAGTGAACGGCGATGACGTCGCGCGCGGCGATCTCCGGCGCGATGCGGAATACCGGCGTCCCGTCTTCCTCGACGATCCGCGCGCGAAGCAGCTCGTGGCGCCTGGCGACGACCTTCACGGCGCTCATCAAGGCGACCGGATCGATCGCGGGCGCGACGGTGAAGGTGGCCGTCATCTGATAGGCGGCGCCGGCGCCGGCTTCGAGCTGCTCGAGAAACCACAGCCGGCGCTGTCCCGATGAGAGGGGCACCACGTCAGCGGGAGCGGCGGCGGCCGGTGATTCCGCCGGGACCGGAACGGCGGCGGTGCGCAGGCCATCGAGCGCGGCGCACAGCCTTTCGAGCGTCTGGTGCTCGAAGACCATGCGGACCGGCACGTCGACGTTGAGCAGCTGCGTCAGCCGTGCGGCCAGCGCCGCGGCCGCAAGCGAATGCCCGCCCGCCGCGAAGAAGTCCTCGTCGAGCCCCGGCTCGCCGCCGCCGAGGACGTCCTGCCAGTGCCACGCGATGGTGCGCTGCAGTACCGTCTCCGGTGCCCGCCGCTCCGGCATCGTCAGCGTCAGGGCCGCCAACGCCTCGCGATCGACCTTCCCGTTGGCGGTCAGCGGAATGGCATCGACCAGCATCCATTTCGAGGGACGCAGCGCGGACGGCATCGATGCCGCGGCCCGCGCGCGCAGCGCGTCGGCGAGGGTCTCGCGGGTGCGCCCGTCGAGCGCGCCGCGGGCAGGGACGATGTAGGCGGCGAGAAAGCCTTGTCCATTGGCGCCGATCTCGCGGCTGACCGTGACGCGCTGGACCTCGGGCTCGCACTGCAGCAGGCTCTCGACCTCGGCCAGCTCGACGCGGACGCCGCCGATCTTCACCTGCGTGTCGCGACGCCCGAGGAACTGCAGTGTGCCGCGCGACGTGAGCCTGGCGCGGTCGCCGGTGCGATACACGCGCGCGCCGGCGCTCGTCGGGTCGCGTCCGGCCAGCGGATCCGGAGTGAAGCGAGCTGCGGTCAGGCGAGGCTGACCCGCGTAACCGCGCGCCACGCCGCGTCCACCGGCCGCGATCTCGCCGATGACGCCGTGCGGCACGAGCTGCGCGTCTTCGTCGACGATGCACGCGCGCACGCCGTCGATCGCGGTCCCGATGCTGGCGAGCGAAGCGGGATCGTCCGGCGAGCAGCGGAAGGCGGTCACGTCGATCGCCGCTTCCGTCGGCCCGTAGAGGTTGTCGAGCTCCGCGCCGAGCGTCTCGAAGACGCGTCGCTGCAGGGGCCGCGGCAGCGGCTCGGCGCCGCAGATCACGCGGCGCAGGTCGCGGGTGCGGGCGACGCCGTCATCGTCGAGCAGCACCGCCACCATCGACGGCGTGCCCTGGATCGCGGTGATGCGATCGCTGACGAGCGTCTTTGCCGTCAGCGCCCGTCCCTCGACGCCGCCCGGCAGCGACAGAACCACCGTGGCGCCGGCGCCGAGCGGCGCGAAGAACTCCCAGACGGACGCGTCGAACGACGGCGAGAGTGACTGCAGCACGCGGTCGCGCCCGTCGAGGGGCATCCAGCGCTGCCGCCACGACAGCGTGTTGGCGATCGCAGCGTGGCTGACGAGGACACAGTTCGGCATCCCGGTCGTTCCGGAGGTGAAGATGCCGTAGGCCGCCGCCTCCGGCGGGATTGCGATCGAGGGCCGGCGTGACGACTGCGTCGAGCGGGCGAGATCCTCGAGCAGGAGGACACGCGCGCCGGAGAGGCCGAGCTCGCGCGCGAGCGACGCCGTGGTGACGACCAGCCGCGCCGAGCAGCGCTCGATCATCCCGACGAGGCGCTCGCGCGGATACCCCGGATCGAGCGGCACGAAGCCGCCGCCCGCCTTGAGCACCGCGAGGTAGGCGGCGAGCAGATCGACGCCTCGCTCCAGCGCCACGCCAACGAGCTCGTCCGGCCACACGCCGCGCGCCAGGAGCTCGTGCGCCCAACGGCTGCTGATCGCGTCGAGGCCCTTGTAGGAGACGGCCTTCGTCGCATCGCAGGCCGCGATCGCATCCGGCGTCATCGCGGCCTGCCGCTCGAACGGCTGGTGGAGCAGGAGAGCCGCGGATTCGGCGAGCGAACCGGTCGAGACGCGCACCAGACGGTCCCGCTCGCCCTCGGAGAGCAGACGGAGATCGCGCACGCGCGCACCCGGCCTGGCGAGCGCGTCGGCCAGCAATTCGTCGAACGCCGCGGCAAGGCGCTCGATCGTCTGCGAATCGAACAGCGCCCGGCGATACTCGAACATCGCCGCGATGCCGTCCGCGGTCTCCTCCATCTCGAGCGTCAGGTCGACCTTGGCCGCCGGCGGATGGACGTCGATCGGCTCGGCCTGCACGCCGTCGAAGGCGAGCTCGGGCTTCGGCGCGTTCTGCCACACGAACGAGACCTGGAAGAGCGGATTCCTGCCCTGCAGCCGCGGCGGGTTGACCGCCTCGACGATCGCCTGGAACGGCACGTCCTGGCTCGACTGCGCCGACAGCGCAACGTCACGTACGCGGGCGAGGAGCGTGTCGAACGGGTCCCGGCGTTCGACGCGCAGCGCCAGCGGCAGCGTGTTGACGAAGAACCCGAGCATGCCCTCGGTCGCCGGATGCAGCCGGTTGGCGACGGGCATGCCGACGACGACCGCGTCCTGGCCGCTGAAGCGATGGAGCAGCGCGGCGAACGCCGCCAGCAGCACCATGTGCGTGGTCGCGCCGGCCTGCCGCGCCGCCTGTTCGATGGCGCGGCGCCTGGCGGCCGGCAGCGTGAACCGATGGACCGCCGCGTCGTAGGTGGTGGCGGCCGTCGGCTCCGTGTCGAACGGCAGATCGGCGTTCGGCGGCACTCCCTCGAGATGACGACGCCAGAACTCGAGCTGCGGGCCCGAGACGTCCCAGCGGCGCCGCGCGACGGCGAAATCGGCGAACTGCAGCGGCGGCGGATCGCTGTCGTCCCGGCGGCCGTCGCGGGCGAGGTTGTAGAGACGCGACCACTCGGCCGCCATCAGCCCGAGCGACCAGCCGTCGGAGACGATGTGGTGCAGCACGAGCGTGACGAGGTGCTCGCCGCCGCCTCGCACGAATACGCGGACGCGGGCCAGCGGTGCGCGCGCGAGGTCGAACGGCCGCGCGGCTTCGGCGCCGAGCAGTGCCCGCGCGTCTTCCTCGCTGTGTCGCGTGGCGTCGACGACCGCGAAGTCGGGTTCGAGCCGCGCGTGGATGATCGCGTGCGCCGAACCGTCCGGCTGTGCGGCGTAGCTCGTGCGCAGGACTTCGTGCCGCGCGGTCAGCGCCGCGAAGCTCTCGCGCAGTGCCGCGGGCGACAATCCGCCGCGCACGCGGAAGGCCACGGGCATGTTGTAGGCGGCCGTCGATCGATCCAGCAGCCACAGCCGCTCCTGCGCCGGCGACAGCGGAATCGGCCTGGAGCGATCCGCGGCCTCGAGCGCCATCGGCGGCGCCGCCGGTCCGGCGGCGCCCTCGAGCGCGCGCGCGAACGCGTCGATCGTCGGGTGCTCGAACAGCAGGCGCACCGAGGCGGCGGCTCCGAAGCGCTGGCGCACGCGCGAGACCAGCTGCGTGGCGAGGAGCGAATGGCCGCCGAGGTCGAAGAAGTTGTCGAGCGTGCCGACACGCTCGACCCCGAGCACGTCCTGCCACATCGCCGCCAGCGCGTCCTCGACCGGCGTGGCCGGCGCGCGGTACTCGCCGCGAACGTCGACGGCGGGCACGGGCAGGCGCGCGCGATCGACCTTGCCGTTGGGCGCGAGCGGCATCTCGTCGACGAAGATCATCGCGCCGAGCTGCATGTACTCCGGCAGGCGTTCCAGGAGCTGGCGGTGCAGCGTGCGCTCCAGGGTCGGGATGACGCGCGAGCGAAGCGGCTGGCTGGCCAGCGCGACACCGGCGGGAGCCTCGGCGTCCGCGAGGTTGTCGATCGGCGCCTCGGCGCTCGCCGCCGGGACCAAGACGGCCTCCAGCTGCGCGGGATCGTCGGCGCTGCGAACGATCGCGCGCCAGCCGAGGCTGCGCGCCAGCGCCCGCAACTCCTGCGGATGCACGCCGGCGGCGGCGGCCGCGCCGGCGGCGCGACGCAGATCGCCGGCCGTCTCGGTCAGTCGCGCGGCGGCCAGCAGCGCGGCCGCGGCAACCTGGCGGCCGACACGCCGATCGCCGAGGACGAACCGGTGGATCCGATCCGGCTGCGCCGCCAGCGCGTCGCGCACGCCGTCCAGCGATCGCACGTCCGCGTGCTCGACGAGTGGCGGCCGCCGCGGCGCACCGCCGTCGAGATGCAGCACGACGTCGTAGCGGTAGCGGGTCAGCTCGTTGTCGTCAGTCCCTTCGCGCTGCTGTACCGTCACGTGGCGGATGCGGGGAACCCTGGCTTGCAGCTGGCGGAAGAAACGCGGATCGAGCAGCAGCTCGCGCTCCTCCCGCTCGCGACGCCGGACGCGACGCTGCAGCTCGACGCGATCGAGCGTGTCGGACGCGTGGTGCAGCTCGATGTCGGCGGCGAGCGCCGGCTGGAGCGGCAGGCTGCGCACGTCGCCGACGAAGATCGCCCCCCCGTCCGACGTGTGCTCGACGGCTCGGACCAGAACGTCGGTCAGATAGGACGCACTCGGGAAGTACTGCACCACCGAGTTCAGCAGCACCAGATCGAAACGCTCGCCGTCGAAGGCGGAGAAATCGGCGGCGGCGGCGTGGACGAGGCGCACGTTTCCGCCCGGCGCGGCGGCGCGGATCAAGTCGAGCGCGGCGCCCGACAGATCGGTCGCGGTGTAGCGGTCGCACAGCGGCGCGATCTGATGCAGGAGCAGGCCGCTGCCGCAGCCGATCTCGAGCGGGCGCCGCGGCGCAAGCGAGAGCACCCGCTCGACTGTCTGGTCGCGCCACTCGCGCATGACGTCGGACGGAATCGGCGCACCGCCGAGGCTGTCGTTCCAGCCCGCGGTGTTGAACGTCGGATCGTCGGCCTCGCCGGGGGCGCCGCCGCGGCGGCCGTAGAGATCGTCGTAGACCTCCTGCCATTGCGACACGTGGGTGTCGGAGTCGCCGAGGTCCCCCTCGAGCACGAGCGCTTCGAGTCTGGCCCAATCGGGGCGCACGTAGGCGGTGAGCCGCTGATCTCCGGGCCGGTCCTCGCGCATCATGACCAGCGCGTCCTTCACGGCCGGCGAGCTCTTCAACTGGAACTCGATCTCCCCCAGCTCGATGCGGAAGCCGCGCAGCTTGACCTGATGGTCGCGGCGGCCGAGGAACTCGACGTTGCCGTCGGGCAGGAAGCGGGCAAGGTCGCCGGTGTCGTAGACCCGCTCGCCGCCGCGCCGCGGCAGCGGGTGGGGGATGAACCGCGACGCCGTCAATCCGGGCCGCGCGTGATAGCCGCGCGCCAGGCCTCGACCGCCGATGTGCAGCGTGCCCACCCACCCCGGCGGCAGCGGCCGCCGCGCGTCGTCCAGGATGTAGATGCCGGTGTTGGCGATGGGGCGGCCGATGGGAATCGTCGCCAGCCCCGCGTCCGGCGTGCAGCGCCACCAGGTCACGTCGACCGCCGCTTCGGTCGGGCCGTAGAAGTTGTAGAGCTCGGCCGGCAGGTGATCGAAGACGCGGCGCTGGTGATCGAGGTTGAGCGGCTCGCCGCTGCAGATGACGAGACGCAGGCTGCGGCAGCCGCGCACGGCCGGCTCGTCGAGGAACACCGAGAGCAGCGACGGTACGAAGACCATCACCGTAATCGCCTCGTCGATCACCGTGTCGACGAGATACCCGGAGTCGCGGTGGCCGCCTGGACGCGCCAGCACCAGCTGCGCGCCGGCCGAGAGGGGCCAGAACAGCTCGTTGACCGAGACGTCGAAATTGAGCGGGGTCTTCTGCAGGAGGCGATCGGCCGGCGTCAGCGGGGTCTGCGCCTGGTTCCACAGCACGCGGTTGGCGCCGCCGGCGTGCGTGTTGACGGCGCCCTTGGGACGTCCGGTCGATCCGGACGTGTAGATCATGTAGGCCGCCTGCTCCGGATCGACGGCGAGATTCGGCGCTCGATCGCTCGACCGCGCCAGCTCGCCGCGCACGTCCTCGAGCACGATCGTCGCGGCGACTCCCGGCAGCCGTGACGCGTAGGCAGCCGTCGTCACCACGACGTCGAGCGCCGCGTCCTCGACCATGAACTCCAGCCGCTCGCGCGGGTAGTCCGGGTCGAGCGGCACGAACACACCGCCGGCTTTCAACGTGCCGAGGATCGCGACCACCATGTCGACGGAGCGGTCGATGGAGATGCCGACGCGTCCCTCGCGGCCGAGCCCGCGCGAGAGAAGCAGGTGCGCGAAGCGGTTGGCTTCACGATCGAGGCCGCGATAACTCAGCGAGCGCGCCGCGTCGGTCACGGCGAGCGCGTCCGGCTGGCGAACGGCGATCTGCTCGACGAGTCGATGCAGTACCGCCGGCCGTCCGAAATCGGCATCCGTGTCGTTCCACGCCTCGACGACCTGGTGCCGTTCGGCCGGTCCCAGCATCTCCACGTCGCCGAGCGTCGTCGTCTCCACCCGGCACATCGACCTGAGCATCGCGGCGAGATGCTCGAGCTCCGCTTCGACGACGCCGTCGGCGAACGCCCTTGGATCGAACGTCAGGCGCAGCGTCAGCCGCTCGCCCGGGAAGATGACGAACAAGAGCGGGAAGTTCGTCTGCTCGACGATGCGCAGATCGCTGATACGGAGATTGGCGATCTGCGTCTGCCGGTGCGGGTCGAGCGGGTAGTTCTCGAACACGACGAGCGTGTTGAACAGATTGGCGCCAGCGCCGAGATCGCTCCAGCGCTGGATGTCCACGAGCGGCGTGTAGGAGAACGACTGCGCCAGCGACACCTGGTCCTGCAGCTGACGCAGCCAGTCGCCGGGCGCGACGCCTTCGTCGACACGGGCGCGCACGGGAAGGCCGTTGATCAGCAGCCCGACCATCTCGTCGACGCCCGCGATCTCCTCGCTGCGGCCGCTCACCGTCGCGCCGTAGACGACGTCGCGCTCGCCGGTGGCGCGGGCGAGGAAGAGCGCCCACAGCCCCTGAATGACGGTCGCGGTCGTGACGCGCTCGCGGCGCGCGAAGTCGCTCAGCGCGCGTGTGTCGCCGGCGTCCAGCGTCAGCTCGACTTCGCGGAAGCGATAGTCGTGCGTGCGCGGCTCCTCGGCCGCGGCG
>Ga0207661_10001069_pt1 | contig 18229 bp, 15 predicted proteins | sample KBSC713LmetaG_FD_184337 | JGI IMG/M metagenome (GOLD analysis project Ga0207661, IMG submission 184337) | Corn rhizosphere microbial communities from Kellogg Biological Station, Michigan, USA - KBS C7.1-3L metaG (SPAdes) (version 2) | ecosystem: Host-associated > Plants > Roots > Rhizosphere ...
ATCAAGGTGCTCAAGCGGATGGCCTACGGCTTTCGCAACGACACGTACTTTTTCCTCAAGATCCGCGCGGCGTTCCCCGGAAATTCCCGATGAACCTTTTTTTCACCGCCGCCTCCCCCCGCTATATCATTCCCCATTCCCACCATTCCCCATTCCCGATTGCCGATTCCCAAGGGCGGGGTGATGTGGGGCGGCGAGCCCCCCTACTCCAGCGGAATCCTCCCCGCATTCCCTGCCAGCCACTGATCGAACGTCTGCAGCTCGGGATTGAGTGACCGGGCGAGCGCGATGTCGCGACTGTCGCTGAAGTATTGCTCGAAGTCCGCGTAGAACTGGAACATGTTGCCCAGGTCTTCCGCGCCGGGGAAGCCGAAGTGGCGATACGCCTCGGGGGTGACGGCGTTGTAGCGCACCGGCTGCCCCAGTGCTTTCGTGAGTGACGCGGCCATCTGCGCGCCGGTAAGGTGCTCGCCGGCCACGCCGATGGTCCTGCCGATGAATTCCGTGCCGCGTTTGAAAACACCGTACGCACACCTGCCAACGTCCTCGGCGGCGATGCCGGCGAGCTTCCTGTCGCCCATGGGGAGCGTGAGCGCGAGCGTCCCATCCGGGCCACGTTTGGGTCCGGAGCCGAAGCCGATCATGTTATCCCAGTAGAACGTCGCCAGATAGAAGGTCGTGGGCACGCCGCGCTTCGTGAACTCCTGGTCGGACTCACCCTTGGCATCGAAGTGCGGGACCTTGTACTTGCCCATGAGCGTGGGCATGCGGTTGTCGGTGAGCGGGATGAACTTGCGCGTGTCCTCGAGCGTGGACCACACCACGTGCTGCAATCCCGCGTGCTGAGCGGCCGCCGCGAGCGTGCGTGCTTCGGCCTGCTCCTTTTCCGGCGACATGTGCGCCCAGTAGAACGTGACGCAGAACGCGCCGTACGCGCCGGCGAAGGCACGCTTCACGCTGTCGGGATCGTACAGATCGGCGGCGACCACCTCGGCGCCCAGCGCAGCGAGCTGCCGCGCCGCGGGCGAGTTCACATCGCGCGTGATGGCGCGCGCGGTGAATCCGCCGGCCGGATCGTTCTGAATGGCGCGCACCACGCCGCCACCCTGCGCGCCCGTGGCGCCGACGACGGCAATGATCTTCTTCTCACTCATGTGCGTGTTCCTCACTATTTGGCGTCTAACTTCCGGCCGGCGTCGAGGTGATCGAAGTTGAGCACCGTGTTCAGCACGAGGGCATAGCTGCCGATGGTCTCCCCGCGATACACGGGATTGTTGCCGAAGAGTACCACGTGTCCCTTCTCCATGGGCACGTCCACCACGACGGCATGTTCCGCAATACCCTTGCCGCCATCCAGCAGGCCCGACACGAGCAGATCGTTCTGACCGCTGAAGCGGAGCACCACGCGCGGGCGCTGATCGGGGGGAATGATGTTGACGGGGTTGCGCAGTTGATCATCCGTCACGGGCGCTGCCTCCCACGGCTTCACATCCGGCTGCTTTGGGGCCTCGTTCTCGGGAGCGAGCGCCGCGCGCCCCTGTACCACGTCCGGATCGGTTGCCGTGCCGCGTCCGGTGGGCCGGCCTTCGTCGCCGCCGCCACCGCCGCGCCGGCCGAATCCGCCGTTGCTCACCGTGAAACTCTCGCCATTCTCGCTGTACACCGCGAGCCCATCCTCCACACCGTACATGATGGGGCTCGCACCGTCCACGACCCGCGTGCGGAGAATGCTCCCCACCACGTGACCGCGCGGCGCTTCAGTCATCGTGACGCCGTTGGTGAATCCGTACGTCGTGGCGAACGTCGCCGTGTTGGTCACGCCCACGAGCACGCCGCCGCGCGCCACGAAGCGGTGCAGATTGGCCAGCCCCTCGAAGCCCATGCCGGGACGAATGTCATCAGTCTGTGCCCAGGTTCCAATGTTGGGCGTCTCGGGCGTGTGCTTCCAGGGCATCGGATTGCGCCACATGGGGAGCCCATCGACAATGGACTTCGTGCTGCCGCCGGCCGGCGGGAAGAGGATCACGTCGTACACCGCGTTCAGGTCCGCGGTCTTGGCGATGTCCTGCACGCTGATGTACGTGTACGGGATGTGCATGACATCGAACGCGAGACGCCACCAGCCCTCGGTCTGCGTGCCGGTCCAGGTATGCAGAATGGCGACGCGCGCTGCGCGTGCCGGGTGCAGCGCGACCGACGGCGCCGAGGAGAGCGCGTACGCCTGCAGTCCCAGTGTCTTCGCCGCGGCGTCGAGCGCGGATGCGGACACGCCGCGAATCACGAACGACCCGCGCGCGAAGCTGTGCCCCGCCGCCTCGAACGGCTCCTCGGCCACCTGCATGTCGGCCGACGCGAGCTGGTAGCGCAGCGTCGCCAGCGAGTTGTCGCCGTTCTGATCGATGGCGAACACCGAACCCTGTCCCGACACGCCGCCGCTCGCGCGCACCGAGTCGGTCATGCGCGTCATGGGCACGTCGAGCACCTTCTGGTCGGTGACGCGCACCGACTGTACGGCGAACAGCTCGGGGAACGTCCAGCCGGTGTCATCGTACGGCTGCTTCTGCGGATCGTCAGGGCTCCAGTACTGGTAGTCGAGCAGCGCGTCGGCAATGCGCGAGTACGGCTGGTCCATGCGCACGATGTAGCTGCCGGCGGGGAAGGTGCGTGATACGGTTTTCGCGCTGTCAGGGGCGGCGTTGGCGGCAGTGGCTGCACTGGCGGTACTGCTGCCGGTACTAGCGGCATTCGCGCTGCGTCCCGCGTGCGTCTTTGCCGCCGGTACCTGTACTGTGAACGCTTTCGTGGCGCGCGAGATCTCGACGTGCTGCTTCTGCAGTACGCGGAGCAGCTCGGCCTGTGGGCCGAGGCGCGGGTCATCCGCGCTGAACACGTACGCGGCCGGTCCCTCGGTGCGCGCCTTGAGAATGGAGCGCTTGCTCTTCTCGTAGAAGTTCTCGAGGAACTGCCGGCGATTCGTCGCGAAGTAGTTGAGCGACACGAGCAGTCCCGTCTCCTCGTAGTTGTTGTTGTTGCGCATGGACCACTTCACGCGCGGCAGCGGCGGGTCCTGGCGATACCAGGTGCGCGACGTCTCGTCCGCGCTGAGCGTGCGCTCCATCGTTTCGGGCGTGCCGCCGTTGCCGAACGTCTCGTAGAGGCGGCTGATGCCATTGTGCATGGCCGCCATGAACATCAGATAGCCGGGCGACCAGGTGTCGAAGTTGCCGTGCGCGAACACGCCGGGCATGCCGAGCCGCGTCATTTCCTGCACGTTGTTCCAGCCGATCATGCGCCACTCGTTGGCGAGCAGCGGATCGATCCACGCGTTGTAGGGGCCGTCGCCGATCGTGTTGTCGTAGAGAAAGGGGACGGACTCGTGCAGGTCGTGCAGCACCTGCGCGTCCCAGCCCAGGTACGTATTGAGCACGTTCTGCGAGAGTTTGAGCGTGAGGCCCATGGCGTCGCGATTGTTGTCATGCGCCACGTAGTGTCCCCAGTAGATGAGATTGGAGTACGTCTCGCCGGGGTGCGCGAAGTGCCATTTCACGAGATCCACCTCGCGGTCGCGGCCGTCCACTTCCACGATGGGCGTGATGAGCGTGATGAGGTGGTCGCGGATGTTGCGGATGTAGGGGCTGTCGTCCACCGCGAGCCGGTAGGCGAGCTCCATGAGCGCGGTGGGCGCGCCCGATTCGGTGGAGTGAATCGTGCCCGTGATGTAGTACACGGGAGTCGTGTTGGCGACGATCCGCTCGGCGCGTGCGTCGTCCATGTCGATGGTGCGCGGGTCGGCGAGCTGCGCGAGGTTGGCCTTGTTCCGGTCCAGCGACGCCATGAGCGAGTCCGATGCAATGGCGACGGCGATCATCTCGCGACCTTCCTCGGTGCGGCCGATCGAGTACACGCGCACGCGCGGCGTCGCCTTGGCAAGCATGCGCATGTACGCGTAGACCTCGGTGGAGTACGGCAGCTTCGTGGGTGAGCCCGCAATGTCGCCCAGCACCGCCTCGGGAGTGGGGACGGTTTTCGACGCCGGGAGATAGTCCACGAGCGGCGAGAGGAAGAAGGGCTCCGTGGTGTACTCGCGGATTTTCTTCGTGTAGGCCTCGTCGATGGGCTGCTTCGGGTCGCGTCCCGGTTTCGCGGCCGAGAGGTCCATGGCGGCGCCGCTGCCGGCACTGCCCCGATCGGACCGGGGCTGCTGCGCGGGCGCGGGCGCGGGAGCGGTGAGGAGGGCGAGCAGAGAGAGCGAGAGTCCGGCTGCGAGGGTGTAGCGTCGCATCACTGATCTCCTGACGGATACGCGGGAGGGGGAAGAGCGGGGTGGGTACCGGCGCTACGTGCCGGCGGCGCCATTCGCTGCGTGCTGAGGACCGTATGTAGCGCGGCGGGGCGTGATGCGGAAGGTCTCCTGCGCAGCGCGGCGGTCGTTCCCTCAACACTTGATTGTATCAACAACTGAGGGTATAGTGGCGCCATGACGACATCGGAGCTGGACCTGCTGCAGGGCACGCTCGACGTGCTCGTGCTGCGCGCGCTTTCCTGGCAGCCGATGCACGGCTACGCCATCGCGCGGTTCATTCGCGGCGGATCGGGGGAGGCGTTCCGCATTCTGGACGGCGCGCTCTACACGGCGCTGCACCGCATGGAGGAGAAGGGATGGGTGGAGTCGGAGTGGGGGATGTCGGATAAGGGGAAGCGGGCGAAGTTCTACTCGCTCACCACGGCGGGGCGGCGTGCGCTCCGGGCGGAGTCGCGCGCGTGGGAGCGCTATGTGAGTGCGGTGGCGGGCGTGATGCGCGCCACGCCGGAGACGGCATGACCCACGGCTGGCGGCGGTGGGTGCGCATCTGGCGGCGGACGCCGGAGGCGGACGTGGACGCCGAGGTGGGCTTTCATCTCGAGGCGCGGGTGGAGGAGCTGGTGGCGGCGGGGCAAGCGCCGGATTCTGCACGCGCACGCGCGCTGGAGGAGTTTGGTGATCTCGCCGCGGTGCGAACGGAACTCGTGACGATCGATCGTCGCATCGCCGGGCAACGCCGGCGCGCCGACTGGTGGGAGGGCGTCTGGCTGGACCTGCGGCATGTGATGCGTGGGCTCAGGCGATCGCCGGGATTTACCGTGATGGTGGCAGCGACGCTGGCGCTCGGCATCGGGGCGAACGCGGTGGTGTTCTCGCTGCTGGACCGGTTGTTCCTGCAGCCGCCGGCGGGCGTGGCGCACCCGGACGAGGTGCGGCGGGTTGTGATGTCACAGCACAACGGCAGCGCCTCCCGGCAGCCATGGGTTCGCAGCGTGTACAGCTATCCCGAAGTACGCAGCGTGCGCAATGCCGCGCCGGAAGGAGTGAGTATCGCGGCGTACGTGCATGACGACGTTCGACTGGGTCGCAGAGGCGATGCACCGAGTGCAGCGGCAGCGTATGTGGTTGGTGACTACTTCAACGTGCTGAGGCTTCGCCCCGTGCTCGGCCGCTTTTTCGCACCAGATGAGCAGCAGGTGACCGGGCTCAGTCCGGTGGTCGTGGTCGGGCACGACTTCTGGGTCCATCATCTCGCCGGCCACAGGGACATCCTGGGCCAGATGCTCGAACTTGGACCGCATCGCTACACCATCATCGGCGTGGCGCCCGATGGCTTTCGGGGCGTGTCTCTGGACGCGGTGGACCTCTGGCTGCCCTACAACACTATGGGTAGCTGGACCGGGCGGAAAGCCGACTGGTACGAGGCACTCGGTACGCTGTCGCTGTCGCTGCTGGCCCGTGCGTCATCCGCGCCGCAGTGGCAGAGGCTCGCAGCTTCAGCGACCGGTGTGGAGCGAGTCGGGTTCTTCCGCGACAGCACAGCCACGGCAGCACTGGCATCGCTCAATGGAGCGCCCGGCCGCGAATTTCACACCGCGGAATTCTCCATCTCGCAGCGGCTTGGCGGCGTCGCGTTCATCATCCTGCTCATCGCCTGCGCCAACGTCACGAATCTGATGCTGGTGCGTGCCCTGGGGAAACGTCGCGAGATCGCCGTGCGGCTGGCGCTGGGCGTGAGTCGCCGGCGTCTGGTGGCCCAGTTCCTCGGAGAGGCCATTGTCGTCGCGACGATTGGCGGCGCGGCGGCATTGGTCGTCACCTGGTGGGGCGCCGGTCTGCTCCGTCACACGCTGCTCCCCGGCCTGAACTGGGGAAGCCACGGCGTGAGTGCGCGGGTGACACTGTTTGCGATTCTGATGACGCTCATGGCAGGAGTCGTGGTCGGGATGCTGCCAGCTGTGCAAGGCAGCCGGCCGGAACTGACCGCAGCGCTCAAGGCAGGCGCGCGTGAGGGATATCACGTTCGCAGCCGCACGCGGAGCGCCCTGCTCGTTCTGCAGGCTGCGCTCTCCGTGGTACTGCTGGCCGGCGCAGGTCTGTTCGTGCGCAGCCTGCGCCAGGTTCAGGCCATCGACATCGGTTATGACAGCCGCCAGCTGATCTTCGCGTCGGCTGTTCCGCTGGAGGACGACACCGCCCGACAGCGCGAGATTGCCGCAACGCTCCCTGATCTCGCGGCGCGGCTGGCTCGTCTGCCTGATGTCGAACGCACGGCGCTGGCCATGGTGCCGCCCATGTCGGGCTTCACGTTTGAGGATGTCTACATTCCGGGAGCGGATTCGCTCCCATCGCTGGGTCCCTTCGGACAGCCCATCGTCTCGTTTGTGTCGCCCGGCTATTTCGCGGCGACCGGAATGCGAATTCGGCGCGGGCGCGGATTTACCGCCTCGGATCGACCCGGTGCCGAGCAGGTTGTGGTGGTGAACGAACTGATGGCGAGAAGCTTTTGGCCAAAGGGTGACGCGCTGGGCAGTTGCATCATGCTGGAGAAACGCAACGCGACCTGCCGGCGAATCGTCGGCGTCGTGACTGACGCGCACATCGATCGCGTGACCGAGCAGCCGGCGCCTGCGTACTTTGTGCCGTTGGCTCAGGCGCCGGCTGGTGACGACGAGCCAGGCGCAATCATTGTACGCGCGCGCGTCGGCCAGGTGCGTGCAGCACGTCTCGCGGTCTTTCGGGAGATGAAGAGCGAGCTAGGGACGACGGCCGTGCCTCGGGTCGTGCCCATGGAGGCTCTGCTGGCGGCGGACTTCCACAAGTGGCAGCTCGGCGCAACGCTCTTTTCCGTGGCGGGGCTGCTTGCGCTGTTGGTAGCCGCGGTGGGCATCTACAGCACCATCGCGTACGTCGTCGGCCAGCGCCGCCACGAGATCGGCGTTCGCATCGCGCTGGGGGCGCCCGGCACTCACGTGGCGCGCGTAGTCGTCGCGCAGGGCCTGAAGATCGTCGTCGTGGGCGTATTGATCGGCGTGGCGGTGGCGCTCGCGCTGGGAAAGCTGGTGGCGTCGCTTTTGTACGGCGTGACGCCACACGATCCGGTTGTACTCGGAGCCGTGGCCCTGGTGCTCATTCTCGTTGCGATCGCGGCGTGTCTGGTGCCGGCATGGCGAGCCGCGCGAGTGGATCCCATGGAGACGCTGCGGGCGGAGTAGGGCCCCAGCAAGCGAGTCAGCCCCGGAGCGTCAGACCCTCAGCTGGAATGCAGAGGATCAGCCCTGCCTTCAATTCCGGTCTGATCCAACGGCCGCCGCCGCTCCCTCGCGAAAAGGCAATGGGGTCAGACACCGTTGGTGTCTGACCCCATTGATCGTGCCGGTCCATTCCCTGCGCCTACTCCGGTCCCCTCCGCTTCGCGGTGGGGGGCAGCTGCCCGTTCATCCGGAGGTAGTTGGACACCTGGCTGTAGTGGTCTGCCCAGTCGCCCGTGGTGATCGTCATGATTGCCGCGCGGGTCTGCGTCCGACCACCGAAGAACGGCAGTGATTCGCCGAGCTTGGAGTCGTCGAGCTTGGCCAGAGCACTGTCGCAGAACTGGAACGTATCCTTGAGCCGCGCGACGAGCACGTCCTTGCTGTCCGTCGCCGAGAGCTTGCTGCGCGTGGGCGCCTTTGTACCACCGATCGTGCCGCAGAAGTAATCGTTGCCTTCAGAGAGATGGACGGCGATCTGGCCGAAGCTCATCTGAGCCGGCGTCGGCTTGAAGCCATACTTGTCCGCGGGCATTTCCTCGAAGGCGGCGATGAGATTTTTGCCTTCGCTGGCAGCATTGTGCTTGAAGGCGTCTGCCACGGGGTTCGACTGCGCGGCGGCGAGGCCTGGCAGTACGGACAGAGCGAGGACCACAACACAGATTCGGGCACGCATGAGTCGCACTCGGTTGGAGAGGCGTTGATGTTGTCATCCGGGTCGCCGGAAGTCCAGACCGGCGGCCACAGGCAGGGGGGCGGTGTCCCGGGCAGGCCGGACCGCCACGGGATGGGTTCGGGCGCTGGTCTCCCGGGAGGCTCGGCCGTTCAGCCGCTGACCCGCCACTCCTATTGACTTCCGACAGGAGCCGGTGCATCCTCTGTCGGAAGTCGATAGGAAGCGCGCCGCATCGCCCCGGAGCCACGCATGACCGCATCGCCCGCACCACCCGCCGACGTCCTGCGCGGCACGCTCGATCTGCTCGTCCTCAAGACCCTCACGCTGGAGCCCATGCACGGCTGGGGAATCAGCCAGCGCATCCAGCAGTTCTCGCGCGGCGTGCTCGACGTCAACCAGGGGTCGCTCTATCCCGCGCTCCAGCGGCTGGAGCTCAAGGGGTGGATCAGCGCCGAGTGGCGCACGACGGAGCACAACCGCCGCGCCCGCTACTATCGGCTCACGGCGCAAGGGCGGCGGGCGCTTGGCGCGGAGACCGAGACGTGGCGCCGCTACGTGTCCGCGGTCGAATGGATTCTGGCCACCGGCTGATCGATCGGCCGGCTACGCGAGGCAGACGGTCATGAGCGTACTTCAGGGACTGGCGCGGCGACTGCAGCTCGCCTTCGGCACTCGCGCGGCCGACCGCGATCTCGACGACGAGATCCGGCTGCACCTCGAGCTCGAGACTGAGAAGAACATCCGCGCCGGGATGAGCGCCGAGGAGGCCGGACGGCAGGCGCGCGTCGCATTCGGCGGCGTGGAGGCCACGAGGGAAGCGCATCGCGATGGTCGCGGGATGCGCTGGCTCGACGATTTCGCTGGCGACGTGCGCTTCGCGCTCCGCGTGCTGCGGCGCAGCCCGGCGCTCACCCTCGCCGCAGTGGTCACGCTGGCGCTCGGCATCGGCGCCAATACCGCAATCTTCTCCGCGGTGAACGCGGTGATCCTGCGGCCGCTGCCGTTCGACCGGCCAGGCCGTCTCATGATGCTCTGGGAATCGAACCCGGAGTTCCACTGGGATCAGCAGGATGTCGCGCCCGCCAACATGCTGGACTGGCGCGAGCAGGTGCGCGCGTTCGCTGACGTGGCCGGCTATGCCGACGGTGACGAAGCGGTCACGCTCACCGGTGAAGGGGCGCCGCGACTGTTCACGGTGACGGCTGTGACCGGAAACTTCTTCTCGGTGCTAGGCGCGCGGCCCAAGAAGGGGCAGGCGCTGCGCGACGCCGAGACGGGGAAGTCCGGCACGCGCGTGGTGGTGATCAGCGATCGAATGTGGCACGATGCGTTCGGCGGCGATCCCCGCATCGTGGGGCGCACGATCACGCTGAACGGGAAGGAAGCGCGGGTGCTGGGCGTCATGCCTACAGCCTTTCGTTTTCCATCCGAAACGGTGGATGCGTGGATACCGCTGCGGTTCGACCCGGCGGATCGCGCGGACGTGTCCTTCCGGCGCGCGCACTGGATGCGTGCGATCGCGCGGCTCGCGCCGGGCGTGTCGCCGGAGCGCGCGAACGCGGAGCTGCAAACCGTCGTGCGACGGCTGCAGCTCCAGTATCCAGAGACCAACCGCGTGATGGGCGCGGGGATGACGCCGCTGCACGATTTCCTCGTGCGCGACACGCGCCGCCCGCTGGACACGCTGCTCGCCGCGGTCGCGCTCCTGCTGCTCATCGCGTGCGCGAACGTGGGCAACCTGCTGCTCGTACGGGCCGCGGGCCGCGAGCGGGAGACGGCCATGCGGCTGGCGCTGGGCGCCGGGCGGGCGCGGCTCATTCGCCAGGCGCTCACGGAGAGTGTCGTGCTCTCGGTGATCGGCGGCGCCGTAGGGCTCGCGCTCGGCTGGTGGGGCACACGCGTCCTGATCGCGCTGCAGCCGCCGGGCATGCTGCCCACGGGCGAGGTGCGGATGGACTGGTGGGTGCTGGGCTACGTTGCGGCGATCACCACCGTGAGCGGGGCCCTGTTCGGTATTGCGCCCGCCCTGTGGAACCGCCGGCGTATGCCGGCCGAGGTACTCAAGGAGGGCGGGCGCGGCGGAAGCGACGCCCGGCGCGTGCAGCGCTGGGGACACGCGCTGGTGATCGGCGAGATCGCGATCGCGCTGCTGCTCACCGTTGGCGCCGGGCTCCTGGTTCGAAGCTTCCACGCGCTCACGCAGGTGAATCCGGGTTTCGAGGCGCGCGGCGTGCTCACCGTGCTGCTCAGCGCATCGGGCCCGCGCGACAGTACGACAAACAACGTGCGTGCATTCTACGATGAACTGCTCCAACGCATACGGGCGCTCCCCGGCGTGAGCGCCGCCGCGGCGACGTCGGAACTGCCGCTCACGAGCTGGGGGTGGACGAGCCAGTTCTCGGTGGCGGGGCGCGCGGCGGACCAGTACGGCAACGAAGTGGCGCACCGGGAGGTCACGCCGGGCTACTTCCGCACGATGCACGTGCCGGTGCTTCGCGGCCGGGAGTTCACGGCGCAGGATGGAGCGACGGCGCCGCGCGTCGTGCTGGTCAACGCGGCGCTCGCGCGACAGTTCTTCGCCGGACAGGACCCGATTGGCCAGCGTGTCGCCTTCGACAAGGCGCCCGACTCGGCGTCGGTGTGGCGAACCATCGTGGGTGTAGTGGGTGACGAGCGCCAGACGTCGCTCGGCACCGAGACGAAGATCCAGTTCATGACGCCCTTCGCGCAGGAGGTGCGCGAGGAGATGACGCTGGTGATTCGTACGCCCGGTGATCCCGCGACACTGGGACCCGCGGTACGACGCGCCGTGGGCGCGGTGGATCCGGATCTCGCCATCGTCTCGATGCAGACCATGTCCGCCGTCCGCGCCGCGTCGCTCGCGCGGCAGCGGTTCCTCATGACGATGCTGCTCGTGTTCGCTGTGGTGGGTATCGCGCTGGCCGTGGTGGGCGTGTACGGCGTGATGGCGCAGTACGCGCGCGCGCGATCGCGTGAGATGGGAATCAGGCTGGCACTCGGCGCGCAGCGTTCGGAGGTGCGGCGGCTCGTGGTGCGGCGCGGACTGGGGCTCGTGACGGTGGGGCTCGTCGCGGGAATCGGCGTGGCGCTCCTTGCCACGCGGTTCATGCAGGTGTTCCTGTTCGACGTCGCGCCGGTGGACCCGGTGACGTTCGTGGCGGTACCGTTGCTGCTGCTGTTGACAGCCGTGGCGGCAACCTGGCTGCCAGCGCTGCGCGCGAGCCGCGCCGATCCCGTGGCGACATTGCGGGAGGAGTAGGGCCGCTACATCGCTGACAGGCTCCCGCGTGGCGGCGAGGCGCGGATCATCACGCTGGATTCACGTCAGCCCCGCGGCACGCCCTCGAAGAACGATGCCACCGTGGCGGAGAACCCCGGTACGACGTCTCCGCCGTCCATCGCGTCTGATTCCAGCGCGGTCCTAATGGGCTCGCCCGGCGCCCAGCGCGTCACCGTCCTCGCGCTCGGATCGATCACCCATACCAGTCGCACCCCGGCGTCGAAGTAGTCACGGATCTTGTCGTTCATGTAGCGCGCGGAATTGGACGGCGAGAGGATCTCCACCGCGAGATCCGGCGGTGCCGTCATCATGCCCGGACCGACGCCGTAGTCCGCAAGCCGCTGAGCAGAGACAAACGCGACGTCCGGACAACGCAGCGTGTCCGGGCCGCGCTTGAGCAGGAAGCCGGTGTCTGGCGTGAACAGCGCCCCAAGGCTGCGCGCGCGCACATATTGTCCCAGCGTCACCACCACATTGGAACAGACAAGGCCATGTGTCCCACCCGCGGGCGTCATACGATAGACGACGCCTGCGATGAGCTCGACGCGTTCGTCGGCCAGGTCGCTGCACATGAGCTGGTCAATGGTCATGATCGTGGTGGCGTCCATCATGGCCTCCTCGAAGGCGTGCTCCGGCATCGCGATCGTGCGCTTCACATCCAAGCTATGCTCGGCGCAATCTCGCGGCCAAGGCTGAGCCTGCCGGCGCGCGATCTGTCTTGCCAACCCCGGCGTGTCACCGCATATCTGATGCTACGAAGCTGGCGCCTCTCGCCGGCATCTTCCGATCGGACATCCAATCCCGCCCGCGCGCTTCTCGCGCCACATGGACCCCTACACTTTTTGCCTGTTGCTCGGAGCGCTTGGACTCGGCGCCATGGCCGTGTCCGGCGTAGGGCACCATGGTGGCCAAGCCGGTCACGCCGGCGGACATGTGCATCTGCACGCGGGTGCACGGCATGGGGCCGGGCCCGCGCGGGGCGGAGCACCAGCTTCGCACACTGGCGCTGCCACCGGCCACGCCGCCGCGGGTGCCACGGCGTCGCGCGCACTCTGGTCGCTCATGTCGCCGCGCGTGCTGTTCAGCGTGCTGCTTGGCATCGGGACCACAGGTGTGCTGCTGCGGAACGTGACGGGTGGCGGCGTGCTGCTGGCTGCTTCGCTCGCCGGCGGCGCGCTGTTCGAGCTCGTGATCGCGCGCCCCGTGTGGAACTTCGCGATGCGCTTCGCGTCGAAGCCGGCGCTCACGCTCGAGAGCTGCGTGATGGATCCAGCGACGGCGGTGACCTCGTTTGACGCCCACGGCCAGGGACTCGTCGCGGTGGAGCTCGACGGACAGATGGTACAGGTGCTGGCCACGCTGCTGCCCGCGGAGCGCGCGGCCGGCATGACGGTGCGCGCCGGCGACCGTGTGCGCATCGACGCCGTGGACGCCGCGCAGAACCGCTGCACCGTGTCAGTGGACTAGCAGGGCCCTCTTCTCCCTCACTGGAGCCGTAACATGTCGGGCATTTTCTCGGGCTTATCGCTCATCATCATCGTGCTTGTGGTCGTGCTGATCGGGCTGCCACTCATCGTCGCGGGATTTCTGCGCAACGTGGACGCGGGCACCATCCGGCTCGTGAGCTGGCTGCAGGGCGGCACGGTGATCTACCGCGGTCCGGGCAAGTCCAAGGAGATCCCGCTGCTCACCACGGGCACCACGATCTCGAGCAAGGTGATCAACGTGGATCTCGACATCACCGATCAGACCGCGGACGTGGATGAGAACGGCATCGCGCGGCCCATCAAGGTGCGTGTGCTGGCGAGCGCGATCGTGTGCGTGGGTGACACGGACGCGCTGATCAAGACGGCGGCGAACCGGTTCTTCTCCAAACGCGAGGCGGACCAGATCAGCACGCTCACCGACCTGCTCTCCAGTTCGGGGCGCCGCGCGATCAACCTGCTCACGCACGACCAGCTCTTCTCCGCCAAGGCGGCGCCGAACCGTGCGCTGCCGCCGGCGCCGGCGAGCACCGCGGTGGCGCACGCCGCCGCGTCGCCCACCGCGATCGTGCCCTCGAACGTCGGCGTGATGGAGGAGGACGACGATCCGCTGGCGGTGATCATTCGCAAGGCGTGCTCGCACGAACTCACGGACCTCGGCCTCATCTTCAATTCGCTGAACATCAAGGTGGTGCAGTCGGAAGTGGCGGAAGCGCGGCGGCGGCAGTCGGCGGCCGAGGCGCAGGCGAACGCCGAGATCGTGGCGGCGAACCAGGCGCGCCGCGCGAAGGAAGCGCAGATCGACGCGGAGCGCGCGATCTCGGACAAGCAGCGCGAGCTGGAGCAGACCAAGGCGAGCAACGCGGCGCTCGTGGCACAGGCCGAGGCGAAGCGTCAGGAAGCAATGGGCGTGCAGCGCGAGGCCGAGCTGGACGCGACGCAGATTGCGCAGGCCAAGGCCGACGCGGCGCGCGTGCGCATCGAGGCGGAAGCCGCGGCCGACGCCGAAGCGATCCGCATCCGCAAGATCGCCGAAGCGAATGCCGAGAGCATCCAGAAGGTGAATCAGGCGATTGCGGCGGGCGGCGAGAGCTATTTCCGCTATCGGCAGATCGAGATGCTGCCGCAGATCGCGCCGGTGATTGCCGATGCGTTGTCGGATGCGAAGCTGGTGACGATTGCCGGCGGCGGCATGGGCGCCGGAGAAGTGGCGACGAACAACATCGCGAGCGTGATCCAGACGGTGCTCGCGGCGCAGTTGGTGTCGCGCGGCGGGATCCTGGACGGCGCGATCGGAGCGGCGGCAGCGCCGGCTGGAGCGGCGGTTCCGGCAGCGGCGGGGAATGGAGGTGGAGATGCGAGCCGGCTAGGCGGGACGAGTCGGTGAGGGTGGGCGGTGTGGTGTGATGCGGCCCGGTGTGGCGCGATGCGGCCCGGAGCGGCCGGGGTCCTGTCACGCTTGCTCGGCGCTGAGACGGGCGGTCGCGCACGTTATGCAGCATGGCCACGCAGCATAATCATGGAGGCGACGCCGGTGCAGAGAGTCATCTCCTTGCGCGATATGCGATTCGTCAGGGAATGGTTGGTGACGCGCGGGATTAGACTGCAGGGCGTCGCAGTGTAAATCGCGGTTCTGCAGCATAAGATGGCTGCATACTTCGATAGTTAGGCCGCCGCATCGATCTTTGGTCACGTAACGCGATGGACGATTCACATATCCTGATGCTTCGAAAGCTGGCGACTGCTTTTCGCGCTGCGATCGAGACCACTCGGGCTGAGCGCCTCCCGGGCGCGCTCCCCTACTTTCCCGAAGGGGCGTGTCGAATGACCAGCAGATTGTTAGCGCTATATCTCTCGGGCCGGTTCGATGACGACGACTTCGATCGGCCGCAGCTAGTCAGCGGCGTCTTGCCCAACAGCGAGCACGCCGCGCGCCATTTCTGGCTCGAGATCGATGGAGCGGTGCTCGATCTGACGGCGGATTCGTTCGGCGAAGCTCCGGTCGTTGTCGGCGCTCGAACAGCATTTCATCAATCTCTCACATCGCCCGTCGTGGAAGATGCAGTCGGGGCCGTTGCCGCACTCGGCGCCGACGAGAGAGCGCGGCTCGAGCGCCAACTCGCCGTGATTGAGTCGCGCCTCGCACAGCTCCTCCCGCCGGCGGCCTAACGAGCGCTGAACCTGTCGGGCGAGCTAGTGATTGCCTCGCTGCGCTCGGCTCTTATATGATTCGCCCGCAGGTTAGCTCAAGCGTTATCGCACCCAGCCTTCCATCAACTTTCATAGCACTTCACGTGAGCGCGTGGCACGACAGGACTCACTGGGCAACGCTTCTTGACGAAACCGGCTGCCCGATTTGCACGAGTGGTATTCCCGGAGATGTCATTGCTGAATTGGATTCCTCGTGGGTGACTATGTCCGAGGTGGCGCCGATGCGCGGCTATGCGTGCCTCGTCGCTTACGATCACGTCATCGAGCTCCACGACCTCGCTGAGGAGCAAGCGACAGGCTTCATACGCGATGCACGCCGTCTCTCTCGAGCCATCAGCCTTGCGGTTCAACCGATAAAGCTCAACTACGAGATCCACGGTAACACCATACCACACCTCCATATGCACTTTTTCCCCAGGTACGTCGGCGATCCGTTTGAGGGACACCCGATCAATCCGCGCTCGATCGTGTCACCGGTCTATACGCCCGGTGAGTTCGCGACAGTGTACCGCGCGGTCCGTCGAGCGCTCGCTGAGCGTGCGGTATAACGAACGCTGCGCCTGACAAGGGAGCTAGGGATTGCGGGCGGCTGCACCGCACGCTCTTATCTGATTCCCATGCAGGTGAGCTCAAGCGTCAGGCAGTACAACTGGGTGGGATTGAATTGACAGCGGAAGAACTGAACGACCAGGGACATCGCCTGGCTGACGAAGGTGATACTGCCGGCGCCGAAACCGCCTATCTCGGCGCCATGGCGCTCGATCCAGAATGGTCAGCTCCCGTATACAACCTCGGCCTGATTTACAAGTACCAGGGCGACTGGCACCGGTCGCGCGAATGCAACAAGCGAGCGACTGAGCTCGATCCGGACGACGAAGCCAGCTGGTGGAATCTTGGGATCGCCGCCACAGCACTCGGTGATTGGCCAGAGGCCCGCCGCGCCTGGTCGGCTTGCGGAATGACACCGCCGGATGGCGATGGAGCGCCTGATTTTCGCTGGGGAATGACTCCAGTGCGTTTGGAACCGAATGGTGATGGCGAAGTTGTCTGGGCCCGTCGCATTGATCCAGCGCGTGCCGAGATCGATAGTGTTCCTTTGCCGACATCACCCTATCGATGGCGCGACGTCGTTCTCACCGACGGTGCTGAAGAAGGTCAGCGTATCGTCGACGGGCGAGTCTATTCCGTCTTCAACGCCTTGCAGCTTCTGTCGCCGTCGCAATTTCAAACCTTCGTGATCGAACTCGGCACCGAAAGCGAAGAAGCCATTAATGCGCTCGGTGAATTGGCTGTGGACGCCGAGGCCGGAGCGGAATATTGGGGAAAGTCCACGCGGACTATTTGCAGGGCATGCAGCCTCGGCCTCCCCGATGGGCACTCACATGAAAAGGGCCCTCCAGCACATCCGCATTTTGGCCTTGCCGTACCCCAAGAGTCCGAAGCACGGGCCGTGATCGACAAATGGCTGGAGCGGACGCCCGGAGCTGATATGATCACGTTCTATGCTGTTCCTCGGTCTGCCTAACACCGCGTCGCTGCCGCCGGGGAAACTCCGCGGATTGCGACCTTGCTCGCTCCGCTCGCTGGCCGCAACTATGATGCTGCCCCGCAGCAGAACATGTTTCCATTAGACAGCTACCGGGCTCAATGATCGCACCTTCCGTCGCTCTTGCTGAATTCAAAAGCCGGTTGGCCCAAGCGGGCTTTGACGACGCTCAGCCTGATGCCGCGCTGGCGTGGCGTGTCTTCAAGGAATTTGCGCTGGTCGCCGTTGAATGCGCGGACGATGCACTTCTGTTTCAAACTGGCACCTACGCCTTTTCCGGTGAGCCATCGTTTCACCTTGATTTCACGCGCCAGTTTACTATCGAGGAGGACGGTGAATACGTCTGCATGGAGCAATTGCACTGCACCTTGCATTATGCGCCATCGGCAGAACTCAGCGAGCTTACATGGAACCTCTGGTCGTCGAGCTGCCCCTCACTCTCCGACTTTTGTTCGCAAGTTGAGGCGTCCGCGGAATTTCTCACACCGACGCAACATCATAAGCCTCTTAGGGCGGAGATTGACCAGGAGGAAGTCTGATCGCGAGCTGTCTAACGATCGGGGGAGCTGTCGAGTGGTCGTCGGATGCCCGCTTCGCTCGCTCTTATGTGATCCGCTCGCAGCTCAACTTTTGACGTCAGCCAGCATCGACCTGGTCTCCTGCACCGATGAAGCGCGTCTCTTCTATCCAGGCTTCGACCCGGGCGGCGTAGGCCAGTTCGGGTGGGCTGTTGGCACCACGGGAAACCTCGCACCGCCCGGTATCGTTGCTTCGCGATGCCGCCTCGGAACTACGGCTTGGCGTCGAGAAAGTCGTTCACCATGGGCACGATGATGGACATGCGCTGCATCAGCGTCACATGGGTGGTGTTGGGCAGGATGGCCAATCGCGATGCGGAGCGCGGCCTCAAGTCGCCGTAAATCCCACCGCCCTTCAAACGAAACATCTCCGCGACGTGCTCGAGTCGAATGCCATCGGCATCACCAAAAATGAAGAGCATGGGTGCGGTGGTTGACTGCAACTGTTCGGCGCTCAAGTCCTTTTCCCTGGAAAAGTCGGCGACCAGGCGTGTGACAAAATCCGAAAAGTGATTCGGAATCGGGCTGAGTCGCTTGTACTCGGCCTCGAGAGGAGAGCCTTTGAGGACTTCCGGCGTAAGGTGCGTCAGAGCGTCGAGCCCTTCCTGGGTCATGCCGTCACGGCGGAATGTGGACGACATGACAACAACCCTTCGCACCTGGTCCGGATGTCGAACGGCAACGTCCATGGCGACGCGGCCGCCCATGCTGTATCCGATGAGGTCCGCGCGAGGGAGCTTGAGATACGTCAGCAGCGCCGCAACATCATCGGCGAGGTTCTCGCTGGTGGGTTCTCGTGGAATATCCGCCGTCCGCCCGTGACCCTGCATTTCGACGGCAATGACTTTCCGGGTTTTGGAAAGTTCATCGATCCACCCG
>Ga0207661_10001073_pt1 | contig 18214 bp, 12 predicted proteins | sample KBSC713LmetaG_FD_184337 | JGI IMG/M metagenome (GOLD analysis project Ga0207661, IMG submission 184337) | Corn rhizosphere microbial communities from Kellogg Biological Station, Michigan, USA - KBS C7.1-3L metaG (SPAdes) (version 2) | ecosystem: Host-associated > Plants > Roots > Rhizosphere ...
GGCCAGGCGCGAGCGCCTCGTCGGCCTCGCGCGGCGGGAAATCATTCAGGTCGACGACGGGCAGCGCCGCCTCCAGATGGCCGAGCTCGCCAAGCTCCTTGGGAGTCATCGCCACCTGGTGCGGGCCGCGCCGGCCGAGGATGGTCACGGTCCGGATCGCAGATTTGTCGAGCGCATCGAGCGCGTGGCCGACGATGTCCGAGCCTTCGAACTCGTGCCTCGTCTTCGACAGGATGCGCGCGCAGTCGAGCGCGACATTGCCGGCGCCAACGACAACGGCGTGGGCTCCGTCGAGCGGCGGGTCGAGATCGGCGAACTCTGGATGGCCGTTGTACCAGCCGACGAATTCGGCCGAACCGACGACGCCCGGCAGGTCCTCGCCCGGAATGCCGAGCTTGCGGTCGTGCGGCGCGCCGATCGCGAGGATCACCGCGTCGTAGAGATCGAGCAGCTCGGCGACGGAAACGTCGCGGCCGGCGCAGACGTTGCCGATGAAATCCACGCCGGCGCTCTCCGCCACTTTGTCGTAGCGCTTCGAAACGGCCTTCAGCGACTGGTGGTCCGGGGCGACCCCGAAGCGGATCAGCCCGTAGGGCACGGGATAGCGGTCGAGGATGTCGATACGCGCCTGCTCGCCATAGGCCTTTTCCAGCGCCTCGGCGGTGTAGAAGCCCGCCGGTCCCGAACCGACCACCGCGAAATGCCGCATCTGTCCTCCCGCCGCTACGGAAATTCCTCCCTATCGCGCAGCGATGGGGAGGGGAACCAGCGAAGCTGGTGGAGGGGCGAATGATGCTGCGTCATCGACCCCTCCACCATCGAATCTATGTTCGATGGTTCCCCTCCCCAGCCGAGCTGGGGAGGAACTACCGCGAGTGATCCTCGAGCAGGACGTGGCCCTGGCTCTGCAGCGCGCCCTGGATCAGGCTGCCGAACATGCCCAGCATGCCGGGAAGCAGAACCTTGAGATGAACCTTGGTCTCCATGACGTCGATCGTCGCGGCGATGCTCTGGCCCATCGCAGTCACGTCGAGGTTGAGCTGATCGCCGCTCCAGCCCGACTGCACCTGCGCCCCGCCGGGAATGTGCTGCCCGAGCTTGTGGATGTTGTTGGCGATGCGGCGCCGCGCCTCGTCCTTGCCGAGGTTGTGGGGCAGGTCGACGTCGATGGGCTGAGTCATAATTGCGATGTCGGCGGGCGTTCAGCGCTTTTCAAGCTGAGTCATAGGAGTATGATTCCATTGATGAAGCTGATCATTGCGCCTGTCCTGCTGTTTGCGAGTGCCGCGGCCACCCAACCGGCGCAGGTCGCCGCGCCCGTGGCGCAGCCGGCGCCGGCAAGCACCGTCTGGGACCCTGTCGCTCAGTATATCGCCGCCGGGCAGGACGAGCCGGGCTACCGCAGCTGGTATCTCGCCGCGCCGTGGCGCGCCGGGCAGGTCAAGTCGTTCAACGACTATCTCGCCTCGGCCGGGGTCGCCGGCATTTTCCCGACCTGGCAGCTGCTGCGCACGGCGACGTCGTGGAAGGATTGTGGGCAGCAGCCGTTCGAGGTGCCACCATCCGACGAATGGCCGCACATGGTGCAGACGCTCCGCTATGTCCGCGATTATGTGATCCCCGCGGTGGGACCGGTGGAGCCGGTCTCGGTCTATCGCAACCCGGCGCTGAATGTCTGCGCGGGCGGCGCGCCGGAAAGTGCGCACAAGCTCGATTCGGCGGTCGACCTGGTGCCGCTGAGGCCGATCACGCGCGAGGCGCTGATGAAGACCTTGTGCGGCATCCACACGGAGCACGGGGCCGCCTACAACGCCGGGCTCGGCTTCTACGCCTACCTGCGCTTTCACGTTGACAGCACCAAGTACCGCCGCTGGAACATGGACCCGGCGGTCGCGGCGGACTGTCCGCCGATCATCCATCCCGAGGATATCGCCAGCGTCGGACAGCCGCTTCCTGCGCCCGCTGCAGGCCCGGCAGCACCCCCGACCAACGTCGCGGCGCCGGCTCCTCAGGCGCCTGCTGCAGCGACCTTGCCGACACCTCAGGGACCTTCGTCGGGCCAGCCGCACTAGGGTCTCGCAGCTCGCCTCGTTTGTTGCTCGACAAGTTTGCGTTCGAGGCTTGTGTTGCCCATCTGCAACACCATATCGACCCCAGGAAAGAGGGGTAAGACTCAATGGATTTTGACAAGCTGACGGACCGCGCGCGGGGGTTTTTGCAGGCCGCCCAGACGATCGCCGTCCGCGAGCATCAGCAGCGCATCGCGCCGGCGCATCTGCTGAAGGCGCTACTCGACGACGAACAAGGTATGGCCGCGGGCCTGATCCAGGCCGCGGGCGGCGATGCCAAGGCGGCAAAGCGCGAAGTGGACGCGCTGGTGGCGAAGATTCCCGCGGTTACGGGCAGCGGGGCGACGCAGGCCCCGGCGCTCGACGGCGACACCATCCGCATTCTCGACCAGGCCGAGCAGGTCGCCAAGAAAGCGGGCGACAGCTACGTGACCGTCGAGCGCATCCTGCTCGCCATGGCGCTGGCGAAGGGCACCGAGGTCGGTAGCGCGCTCGCCAAGGCCGGGCTCACGCCGCAGAACCTTAATGCCGCGATCGAGAAGCTTCGCGGCGGCCGCACGGCGGACACGCAGGCGGCCGAGGACCGCTACGACACGCTCAAGAAATATGCGCGCGACCTCACCGAGGCGGCGCGCAACGGCAAACTCGATCCGGTCATCGGCCGCGACGAGGAAATCCGCCGCACGGTCCAGGTGCTCGCGCGCCGGACCAAGAATAACCCGGTGCTGATCGGCGAGCCGGGCGTAGGCAAAACGGCCATCGCCGAGGGACTGGCGGTGAGGATCGCGAACGGCGACGTCCCCGACGGGATCAAGGACAAGCGGCTTCTCGCGCTCGACATGGGCTCGCTGATCGCTGGCGCCAAATATCGCGGCGAATTCGAGGAGCGGCTGAAGGGCGTGCTCGACGAGGTCCGCCAGGCCGAGGGCGACATCATCCTGTTCATCGACGAAATGCACACGCTGGTCGGCGCCGGGAAGGCCGAAGGCGCGATGGACGCCGGCAATTTGCTGAAGCCCGCGCTCGCGCGCGGCGAGCTGCACTGCATCGGTGCAACGACGCTCGACGAATATCGCAAATATATCGAGAAGGACGCCGCGCTCGAGCGGCGCTTCCAGCCGGTGTTCGTGGGCGAGCCGACGGTGCCCGACACCATCTCGATCCTGCGTGGTCTCAAGGAGAAGTACGAGCTGCACCACGGCGTCCGCATCACCGACGCCGCGATCGTCGCCGCGGCGATGCTCAGCAACCGCTACATCACAGACCGCTTCCTGCCCGACAAGGCGATCGACCTGATGGACGAGGCGGCGAGCCGGATCCGGATGGAGGTCGAATCGAAGCCCGAGGAGATCGAGAATCTCGACCGGCGCATCATCCAGCTGAAGATCGAGCGGGAGGCGCTGAAGAAGGAGCAGGACGCGGCGTCGAAAGACCGCCTCGCGAAGCTCGAGGACGAGCTTGCCAATCTCGAGCAGCAGTCTGCGGAGCTGACCCAGCGGTGGCAGGCCGAGAAGGAGAAGATCGCCGGCGAGGCCAAAATCAAGGAGCAGCTCGACGCCGCGCGGCTCGAACTCGAGCAGGCGCAGCGGAGCGGCGATTTGGCCAAGGCCGGCGAGCTCCAGTACGGGCGCATCCCGCAGCTCGAAAAGCAGCTCGCCGACGCCCAGGCGGCAACGCACGGGGCGATGCTGCGCGAAGAAGTGACCGACCAGGACATCGCCGGAGTCGTCAGCCGCTGGACCGGGATCCCCGTGGAGCGGATGATGGAGGGCGAACGCGAAAAGCTGCTCCAGATGGAAGCGGCGATCGGCGCGCGCGTGATCGGCCAGGAAGATGCGGTGAAGGCGGTCTCATCCGCCGTCCGCCGCGCCCGCGCCGGGCTTCAGGACCCCAACCGTCCGCTCGGCTCGTTCCTGTTCCTCGGCCCCACCGGCGTCGGCAAGACCGAGCTAACCAAAGCGCTCGCCGAATTCCTGTTCGACGACCAGCACGCGATGGTGCGGATCGACATGAGCGAGTTCATGGAAAAGCACGCGGTCGCGCGGCTGATCGGGGCTCCGCCGGGCTATGTTGGTTATGAGGAAGGAGGAGTTCTAACCGAAGCGGTTCGGCGTCGGCCTTACCAGGTGGTCCTGTTCGACGAAGTCGAGAAAGCGCACGGCGATGTGTTCAACGTGCTGTTGCAGGTTCTGGACGACGGCCGCCTGACGGACGGGCAGGGCCGCACGGTCGACTTCACCAACACGATCATCATCCTGACTTCTAATCTCGGGTCTCAATATCTCGCGCAACTTGGCGAAGACGAGCCGGTCGAGAAGGTCGAGCCGCAGGTGATGGAGGTGGTGCGCGCGCACTTCCGGCCCGAGTTCCTCAACCGGCTGGACGAAATCATCCTGTTCCACCGCTTGGGCGCCGGGCACATGGGGCCGATCGTCGACATCCAGGTGGCGCGGCTGCAGACGCTGCTGGACGATCGCAAGATCCGGCTGGAGCTCAGCGATGCGGCGCGGGCTTGGCTCGGACGCGTGGGCTACGACCCGGTCTATGGCGCCAGGCCGCTCAAGCGCGCGGTGCAGAAATATCTGCAGGACCCGCTCGCGGACAAGATCCTCGCGGGCGAGATCCCCGACGGCTCGGTCGTTCGGGTGGACGAGGGCGACGGCCAGCTCATCCTCACGCCGGTCGGCGAGCTTCGCCAGGCGGCGGAATAAAAAAAAAGGGGCGGCACCGAAGTGCCGCCCCGAATTGATTGATCCCGTACTTCCTAGAAGTCGACGCGAGCGCCGATGCGGAAATAGCGGCCGACGAAGTTGCGATCGCCCCACGCCGGGTTGAAGTTGTAGAGACCGTAGGCCGCGTTCGCATCGAACGGCGGCTTGATGTCGAAGATGTTGAGCACGTTGCCGTAGACGGTGAGGTGCTTCATCAGCTTCACCTGGCCGGTGAGGTCGACGTCCCACACCGCCTTGGCGCGGCACATCATCGGGCTGTTGTCGTAATAGAGCTGCGACATGGAGCCGGTGCTGGCGTTACAGTCACCGAGAATGCCGCCGCTGTCCGCCGCGATCTCCGAGTAACCCGACGTGTAGTATGCCGTCGCCGTGATCGATGCCCGGCCCGAGAAGTCGACCGTGTTGGTCCACTGCGCACGCCACCTCGGCGCGCCCGAGCAGCTCGTCGTGTTGCACGGGCCAAGGGTGCCGGCATAGGGCTGAACGCCGTTGTTCGGGTCGCTGAGGGTCAGCTTGCCGAGATAGGATGCGCTCAGCGCGCTGATCAGCCGGAGACCCGAGTTGTTGAGCCGGAAGCGGCCGGTTGCCGACAAGTCGATGCCCGAACCGATTTCCGAGTCCGCGTTGATGTACGACGCCTGGATGAAGCCGAGCAGCGGCAACGCCGTCGTATTGTTCGGATCGGGGACGCCCGGGATGACCGTGAAGCCGGGGAAGCCCGTCACCACGCCGTTGTTCTGATAGTAAGCGTTGATCAGCGCCTGAGATTGGGTCGCCGGAATGATGATGTTCTTGATCTTGGTGTGCCAGTAGTCGACCGTCAGCGTGAGCTGACGGCTCGGCTCGATCACCGCGCCGGCCGTGAACGAGGTCGACTTCTCCGGCGCGAGCGACGGGTTGCCGACCGAGGTCAGGCCGAAGCTGTATCCACCAGCGTAGTAGTTCGGATCATGCGCGGCGCAGAAGGCGCCGTACACTGCGGTGTTGGCGCAATCGATGTTGGCACCGACATAGCCGGTGGTCGGCAGGCCGAACGACTCGTTGAAGCTCGGGATGCGGAAGCCGCGCGAATAAGTTCCGCGAAGCTTCAGCTGCTGGACCGGACGATACTGCAGCTCGACCTTCGGCGAGAATGCCTTCTGGCCGGTGTTGTACTTGTCGTAGCGGCCTTCGACCTTGGCGTCGAAGCCGGTGAACGCCGGAACGTCGAGCGAGAAATAGCCCGACCAGACGTTACGGCTGCCGACCGCGCCGACGGCGTTGATGCTGTAGTAGCGGGCGGTCGGGTCGGCTTCGTTGGCCGGGTTGGCGCTCGGGTTATTGAGCGATTCCTGGCGGTAGGAAGCACCGACGGCCAGATTGACGACGCCGCCAGGCAGATCAAAGAGATCGTGCCCGACCACACCCTGGATCTCGGTCAGCTTCGACGTCGAATGATTGAAGCTCGTCGGAGCAATGAAGTCCCGCTGCGCCTGCGTGTTCAGCGACTGATTGGCGAAATTGTAGCCGCCCGTGCCGATCGCATTCAGCAGGTTCTTGAGGAAGATATAGTTCCTCTGCTGAATATCCAGATCGACCCTCGACGTCGTCGCTTCGACATTGAAGTTGAACCCGCGGACGGTGCCGCTGACACCTCCGGAGAACCGGTACGTATTCGTATCGGTGAGTGACCGGCGGGGCTGGTCGTAACGCTCGGCGAGGCGAGCCATATTGCCCTGCGCCGCGAACGGGTTGCTCGGATTGAGAATGCCGTTCGTCGCATCACAGCCGGTGAAATAGACCTGCGTGCCAAAATAGGCTGGCTGCGCCTGCGGACAGACGTACACGGGCAGATAGATGCGCGAGATCGTTGCGATCGTGCCGCCCGCCGCGGTCGAACCGGTGAAGTTCAGCGGCGTGATGTTGCTGTCCGTCTTGGTGTTGTACCAATTGCCCATCACATAGGCCTGGATGTCAGGCGTGATGTTCGCAGTGGCATGAATGTTCAGGCCCTTGCGCTCGATCTTCGGCTGATACTGGAAAAACTGCGCCCAAAGGTCCTGCTGGCACACGACGCCATTTGCCGGTGCAGTTGTTCCCGCAAGCTGATCCGCAGTCAAAGTAATCGACGGCAGACCCTCGCAGCCGCCGGCAGGATTAAGCAGCTGGAAGTTCGTCGGTCCGGCCGGGACGCCGGGTGCACTGTACGGAATCCCGTAGCCAACGGTCGTCGTGCCGAAGCCGAGATAGTCGCCGTTGTATTGGATACCGTTGATGACCGAATTGAAGCCGCAGGTCTGCGAGCCGTCAAAAATCGATGTGCCGCAGATCCGGCCTTCGTCACCCGTGTTGAACGGATATCCGCGATCCCGCATGTAGAGCGGATCGTTCTTCTGATACTCGCCGTTGACGTAGACGTTGAAGCCCTGGTCGGCGAGCGAGCCGTAGCCGAGCGTCGCGTCGAAGCGCTTCTCGCCATAGTCGTTGCGCGACGAGATGCCGTACGATCCGTTGACGTGAATGCCCTGGATCTCGCGCTTGACGATGACGTTGACCACGCCCGCGACCGCGTCCGCGCCGTAGTTCGCCGACGCGCCGTCCTGGAGGACCTCGACGCGGTCGATGATCGATTCCGGAATGGTGTTGATATCGACGAAGTTGCGGAACCCGTCGTCGGCCAGCGGATAGACCGCGCTGCGCAGACCGTCGAACAGGGTGATCGTGTAAGCGTCGTTGAAGCCGCGCAGCGACGGCGCGCTGGCGCCGGTGGCGAAGCCCCAGGCCGTCCAGCTCGGCGGAGCCGTGCCGGCATTGTTCGCGACCAGCTGCTGAACCGCTTCCGCCGTCGAGGTGATGCCGCGATCCTGAAGGTTCGAGGCGCTGACGACCGTGACCGGCGACGCCGTCTGCGTCTGCCTGGAAACGGTGCCGGTGATGATGATTGCCTGCTCACCCTTCTGGGTGTTCTGGTTCTGCGTCGGGATTCCGCCCTTGCCGGGCGCCGGCGGCTGCAGGTCGGGAGACGTCGGCGATTGCGACGTCGTGTTCTGAGGAGCCGTGGTTGCAGGCGGAGTCGGCGCCGGCTGTGCCTGAGCATAGGCCGGAACGGCCGACAGGCCGGCGACGGCCAGAACCGTCAGCGCGCTTCCAGTCCGCAGCGCGGATCCGTAGCGAACAAAAGATGCCTTCATTTCAATCCCCTCATGCTGGCATGTTGCAGACACGCCATTCCACCTAACGCGAGCATGCCGCGATACGGCTCGGTAGTCCGAACCGCCGACTCGGCGCAACGGCGACGGAGGGGGGCGGCTCACTTTCGTAAGGGAGCTGTGGCAATTCAGTCACAATGTTAGCGCTCCCGCGAATTGCCGGTCGCGGGCGTGCGCCGGCTTTCGCTTCAGCCGGTTTTCTGAGCGTCGGCGACGGCGAACAAACGGCAGATCATGTCGCGCTCATGCTCGCTGAGGTACGGGTTCCAGCAGTCGAGGATGAGGAGCGCGCGATCCTGATCGCTGGGGTTCCACGCCTCATGCTCGATCGTGTCGTCGAAGGCGAACGCCTGGCCCTCGCGCCACTCGCGCGTCTCGCCGCCGACACGGAAAGCGCAACCCGGAGGCACGATCAGCGGCAGGTGGATGATCGTGCGCGTGTTCGTCACGCCGGTGTGGGGCGGGATGTGCTTGCCCGCCCGGAGGATTGAAAAGAACACCGTTGGCGCGCGATCCGGGATGCTCGCCAATGGCAGGCGCTCAACGATCTCCGCCGTCCGCGGCGCGCGGGCGCAGGCGCCGTCGATCCGCTGACCGTCCTTCCACAGGTGAAGCGCGCTCCAGTCCGGCGAATTGTTGAGCCCTGTCCAGATGTTCTCGGGCGTCCCCGGCGGCATGACCACATAGGGCGAGAGGCCCGGATCGTCGGAGGCGAGGAGCTCCGTTACTTCGGCGCGGATCACGTCCGTCGCGGCCTCGAGCTCGGCCAGCCACGGGAAATGCTCGCGATCGAAGAACTCGTCGGCCGGCAGGAATGGGTAATGGAGGCCGAAACACTGGTTGGCGTAGATCGCCCGACGGCCGAGCATATGGTCCATGGCCGCCGTCATCCGCCGGCGGTCGCGCGATGAGGCCCGATCGAGATCCTTCCCCAGCTCTCCGAACAGCGCGTCGCCGAGCTGCTCCTTGCGCTCGGCGACGAACGCGCGCGCATGGTCGAAGATGGACTGGAGCTCCGGGGGCCGATTGGGATGCTCGGCCGCGAGCTGCGCGACGCCCGACCAGCGCAGGACCGCGTCACCCTGCTCGCCGCGGCGCTCGTGCAGCTCGGCGAGGCGGATTAGCGCCATCAGGTGGCGCTGGTCCGTCTCCAGCGCCGATTCGAGCGCCGCTCGCTCCGCCTCGTCGTCGCGGGCCAGCCGGTGCGCCTTGGCGAGGTTGAGCCACAGCGCCGCCGCAGCCGGATCGGCGCGCGTCGCGGCTTCGAAGTGGCGCCTGGCCGCGGCAAGATCGTTCCGCTCCAGTGCGTCGACGCCGAGCATGTTGTGCGCGCGAGGGTCGTCGGCGCGCAGCCGGAGAGCGGCTTCGGCCGCGCGCACCATCTCGGAGCGACGGCCCTGCTGCTGCGCTGCCTTGGCCAAGGCCAGATGCTCTTCGACTGTCGCCGCCATCGCGAGTGAGATGGCCGCCGATTCCCCGCGCGGTCAAGCTGTGGCATGAGCCGGCCCCCATGGCCGAAGCAACACTCACCGACGCGCTGCGCCTGATCGAAGCTAAGGACGAGCGCGGCGCCGAGCTTCTCCGAACCATCGCGTCGAGGGGCGATCCGGAGGCGTTGTTCGTCCTTGCCGACCTGACGTGGAGCGGCACGATGGTCCCGCAGGAGCCCGCGCGAGGGCGGCTGCTGTTCGAATATGCCGGTGCGCTCGGGCATGCGGAGGCAAACATCCTGGCGACCAACCTCCTTGCCAGCGGGGTCGCTGGAAAGCGCGATTGGCACACGGCGATCACACGCCTCGAAGCCGAGGCGCGCGTGCTGCCGAAGCGGCGTGCGGCGCTCGACCTGATCGCTGCGATGCAGCTGAAGCCCGACGGCGACCCGGAAAGCCTCGCGGAACCGCGGCCGTTGTCGGCCCGCCCTCACGCAGTGATGTTCGAAGACCTGTTGACCGCGGCAGAATGCGCGTACCTGGTCGGAACGGCAAACGAGTTGTTCGAACCGTCAATGGTCTATGACGCATCACACCAGCTGGTGCGCGATACGATCAGGACCTCCGACGGAGCGACGCTCAACTGGCTGATGGAAGATCCCGCGGTGGTTGCGCTCAACCGCCGTATCGCTGCCGCCACGGGAACTGCCTACGAGAACGGCGAGGCGCTCCAAGTGCTGCGCTATTCGCCGGGCCAAGAATATCGGCCGCACTTCGACTGGGTCGCCGGTGCGACGAACCAGCGAATCTGGACCGCACTGGTTTACCTCAACGATGGATATGAGGGCGGCTCGACCGCCTTTGTCCGCACTGGCCTCGAGGTTCGCGGCAGAATCGGGGAGATGCTTCTCTTTTCGAACGCGGACCCGGACGGAAACGGCGACCCGCTCGCCGAGCATGCCGGACTGCCGGTGACCGCCGGCACCAAGTACCTCGCAACACGGTGGATTCGCGAGGCGCGCTGGATTCCTTAGGAACTCTCGACGGCCACGACCGGTATCGGCGTTCCCCTTTCCCCGCGGGGAGAGGATACGGAGTCTTGGCGAGGCGGAGCCGAGCTTAGGCGGAGTTGGTGAGGGGGCTCGGCGGTTGCGGCTGATCTCGGACTCCGAGCCCCCTCACCCCAACCCTCTCCCGGCCGGGGAGAGGGAGCTTTGGATCGCTGAACTTATCCAACCAAAAGAAAAAGGGCGGACCCGAAGGCCCGCCCTTCCCCTTTGAAGGCTCGAACTCTCTCTAGAACTTGATCCGCGCACCCGCCGCGAACGTCCGCCCGAGCGGGTCGTACGTCGACGGGAAGGTGTTGCCGCTGTTGAAGGCGGCCGTGCCCGCGTTGTTACCGACGATCGGCGGATCCTTGTCGAAGATGTTCCGGACCGTGAACGTCAGGTCGAAATGCTCGTTGACGTTGAACCGCGTCGAGAAGTCGAAATAATCGAACGCCGGGATCTTGTTATAGTTCACACTCTGTCCGTTGAACGTTCCTGGGGCGTTGAACAGAGGCGAAGTCACAGGACGAGTGTCCACGACGCCATTGAACAGGAAGCGGTTGCACGATGAAGGTTGACCGCGATTGCCTCCAAACGGGATACAATTCGTGCCGGTGAAGCCACGAGCGGCGAAGTCAGCCGCGGTTCCCTCGTAATCGAGGCCGCTGAGGTGACGCCACAGCCCCGACAAGTCGACGCGGCCGAGCGACAAGGTCGCGCGGGTATTGAACGACCACTTTGGATTGGGCGAACCGCAGTTCACGCTGAAGAAGCCAACGCACTCGCGGTCGACCGAACTTGGAGTCGCCTGGAACTTGTTGCTGTGGGTCCAGTTGCCGCCGAGGGCGATGGCGATCTTTGCCGGGCTGCCGACCCACGTTCCGAGGCCGCGGCGATAGTCGAGCGTGAAGTCAACGCCGTCGGTTGTAATCTTGCCGAGATTCGACAGCTGCCGCGGCAGGCCAAAGGTGGTTGCAGGGCTTCCGGACAGCTGTCCGGTCGTTGGATCGCGGCGGATGCTGGTGCAGGCCGGATCCGTCGCCGATGCCGCCGTGATATTCCCGAAGCATGCCTGGAGAACGTCGTTGGCGGTAGGCGCGCTGACGGCGCCGTTGACCTTGATGTTATAATAATCGACCGTCGCATTCAGGCCCGGGACAAAGCGGGGCCGCAGAACGGCACCGACTGTCCAGGTCTTGGCAATTTCAGGCTTGAGGAACGGATTGCCGCCCGACGACTGGTTTGCCTGACCAGATGTCGGCTGCAGGATCGATCCGATTGAGCCCGCGGGCGCGCCTTGTGCAAGGCAGACGGCTGCCAGGTTCGGGTTGCCGTTGGTTACCGGACCGGCGCACGGATCGGCGGTCAGGGCGATCAGGCCAACCGTAACAGGCGTAAACAGTTCGCCGATGTTCGGCGCGCGGGCCGCGTGATTGTATGCGCCGCGGAACTTGATGTCGCGGACTGGAGCCCAGCTGCCGGCCAGCTTCCATGTCGTGGTGTTGAACGACGTGTTGGCGGGAGCGCCGATAGTGTAGTGCGACCGGCGGATACCGGCTTCGAGCTGCAGTTCATTGAAGAACGGCCGGTCGGAAACGATCGGGGCGATGACCTCGGCGAAGCCTTCGTAGACGTCGAAGCTGCCGTCGATGTCAGGGGCCGCACCGCCGGCGCCGCCCAACTCGCCTGCCGTCTTCGCTAGCAGGTCCGCGCGCTGCGAAGCAGTGTATTTGCGATACTCGGCGCCGACGGCGAAGCTGACGGGGTTGCGAGCCCACAGCGACAATGGCGTGTCGCCGTTGATCGTCGCGCGTCCCTGCGAGAGCTTCGAACGCACTCGCGTGGTCGATTCCTGGCTGATGAAGCCGGCCATGGCTGGCGTGATGCTGCCCTCGGGACCGAAAATGTTCAGCGGCACGCAGTTGTTCGTCGTCGTCAAGCAGCTCGTCGTATTGGTTGCGAGCTCCGCCTGACGAACGCGGGACAGCAGCGCGTAATTCTGAATCGTCTGGGTCTTGTCGCTGATACCGCGCGCACCCCAGATGTCGAAGCCGATCTTGTCGGTGATGTCGCCGCGAATGCCGGCGCGGAAATCGAACATCGTCGTGTTGTAGTCGCTGATGCGAGGGCCAAGCTCGGGCATGCGACGCGCCAGCTGGAACGTGACCGTCTGATAGGCCGGATTGGGGATGGTTGCCGGCTGCCCTGCCTGGCCAGCGAGCGGATTTGGCATTGTCGGGCCAAACGTGGTTGCACCCGCCGCAGTGCAAGTTGCAGCAGAGATACCAGCCTGCGCGCAAAGCGTGTTCCGCTGCGATGCCGTCAGGAACGGGTTGTTGAGGTTTACCGTGACGGTGTCCGCGAACACGCCCGACGGGGCGATGATCGTGTCGACCGTGTTGTTGTTGTACATCCCGCGGCCGTAGACCGTCAGGTGATCGGTGATGTCATAGTGGGCGGCGCTGAACAGGTTGTAGCGCCTGAACGGCGTCTGGAAGACGTTGTACGGGTTGAAGTTGTAGCCCTGGTAGAACGGGATCAGGGTCGTCCCCGTCGGGTCGACTTGCAGCGACGGCTTGCCGGTAAAGGCAATACGTGACGGCGTCGTGGTTCCCGACGTAGCGCCGTTGAGGTCGCCGGCGTCAACCGAGCTTAAGGCGATGTTCGAATAAGGCCGGTCGTGACCCTGGTAGATCGGGTCCGATTCCTGGTAGCCGATGCTCATCACCGCGTTGCCGCGACCGTCGGCGAAGTTCGCGCCGAGGGTGAGATCACCGCGCTTGTACATGCCGTCGCCGCGCTGGGTCAGCTGGTCGGAGACGGAAAGCTCCATGCCCGCGAAGTCGCTGCGGGTGATGAAGTTGACGACGCCGCTGACCGCGTCGGCGCCATAGGTCGAGCTCGCGCCGCCGGTCAGCACGTCGACACGGTCGACGAGCGCCAACGGGATATTGTTCAAGTCGACACGGCCGACCAGGTCGACCGGGACGATACGCACGCCGTCGAGGAGGACGATGTTGCGGTTGGAGCCGAGGCCGCGAAGGTTGACGTAGGCGGAACCGCCGCTGCCGTTGTTGACCTGTGCGCCGATGCTCGGCGCCGCGCCGGGGATCGTGCGCAGGATTTCTTCGGCGGTGTTGGTCTGGCGAAGCTGGACTTCGTCATGGCCGAGCACCGTGACCGGCGCTGACGCAACGAGGTTCGGGTTGCGGATCAACGTGCCGGTGATGACGATCTCTTGGCTCGCCGTCGGCTCGGCGGGCGCCGATGATTCGTTCGACTGGACGCCGGCCGGCGGGGTCTTGTCGCTCGGAGCTGCGGGCGGAGTGACACCCTGCGTGTCTGTCGGAGTAACCGGCGCGGGCGGCTGCGGCGGATCCTGCGCGAACGCCGGCGTCGCAAGCGACACGCCTGCGATGATGGTGGTCGCAAGAAGCGACCCCTTGAAAGTGCTCTTCGACATTACGTTCCCCTTTCGAATGCGGCCCGCGACCGCACACCTCCGCCGGACGGACCAGCGCTCATTGCATTTCCTACGTGTAACGATGAGCGAATCAATCGAAGCTGACGGTCGCTCGTTAAATCATGGCTGTTCTGTTGCATTTGGGGCACAGGTTGCTTTCGGGCGGAAGTTGCGCACGATTCCACCCGCAACCGGTGGGGGAGAAGCGATGCGGACGACGCTTGCAATGCCAATTTTCATCGTCACGCTGCTGCTGAACGCGGCCGGTCCGGCACTGGCGAAGGAGAAGCCGGCGCCATCGCCGCTGGTCAGCGCGATCGACCGTTGCCGGCAAATCACGGACCCGATGCAGCGGCTCGCCTGCTACGACGCGGCGGCCGGGGCGCTGGTGCAGGCGACGAATTCGGGCACTGTCGCCGTCGTCGACCAGAATGAAGTGAAGAAGGTCCGCCACTCGCTGTTCGGCTTCAGCCTGCCCAAGATCCCGTTCTTCAGCGGCGACACGACGGCCAACGAGGCGCAGAATCAGCTCGACACGACGATCACCAAAGTGACGGCGCTCAACAACGGCTATTTCCGGATCGTGATCGCCGACAATAATGCAGTGTGGGAAACCACGGACGATTATGCCTCGTTCGACCCGCCCAAGCTTGGTCAGAAGATCGAGATCGTGCGCGGCGCGCTCGGCAATTATTTCCTGCGCATCAACGGTCAGCTCGGGGTGCGCGGGAGGCGGGTGGGCTAGCGGCGGCTGGCGCGCAGCTCGGCCTTGAGGCTCGCCTCGGCGTCGACGTACGGCTCCTGCCGCTCGACGCTCCAATATTTGAGCTCGTGGAGCGGGATGCGGGCGCCGGTCACGGCGCACACGACATGGTCGCCGTCGCTCAGCAGGCGGAACGTGCCGGGGAGATAGTGGACGCGCGCGGCCTTGCCGCTGCCGTGCATCAACATCGCTCTAGTCCTCTTGCCGGTCGAACAGCCCGGGTTGCGGAGCGATGTAGGGTTTGCGCGGCTTCGGCTCAACCGGCTTCGGCGGGGCAGCGCCGTCGACCGCCGCATCGACCTTCCCGTCGCCGAAATGCAATGTCAGGTGCTGCGCCGCGCGGGCATCCGCAGCGTGGGTCAGCGTCCGCCCGTCGCGACTCGTCACGCGCACATAGCCTTTAGAGAGCGGCCGCTCCGGATGGGCCAGTTCGGCCATCTTCCATGCAGCGCTCAGCCGTTCGGCCAATCTCCCGATGCGCTGGTCGAGGAGGTCGCGCCGCAGCCGGCCGGCAACGAGGTTGAGGTCGGCGCGCGCGCTGCCGGCGCGGGCGGCGAGTGACCGCGGAAGCCGCTCGCCCACTTCGTCGAGGCGCTGGATGACGGGAGCGAAGATCGCCTGCGGCTCGGGCCAGCGGCAGACGGTGAGCTCGAACCGCTCGCGGGTGCGCTCGACCCGCCGCGAGAGGCACTCCTGCGCGCGGTGCTGAAGACCGGCGAGCTGCGTGAACAGTTCGGCGCGAACGGGCACCGCCAGTTCCGCCGCTGCGGTCGGTGTCGGGGCGCGCAGGTCGGCGGCATGGTCGATCAACGTGGTATCGGTTTCGTGGCCGACCGCCGCGATCAGCGGGATCGGCGACTCGGCCGCCGCGCGGACCACCTCCTCTTCGTTGAAAGCCCACAGGTCCTCGATCGAGCCGCCGCCGCGGGCGACAATCAGCAGGTCCGGCCTCGGCTCGAGCGATGCAAATCCCTGGATGGCCGCTGCGATCTTGCCCGCGGCGCCCTCGCCCTGCACCGGCACCGGCCACAGGATCACGCGCGTCGGGCAGCGGTCCTCGAGCCGGTGGAGGATATCGCGGATCACCGCGCCGGTGGGCGACGTGACGACTCCGATCACTCGCGGCAGGAACGGCAGCTTGCGCTTGCGCTCGGGCGCGAACAGCCCCTCGGCGGCGAGCGCCTTGCGCCGCTTTTCGAGCAACGCGAGCAGCGCGCCCTCGCCCGCAAGCTCCATCCGGTCGACGACAATCTGATACTTGGAGCGGCCCGGATAAGTGGTGAGTCGGCCCGTCGCGATCACCTCGGCCCCGTCCTCCGGGCGGAAGGCGAGCGCGCCGGCGCTGGTGCGCCAGATCACGGCGTCGATACAGGCGTTCTCGTCCTTGAGCGTGAAATAGCAGTGCCCGGAGCTGTGGCGCTTGAACCCTGAGATTTCACCGCGCACGCGGACCTGGCCGAAGGCATTCTCGATCGTGCGCTTGAGCGCGCCGGAAAGCTCGCTGACGCTGAGCGCCGGCGAATTGTCCCCGGGGGCGACGTTGGCTAACAGCGATCCGCGCGTGTCGTCAGGAAGGTCCATGAATATTTTGCTGCTGGGGTCGGGCGGACGCGAAGATGCGCTCGCATGGCGGCTTAGGCAATCGCCGAGCTGTGACAAGCTGATCGCGGCACCGGGGAATCCGGGCATTGCCCGCTGGGCCGACTGCGTCGCGGCCGATCCATGCGACGCCGCAGCGGTCGTCGATCTCGCGCGCAGGCATGGTATCGACCTGGTGGTCATTGGCCCGGAAGCGCCGCTCGTCGCCGGTGTCGCGGATGTTCTGCGGTCGGCCGGTTTCGCGGTGTTCGGCCCAAGCGCTGCGGCCGCGCGGCTCGAGGGCTCGAAGGGCTTCACCAAGGACCTCTGCCGCGCCAACGGCATACCGACTGCGGATTACGTGCGCGTCGAGCTCGCCGCCGAGGCGATCGCGGCGCTCGACCGCTTCGGCACCCCGGTGGTGATCAAGGCCGACGGTCTTGCGGCCGGCAAGGGCGTCACCGTCGCTGCAACCCGCGCGGAGGCCGAAGCGGCGATCGCCGCCGCCGGCGACGGGCCGATGGTGATCGAGGAGTTCCTGCACGGCGAGGAAGCGAGTTTGTTCGCTTTGGTCGACGGCGAGACCGCCGTGCCGCTCGCTTCGGCCCAGGACCACAAGCGCGTCGGCGAGGGCGATACCGGGCCGAACACGGGCGGCATGGGTGCCTATGCTCCCGCCCCCGTGCTGACCGGCGAGCTCGAGGCGCGGGCGATGGACGAGATCGTCCGCCCGACGGCGCGCGCGCTGGCTGCGGCCGGAACGCCGTTCAGCGGCGTGCTTTATGCAGGCCTGATGCTCACCGCCGAGGGACCCAAGCTGATCGAGTATAATGTCCGCTTCGGCGATCCCGAATGCGAGGCGATCATGCCGCTGATCGACGGCGATGTGGCCGAGCTGCTGAACGCCGTTGCGACTGGCCGCCTCGCCGAGATCGGCCCGCCGCGGCTGCTGCCGAAGCACGCGATGACCGTGATCGTCGCCGCCCGCGGCTATCCGGGGACGCCGGCCAGCGGCGGCCTGATCCGCGAGATCGAGGCGGCCGAGCAGGTCGAGGGCGTGACCGTCTTCCACGCCGGCACCGCGCTTGGGGAGAGCGGCCTCGTCGCCAGAGGCGGTCGAGTGCTCGCCGTGACCGCCGTCGCCGACACCTTCGCCAACGCGCGGGCGCGCGCGTATCGCGCGGTCGACCAGATCGACTTCGCCGACGGCTTCCACCGCCGCGACATCGGCTGGCGCGAGCTCGAGCGGGCGGGCGCATGACCTCGACCTGGGCCTATTTCTGGCCGTGCCTCGGGATCGGGGCTGCGGTGGGCATCATCGCCGGCGCCTTCGCCTTCCGCCGGAACCGGAAGCGGCGCTACACGGCGCTCGCCCTCGGAGTCCTCGCCTCTCTGGCGCTCACGGCGCTGTGGCATGGGCCCTTTGGCGGCGCGGACCTGTTCGCCACCAAGGCGCAGCGCGGAATCCAGGAGACGCTCACTTATTTGGAGATGAACCAGGTCACCGCTCGGCTGCACCGCAATCCGCTCACGAGGCACGTGCTCCTGTCGGGACCCGCCAACGATTTCCAGCGCAGTGAGCTGGTGCGGTACATGAACCAGGTGCCGGGAGTTGAATCCGCCAGCTGGTCGCGGACTGCGAGCGCGGGCCTGCCGCTCATCCTCGAAGGAATGGCCGCGTCGCTGGCGGGCTTCCTTTTCGGGCTTTTCCTCGCCTATCTGGTCGAGCTTCACCGTCGCTACAACGCTCAATGGAACTGGTAACCGAATGGAATTTCTGCACGGATATTGGCCGCCGATCATCATCGCCGCCGCGCTGCTCGTCATTCTGGCGCTGCTCGTCTTGCGGCCGCGGCAGCGGGTGAAGCTGAGCGACAGCGGCCCGGTGCGGCCGCACATGATGCAGAAGAGCCCGCCCGAGGGCCGCGGGATCGTCGGCGAG
>Ga0207661_10001079_pt1 | contig 18142 bp, 10 predicted proteins | sample KBSC713LmetaG_FD_184337 | JGI IMG/M metagenome (GOLD analysis project Ga0207661, IMG submission 184337) | Corn rhizosphere microbial communities from Kellogg Biological Station, Michigan, USA - KBS C7.1-3L metaG (SPAdes) (version 2) | ecosystem: Host-associated > Plants > Roots > Rhizosphere ...
GGCAATCGTTTGGCCGTCGGCGAGCTGGACCGATTCGACGAATCCATCTTCGCCCCGAAGCTTCACGTCGACGATCTTGCCCTCGACGCGGCGGACATTCCCCGCCTCGGCGAACGCACGCAGGAAACGTGCGTAGAGCGTCGCGTCGAGATGGAACGCGTAGCGGATCTGATTGAGCGGGAATTGGGTTCCCGGCGGGGGTCGCAGGAACTTGCCGCTCGCCAGCGCGACCGCGCTCATCGACCAGGAGGAGATGTCGGCGACCGGATGGTGCTCGCGCTCGCGCAGATAAAGCTGGTGGAATGGAATGCCCTGGAGATCGCGGCCGAGGTCGCCGAACGGGTGGATGTAGCGCTGGCCCTTGCGGCCCCAGTTCACGAACTCGATCCCTAGCTTGAACGTCGCGTTCGTCGCGCGAATGAACTCGTCTTCGTTGATCCCGAGCAAGCCGTTGAACGCGATCAGCGGCGGGATGGTCGCCTCGCCGACGCCGATCGTCCCGATCTCGTCCGACTCGATCAGCGTGACATTGGTGTAGCCATTGTCGAGGAACCGCGAGAGCGCGGCGGCGGCCATCCACCCGGCCGTTCCGCCGCCGACAATCACCACCTCGCGGATGCTATGTTCGTTCATGCGTGCTGGCCAAGGCTCGAAAAGACCTGATGATAAACGGGCTGGGAGTCGACGAAGCTCTTAATCGCCTCACGATAGTTCGCAATCGAACGCGTGACGTCTTCGATCGGCACGATGTCCGCCAGCGGATCGGTCCGCCGCGGCGTAAATCCCTGCCCAAGGAGCACCGCGAGCCAGCTGTCGCGCGAAAAGGTCTCCTCCTCATAATACGGCAGCCGGCCGCGCTCGGCGAACAGCAAGAGCGTGTGTGCGAGCGATTCCGGAGGCTCGATCCTGGAAGCTTCCGCCCAGAACGGTTCGTCGCGCCGCGCAGTCACGTAATGCGCGCAAACGAAGTCGCGGATGCGGTCGGCTTCGGCGTTTGACTGCCGGTTATATTCCCCCAGCTCGACTGCAGCGCAGTCGCGGCCGCACATCATGGAGACCAGCCGGTCGATCTGGCTGTGCACGAGGTGGAGGTTCGCCCATTCGAGCGGCTCGACGGTGACCGCAGCATCCCCGACGGCCACGCAATTGCGAAGCCACGGCTGCGCCCACCGGCCCTGGCGGATGCTGATCTCCGCGGCTGCAGATGGCAAGGCGGCGATCGCCTCGTCGCGACTAGCGTGGGCCGAAGAGTAAGCAACGCCATGGCATGACGCCGCCGGTGACGAGGCCGCCCATTGCCAGCCGAATGCGGTGGAGCTGACCCCGTCCAGCAGCTGCGCATCCTGCCGCGGTTGGGCGGTCGCGAAGATGAGCCGATCACAGGGGAGCCATCCGCTCCAGTCGATGAATTCGCCGCCCAATTTGGATCGAATGTTCGCCTGCGGACCGGTACAGTCGACGTACAGTTCCGCCGTCACCCGGGTCCCGTCGGTCAGCTCGAGCCTGTCGATGAATCCGTCACTGGGACGCAGCGGAACGGCCGCAATCTCCCCGCCGCGCTCGGCCACTCCGAGGTGCAGCGCGTAGGCGCGCATCAGTTGCTGGTAGCGCTCCATCGTCAGCTGAAGTCCGTAGCCGATGGTCGGCATCGCCCCGACGATCGCCGTACCTTGCGCCGCGAAGCGGCCGCTGCGCCCGAGCTCGGCAGCGGGTGAAAAGCGGTCGAACGGTTGGACCTTTGCGACTGCACGCGCGCGCAGCCATTGCTGGTGGAACGGCGTGCCGTCGATCGGCACTCCATAATTGCCGTAAGCGTGAACATAGTCGGCAAGTCCGTCCGCCCAGCCCTCGAAAATGGTTCCGGCGCGGAGAGCGCTTTGCGCGCGTACGATGGTGTCGGCGTCGGTGAGACCGATGTCGGCGTGAAAGTCGACGATCGAGGGGAGGGTGCTGATCACTCGATCGACGATTGAATCGGGCGCGGGCGGACTGCTGATGACTTCTACGTTCAGTGACGAGATTCGCCGCTTCAGCGCTGCTGCGGCCGACCAGCCCGCAACACCGCTCCCGACGACAGCGACGGCCGTAATTTGCGGATCGACGGTCACGCCGCTTTCGGCATCGGACAATAATGCTCGATGTGCGTGCGGTGGTCGGGCATGCGCTCCGCCTTGCTGCGGATTGCGGCGCGCAGCGACTCCATGTTCTGGAGCAGCACGGATTGCGGCAGCATATCGACGCGTTGATCGTGGCTTTCGGGCAGCACGCCCTGGCCGATGTACACCGCCACCCAGCTCGCATCGAGGAACAGCCCTTCGCGGTGTTTGACCACCCGTCCCCGGCGCCGGAACAGCTCCATCTTCTCCTTGAGCGAATCCGGGACGCTCATGGTCCGGACATAGTCCCAAAAGGGCGTGTCGGACCGCTCGGTCGCATGATAATGGAGGATCAGGAAATCGCGGATCCAGTCATATTCGGCGTCGATCAGCCGGTTGAATTCGTCGCGGTCGGCGTGCGAGATCTCCCGCTCCGGAAATAGCTCGACCAGGCCGGTGATCGCCGCCTGGATGAGGTAAATGCTGGTCGACTCCAAAGGTTCGAGGAAGCCGCTTGCAAGGCCCACGGCAATGCAGTTGCCGACCCAGCTGCGTTTTCGCCTGCCGGCCTTGAACTTGAGCACTCGCGGTTCGGCGATCGGCTCACCCCCGACCGCTTCGATGAGCGCCGCGCGAGCGGCTTCGTCGGTGGTGAACGCAGAGGAGTAGACATAGCCGTTGCCGGTCCGGTGTTGCAGCGGAATGCGCCATCGCCAACCGGCTGGCATCGCAATCACACCAGTATAGGGAGTGAGCGCAGTCGTCGTACGACACGGCATCGCAACAGCGCGGTCGCACACGAGCCACTTGGACCAGTCCTCGAAGGATTCGCCGAGCGTCTTTCCGATGATCAGCGAGACGAAGCCCGAGCAGTCGACGAAAAGATCGCCCTCGATACGCTCGCCGCTTTCGAGCCGCACGGCCCGAACATTGCCGCTCTCGCCGTCGAGCTCGACATCGACGATGCGGCCCTCGGTGCGCACGGTGCCGAGCTGCTCGGCGATCCGCCGCAGGTACGGCGCGTACAGCGTCGCGTCGAATTGATAGGCGTAATTGAACGTCGATTCGATCGCCGCAGGATCGGCGCTCGGGCGTGCGAACCGGTTCATATAGGCCATGGTGACGGCCATCGAGAAATCGCCGATCGGGGGGACTTTCTGTCCTTCCTGCCGGGCGCGGTTCCAGTAATGGTGGAAATCGATGTCGCCCTGGCCGCTGCCGAAGGTGCCGAAGGGGTGTATGTAGCTGTCGCCCGGCCGCGCCCAGTCGCGAAACTCGATGCCGAGCTTGAAGGTCGCGCGGGTGCGGGCCATGAAATCCGCTTCGTTGATTCCGAGCTTCTCGTTGAACCCGCGGATGTGCGGGAGGGTGGCTTCGCCGACCCCGACAATGCCGATCGCCTCCGACTCGACGAGATGCACCCGGCAGCGCGACGGCAGCAGCTTGGCGAGCGCCGCCGCCGTCATCCAGCCGGCCGTCCCGCCTCCGACAATCACGACCTTGAGCCTTGAGTCCTCAATCATTTTTCCGTCCGGCACCCGCCATTATCGCGCGTACGCATGGTTCGAAACTTGGCTCGCGCAATCAAGGTCCGCAGTTCTGGCGGGGATGGCGCCCGTAAGCTCCCGCCCGCGTCATATTGCAAACTTGTCACACGTCGAAACAATCGTCCGTTACCACCGTCAGTAGCTGTCTTGCCGGGCATAATCGGCTGCGTTATGCGATGCAGTTGAGGAGAGACTCTGGTCGCGTTTGTTAGCGCTACCAGAAAAACAGGAGGGGTCGCGAATGGCTTTTCGCGCGAAAGAGCACACGACTGCGGCACGCAATTGCGCGTTGCTGAAGAGCGGCGCATCGCTGATCGCGATTTGCGCATTCGGGGCCGCGGTTCCAGCCTATGCGCAGGACACGCAGACCAATCCTCCGCCGACGACGACGCAGCCCGTGGCGGGCGCCGGTCAGGTCCAGGGCAAGGAAAACGGGTCGACCAGCGTGTCGAACTCGACCAACCCGCGGGCCGGCCAGGGCGGCGCGATCATTATCACGGGCATTCGCCAGAGCCTGCGCAATTCGCAGGAGATCAAACGCAATTCGGACACCGTCGTTGACGCGATTACGGCTCAGGACATCGGCGCTCTCCCCGACCGGTCCGTCACCGAGGCGCTGCAGCGCGTCCCCGGCGTCGCCATCAACCGCTTCGCCGGCACCAGCGACCCCGACCACTTTTCGGCGGAAGGCTCCGGCGTCACGATTCGCGGACTGACGTTCGTCGCCTCGGAGTTCAACGGACGCGACACCTTCTCCACCGGCGTTTACGGTCAGGGCATCAACTTCCAGGACGTGCCGGCCGAGCTGCTTGGTTCGGTCGAGGTCTACAAAGAGCAGACCGCCGACAGGATCGAGGGCGGCCTTTCCGGCACGGTCAACATGAACCTCCGTCTGCCGTTCGATAACCGGGGTTTCCACGTCGGCTACGACATCGAGGCGAACTACGGCGATCTCGCCAAGAAATGGGCGCCGGTGGGATCGCTGCTCGTCAGCGACAATTGGGACACCGGCATCGGCCGCATCGGCCTTCTCGGGGCCGTTTCTTATTCACGGCTGTTCAGCCGTTCCGATTCCGTCCGCGTGTCGAACTTCCAGACACGCAACGGCACTTATTCGAACAATAATTCATCCGGAACGGGTGCTGGTATCTGCCGCGCGCCGCTGCCGGCCGGCACTGATACCCAGGGCTTCCCGCCGACCCTCACCAACACCAGTCAGGACGCGCCGTGTTTCGGCGCCGCCCCGGCTGGCTCGAACGGTTTCGCGGATTACCTTCAGGGCAATTATTATGCTCCTGTCGGGGGCCAGTTCCAGACCGAGAACCATGACCGCAAGCGCCGCGGCATCGCGGCGGCCGCGCAATGGCAAAGCAGCGATCGCCGCGCTTTGCTGACGGCGCAGTTCCTCAACTCCAAGGCGACGGAGTCCTGGGGTGAGCACGCGATGGGCGTCGGTTCCGACCTGTCGGAGTACAATACGTTTCCGCTCGGCTGTCAGCAGAACACGGCGGGTCCGGCGGGCCGGCCGCTAGCGCAGTGCCGGATCAACAGCTCGGGCCAGTTGTTCTTCGGCAACAACGCCGAAGGGAACGGCTACAATCCGTTGGCGGGGCAGTCCTTCCCCAATTATCAGTATGACTCGAACAACGTCTTCGAGAACGGCTACATCACGCTGCCGGGCACCGGCTGGCGCACGGCGAGCAGCGGCAGCGCGACGACGCGCGTGCCCACTGGCGGCATGCAGCAGTCGCTCGATTCGCGGCAGGTTCAGGATTCGAATGTCGTCCAGGACGCTGCGCTGAACTTCAAGTTCAGCCCGACGCCGCACTGGGACATCAATCTCGACGGCCAATATGTAAAGGCGAAGCACGATACGCTCGACATGGAAATCTCCACGTCGAACTTCGCCGACCAGCAGGTCAATTTGACCAGCCAGTATCCGATCATCGTCCCGCACAAGCCGAACACGCTCAGCGCGACGTGGGCGGCGCCGAACCCGGCGATGGTTGCCGATACCGACGCTCAATATTTCGCCGATCCGCGGTTCACCTTCTGGCGGAACGCGATGGACCACATCGAACATAGCCGCGGCCACGAGTGGGCGTTCGCCGGCGACGTTGCTTACAACTTCCTCGACACGGTCCCCTTCCTCAAGCAGCTGAAGTTCGGCGCGCGCTATGCGGACCGCGAACAGGAGATCAAGTACACCACCTACAATTGGGGTTCGCTGAGCGAAGTCTGGTCGGGAAGTGCCGTATTCCTGGATCAGGTGGGCGTGCCGCAGGGTGCTGTCGAGACCTACAATTGGAATGGGTTCTTCCGTGGCGACACGCAGCGGCCGCCTTCCGCGCTTTTCTATGGCGGGAACCTGACCGACAATTATCAGCAGGCAATCGCGTTCGCGCAAATGGTTCAGGCCGCCGCGCGCGCGAACGGGAGTACGGCGACCAGCTGGCTGCCTCTTGCCTCGCGCCCAGGCGTCATCGCCGGAACTCCGTTCCTGCCGCAGGACATCCAGCCCGTCGGCCAAAAGACCGACGACGCCTATGCGATGCTGAAGTTCGGGCAGGACGAGCCGATCTTCGGCAACGTGCGGCTCGATGGCAATATCGGTGTCCGCTACGTGCGCGATAAGCTTACGTCATCTGGGTCCATCGGTGTGCCGTCGCAGCAGGCGCTTGGAATCACCAATCCGTTCAATGTTCGCTGCGCCGTTCAGGGGCCGCCGCCAGGCTCGCCTCCGGGCACGCCGCCAACGACCCCCGGCGGAATCTGCAATATCGGCCCGGCCGCTTATGCGCAGCTGCAGCAGTTTGCGACCGGCCAAACCGTCGCGAACACAGCGGTCAACAAGTACAGCTACTGGCTGCCGAGCCTTAACCTCAAGTTCGGCATTACCCGCGATCTGATCGTGCGGCTCGCAGCGAGCAGAGACTTCGCTCGTCCCGCGCTCGCTGACATTCGCAACTTTATCACGATCGGTCTCGACGCCAACGGACTGCCGACGTCGAACGCAGGCAACCCGTTCCTGAAACCGATCACGTCCAACAATTTTGACGCAACGGTTGAGTGGTACTTCGGCGGGAGCAGGGTCGGCTCAATCACCGCCGACGTGTTCATGAAGGATATCAAGAACTACATCTATCAAAGCACAGTCAACCGCACCATCACCAGCAACGGCGTCACGGAAAACGTCGCTGTCCGCGGACCGGCGAATTTCACCGGCACCGGTAAGGTGAAGGGCTTCGAGATTTCGTACACGCAGACGTACGACTTTCTGCCGGAATATCTCAACGGGCTCGGCCTCAACGTCAACTACGCGTACGTGAAGAGCAAAGGCGTTCCGAACTCGTTCCTCAACGGAGGTTCGGCCGTAAACACGCCGCCGATCGGTACTGGTTTCACGCTGCCGCTCGCACAATTGTCGAAGCACACGCTGAACATCGAGCCCTTCTACGAGAAGGGGCCGATCTCGGTCCGGCTTGCGTACAATTGGCGGTCGAAGTTCCTGCTGACCGAATCGGACGTGATCTTCCCCTACTTCCCGATCTTCCAGAAGGCATACGGTACGCTGGACGCGTCGGCCTTCTACACGATCACGCCGTTCCTCAAGGTCGGCATCCAGGCGCAGAACCTGACGAACTCCGTCACGAAGACGCTGCAGCAGTTCACGACGACCGGGCTGCTTGGTCCCCGGTCCGACGTGATGCAGGACCGCAGATATTCGTTCATCCTGCGCGGCACATTTGGTGGAAGCACGCACGCTGCGCCGCCGCCGCCTCCGCCGCCACTGCCGCCACCCCCGCCGGAAACGCAGACCTGTCCCGACGGGTCGGTGATCTCGGCAACGGCGACATGCCCCGTTCCGCCTCCACCGCCTCCCCCGCCACCGCCGGCGGCGAAGCCGGAACGAGGCTAGGAAAACGAAAAGCTGAAATCGAAGCCCCTCCCATCGCGGAGGGGCTTCTACTTTCAGAGGCGCTGTCCCGGTAGACCGGGCGGCCGCAGCGCTTCGTAGTAGCTTAAAGAATGTCGGGGCTTGGGACTCCCATGTGGAAGCGGGAGCCTGGACCGGCTCCGGAAATAGGCGATCGACGCATCGCGCCACCATCGCGCCTCAGCCTGTTCGCGACTGAGGTCGGAGGCGACGGCCGCCCATCGCTCGGCATCGACATAGGGGCGGACGGTTGACCAGGTACGACTCATCTGCCCCGCTTGGGTGACGCCCTCGTCATAGTGCATCACCAACTCGTCCCACAGCGTCTGGCCGGAGCGCATCCGGTAGGTCCACGGCAGATGGTGGAACCAGAGCAGATACTTATCGGGGACGTCGCGCAGGTCGGCAAAGCGGCGCGCGACCTCAGGCGCATATTGCGCGACGGCGTTGCTGCCGCTCGCCGTTCGGTCGAAGCCGATGCCGTGTCCGTCGGCGCGATTGTAATAGCACGGGTTCCAGCTTGGCTGCTTAAGGTCGCACACCCACGGCGCCGGCCCGTAATGATAGTCGGTCGCCATCTGGTGAGCGAGACCGAGCGGAGTCATGAAATTCACCGCCGCTTCGCGCGAGCCCATCATCATCGACACGATCGGCCGCAGGGCGCGTCCGTCGTTGCTCCAGGTCAGCCGTGTCCATTCATCCGCGATCTCCTCCGGCGAAAGACGCGGGTTCCAGGCGAGCCGGCCAAGAGCGTACCAGTTGGCCTGGTCGAAATTGGTGCCGGTCCAATTGCGGTCGCTACCCACGTTGGACACGCCAGCCACCGCGGAGATCGTGCTTGAGACGGGCGTTCCGCAGCGCGGTGAACAGGTGTCGGCGTCGAGCACTTCCGACCACATCGTGCCGAGGTAGGCGACCCCGGTGTTCTGACCGAGATACTCGCGCGTGACCTGCGCCTCGAGCGCGACGCGCGTGTGCGGCATCTGGCCGAACAATGGATGGAAGGGTTCCCGCGGCTGGTAGTCGATCGGCCCGTTCTTGACCTGAAGGATGACATTGTCGCGGAACTTGCCGTCGAGCGGCCGGAACTCATCATAGGCCTGCTTCGCCCGGTCCTCGTTTGAATTGCCGTAAACGAATGCGCGCCACAGCACGGTGCCACCATGCGGGCGCAGCGCGTCGGCGATTACGTTGGCGCCATCGGCATGGGTGCGGTGATAATCCTGCGGGCCTGGCTGACCTTCCGAATTGGCCTTCACGAGGAACCCGCCGAAGTCGGGAATCAGGCGATAGATCTGGTCCGCCTTCGCGCGCCACCACGCCGCGACCCCGGGATCGAGCGGGTCCGCGGCCTTGAGGCCGCCGATCTCGATCGGGCTGCTGAAGCGGACCGAAAGAAACACGCGGATTCCGTACGGGCGGAACACGGCGGCGAGCGCGGCAACCTTCTTCAGATAGTCGCCGGTGAGGATTTTCGGGTCGGCGTTGACATTGTTGAGGACGACGCCGTTGATTCCGACGGAGGCATTGGCGCGGGCGTAGTCGACGTAGCGCGGGTCGATTCGGCCGGGCAGGCTGGCCCAGTCCCACAGCGATTTGCCGGCATAGCCGCGCTCGACCGTGCCATCGAGATTGTCCCAATGGTCGAGCATCCGCAGCGGGTAGGCGGGCGATGAGCGGAGGTTCAGATCACTGATCGAGTGGCCGAGCTGCAGCTCGCGGATGAGTGCGAAGGTGCCATAGAGAACGCCGGCGCCCGTATTCCCGGCGACAATGATCGTCCGTCCCGTCGGAAGCGCGACGCTGCGGACGAGGTAGCCCTCCGGTCCGAGTGCCGAGAGGTCGAGCGCCGGCACCCCCGCTTTGCGGAGATCAGCCGCGGTGCCGAGCATTACCTTGCCGGCGTGGTGCTCGATGCGGCTAGTGGGAACGATGTGCAGCAGCCCTGCGGCAGCGCGATTGAACTCGCGCGCCGCAACCTGAACGCGCGGATCGCTGCCATAGCCGACAGCGCTCGCGACAGACTCGCGGTCGCGGGCCGCAACGGCCGGGGGGAGCGGGTCGTAGCGCAGCCACAGCCGATGGCCGTCTTCTGCGCGCGCGCTCCCCGGCGCCGGGAGCAGGATGAGCGCGGCAGCGGCCGTTCCGAGCAGGCGAATGGAATCGCGCATTGTCCAGCCAAAGCTAGCCTGTTAGCGCTATCATCGTAAGAGGAGGGACATGTGCGGCTGACTCGACGCGAAACCCTTGCCGGCGCCGGTGCAGTGATCGCGGCATCTACCGCTCCGTCCTTCGCAGCATCTTCGCCGTCGTCGCTCAATAAGCTCGCGGAAACGAGTGGCCGCAGATTCGGCTCGGCAGTCGCCTGGGCGCCGCCGGGAACTGACACAGGCAGCTTCACCAATCCTCGCTACGCAGCGATCCTCGAACGCGAATGCAAGCTGCTGGTCCCCGAGAACCAGCTGAAGTGGCAGTGGGTCCGGCGCACTCGCGACGCGTTCGATTTCCGCGCCTTCGACGCGATCGCCGACTATGCCGAGAAACACGATTTCAAGCTCCGCGGCCACACGCTCTTCTGGACGCCCACCAAATGGTACCCGAAGTGGCTCGCCGATACCGACTTCGGGCCGCAGCCCGGCGCCAGAGCCGCCGCAGAGAAGCTGCTCGCCGACCATGTGCGCACCGTCTGCCGTCGCTACGGGACACGCATCTATTCCTATGATGTGGTGAATGAGGCGATTCAGCCCGAGACGGGCGAGATCCGCGACACCAACGTCACGCGCGCACTCGGCGGAGAGCATTTCCTTGACCTCATGTACCACAGCGCGCGCGAGGCGGCGCCGCACGCGCAGCTCGTCTACAACGATTATATGAGCTGGGAGCGCAACCCGGTCGACGAGACTCACATCAGGGGCGTGCTCAGGCTGCTCGAGGGCTTCAAGAAGCGCGGCACGCCGGTCGATGCGCTCGGCGTCCAGTCGCACATCCGCCTGCTCAAGAAAGCCCCGGTGGCGGAGATCGTTCGCGAGTCAGAGGGGCCGTGGCGGCGGTTCCTCGATGAGGTCGTCGGCATGGGGTACAAGCTGCTGGTCACCGAGTTCGACGTGAATGACCATGAGGCGCCGACCGACGTTCGGGTCCGCGACCGCATGGTTGCCGACTACGGCCGCGCTTACCTCGACCTCATGCTCAGCTATCCACAGCTTGGCGACCTGCTCGCCTGGGGCATGGTTGACCGCTACAGCTGGCTCAACAATTTCGACCCGCGCGCCGACCGGACAATGAAGCGCGGCACGCCTTATGACGTAAACTTCCGGCCCAAGCTGCTGCACAAAGCAATGGCCGGCGCGTTTCGCTCAGCATCCACGCGCCACGTCAGCTGATGGAGGTCGACATGAAGCCGATGGTCGCATTCGCAGGACTGGGACTTGCCGCCTGCACGGCGCAGCCGCCGTCGCCGCCGCCCGCCATGGCGCAGGGCGGCGCGCAGGTCAGCTGCATCGATCTCAAGCAGGTGGTGGCGCGTCACGTGCTCCCGCCCGCTTCGGTGCTGTTCGAAATGTCGGGCGGGATCACCTACCGGACCGATCTGGTCGGCGGCTGCCCGAGCGCGGCGCGCGCTGACGCGAACTCGATCGTGCAGACGGAGAGCCAGGGCACTCAGCTGTGCCAGAATGACCACATCCGCATCTACGACCCGGTGGAGGCGAAGGCGACCGGCTCGGGCGCATTCCCGCAATGCCGTGTCGGGCCCTTTACCGCGGTGCCCAATCCCTGATGGGACCATTGAAGCGCTTGCTCAGCGTTCCACTCCTCGCGATCGTGCTCGCCGGCGCGGCACCGGCGTCGCGGTCTTCGGTCGCGCGCTTCGACTGGTTCGAATATAACGGCGACGATCATCTGCCGAAGCCCCGATCCGGGGAATATGCCAATCCGATCCTCCAGGGCTTCTATCCCGACCCGAGCATCGTTCGCGTCGGCAGCGACTATTACCTGGTCAATTCCACGTTCGGGTGGTTTCCAGGAATTCCAGTCTGGCATAGCCGCGATCTCGTCAGCTGGACGCAGGTCGGCAACGCGATCGACCGTCCGGACCAGCTGAACTTGGGCAAGCTCAGCATCTCGCAGCAGGGGGTCTATGCGCCAGACATCAGCTGGCACCCGGGACGGTTCTACATTCTCAACACCTGCGTCGGGTCCGGCGACAATTTCGTCATCACCGCCAAGAATGCCGCAGGCCCGTGGTCGGACCCGGTGTTCCTTCCCGCTCTCAACGGCGGCATCGACCCGTCGCTGTTCTTCGACGAGGACGGAAGCGCGTGGATCGTCAATAACGGCCCGCCTGCCGAGAAGCCGCGCTACGAAGGCCATCGCGCAATCTGGATTCAGCAGTTCGATCCCAAGACTCTGAAGACCTTCGGCCCGCGAACGGTGCTGGTCGACGCCGGCGTGCACCCGGAGCAAAACCCGATCTGGATCGAGGGGCCGCACATCTTCAAGCGAGCCGGCGTCTATTATCTGATCGCGGCGGAGGGCGGGACCGCCGAGAACCACAGCGAAGTCGTGTTCCGGAGCGAGCGCATGACCGGCCCTTACGTGCCGTTCGCCGGCAATCCGATCCTTACCCAGCGCGACCTGCCGAAGGACCGCCCCCGTCCGATCACATCGACGGGCCACGCCGAATTCGTCGAGACTCCCGCCGGGGAGTGGTGGGCGGTGTTCCTCGGCGTTCGCCCGTACGGCGACGACCAGTTCAACACCGGCCGCGAGACGTTCCTGATGCCGGTGAAGTGGAGAGACGGCTGGCCGTACATCACCTCTCCCGGCGAGCGGGTCCCCTGGACCGCGAAGCGGCCGGCGCTTCCGCCGCAGCCGAAGCCCAGCGTGCCGAACAGCGGCGCGTTCACGGTTCGCGACAATTTTAACGGAGCGGGGCTGCTGCCCCACTGGATGATGATGCGCAACCCCGACGGGAAGTGGTGGCGCATCGCCGGGGGCGCGCTCGAGCTCGATGCGCGGCCGGTGCGGCTTGGCGACATGGGCAATCCGTCGCTGCTCGCCCGGCGCCAGCAGCATTTCAACGCGACCGCGACGACGCGGCTCAGCTTCGCGCCGACAGGCGACTCGGAGGCGGGGCTGGTGGCGCTGCAGAACGACGACTTCTGGTATTTCCTCGCTGTCGGCCGAGAAGAGACCAAGCGCGTGCTCCGGCTGCGCCGCCGCGCAGGCGCGACAGAGCCGCAAGCAGGTGCCATCCTCGCGAGCGCCGAGGTCGACGAGAGCTCACCGGTCGATTTGCGGATCGCTGCGCGTGGCGCTTCGTACGACTTCGACTGGAGCACGGACGGCAAGCATTGGCACGAGCTACTGCATGGCGCCGACGGGACGGTGCTCAGCACGAAGCGCGCCGGCGGCTTCGTCGGCGCGGTGTTCGGTCTTTATGCGCATCAATGAGCCGGCAGCGCCTGTGGCAGAAATCCGGCGGCGTGAACGTGTTCCAGACGCGCATCGGGGACGTGGAATGAAGCGGGCCGTTGCTGTCGTTGTGTTGCTCCTGGCGTCCACCTCCGCGACGCAGGCCCGCGCACTTCGGCCCGAGATCGCCATCACCATCGACGATCTGCCGGTCCATGCGCCTTATCCGCCGGGCGTGACGCCGACCCAGGTGAACGAGCAGATGATCGCCGCCCTGAAGGGGGGGCACGTTCCCGCGATCGGCTTCGTCAACGGCACCGGCACCGAGCAGCATCCTGAAACGCTGCGGGTGCTGCCGAAATGGCGCAGCGCCGGCTTCCTGCTCGGCAATCACACCTGGACGCACCCGCACCTCAGCGAAATCACGATCCCGCAGTTCGAAAGCGAGCTGATGAAGGGCGATCCATTGCTGTCGCGGCTCGGCGACGGGTCAGACTGGCGCTGGTTCCGCTATCCGTTCCTCGACGAAGGCAAGGACGAGGGGCAGCGGGCGGCTGCGCGGGGGGTGCTCGCGAAGCATGGCTACCGCGTCGCGGACGTGACCACGAGCTTCTCTGACTGGGCGTTCACGCCGGCCTGGGCGCGCTGCAACGCGGCTGCCGACAAAGCGGGCATCGCCGAGCTCGAGCGCATGTATCTGGGCGCGGTCAAGGAGAGCATCTCCGTTGCCCGAGCGACCGCGCACGCGCTCTACGGCCGCGACATTCCGTATGTGCTGCTGATGCACGTCAGCGCGATGAGCGCGCACATGATGCCGCGGGTCATCAAGGCCTATCGTGCTGCCGGCTTCCGCTTCGTGACGATCCGGCAGGCGGAGAGCGATCCCGTCTATCGCGCTGACATCGACCTTTCGCTGCCGGGGCGAGTGCCCGACTGGAAGCTGGCGAAGCAGAAGGGCGTGAGGCTACGCCAGGCGACCGACCTCACCGCCAAACTCAACGCCATTTGCACGACGCCGAAAGGCTGAGGGTTACTCGCCGTCCGACGGCTTGGCGGTTCGCGCAAGCACCTGGACGGGACCGGTCACCGTCAGCTTCGCGCTCTTGAGGTCGACGCTGTTGGGCCCAGCGAAGATCGTGAACGTGCCGGGCTCCACCACCTTCACCATGTCCGGGTTCCACAGCGCGAGATCGTTAGGCGTCAGGTCGAACGTGACCGTCCGCCGCTCCCCCGGCCGAAGCGTCACGCGCTGGAAGCGCTTGAGTTCGATCACCGGCCGTGTGACCGACGCCTCGTCGTCGTGGATGTAGAGCTGCACGACTTCGTCGCCGGGGCGGCTGCCGGTATTGGCGACGTCGACGGCGATCCGCGCGGGCTGGTTCGCGGTGATTGTCGGCGTCAGCACCCGCGGCGCCGACACATCGAAGCTCGTGTAGCTCAGGCCGTAACCGAACGGGTAAAGCGGCGCGGTCGTGTCGAATAGATAACCACGGCGGCTGGTGGGCTTGTGATTGTAAAAGACCGGCAGCTGGCCAACCGACCGCGGGATGGACACCGGCAGCTTGCCGCCCGGATTGACCCTGCCGAAGAGGATGTCGGAAACCGCGTGGCCGGTCTCCTGGCCGAGATACCAGCCCTCGAGCAGCGCCGGCGCTTTCTGCGCCAGATAATTCACCGACAGCGGCCGGCCGTTGAGCAGCACGACAATCGTCGGCTTGTGCAGTGCGAGGACGGCGCGCGCGAGATCCTCCTGCTGGCCGACGAGATCCAGCGACGAGCGGTCGCCGAGGTGGGTCTCGGCCCAGCCCTCTCGGCTGGTCTGTTCGTTGCCGCCGAGGACCATGACGATGACGTCGGCCTTCTTCGCCGTCTGCACCGCCGCGGCGATGAGCTTCCGGTTCACTGACGCGGGCACGAGCTTGACTTCGTCGCACGACCAGCAGCGGGTCTGAGTCAGGCGGACGCCTTCGGAATAGTCAACGGCGAAGCGGCCCTTGCCCGCCTCCTGCATCGCTTCGAGCACGCTGACGACATGGCGGGGCACGTCGCTGTAGCCGCCGATCGGCGTGTCGTTGGCGTGAGTTCCGAGGACCGCCATCCGGTGAATCTTCGATGCGTCGAGCGGGAGCAGGCCCCGATCGTTCTTCAAGAGGACGATGGCCTTGTCCGCTGCTTCGCGCGCCAGCGCGATCGCGTCGGGGGTCGCGGTCTTGGCCTGCGCGGTTGCGACGTCCGGATATGGGTGCTCGAACAGACCTGCTTCAAACTTGAGCTTGAGGACGCGGCGCACCGCCTGATCGATCAGCTCCGTCGGCACGCGGCCTTCGCGCACCAGCTCGGGCAAGTGGACATAGCCTTCCGGATCGGGCGTCTCGATGTCGACGCCAGAATGGATCGCCCGATCGGCGGCGTCCTTGACGTCGCTGTAGAGGTGGTGCCGCGTGACGAGCTCGCGAATGCCGTAGTAGTCGCTGACAACCGCGCCATGATAGCCCCACTCGCGGCGGAGTACGTCGTTGAGCAGCCAGCTGTTCGCGTGGCTCGGGATGCCGTCGATCTCGTTGTACGACGCCATCAGCGACTGAATCGGGAAGGTCTTCACCGCCGCCTCGAACGGGGGAAAGAAGACCTCGCGAAGCTCGCGCTCGCCGAGATGCGCGGGGCCAACGTTGGTGCCGTTCTCGGGCCAGCCGTGGCCGGTGAAATGCTTCAGCGTGACGAAGACCTTGTCGGGCGGAAGCGGAAGCGTCGGACCCTGGAAGCCGCGGATCGCGGCGAGCCCCATTTGCGTCGTCAGATAGGGGTCTTCGCCGTAGGTCTCCTCGATGCGGCCCCAGCGCGGGTCGCGCGCAACATCGACGACGGGCGCCAGGACGAGCGTCGCGCCGCGCGCACGCGCCTCGCGAGCGGCGACGGAGAAGACCTGGGTCACGAGGTTCGGGTCCCACGTGCTCGCCAACGCGATCGCCTGCGGGAAGCTGGTTGCGCCGCGCGCGACATAGCCGTGCAGCGACTCTTCGTGCATCAGAATCGGAATGCCAAGACGCGTGTGCTCGACCGCCCAATGCTGCGCAGCATTGACGAACTCGGCGGTCTGGCGCGCGTCGCGGTTGACGATGCGCCCCGCAGCGCCGGCGGCGCCGTTGGACTGGGTGACGCCGCGATAATCGGACGGCCGGGCGAACCCGCCGATGCCGTTGGGGAAGTTCTGGGACGCAAGCGCGGGCGAGAAGTCGCCGGTCCGCGTCTGCAGCTTGGCCTTGCTCTCCCACACGGTTTCGAGCTGCGCGACCTTTTCCTCGAGAGTCATTCGCGCGAGGAGGTCGTCGATCCGGCGGTCGACCGGCTGCGCTGCATCCTTGTAGAGCGGCACGGACCTCGACGGTGCCTGCGCCGCGGACGGCGAAGCGGATAGCAGCACGGCACACAGGATCGCGCCGAGCGCGCGCGGTTTCGATCTCATCCCTACTCCCCAGCGTCAGATGATAGCGCTACCATAAGCCTCGCCACAGCCGTTGCAATGCTCCCCGCGAGTGATAGACCGCGCGATGCGGGAGATGCGATGAATAAGATCAGCCGACGCGGCCGCGGAAGCCTGACCATCGAGGACGTCGCGCGCGCGGCTGGCGTATCGGCAATGACCGTGTCGCGGGTGATCAACAAGGAACGCAACGTCCGCGAAGAGACGCGGCTGAACGTGCTCGAGACGATCGAGCGCATGAACTATTCGCCCAACACCGCGGCGCGCAGCCTTGCCGCCGGCGACGCGACCCACATCGGCCTCCTCTATTCGAACCCGAGCGCCGCTTATTTGAGCCAGTTCCTGGTCGGCGCGCTCGAGGCCGCACGCGAGGCAGGCTGCCATCTCGTGATCGAAGCCTGCGAGTCGGAGGACGAAGTCGAGCAAGCGGAGGTCGGCCGCCGGTTTGCCAAGGCCGAAGCCGAAGGCGTCATCCTGCCGCCGCCGCTGTCGGAATCGGTGCCGATCCTGACCGAGCTCGCGCTTGCCGATACGCCCGTCGTGACCGTCGCCATGGGCAAGCTTTACCCGAACGCCTTGAACGTGCGCATCGACGATTTTGCGGCGGCCAAGCAAATGACAGATTACCTGATCGGGCTCGGTCACCGCCGCATCGGCCTGATCAAGGGTCACCCGACGCACATCGCGAGCACCGAACGCGAGCGCGGCTTCCGCGCTGCCGTCGCAGAGGCGGGTCTCAGGCCCGAAGACGTGTTCATCGAGCAAGGTTATTTCACCTTCCGCTCCGGACTCGAGGCCGCCGGGCGGCTGCTGTCGAGTTCGAAGCCGCCGACGGCAATCTTCGCCAGCAACGACGACATGGCGGCGGCGGTGGTCAGCGTCGCTCACCGCAAAGGCCTCGACGTGCCGCGCGATCTCAGCGTCGTGGGCTTCGACGACACCGCGCCCGCGACCACGGTCTGGCCGGAGCTGACGACCATCCGCCAGCCGGTGTCGGCAATGGCGGCGAAAGCCCTCGAGCTGCTGCTCGGCGAGCTCAAGGTTCAGCGCCGCGGCCGGACGGGAACGTCGCAGGAGGCGATCCTCGATCACGAGCTGGTGATCCGCGAGTCGGCGGGTCCGCCGCCGCGTTAGCGTTGCGGCGGCGAATTGCGCCGCGGCGCGTTTGACGACTTTGGCATTGCTCTTCCTCGGCCTTGCGTTAACGCTAACATCCCGAGGGACAGGCAGTGTTCGGAAGGGGAGAGACAATGGAGGCAAGTTCGCAGCGCGCGAACATGGGGTTCATCGGCGCGATCGTCGCCGTGGCCACGATCGGCGGGTTCCTGTTCGGCTATGACAGCGGTGCCGTGAACGGCACTCAGGACGGGCTGATGAAGGCCTTCAACCTGGTTCCGGGCAGCTGGTCGCCGAGCAACGGCCTCGGGTTCACCGTGGCGTCGCTCTTGATCGGCTGCTTCATCGGCGCGTTTTTCGCCGGCAGACTTGCCGACCTGATCGGCCGCCGCAACACGATGATGCTCGCGGCTGCGCTGTTCCTCGCCGGCGCGCTGGTGCAGGGTGCTGCGCCTTCGCAGATCATCTTCGTGATCGCGCGCATCTGCGGCGGAATGGCCGTGGGCGCCGCGAGCGTCCTGTCGCCGGCCTACATCTCGGAGGTCGCTCC
>Ga0207661_10001080_pt1 | contig 18122 bp, 15 predicted proteins | sample KBSC713LmetaG_FD_184337 | JGI IMG/M metagenome (GOLD analysis project Ga0207661, IMG submission 184337) | Corn rhizosphere microbial communities from Kellogg Biological Station, Michigan, USA - KBS C7.1-3L metaG (SPAdes) (version 2) | ecosystem: Host-associated > Plants > Roots > Rhizosphere ...
GAGAACTTCCTTCCGATCTCCGGCACCTGGTACCTGGTACCTGGTACCTGGTACCTGCACAGTCAACCTATTTTCTGTTCTCGTTGTCTCATAGGGTCTGAAACCTTATGTGCAAGCGCTGCGTCTGGGGTGTTCGATTGTGGGACGATGAATCCCACATGCGAGCATGACCCCCCAAAAGCATACACGGCCCCAGCCGGATAACCCGTTGATGAATTGTGCGTTAGCTGATGATCGAGGTCGGCACAGTCCTTCCCTTATGAGTTGATAGCTTTCCGGTCCCCGCCCCTCCGACCTCTGCACGAGACGTCACCGTGGATATCAAACGCGACCCACCCAAGAAAACCAAGAGATACATCGCCATCGGCCTCGCGGTTGTCGGCGTCGTTGTCGTTTCGGCGTTTGTCAGCCGCCTCAAGCCCGCCGCGCCGCCCGTTGAAAAGGGCACACTCTGGTTCGACACCGTGAAGCGTGGTCCGATGACGCGTGACGTCAACGCCCCAGGGACGCTCGAGGCGATGTACGTCCGCAACGTGACCGCCTTGACGAGCGGCCGCATCGAAGAATTGCCCATTCGCCCTGGTGTCCCCGTCACCTCGAACACCGTGCTCGTCGTCATGAGCAGCCCGGATGAGGACATCAAAGAGCTCACCTATCAGCAGCAGCTCAATTCGGCCGTCGGCCAGCTCGCGACGCTGAAGACGAGCCTTCGTCAGCAGATTCTCAATCAGCAGGGGACGGTCGCGAACCTGCAGACGCAGTACAACGCCGCGGTTCGCCAGGCAGCCGTTCAAGACTCGCTGATGAGGCAGAAGCTGACGACCGTGAATGACGCCGCCGCGGCGCGCGATGCGGTTCTCGAGATGAAGCAGCGGCTTGATTACTCGAAGAAGCAGCTCGACGACCAGATGGCTTCCGAGGGACAGCAGATCAAGCTCCAGGAAGAGCAGATCGCGAGTCTTCAGAGAATTCTGGATGAGCAGAAGCATCGCGTCGCGTCGATGCGCGTGACGTCGCCCGAGTCCGGTCTTCTCCAGACCCTCGGCAACCCGCCCCTCGAACTCGGACAATACGTGAACGCCGGAACTGTCCTCGCCCGCGTCGTTCAGCCAGGAAAGTTGAAGGCCGTGCTCCGCGTCCCGGAGAATCAGGCAAAGGACATTGTCCCGAACCTGCCGGCCTCGATCGATCTCCACAACAACATCGTCGTGAAAGGCCACGTGATGCGCACTGACCCGTCGTCGGTGCAAGGCACTGTCACCGTCGAAGTCGCGATCGACGATTCGCTCCCAAAAGACACGCGGTCCGATCTCGCGGTCGACGGCACGATCACACTCGAGCGCTTGAATGACGTGCTCTTCATCGGCCGCCCCGGCTTCGGTCAGGCGGAAAGCTCAGTCGGCATCTTCAAGGTCGACAAAGGTACCGGTGAAGCGACTCGCGTGACCGTCCAACTCGGACGTGCCTCGGTCAACACCATCGAAGTGAAGAAGGGTCTCAACGTCGGCGACAGCGTCATCATCTCGGACATGTCGCAGTTCGACAATACGAATCGCGTCAAAATCAAATAGCCAGTCGACTTCCCTCGCCCGTCTCACCCTCACTCCGAGCGCTATCAATGGCCACCGAGTCCGCATCGTCGTCACCGGCCGCATTCTCCGCCAGTTCGGGCAACAACCAGCCCCTGATCCGTCTGTCCGGGATCAAGAAGGTCTTCTACACCGACGAGGTGGAGACCCACGCCCTGCAGGACATTCACGTCGAAGTCCAACCGGGCGAATACGTCGCGATGGAAGGACCATCGGGCTGCGGCAAGACGACGCTCCTGTCGATCCTCGGTCTGCTCGACACGCCGACGGACGGCGAGTACACGCTCGCCGGTGAGCCGGTCGCGCAGCTGACGCCTTCACAGCGCGCCCGCATTCGCAACCGCCAGATCGGCTTCATCTTCCAGGCGTTCAACCTCATCGGCGATCTGACGGTTTACGAGAACGTTGAACTTCCGCTCACCTACCGCGGCATGTCGGCCGCCGAGCGTAAGCAGCGCGTCACAGATGCGCTCGAGCGCGTCGGGATGAGCCATCGCATGAAGCACTACCCTGCACAGCTCTCCGGCGGTCAGCAGCAGCGCGTCGCAGTCGCTCGCGCAGTTGCCGGCGATCCGCTCATCCTTCTCGCCGACGAACCGACGGGTAACCTCGATTCGACGAACGGCGAAGCGGTGATGGAATTGCTTCGCGAGCTGCATCGCGGCGGCGCGACGATCTGCATGGTCACGCACGATCCTCGCTACGCAGCGCACGCCGATCGTTCGATTCACCTCTTCGACGGACGCGTTGTCGAAGAGCAGCGCCGCACCGAAAAAGTCGGCGCGTAATTCGCGCGCGGTACCCGGCAGCAGTGGCGCACACGACGGCGCCACTGCTGAGCCGCCCGCTCAGCGAACCGCGCCTTCCCCGCTACAACTCGATCCGTTTTTTTGAGGACCGGCAACGGCCCTTGGCCGGAGGCTCGCGATGGACGCTCTGATCAACGACGTGCGATTCGCAATGCACACGCTCGCATGGCGCCCGTTCGTGCACCTCGAATATCTTCCGGTGTCGTGCGGGATACTGCATCGCTTTTGGTTGGACCAATTCACGGAGTAACTCATGGCTTTCTTCTCGACCCAACCGAAAGTCGCGCCGCGCGACGTCGTGTCTCCGCCGATCGTCGGACCGCTTGTCTCCCTTCGAGGCGTCGAGAAGGTGTTCGAGACGCCGGCCGGCCGATCCTACGTGCTCCGCCGAATCTCTGGAGAGATTCAGCCCGGCGAGTTCGTGTCGATCATGGGGCCGTCGGGCGCCGGGAAATCGACGCTCCTCGCGATCCTCGGCATGCTCGACAGCGTCTGGACGGGCGAGTTCTTCTTCCTCGGCCATCCGGTTCACGCGATGAGTCACAAGCAGCGCGTCGCGCTGAATAAAGAGCACATCGGGTTCGTGTTCCAGCAGTACCACCTCATCGACGACCTCACCGTCGCCGAGAATCTCGACATTCCGCTGTCGTATCGAAACGTGAAGAAGTCCGAACGCGAAGCGATCGTCGCCGACACGCTCGATCGATTTGGAATGGTCGGAAAGAAGGATCTCTATCCACGACAGTTGTCGGGCGGTCAGCAGCAGCTAGTCGGCGTTGCTCGCGCGGTCATCGCGAAGCCGAAGGTCATTCTCGCGGACGAACCGACCGGCAATCTGCACTCGAGTCAGGGGCGCGAGATCATGGAGCTGTTCAAGAAATTGAACAATGAAGGAACGACGATCATCCAGGTCACCCACTCCGAAGAAAATGCGACGTACGGCAATCGCATCATCGAGCTGCGAGATGGTTGGATCACCGGGAGCGAAGGACCGGTCGCCGGCTGATGCGCGGTTCTGGGACGAGTGGTCCCACATTCGGACGGGATGAATCTCGCTCCAGTCGCGTAAGTCGTTGGATGTGAGTCCGATACAGCGTGCCAAACATGGCACGCTGTTTCCTTTATGTGGGGGCGTCCGGCTAAAAAATCACCCGCCCAGCCCCGCCATGGACTCGTTTCTTCAGGACACCCGATATGCCGTTCGGCAGCTGACTCGTTCGCGAACAGCGTCCTCGCGCGACCGGTGCGGAGATCGGCCATCCGGAGAATTTCGTCTGGCTCGCACCGTTCGACACACGCGGCGGTCCGCCTGCGCTGATGTTGTGGTATCCCGACTTCGTGGACTTTCGCGTTTCGACGAACGTATTCGAATCGGCAACCGCCGTTGGACACGCAATGGTCGCCCTTCGCCCCGCGTGAACCTAGCTTTCCTGCGAGATGACTGAGAACGGCAACCCTCATATCCTGGTCGCGGATGATCAACCCGACATCCTCGAGGCGCTTCGGCTGTTGCTGAAAGGCGGCGGCTACGAAGTCGACACGGTCAATTCCCCGGGCGCAGCACTCGCAGCACTCGAGCGTCGCGACTACGACGCGATGCTGCTCGACATGAACTACACGCGTGACACGACGTCCGGAAAAGAGGGACTCGATTTCCTCATTCAGCTACAGTCGCTCGAGCCGAATATGCCGGTCGTCGTCATGACGGCTTGGGGCAGCATCGACAACGCGGTCGAAGCGATGCGTCGCGGCGCACGCGATTACGTCGAGAAGCCGTGGGACAACGCTCGGCTCATGTCGATTCTATCGACGCAGATCGAGCTCGGACGCGCATTGCGCCGCGCGCAGCGTCTGGAAACCGAGAACAAGCTGCTTCGGCGCGACACGCTCCCGAAAATGGTTGCCGAGTCGCCGAAGATGAAACCCATTCTGCAGCTGATGGAGCGAGTCGGGCCCTCCGATGCGAACGTTCTGATCACTGGCGAGCACGGCACCGGGAAGGAGCTCGTCGCGCAGTGGCTTCATTCGTCGTCGCCGCGGTCCGCGAGGTCATTCATCGCGGTGAACATGGGGGGGTTGTCGGAAGGCCTCTTCGAGAGCGAGTTGTTCGGCCACGTGAAAGGATCCTTCACTGATGCGAAGACGGATCGTGTCGGCCGATTCGAGCTCGCTGATGCGGGAACGTTGTTCCTCGACGAGATCGGAACAGTACCGCTCGCGCTTCAGTCGAAGCTGCTGCGCGTCCTGCAGACGGGGGACGTCGAGCGCGTCGGCTCCTCGAAGGCTCGGCACGTCGACGTTCGGGTCGTCTCCGCGACGAACGCGAATTTGCAGGTCGAGGTCAACGAAGGCCGGTTTCGAGAGGATCTTCTCTTTCGCTTGAACACGATCGAGATCCACTTGCCGCCGCTTCGCGACCGCCGCGAGGACATCGCTCCGCTGGCGATGCATTTCCTTCGCCGACACGCGACCCGCTACCGGAAGAGCCTCACAGGTTTCGACAGCGGCGCGATGCAGGTCCTGCTTTCGCACCCATGGCCCGGAAACATCCGCGAGCTCGACCACGCCATCGAACGCGCGGTGTTGCTCGCACAGGGCGATCAAATTCGCGCCGGCGATTTGGGCCTGCGCACGGCGACGACCAGCGCGACTCGCCTCGAGGATCTGCCGCTCGAGGATGTCGAGAAAATGCTCATTCAAAAATCCCTAGCGCGTTACGAGGGCAACGTCAGCCGCGCCGCGCAAGCGCTCGGTTTGTCGCGCAGCGCGCTGTATCGCCGAATCGCGAGCTATGGACTCTGACGACGATCCGCGGGAGACGGCGCGGATCGAGCGCGCCGATTCCGGGGTCGATCGGCGAGGGGCGCATCACGAGCAACTGATCTTTCGCCTGGCGATGCTTGCCGGTCTCCCCGGCGTCGTCGCGTCGATGATTCTGCTCTGGAAGGGCGGCTATAGCGGCAAGGTTCAGTGGACGCTCGGCCTCATCGTCGTCGGAAGCTGGGTCGTCACGGCACTCGTGCTCCGCGAGCGCGTCGTTCGACCACTCCAGACATTGTCGAACATGCTCGCGGCGCTGAGAGAAGGTGATTACTCGATTCGCGCCCGTGGCGCCGACCGCGACGATGCACTCGGACTCGCGTTTCTCGAATCCAACCTGCTCGGCGAGACGCTGCGCACGCAGCGACTTGGCGCGATGGAGGCGACTGCGCTTCTGCGAACGGTGATGTCGGAGATCGACGTCGCGGTCTTCGCATTCGACGACGAGGACCGGCTTCGTCTCGTGAATCGCGCGGGAGAACGACTGCTCGCGCAGCCGAGCGAACGACTGCTCGGACGGACGGCGGAGCAGGTCGGTCTCGCAGAATGTCTCGTCGGAGAGTCGCCGAGGACGATGGATGTCACGTTCGCCGGCGGGTCGGGACGCTGGGAGGTTCGACGCGGAACGTTTCGGCAGGACGGGCGGCCGCACACGCTGCTCGTGTTGGCGGACGTCAGCAAAACGCTGCGCGAGGAGGAGCTTCAAGCGTGGCAGCGACTCGTGCGCGTGTTGAGTCACGAGATCAACAACTCACTCGCGCCGATCAAGTCGATCACGGGAAGTCTGACGACGTTGCTCGAGCGACAGCCGCGTCCTGCCGACGCCGACGACGACTTGCGGCGGGGGCTGTCGGTGATCGGCGGCCGGTCGGAAGCGCTCGTGCGATTCATGTCGGCCTACGCACGATTGGCGCGGCTGCCTGCCCCGAACAAGAAACCGCTCGATGTCGGAACGTGGGCTCGGCGGGTCGCGGCGCTCGAGACGCGCATGCGCGTTCGCGTGATTCCGGGACCGGACACAAGCCTTCGAGCGGATGGCGATCAGCTCGACCAACTGCTGATCAATCTTGTTCGGAACGCAGTCGATGCGTCGCTGGAGACCAACGGTGCGGTTCAAATCCGATGGCAGCGCCAGAACGGATCGATCGCGATGATGGTCGAGGACGAGGGGCCGGGCCTCGCGAGCAGCTCGAACCTGTTCGTGCCGTTCTTCACGACGAAGCCACAGGGATCCGGGATCGGACTTGTGCTCTGTCGCCAGATCGCCGAAGCACACGGGGGAAGCCTTTCCCTGGAGAATCGGGGCGATCGGAGGGGGTGCATTGCGACGGTTCGCCTCGAAACTGGCCAGCTCAGCTAGTATTAAGAAACCTAGGCTTCCATACCTAGCGTAATTTCGGGCACAAAGTCCCGCTGACTTTTCATCGTCTTCGGCACGGGGTGTGCTTCAGACCGTCAGCGGTGCCGCGACGAGGTACGTCGTTCGAAGGCGTCGAGAAGCGGTGCGGCTCTCTCTCGATCCTTCGCCCGGTTGTCGTCCGCGGGGGCAAGTCGAGGACGGCGTAAAGGGAGAACTTATGAAACTGCGTTACACACCGAAGTACCTGTTCGGCGCCACGACCCTTCTTGTCTTAGGCGCCTCCGTTGCGCTTGCGCAGGATACCTCCAAGGCTCGTCCGCGTTCGCAGCAGCGCATACCTATCTCGAAGGACAATCCGAGCACCACCACTCGCAGGGGTCGTGGTGCGGCGAAGGTCGATACGGTCACGGTCACGCAGTACAAGACGGACACCCTCCGTGTCACGACCCAGCTTCCGGCTGTTCACGACACGGTTGTGCGCACGAACACTGTGACGGTTCACGACACGGTTCAGATGGCGCCGCCGCGTGTCGCGATGCGCTTTCCGACCGGCGTCTACTTCGGCATCGCGGGTGGCGTGACGGCACCGAACGGCGCGCTCTTCAATCCGAACAGCTCTGGTCCGACGGGTCAGGTGAACCTCGGCTGGCAGAGCCTCGACATGCCGATCGGCATTCGCTTGGACGCGAACTGGGCGAAGCCGGGTGAGGATGCGTTCTACTCCGCGTACCAGGCGGATCCTGATATCATCAACGTCAGCGGCGACCTCAAGCTCGCTCTTCCGTGGTTCCATCACATCTTCGGCCTCAACCCGATGTTCACGATCTACGGCATCGGCGGCGGCACGTACACGACCTACAAGAACCTGCCGTATCGGATGGATCAGGGCGTGGCGTGCCCGACGGGATCGACCTGCATCACATCGGCCGGGATCAACGTTCGCGCCGGTGAGGGTAGCTGGAACAGCAAGTTTGGCTGGAATGCAGGCGGTGGCGCGTCGATCGGTTGGAAGCGTACGGAAATCTTCTTCGAGACGCGCGTGCTCGGCTTCACGCCGGACAACTCGCCGATGGCTCGTCAGAATCCGTTCGTGCTCGGTGTGAACTTCTTCGGTGCATCGCGCTAAGCAGCGTATGGGGTGAGGTCGCGGTCACCGCGAAAAAGGGCGGCTCTCCCGTGGAGAGCCGCCCTTTTTTCATTAAACTCTAAAGAGACTCGAGACCCGCTCCTAGGCGCGGCGGCCTCCGTCTGACCACCTGCCTCGCTGCCGCGGCTTACGGAGCGGTGTGGATGGGAGCGTACAGGGCTCAACGACGTCGTTCTCCCTCAGGGTCTCACTTCTGATGACTCCGCTCTCGCATCTAGAAAACTCTAACAAGAAAACTCGCGCGTAACTCCGCGATGGCACAGATCCGTCACGTGGATAAAAATGTGTGTGTTTTCATGTCGCGTGCGCTCGATTGTCGAACGATGCGACGGCATGGAGCCTGCCTTGTACGCGGTCGGTGCCGCGACGAAGTACGTCGACCGAGGACCCTCAGTGTTGAGCACGCGCACAGAGAAACAACCTCGCCCGTCTGTCGTCCACGGGGGCTAGTCGAATGGACGACGCTGAGGGAGGAGACCCATGTTGAACCGTTATGCAGTACTGCTCGTTGCCGGCGCGGCGATCTTCGCTCTCGACGCCTCGGCAGCTTCAGCGCAAGACACGACGCGGACGCGTCCGCGCTCGACCAAGCGCATTCCGATCACGAAAGAAGCTCCGGGTGAAGTCGCATCGACGCCTGCAGCGCCGCCGCGCGTCGATACCGTGACTGTCTACAAGACCGACACGCTCCGTCTCACCCACACGGACACGGTGAACGTGACGAAGACGCAAACGATCACGAAGGTTGATACCGTGCAGCAGCAGATCTTCCCCGAAATGATGCGTCAGATCGGCGGATTCTACATCGGCGTGGCAGCGGGTTCGTCACTGCCGGCTGCACCATTCAATGATTCTGATCATCCAGGTTGGCGGGTCGAAGTTCCGTTTGGTATCGATCCCATCGGCAGCCCGCTGGGCGTTCGCGTGAACCTTGGCTACAGCCGCTATGAGCCGCACACGTTCGCGAAGCAGTTCGTCAACAGCGAGAACGCGCAGCTCATGAACGCTGACGCTGACCTCAAGTGGCGTCTCGTGAAGGCGAATCCGTTCAGCCACCGCGTGCAGGTCTATGCGATCGGCGGTGCGTCGTACAACCGCTTCAAGAACATCCTCGAGAACAACCACGGCGTTCTCAGCGTCGGCGACGCCATCGCGAACTCGAACGGTTCGTTCAGCACGGTCGACAACGATTGGCACAACGGCTGGGGCTACAACGTCGGCGGCGGTATGGAGATGGGTTGGGGCATCACGAACCTCTTCATCGAATCGCGCTACGCGCGCTTCAAGGGCGAGAACAGCAACATCTCGCACGTTCCGCTCGTGATCGGCTTGAGCTGGTACTAAGAGCTCAACAGCAGTCGCAGGATGCAGTGGTGGCGGGGCAGGCCGCGAACGCGGCCTGCCCCGTTCGCCGTTCGTGAACTAGAAACCATTGGAATGCTTCTGGCGTCTGCGTATCATTCGACAGCGTCAGATCATTCCCTCGTGGCGCTCTCCCGAGCAGGATCCGGCCGAATGAGCAGTCTTTCCAATCATCGAATTCAACGCGCCTTCGGCGCGGCGGCGATTTTCGCGGTGACGTCAGTCGCCAGCGCGCAGGCGATGCAGCAGCGAACGCAACCCGATCTCGCTGCACGCCAGGCCGCAAATACTTCGGACGATACAACCGACGACTCGCACGCGGTCTATTCGTTCAAATCGCGCGCGGACAGCCTCGCTTGGGCACGAAGCCGAGCACTGGCGTCGAAGTCCACGGGCTATCGCATCGTCGTGTCGCTGCAAGACCACCATCTGTGGGCAGTCGTCGGGCGCGACACGGTATTGAGCGCGCCCGCCGCGGTCGCGAAAGGCACGACGCTCAAGTTCGGTAAGTCGACGTGGGATTTCGAAACGCCCCGCGGCGTACGAACCGTGCTCGGCAAGGAAGCCGATCCGATCTGGCAGCCGCCCGAGTGGCTCTACGCCGAGACAGCGCAGGAGAACCACCTCAAGCTCGGACATCTCACTCCGGGCAAGCCGACGAAGCTCAGCGACGGTCGCAAGCTAGCGGTCATGAACGGAGTCGTCGGCGTCATCGATCAAGGGACGTTCGCGGAGCTTCCGACTGACGAGCACATCGTCTTCGACAACACGCTCTTCGTTCCCCCGCTCGGCACCAAGAACCGCAAAGTCGAAGGAGAGCTCGGCAAGTATCGATTGAATTTGGGCGACGGCTATCTATTGCACGGTACGCCCTACAAGGAGTCGATCGGTCTCGCGGCCACGCACGGCTGCGTGCGTTTGCGTGACGAAGATATCGAGTGGCTTTACGAGCACATTCCTGTGGGGACCAAGGTCTATATCTATTGAGATCGCGACCAGGATAGAGATCCTTTCGCGGCTTGGCCGCGCAGGATGACTCGACAGAAAACAGAAAGCCCGCGCTCATCGCGCGGGCTTTCTAGTTCTGCCCTCTTCTCGCTTGTGATTCGCTTCTCTCCGCTGCGAAAGCGAATCTGCGAGAGCCCGTCAGGTCGACGTCAGACGACTACTTCTTGCTGATCTGGCCGCGGATTTCGCCGCCCGGGTTCGTTGCCGTGTGAATGTTGACGTACACAGCACCGGCGAGAAGAAGCTTCTCGAGCGAATCACCCTTGATGGTCGCCGTGAGGCTCAGCGCGTTGTTCAACGTCACGGAACCAGTCGCTGAGCCAGACGTCGCCGTCTTCAGTCCAGTGAACGTCACGTTCGTGAACGTGCCGCCCGTCGACACCGCGGGATCAAAGTTGAGGATCACGCCCGCCGATCCCGTGCCGCCAGCTGTGAACGGACCGTGGATATGTCCAAGGCTCGCGTTCGCGGTGAGGCCTGTGAAGGTGGTGTTCCAAGTGAACACGTGCGTCGACGTGTCGAGCGTCGCGGTAAACGTGCCCGTTCCGGTCGGATTGCCGGTCACGCTTGGCTCATTCGCCGGTGAGAGCGCCGCGGTGAAGTTCACGATCTTCGACACGGGCGGCGGACTGGTCGAGTCATCGGACCCGCACGCTGCGGCAACGACGATCGTGGCGAAAATCGAAAGCGAGATTCCTCGTTTCAGCATATAGGGTCCTCGGATGAATGGTTCGATAACCAGGGCGTCGCGCGCCCCCAGCGCGATGCACGAGCGTTGAATCCATCGACGTCCGGGACGGTTCCCATCCGGCCTAACGGGCATTCCGTCTGACCCGCAACTGCCGCGACATTTCGGAGTATTAGCCCGTCAGCCCGTTCGCCGGCTCCCACTGCCATGCCGACCAACAAAAAGCTGTACGAGGAGATGCAGGAAAAACGCGCCGCCGAGCATCACCAGGCGGAGCGTGATCGTCGGTGGGCGCTAATTCGAGCGGGACTGGCTTGTCTCGGTTGGGCAGCCGCGGGACTCGTGTGCTACGGCTTCGCGTTTCACACGACCGACATGAGCATGGTACCCATCTATCAGTGGGGCGCCTACCTGATCACGTACGGCGGCATCTCCTTCACGCTGCTTCGCACGTATCGCAAAGGCGTCGATCGAGGCGACTGGTAGATCAGCGATCCGCCACTTTTGGCGTTGGATTTCCGCCGTCGACGACGAACTTCCAGGTACCGTCGCGCTGTCTCTGCCACACCGTGAGATACTTTCCGAATCTCTGAACAGCGGCGCCTGAGGGACCGCGGAGCGTCGCGATGTATTCGCCGATGGTATAACCGAGATCCTCCGAGCCGGCGACCCACGCGAAGACCGGATGCCACGTCAACGCCGTTCCATTACCCCGAGCTGCGTAAAGATCGCGCGTGGCGTCTGGACCGACGACAAGTCGTGGGTTGCCGAACAGGACGCCGCGATCCGCAATGGTATTAGAGAATGCGTATCCGATTCCCATTCGATCCGAAAGATCTGAGAACGAGCTGTCCGCGGCACGAACCTTTGCGGTCGCCTCGCGAAGCTTTTCAGGGATGCTCGTCGGTCGCGGAGTCAGCGCACTCGGAGAAACGTTCGCCTCCACAGCCGGGGGTGCGTCGACCTCGGCGTACGCGGCAAGCTCCCATGGACCGCCGGGCGCACGGCGCCACACCGCGATGTAGCGGTCGAAATGCGTCGGTCCGCTCTGCGCCGGGCGGGCCGTGACACCGAACGTGTAGCCCGCGAGCAGATCATACGAGACCGCGCCCCCAAGCGGCTCCCACGCAATTCCCGGTGGAGTACCTGGCACGGGTGCAGTAATGAGGTCCTTCACGGCGTCGCGCCCGTATACCGCCGGCACGCCCGCGCGGAGGTAGACGACATCGGCATGAAGTAGCTCGGCGAACCCTTCATGCGCTTTCGCGGAGACGAGCTCGCCGCGCGACTGGTCGAATCGCAAGAGACTGTCGGCCGCGGGGCCCCGAGCCGGCTCCGGCACCGACGGACCGCGATGCAACAGACAGCCCGCGAGGAGCAGCGCCGCGGGAGGGACCAGCCAGCGTTTCATGCCTGCACGCTACGGTCGCTCGGCGGATTCAACCAGCGAGCTGGTATGGTCTGCATCGCCGCGGCGATTTCCTTGAGAAACTTCGCCGCGACCTGCGAGGTGATGCCGGTCGGATCGACGTCCGGGTTGCACTCTACGATGTCCGCGGCCGTCATCGGCGCCTCGAGACTTTGAATGATCGTTAGCACTTCGCGAACCGTCAGACCACCAGGCTCCGGATGTGACACACCCGGTGCAAATGCGGGATCGAGGCCATCCAGGTCGATCGAGAGGTACACCGTTTCGTCGCTCGAGACATCGGGACGTGCGCCGCGCGACCACGCACGCATATCGATGATCTCGGCGCCGAATCGATCGGCCTGTTCGCGCTGATGTCTCGTGAGCGTTCGGATTCCGATCTGCACGAGACGCGCTGCCAGCCCCTCCTCCATTATGCGAGCGAACGGACACGCATGCGAGAACCGATCGCCTTCGAATTCATCGTACAGATCCGTATGGGCATCTACATGAACAATCGTGAGCGGTGGCGATGCTTTGCGCACGGCGCGAACGATAGGGTACGTGATGGAGTGATCGCCGCCGAGCAGGATTGGGTGGACGTTCGCCACGATGACACGCTCGACTCCATTCGTGATCGAACCGCGAGGATCCGCGGGGTCGATCTCGATGTCGCCGGCGTCGGTGAGGACGCTCGCGTCGGAAATGTCGACGAGTGTCTCAGTCCACGAATTCCCTGCGGGCGACAAAAGTGCCGCGCGAATAGTCGCCGGCGCGCGCGCTGGTCCTCGCCGAAACGACGACGACGCATCGTATGGCACGCCGAGGATCGCCGCAGGAGTCGGCAAAGACATGGGTGCGAACGTAAACCGGTCTGGAAGAGGACTGATACCAGGTACCTGGTACCAGATACCAGGTGCCAGGGATTCGGAAAGGTGGTTTATGGGATAAAAGCGAAGCGTTCCGTTTTCTTCTGGTACCTGACACCTGGCACCAGGTACTAGGTACCAGGTACCAGGTACCAGGTACCAGGTACCAGGTACCAGGTACCAGAATGAATCAAATCGTCGCAAGGCGATGGTGAGCCTGGCCACAGTAGAACAACGACGGTTCTATTTCATTGCAAACGCCTGTCGCGGAACCGTTTCCGGTGCGCGGGGTGGACGGAGAGTGTACCGAGATGTATCACTGTGTGTATCACTATTAGGCGCTGAAGCAGGACTTTCCACACCAGGAACGTCTCTTGCTCGTTGCGGCACGGTCCGCTTGTATCTCAGTCCCTTACACTGTCTTCAATGACCGCCGTCGTAGTCGCGGTGTTGGTCCTCGCGGCGCTCGGCGCGGCGACCTTTCCGATTTTCCGCTGGTGGCTGGATGGCCGCCGGACGGTCAAGGCGAAGGAGCTGCCGCCGATCTTCATTCCGTTTCGCTCGACAGATGACAGATCTCCGGAGCCTGTCCCTGCGCTGCCTCGGCGGACGTCGCAGAGAGTAGAGCCGTCGCCCGAGCAGGAAGTTCATGTCGAGCGTGTGTCACGGGCCGACGAGTCGGTCCGCGCGATGCGGCTCGTGAAAGACGACACCGACGAGTACAACCCGAACGAAACCATTCGTTTTCGGCGGCCTGTCGAAGAGCCTGTGCAGCTCCTCCCCGGCCGCCTCGAGGTAGTTTCGGGAGACACCGTTCATCGCGAAATTCGATTCGTTCGGATTCCAGGTGAGCCGATGCAGGTGATTCTCGGGCGCGACGCCGGCCCGTCGCCGCAATACGTCGCGCTGAAATCCGGGACCGTTAGCCGCCAGCACGCGCGACTTGCGTTCAACAACGGGCGGTGGTCCGTGTCCAATCTGTCGAAAACGAATCCGGTGGTGGTGAACGAGGAAGAGCTGTCGCATGTGTCGGGCGAACGGTCTCTCGATGACGGGGATCGGCTCGAGCTTGGTGAAGTAGTGCTTCGATTTCACGCGCGGTAATGAGCGCAGAGAAGATCCCGGCCGCGTACTCCGCGCTGGAGGCTGACTACGAGATCATTCGCGAGATCGGGCGCGGAGGAACGGCGCTCGTCTATCTCGCGCGCGAGCGCGCGACGGGTGACGAAGTCGCGATCAAGTTGATTCGCGCGAAGTATCTCGAAGACGACGAGGCGATCGCTCGGTTCGCGCGCGAAGCGCGGTTCGTCGCCCAACTCGATCACCCGAACATCGTTCCGGTCCGGGCCGTTCTCGATCTCGAGTCAGCGGGTGTCGCGCTCGTCATGGCGCACGTCGATGGCCGCACGCTCAAGCAGGTCATCCGCGAAGAGCACCCCGTGTCCGCTGAAATGACCGAGCGCATGATGCGTGGAATCGCGAACGGGCTCGCGGCGGCTCACGCGCTCGGAATCGTTCACCGCGACGTGAAGCCGGAGAACATCTTCATCGACACCGACGGTCGAGCGTTGCTGGCCGACTTTGGGCTCGCGCGGTCGATGAGCAACGACACGCAGCTCACGATGGCGGGCGTCGCGATTGGAACGCCCGCGTACATGGCGCCGGAGCAGATCGACGGCGGCCAACTCGACGCACGCGGCGACATCTATAGCCTCGGTCTCGTCGCCTGGGAGATGCTGACAGGACATCGCCCGTGGGAGGGCGAAAGTCTCTACGCGATTCTGTATCATCAGAAGTACGAGCAGCTGCCGGACGTTCGCGACATCCGCCACGACGTTCCTGATGCGCTCGCTGACGCGATCGTCGGCTGCATCGAGAAGGAGCGAGACGCGCGTTGGCAAAACATCGACGAGCTCGTCGCCGCGCTCGACGGGCTCGCCGCGCCGAAGCATGTGCGAGACGCCGCGCCGATCTCGAACGACACGATTCGATTCGCGCGTCCGATGCTGCCGGTTCCGGCGCCGACGCCTGGGACGTCGTTAGAAGTTGTCAATAGCGTCCAAACGCCAGTCTACACGGATTCGCTCGCGAGCATCGCCGCCGATCTCGAAGCGCGCGTCTATCCGCCGGCGCCAAAGCGTCGCTACGCAGTTGCCGCTGGGGCGGCCGCAACGATTCTCGTAATCGCGCTTGTCGCGATGAAGCTGCAAAGCCACCCCGGTAATCGTTTCTCGCCAACGCGGGACGTCGCGCCGCCAGCCGCCGCCGCAGGCGACGTCAAATCGCCTGCCCTGCTCGCGGCCACCGACTCGGCGGCGAAGCCTGTTGCTGATTCGGCGAAGGTTGTCGCTGCCGCAAAAGACTCCGTGATCAAGACGGAGGCTGCGCCTTCTCCGGCTCCGCCAACGACCAAAACGGCAGACGTTCGAGCGTCGACGACGCAGCCCAACGCCAAGGTGACAGCGATCGCACCGCCGAAAATCCCCGCGCAGTCACCCAAGGAAGCGAAGCCCGCGCAGAGTGAAGCCGCGGCACCGCCCCCCGCGAAACAAGCCGGCACTCCGTCAGAGTCGACGGCCGCGCCGGCCAGCGCGTCGAGCCCGAAGCCGGCAACAACGGCGCTTCCGTTGGCGTCGTCGCGCGCGACGGTCGTCGCGGGCGGGCTCCACAGCTGTCTCGTGTCGGGAGATGGCCGAACATTTTGCTGGGGCGCAAACGACCACGGGCAGCTCGGAACCGGCGCGAACGTTCGCGCGACGACGCCGAGTCTCGTCGGCGGCGACGCGAGGTTCACGTCGTTGGCGGCTGGATTGTCCCACAGTTGCGCGATCTCTCGCGACGGCGCCGCGTGGTGCTGGGGCGAGAACGACGCCGGCCAACTTGGCGATCGGTCGAATTCGGCGCGCTCCGCGCCTGTGCGTGTTGCTGATGGACATGCCTTCCGTGTGATCACGGCCGGCGGCGCGCACAGCTGCGGAATCGATCAATACGGCGCCGCGTGGTGCTGGGGCTCGAACGCACGCGGGCAGCTAGGCGATAGCTCGTCGCATGACACGAACGTTCCAGCGGTCGTCGGAGGTGCGCGTCGATTCACGGCGATCTCCGCGGGATGGAACTTCACCTGTGCGCTCGACGGCGACGGCCACGCGTTCTGCTGGGGCGACGACTCTGGCGGACAACTCGGCGACAGCACGACGAGCTCGGCCCGGCATTTGCCGGTTCCCGTCAGCGGCGGACTTTCATTCGTTTCGATCTCCGCTGGAAACTCCCATGCGTGCGGCGTGACCAAGCAGGGCGACGCCTATTGCTGGGGAAGAAACGGAAGTGGCCAGCTTGGAGATGGGACGACGTCGGACCATTCGACGCCGGTGAAGGTGAAGGCGCCGACGCGGTTTGCGTCCATCACGACCGGCGGCGTTCACACGTGCGCGATCTCGACGGAAGCGGACGCGTATTGTTGGGGGAAAAACAGCTTTGGGCAGCTCGGCGACGGAGGGACGACGGACCATTCAGTGCCGACCCGCGTTGCCGGTTCGCATTCATTCACGACGCTTCGCGCCTTCGGCTCGCACACCTGCGGTTCCGCGACGTCGGGCGAGGCGTTTTGCTGGGGCTACAATCTCGAGGGTCAGCTCGGCGACGGTAGCCGCACGCATCGAACGAGACCAGTGTACATCGAGCCGCCCGCGGGTGGCTCGGACGACCATCGCTAGCTGTCAGCGATGAGGGGACGGATGAGGGGGATTCGGCCGATGGCTGTTCGCCGCGCGCTCGTGTGGGCCGCGGCTACGCTCGTGTGGTCGTGCAGCAGCACGACCGACGTCAGCACGGGCAGTTCCGATGGGATCGCGACGGTGGTCGTCTCGCCTTCGACGCCAAGCGTCGCAGTCGGCGCCGAGATTCCGCTTTCAGCGACGCTGCAGGATGCGAGCGGAAAGGCGGTCACCGGAGTGCCGATCGTCTGGACCGTTCAAGATCCAAAAATTGCTAAAGTCTCGTCATCGGGTGTCGTGACGGGGCTCGCGGTCGGGTCGACGCAGGTCGCGGCGAACGCCAACGGCAAGTTCGGAATCGCGGCGCTCACGGTTCAGAAGACGCCCGTCGCCAGCGTTTCGGTTCTTCCGAAGCAAATCAACGGCGTCACTCCGGGAACGAAGTCACCGCTCACCGGAACGGCGTACGATGCGGCGCAAAACGCGCTCACGGATCGCACGATCATTTGGTCGACGAGCAATGAGCTCGTTGCGACGGTCGATGCCAGCGGCGTCGTGACAGCCGTTGGACCGGGGACCGCGACGATCACGGGAACCGTCGAAGGAAAGAGCGACGCGGCGACGATCACTGTCACGCAGGCGGCGGTGGCGACGGTCGAAGTCTCGCCGAATCCGCTGACGATGTCGGTGAGCCAGTCGACGCAGATGACGGCGACGGCGAAAGACGCGAACGGCGTCGTGCTCACCGGGCGGCCCGTGACCTGGGCGAGCTCGAATCAAGTCGTTGCAACGATCGATGCACAAGGAAAACTGACAGCGGTCACCGCCGGTACAACGACTGTCACGGCGACCAGCGAAGGAAAGAGCGGAACGGCGGCGATCACGATCTCCACTTCCGCGGTGGGAAGCGTGAGTGTGCAGCCGGCGACGCCAAGCGTCATCGCAGGAACGAGCACGCAGCTGACCGCCGTTGTGCGAGACATCTTTGGAAACGTCCTTAGCAACCGCGCGGTGACGTGGAGCTCGAGCAACACGGCGATTGCGACGGTCAACCAGGCCGGCGTCGTCACCGGTGTCGCGGCGGGAACCACGACGATCACGGCGACGAGTGAAGGTCAGAGCGGCAATGCGACCGTCACCGTGACTCAAGCTCCCGTTTCGACAGTGACGGTGACGCCGCCTGGCGTGAGCGTCACGGCCGGAAAGACCTCTCAGCTCACCGCGACGTTGAAGGACGCGAACGGCAACACGTTGACGGGACGAACGATCACGTGGAGCTCGAGCGCCAATAACATCGCGACGGTGTCGTCGTCGGGACTGGTCACCGGCGTTGCGGTCGGAACGGCGAC
>Ga0207661_10001081_pt1 | contig 18103 bp, 16 predicted proteins | sample KBSC713LmetaG_FD_184337 | JGI IMG/M metagenome (GOLD analysis project Ga0207661, IMG submission 184337) | Corn rhizosphere microbial communities from Kellogg Biological Station, Michigan, USA - KBS C7.1-3L metaG (SPAdes) (version 2) | ecosystem: Host-associated > Plants > Roots > Rhizosphere ...
GCTGCGGTGCCACCCGGACACGCGCAGAACGCGCCGCCCACGGTCGCGCCGGCCTTCCGGCGCGCGCCTGCCGTCGCCGCCCCGCTTCCGACCGTGCCGCCGGCCGCGGCCCTGACGCCGATCGCGCCGGGTGCGGCTCCGCAAGGTCCGCGTCGCATGGAAGACTTCCGCGCCGAGCGCCGCGAGGTCCAGGAAGGCGGCCGCACCGTGATCGTGGAGCCCGGCCGCATCATCGTGCGCGACCCGAGCGGCCAGGAATTCGTCCGCCACAACGAGCTCGACCGTTTCCGCTTCGGCGCGCGTGACATCCACACGCAAACCGTTGGCGGTGAAACTCGCACCGTCGTGATCCGGCCCGACGGCAGCCAGATCATCACCGTCATGGGCGCGGATGGCCAGCTGCTGCGGCGAATCCGCCGCGACCCTGGCGGCCGCGAGATCATCATCATCGACAACAGCTACCGCGATCCCCGCGCGGTCGGCGGCTTCTTCGTCGACCTGCCGGCGCCTGTGGTCCGTATCCCCTACGACCGCTACATCGTCGATTACGCCGACGCGCCGCCGGAAATGGTCTACGACACGCTCGTGGCGCCGCCGGTGGACCGGATCGAGCGGCGTTATTCGCTCGATGAAATCCGCTACAGCCCGAATGTGCGCATGTTGATGCCGAGCATCGACGTCAACACCATCAACTTCGACCTCGGCTCGTGGGAGATTCCACCGGACCAGGCGGCGAAGCTGCAGGTGATTGCCGACGGCCTCAACCGCGCCATTCAGCGCAATCCACGCGAGGTATTTTTGATCGAGGGCCACACCGATGCGACCGGCAACGACACCGACAATCTGTCACTGTCGGACCGGCGCGCGGAGGCCGCCGCCGAGTTGCTGACCCAGCAATTCCAGGTGCCGGCCGAGAACCTAACCTCGCAGGGTTACGGCTCGCAATATCTCAAAGAGCAGACCGACGGGCCGAGCCGCATCAACCGGCGCGTCACCATCCGCCGCATCACGCCGCTGCTCAACGGCAACACGGCTTCCCTGCCGCCGCCCCCGCCCGGCACCGCGCCGCCGCGGCAATAGCGAATGGCGGATCGAACGAAATGCAAATGGCCGGGAGCGATCCCGGCCATTTTTGTTTGCGATCATCTTTCCGCGAGTCGTCCCCGCGAAAGCGGGGACCCATAACCACAGGACCAAGTTGATACGAAGATAGAAGTTCCAGCGTGCCCAACACACGGGCCTGTGGTTATGGGTCCTGGGTCGCGCTTCGCTTGCCCGGGACGACAGCGCGAATGTTTTCGCACGCTGTTAGTTCAGCCTTTGTCGCTTTCCAGCCTGAAGATCCGGGAGCCTTCGCCACTCGATAGCAGACCTGTCTCTCCGTACAGATTGAGCTTCGCCCTCGTGTCCGCGATGTCGAGGTTGCGCATGGTGAGCTGGCCGATCCGGTCCGCCGGCGTGAATGCCGCGTCTTCCACTTTCTCCATGCTCAGCCGCTCCGGCTGATAGGTGAGGTTGGGGCTCTCGGTGTTCAGGATCGAGTAGTCGTTGCCGCGGCGCAGCTCGAGCGTCACCTCGCCGGTGATGGCGCGCGCCACCCAGCGCTGCGCGGTTTCACGCAGCATCAAGGCTTGCGAGTCGAACCAGCGTCCCTGGTAGAGCAACCGGCCGAGGCGCATCCCGCTGATCCGGTATTGCTCGATGGTATCCTCGTTGTGGATGCCGGTGACGAGGCGCTCGTAGGCGATGTGCAACAGCGCCATGCCGGGAGCCTCGTAGATGCCGCGGCTCTTGGCCTCGATGATCCGGTTCTCGATCTGATCGCTCATGCCGAGGCCATGCCGGCCGCCGATGGCATTGGCCTCGAGCAGCAACGCGACCGGATCGCTAAACGTCCGGCCGTTCAGCGTGACGGGCTGGCCTTCCTCGAAGCGCACCACGACCTTTTCGGCCTTGACGACGCAATCGTCGCGCCAGAACGGCACACCCATGATGGGATTGACGATCTTGATGCCGGAGTCGAGCCGCTCGAGATCCTTGGCCTCATGGGTGGCACCGAGGATGTTGCTGTCGGTCGAGTAGGCCTTTTCGGCGCTCATCTTGTAGGCGAAACCGCTCGCGGTCATGAACGCCGACATTTCCGCGCGGCCGCCCAGTTCGTCGATGAACTGCTGGTCGAGCCATGGCTTGTAGATCCGCAAATTCGGATTGGTCAGCAGGCCGTAGCGATAGAACCGCTCGATGTCGTTGCCCTTGAAGGTCGAGCCGTCGCCCCAGATGTTGACGCCGTCCTCCTGCATCGCCGAGACCAGCATCGTGCCTGTTACCGCGCGACCGAGCGGTGTGGTGTTGAAATAGGCGATGCCGCCGGTCGAGATGTGGAAGGCGCCGGATTGAATGGCGGCAATGCCTTCGTGCACCAGTTGCGTGCGGCAATCCACCAGGCGGGCCTTCTCGGCGCCGAACTCCATCGCCTTGCGCGGAATTTCGTTGTAATCGGCCTCGTCGGGTTGCCCGAGGTTCGCGGTATAGGCAAAGACGCGGGCGCCCTTCTGCTTCATCCAGAGCAGCGCCGCGCTGGTGTCGAGACCGCCCGAGAAAGCGATGCCGACCTTTTCCCCCTTGGGCAGGCCTTTCAGGATCGTGCTCATCAACCTTCCAATCGTCGAAATAACTGAGGGCGCTTGCGGCTTGATTTTCGCGAATGTCGAATTTCGGCCGGTTCTATAGGGAGAACGCCTTGCGAGGCAAGCCGCTCAGGCCCCATTCATCGACTCAATCATCGGCTCAATCATCGACTTGGGTTTCGACGATGCGGTGCACGAAGGAGCGCTCGGCCTTCGACAGGCGATCTGTCAGGCGTCGCCGCCAGACATAGGCAGGCCAGGCAAACCGCGTGAGCGCTCTGTCGACGCTTTCGTCGGTGAACTTCGTGCTGGGCCAGCGGTAGATGTAGGCGTAGGCCAGCCAGATCACCAAAAACGTCACCAGGCCGGCAGTCGCGACGTCGGTAAAGAAGTGGCCGCCGAACGCCATCCGCAGCCCGCTTGTCACGACGCCGAACAGCGTCGCCCCGGCATAGGCAAGTGGACGCCAGGCCGGCGGCGTCAGGGCAGCCGGCGCGTAAGTCCAGAACGCGGTTGCGCCTTCGCCGGAGAAGAAGGAGCAGTTGCGGGTGCAGCTTCCACGCGGATCCCACCACGCCACGAACCGCTCCGGTCCGTTGAATTGCGTCACCACCACCGGACGCGGCCGGCCCCAATAGCTCTTGAACGTGAGATTGGTGAGCACGCCCGCGGAAAGCGCCAGCGTCACGAGCAGGAACACCATCGAGCGTCCCGAGACGAGCAGTCGCCGGTCCGGCCACACCAGCTTCATCACGAGCGCGACCAACGAAGGCAATGCGAAGGCCCATGCGATCCACATCGCCGCACCGCGCGCGAATTCCGCAGCAGCGTTGAATTTCAGCGGAAAGGATTTGGTGGTCGCATCGAAGAACAGCGACGCGAGCTTCAGATCCAGCTCAGGATAGGCGCCAAACAAGAGCCCGACAATAGCCGCCAATCCCAGCGCGATGAAAAGTCCAACCCGGTTCATGGAGCGCGGTTTAGCCGAGCGAGCGACCCGTGGAAACCCCTAGTGTGACGGCATCGGCGGGGGTAGTGGCGGCGGCAGCCGCGGCTTGCGCCAGGCACCGGCGGTGCGGCCCGCGATCATCCAATAGATCATTCCCGCGACAATGCCGGCGCCGGTCATGATTTCCATGTGACGACGGACGATGCCATCGAATTGCCAGGTGTCCGTATCGAACGGTACGAGGCTCAGATAACAGGCGACGCCGACCACGGCGCCGCCGATCGCGTAGGCCAGCACGCTGCGAATGGAGAAGGCTTCGGTGATCAATGCGATGATAGCCGCCGGCAACAGGGCAAAACCCGAGATGAAGATGAAGCCGAAGCCGACAAGGATTTGGAATACGCCCTGGTCGACGGGGCCGGCGCCGAGATCGCTGAACTCGGGAAAAAACACCGCGGTCACAATGATCATCCCCGCCACCAGAGAGGCGGCGAGAAAGGCGAAGGCGACGACGAAGAGGCGGCCGATCAGTGCCATGCGGGGAATGTTGACTTAACCGTCATTGCGAGCCAACGGGTCCGCGCCTACGCGCGGCCTGATGACAGGCTCCGCGAAGCAATCCAGAAATGTATCCGCGGAAGCATTTCTGGATTGCTTCGTCGCTGCGCTCCTCGCAATGACGGAGTTGGACGGGACAACGCTCACAGTCTAATCCGTCATCGCCATGGCGCGGAGCGCCTGGCGCTCGCGGGCGGACAATTTCTCGGTCTCGGATTTCAGCTGACCGCAGGCGGCGAGGATGTCGCGGCCACGCGGCGTGCGCACCGGCGAGGAGTAGCCGGCGTTGAAGATATATTCGGAGAATTTCTCGATCTGCTCCCAATCCGAGCATTCATAACGTGTGCCCGGCCACGGGTTGAACGGAATCAGGTTGATCTTGGCCGGAATGCCCTTGAGCAGCTTCACCAGCAGCCTTGCATCATCGAGCGAATCGTTGACGCCCTTGAGCATCACATATTCGAACGTGATGCGCCGCGCGTTGGAGGCACCCGGATAATCGCGACAGGCCTGCAACAGCTCGGCAATCGGATATTTGCGGTTCAGCGGCACCAGTTCGTTGCGCAACTCGTCGCGCACCGCATGCAGCGAGATCGCGAGCATCACTCCGATCTCCTCGCCGGTGCGGATGATGTTCGGCACCACGCCCGAGGTCGACAGCGTGATGCGGCGCCGCGAGATGCCGATGCCTTCATTGTCGGCGACGATCAGGAGCGCATCACGTACCGCGTCGAAATTGTAGAGCGGCTCGCCCATGCCCATCATCACGACGTTGGTGACGAGCCGTGTGCCATTCTCGCGATCGGCCCAGTCGTTCAGGCGGTCGCGCGCCACCATGACCTGGCCTGCGATCTCGCCGGCGGTGAGATTGCGCACCAGCCGCTGCGTGCCGGTGTGGCAGAACGCACAGTTCAGCGTGCAGCCGACCTGCGAGGAGACGCACAGCGTGCCGCGATCGGTTTCGGGGATGTAGACGCACTCGACTTCGTGCGGCTTCTCGACCTTGTCGCCGCTCGGCAACCGCAGCAGCCATTTGCGGGTGCCGTCGTTCGAGATCTGCTCGGCCACGACCTCGGGACGATCGACGGTGAAATGCTCGGCGAGCTTTGCGCGCGTCTCTTTCGACACGCTGGTCATCTCGTCGAAGCTTTCTGCGCCGCGAAAGTAGATCCAGTGCCAGAGTTGCTGCACCCGCATCTTGCGCTGTGCCGCCGCTACGCCGATGTCACCCAGCCGCTCGGCCAGCTCCGCGCGCGACAGACCGATCAGCGACGGCTTGTCCGGCGGCACATAGGATTCGAGCGGGGTCTTTTCCACGAGGCCGTTGACGCGGGAACTGGCCCCGGCGGTGCTGGTCTGGATGTCGGTCATGGCAACCACATAAGCCTTCCGGCGCGAGCTGCAAAGCCGTGAAATCCGTCCGTTTTGGGCAAAAGCTAGCGCCTGCAATCCTGGGCGATGCGGTCGAGCGCCTGGGAGAGGCCCTTCATCGAGAAGGTATCCGTCGTCTCGGTGCCCTTGGCCGAGATGCCCTTCACCACGGCGTCCGCCGAGCGGCGCATGGCCTGGACCATTTGATCTTCTTCGGCGGCGTTCTTGATCCAGAGGCCGTCGCCCTGGGTGTACATCGCATACGACGCGCCGCCGACTTGCAGCGTCGATTCCGAGCCCGGCTTCAGCGTGTAGCCGATCATGATCGAGACTTCGTTCGACACCTTCTCGGCTGGGCGCGTCGAGACAAAGGCATAGGCCGGATCGCGCGGCCGGTTCGGCGGATTGGTTTTCGAGGTGGTGGGTTTAGCCAACGCGAAACAGACGCGCTTGCCATTCGGTGTTGCGGTATAGGCGCCCCAGGTGCCGAACTGGCCGATCAGCGTCGGCTCGGCGCCGCCGGTCATGGCGGCTGGCGGCTTGGCGGGTTCCGACTTCGCAGCGTTCTTGGCTGCCGTGCTTTTCGCAGCCTTGGGCGCCGGTGCCTGCGCTTGTGCGAAGCTTGCGGCTCCGCACACGAGCGCAGCCGACATCATCGTGGTCAAGAGCCGCCGAACGAACATGATGCGGTCTGGTTCCCTCATCATTGTGACTGGAAGATGGCCCAAGAATCCGTCGGAGAATCAGTCGAAGGCTGCTGCAGCCATAGCCGGGAAATGGCGGCTTGGGAAGGCAGTCGGCGCCGCTGTCGGCCGCTCAGCTCCTGGCGCGCGCGGCCTGCTGCTGCTCCCATTGCGCCTCTGTCCATTGCAGCAAATCTTCGGCGCCGGATGAACGCAAATGCGCGCCGCCGTCCTGCACCACCATCTCGCCATTGATGTAGCCCGCCTCGTCCGAAATCAGAAAGCTCGCGAGATTGGCGAGCTCGCCATGCTCGCCGGCGCGGCCGAGCGGATTGCGCGAAGCCCAATTTGAATCACGGCCTTCGGGACGAAGCTGGCCCGTCGCGCCCGGCGTCGGGAACGCGCCCGGCGCGATCGCCACCGTGCGCACGCCCTTCGGCCCCCATTCCACCGCGAGACTCTTGGTCATCGCCAGCACCGCCGACTTCGCCATCGCCGACGGCACCGTGAAAGCGCGACCGGTGATGGTCGAGGTCGAGAGGATAGAGAGCACCACGCCCTTGTGCTTGCCTTCGATCCAGCGCTTGCCGGCGGCGAGCGTGCAATACATCGTGCCGTGCAGGGTCGGCGCCAGGATTGCATCCGCCGCGCGAAACGACAGCTGCTCGGTCTGCGCGATGAAGGTCGCGGCAGCGTTGTTGACCAGCACGTCGATCGGCGCTTCGCCAAACACGTTATCCATCATCGCATCGACCGCGGCGCCATCACGGATGTCGCATCTGATCGTGCCGACCTTGCCGCCGGGTTTCTCGCGCATCTCCGCCGCGGTCGCTTCCAGCAGCCCGAGCCTGCGGCCACAGATGATGAGCTCGGCGCCGAGCTCCAGAAAGCGGCGTCCCATCGCGGCCCCCAGCCCCGAGCCGCCGCCAGTGACCAGAATGCGTTTCCCCTTCAGCAGGCCCTTTTCAAACATTGTTTCAACTCCCATCCATCCGCCGTCATTGCGAGCCGACGGGTCGCGCGAATACGCGCCCGATGACAGGCTCCGCGAAGCAATCCATGCCACAGCACGCCGAGGCGTGGATTGCTTCATCGTTTGCGCTCCTCGCAATGACGGAGGATAGCCATGCGCGCCGTCAAAGCCATTGAAACTGGATTGTCGGCGCGCTTCAAATCCGGCATGGAGTATCGAGCCTTCCCTGTCCGTCCGAAAGCCAGGTGTCTCCATGAAAGCCGTTCTCTGCACGCAATATTGCCAACCCGACGACCTCGTGCTGACTGAGGTGCCAGATCCCGTGGCCGGACCGGGCGAGGCGGTGATCGCGATCAAGGCGGCGGCTCTGAATTTCTTCGACATCCTGATGATCCAGGGCAAATACCAGATCAAGCCGCCGTTCCCGTTCTCGCCGGCCGCCGAAATCGCAGGCGTGATCGAGAGCGTGGGCGCCGGCGTCACTGACCTCAAGGTCGGCGACCGCGTGATCGCCTCCTGTGGCCACAATGGCGCCCGCGAGAAGATCGCGCTGCCGGCCAACTCGATCGTGAAGATTCCCGACAATCTCGACTTCGACCGCGCCGCCGGCATCATCATCACCTACGGCACCGCGCTGCATGCACTCGAAGACCGCGCGAGCCCGAAGGCGGGCGAGACACTTGCGGTGCTCGGCGCCGCCGGCGGCACCGGCCTCGCCGCCTGCGAGCTCGGCAAGCTGATGGGTCTAAAGGTGATCGCCTGCGCGTCGTCAGATGAAAAGCTTGAATTCGCGAAAGCGCACGGCGCCGCGTTGACGCTCAACTACGCCAGGGAAGATCTGAAGGAAGGCTTGCGCAAGCTCACCGGCGGCAAGGGCGCCGACATCGTGTTCGATCCGGTCGGCGGCTCCTACGCCGAAGCCGCGCTGCGTTCGACCGCCTGGGAAGGCCGCTTCCTGGTGATCGGTTTTGCGGCCGGCGAAATCCCGAAGATGCCGCTCAACCTCGCGTTGCTCAAAGGCTGCGACATCCGCGGCGTGTTCTGGGGTCACTGGGCTCGGCTCAATCCGGAGGAGAACCGCGCCAATCTGGAGAAGCTCGTGAAGTGGACGGCGGAAAGAAAAATCTCCTCCCACGTCGACCGCACCTTCCCGCTCGCGCAGACGGCGGACGCGCTGAAAGTGCTCGCCGGCCGGCAGGCGATGGGCAAAGTGATTTTGCATCCGTGAGTCCGGAAATCCCCTAATTAGTAAACTGTTGGTTAACGGGAATAAGGGCGCTTCTACCTTGGGTGGCGGCACTCTTTTTCCATGCCGCCCAGTGACGCAGAAAGCCTTGATTCAGCGGCCTAACTTCACTTCCGGCAGCGCCGCCGCAACACCGCAAGTAAGTGAAAATTAACCATAAAAAGCCGCTTGGGATCACCCCTCTTCGCCGCAAAGAAATCAAAATATCTCCCAAATCGCGCCGGTCAGGGCCGCGTTTTGGGCCGATTCCGACGGCGATTTAAGACGATCAGTAGCGGGGCGCTCATGGCTGACACAGTCAAGAAAAAAACAGCGTCTGGGAAGCCCCGATTGTTGCGTCACCAGTAGTGGGGAACTTCGCCATGGTGGACAAACCGACATGCTATCGGTCCTACGAGGCTGACTTCGAGAATCTGGAGGACATCTCCAACGGCCTTCGACACAGGCCTTACGCGTTCGGACGAACGCCCAGAACGATTACGATTCCGGCGACTCGGTTCCACTGTTCCTCAGTGATCCCGACGGCGAGCCAGATCCCGCCGAATTCGATTACGAAGCGCCGCTGCGCGAACCGCGGCGCTTCTCGATGTCATCGAAGATCCTGATGGCGTCCGTTGCGGCTTCCGCGGTGGCGGTGGTGTTCGCCTGGTTCTCTTCGGATGCGACGCGCGACGTGCTGATCAGCGCGAAAGCATCGATCGCAACCGTGCTTCCGGTTCCTTCCGCAGCGGCGCAGCCGGAAGCTCCGACACAATTGACGGCGCATGACATCCAGTTGAAGGATCCCGCGCGCGCGTCGAGCCCGACCAACCAGGCCCCGCCTGCCGGAAACCAGCAGGTCGCGATGCTGCCGTCGCGCGAGGATATCTCGACGGCCTATCAGGCGGCGTTGCAAAACCACGCGCCGGCTCCGTCCTCGCCCGCGGCGACAGCGCCAGCCACCGCGTCTCCATTCCCGCCTCCGCTTGCCGCCGCTCCGGCCGCGGCGCCGCAGCCGCAGGCGAGGCGCATGGATCCCGACGAGCTCGCCAGCCTGATGCAGCGCGCCAGGGGTTTTCTCGCAACCGGCGATTTCATGTCCGCCCGGTTGTTGCTAGAGCGCGCCGCCGACGACGGCCAGGAGGCCGACGCCGCGCTGCTGCTGGCACAGACCTACGATCCCGACGTGCTCGGCACCTCGGATGTCCGCAACATCACTCCCGAGCCCGCCAAAGCCCGCGCCTGGTACCAGAAGGCCGCGCAGCTCGGCTCGGCCGACGCACAGCGGCGACTCGCGCAACTGCCAAACTAAAAGACTTTCATCACTGGGTTAGGGGACAACATGCGACGTTTATTTGCACTGGCTCTCGTTGCCATCACGATGGCGTGCGGCCTTTCGGCCCGCGCCGACGACACCGAGTATGACCCGGCGAAGGTCTCGGACAGCCTCAAGGCCATTTTCCAGTTCGGCTCGGCGCAGACCAAGCAGACGCTCAACGCCAACACGGTCACGCTGATCACCGGCACCATCGGCGGCACCTATGTGCAGATCGGCGCCGACCTCGCCTCCGTGCTCGACGACGGCAACAAGCTGCGCGTGCTCCCCATCGTCGGCCGCGGCTCGGTGCAGAGCGTCGCCGACATCCTGTTCTTGCAGGGCGTCGACATCGGCATCGTGCGCGCCGACACGCTCGACTATCTCGAGCGCAAGGGCTTCGCCAAGGACATCAAGAAGCAGTTCACCTATGTGACCAAGCTCTACAACGAGGAAATGCAGATCATCGCGCCGAAATCGGTGCAGAGCCTGAAAGACCTCGCGGGCAAGAAGGTCAGCGTGGACCTGCCCAATGGCAGCACTTTCGTCACCGTTCTGACGGTCGCCGAACGGCTCGGATTAAAAGCGAACTGGCTTTATATCGAGCAGCGCATCGCGATGGAGAAGCTGAAGGCCGGCGAGATCGACGCCGTGATCGTGGTGGGCGGCAAGCCGTACAAATCGGTCTCGACCTTCAACAATGACGGCCGCTTCCACCTCGTCCGGGTCGACTACGACAAGCCGTTGCAAGCCGACTACCTTCCGGCGACGCTGACCTCGAAGGATTATCCGAACCTGATCCCCGAAGGCGAGAAAGTGGACACCATCGCGGTGCCGGCGCTGCTCGCGGCCTATAACTGGGCGCCCAACACCGACCGCTATCGCAAGCTGACGCAGTTCGTGGATGCGTTCTTCTCGAAATTCCCGACCTTGCAGCATCCACCCTTCCATCCGAAGTGGAAGGAAACGTCGCTCTCCGCACCGCTGGCCGGGTGGAACCGCCTGCCCTACGCGCAGCAATGGCTCGACAGCCACAACATCCAGCCGGTTGCGCGCAGCAGGTTCGACGAGTTCCTGAAGCAGAATCCGGCGGCGACAAGGGGCGCGCAAACGGAGGCCGACCGTGACGCGCTGTTCAAGCAATTCGAGGCCTGGCAGGCCGACCAGACCGCCAAGGAAACCGCAAAGCCTGAAAACGCGCGGGCCCAAGTCCGTACCAGCAAGCAGCAATAGCGCACAACAAGCCAAGCGGCGCGCAAGAGAGCGCGATGGCGATGGGGATGAAGCGACCATCGCGCTCTCGATTCCTCGTTGGGCATGATCATTTCGGAAGACTTGTGCCTGCGTTTCCGGATCACGCTTGAGATCAGCCCCGCAATGCGGGGCTGATCGGCGTAAATATCCTCCGATTCGCGCCGACGCGTGATGGTCGAGCGATCGGGCGCCGCACGGGATGCGCTTCACCGGGCGGCACGACGCGCGTCAATCCTCCGCAAGACCGCGCTTGAGCGCGGCGCGCGCCGCCTCGCGATGGTCCTCGGTGATGTGGGTCGCGACCAACCGGATCGCGGTAGCGAGGATCGCCGCGTCATCGGTGAAGCCGAGCACCGGCATCATGTCCGGAATGAAGTCGAACGGCAGGATGAAATAGGCAATGGCGCCGAGCAGAGCGGCTTGCACATGGCGCGGCGTCTTTTTGTCGAAGGCGCAGTAATAGGCCGCCAGCAGGTCCTCGGTGAACGGCAGTTTCGCCGCCACGTTCTTCAGCTTGATCCAGAAGCGCTTGCGCACGCTCTCGCGGTCTTCCGCGAGGCGATCGGCCGGTTCAAAACCTGCGCTGAAATCGGATGCCATGTTCGTTCCCCGGAACGGTCTGCCTCGCGACCGTTCGCCGCGGCGGCCTCGCCCACGAATTGGGGACGCACCGCGCCGCCTGCAAGAAGCCGAACATCAACCCAAAGCGCGATGATCGCGCCTTAGCTGACGCCAAGCTGGCCCGCGATCGCGTTCATCGCCTTGGCAAGCTCGATATCGTTCGCCGTGACGCCGCCGGCGTCATGGGTCGACAGCACGACCTCCACCGTCTTGTAGACGTTGCGCCATTCCGGATGATGGTCGTGCTTTTCGGCGACCAGGGCGGCGCGGGACATGAAGCCGAAGGCCTCGTTGAAGTCCTTGAAAACGAAGGTCTTGGCGATGGCCTCCCGCCCGCTCACCTCCGCCCAGCCGGGCAGGCCGGCAAGGGCCGATTTCCTCATCTCCGCCGTGAGCCGCTGCGCCATTGAGACCTCCTGAATTCAGCCGAATTTTACCCTGACACCCCGCCATCGGTAACCATGACGCAGATGTAACCTGTGGCCAGCAAGGAATTTGCTACAATAGGGCCATACCCCTGCCGGCCAGGTGGAAATTGAGCCTCGAGCGATTGCTTGCCAAGTCGATAACTGAGATCGATAACGGGATCGATGACTGAGGGTTTCACCATTGGCCCTTCGGTGCCATCTTCGCCGCGCTCCGCGACGCGCCGGGCGATGCTGGTGACGCTTGCCGGTGTGCTCGCGATCATCGGCGCGCTGGCCGCCGCCTATTATTTTGCCGTAAAGCCGGTGATGCTGAAGGTCGCGGTCGGCCCCGCGGGCAGCGACGACGTCAAGGTCGTGCAAATGTTGACGCAGGCCTTTGTCCAGAATCATTCGTATGTGCGCCTGCGGCCGCTCCAGACCGATGGCCCGGTGGCAAGCGCCGAAGCGCTGGCAGAGGGCAAGGTCGATCTCGCCATCATCCGAGGCGATCTCGACGTGCCGAAGAATGCGCAGGCGGTCGCAACCCTCCGCAAGAATTTCGTGGTGCTGTGGGCGCCGTCGGCCAGAGGCAAGGGCAAGAGGACGGGTCCGAAGATCACCAAGATCTCGCAGCTGGCCGGGCGCAAGGTCGGCGTCGTCGGCAAGACCCAGGCGAATGTCAAACTGCTGAAGGTCATCCTGCAGCAATATGGCGTCGACCCAAGCAAGGTCGAGGTCGTGCAGTTTCCGGCCAACGAGGCCGCGGAAGCGATCCGCAACCAGAAGGCCGATGCGTATCTTGCGGCAGGACCGCTCAACTCCAGGATTACGGCGGAAGCGCTCGCCGCCTCCACCAGGGATGGCGGCACGCCGACCTTCCTGTCGATCGATGCCTCGGAGGCGATCGCGCAGAACCATCCCGCCTATGAAGCGACCGAAATCCCGGCCGGAACCTTGGGCTCGCCCGACCGGCCCGACGAAGAGGTGAAGACCATCAGCTTCTCCCACCACGTCGTCGCGCGCAAAGGGCTTTCGGATGTGACGATCGCCGCCTTCACGCGGCAGCTGTTCGCCATCCGCCAGCAGCTGATGGTGGAATTCCCGCTGGCTGCGAAGATCGAAACCCCCGACACCGACAAGGACGCCGTGATCCCCGTCCATCCCGGCGCCGCCGCCTTTGTCGATGGCGAGGAGAAGAGCTTCCTCGACCGCTACAGCGATTTCATCTGGTGGGGCCTGATGGGGCTGTCCGCGATGGGCTCCGTCGGCGCCTGGTTCGCCGGCCACCTGAAGAAGGACGAGCGCGACGGCAACTCTTCGCTCCGCGAGCGGTTGCTCGACATGATCGCGGCAGCACGCAAGAGCGATTCGATCGAAGAGCTCGAGCGGATGCAATCGGAGGCCGATGACATCCTGCGCAGCACGTTGCGCTGCTTCGAGCATGGCGCGATCCAGGAGGGTTCGCTCGCCGCCTTCAACATCGCGCTGGCGCAATTCCACCACGCCGTCTCCGACCGACGCATGTGGCTGGCGAGCCTGTCGCAGAACCTGCAGCGCACCAGCGCACAATTCCGCGCCACCGGCACGCTTTAATCCAGGCGTCACATTAGCTGCCTATAGCGTCTCGCACGAGCTGTCGCCCATCATTGCGAGCCAAACGGGCCCGCGAATGCGCGGCCCGATGACAGGCTCCGCGAAGATTCCAGAGCCCAACCACGACTGCCAATGGATTGCTTCGTCGCTAACGCTTCTCGCAATGACAGCGAGCAACCGTTTCATTCCGGCTCAAGCTCCAGGGAGGTGTCGGGTTGGGCCCTGGCCGGCACCACCGCGATCTTCAAGGGGATGGAGGACGATCTCGCCGCCCTCTGCATCGGGCGTCGCTAGCACCTCGGCCTTCCGAACCGCCGCAGAACCGAAAGCAGTGCGTCGCTCGAGCACGGCTTTGGCAGTCGCGGCCGATCCGCGAAGATCGCATCGACGCGATCCCCGCCATATCCGGTGACGAAGACGAACGGAATTTTCAGCGCTGCGAGCCTGGCTGCGACCTCGAAGCTCTTTTCCTTGATGAGACCGACATCGAGCAGCGCGAAATCCGGCGCGCGCTCGCCGATCATCATCAGCGCATGGGCGACACTCGCCGCGGAGCGCACCGTTTTCACGCCGAATCCGAGAAACGTGTCCTCGAAACCGAGGGCGATGATGGGATCGTCCTCGACGATCAGGATGTCGCTGGGCAGACAATTGGGTTTGGCGGGTTCCATGGTCAGACCGACGCGTCAGTACTTGGCTCAGGACGGCCCGCAGCCGACGCCCGGATGGCGCATCGACGGGTTCCCACATTAAAACGAGCACAGCCCATGCGCGGCTGTCTGCGCACTTGTGGACTTAAGACAGGAACCAGATCGTCTACCGTCGCTTTTATGAGTAGGTGCGAGGAGTCGCCATGCTGACGCGACGGGATGCCGTGACTGAGGTCAATGACCGGCCCTTCAACAACCTGTTGCGGCGGCTCAATCCAGACGATTTCGCGCTGATCGAGCCGTATCTGGGCATGATCGAAGCCGCAGCCGGCGATCTGCTCTACAACCCCGGCGCTCACGTCGAGACGGTGTATTTCCCCTGCGGCCCGGGCCTCGTGGCCTACGTCGTGCCGAACGAGGACGGCCGCGATGTCGAAACCATCCTCGTTGGCCGTGAAGGCGCCGTCGGCGGCATCGTCAGTCAGGGCTTTTTGCCGGCCTATACCCGCATCGCCGTCAAATTCGCTGGGCCGTTCGTCCGGCTTCCGGTCGGCAGGCTGGAGGCGGCCAAGGCGAAGTCGGCGACGCTGCGCAACATTTTTGCGCGCTACGCCGACTGCATGATGGCGCAGATGTTTCAGTCGACGGCCTGCAACGCGATCCATTCGATCGAGCAACGCACCGCGAAATGGATCATCTCGGCCATGGAGCGCACCGATGGCAACGATGCCGTGCCGCTGACGCATGAGCAGCTCGCGACGCTGCTCGGCGTCGGCCGCTCGTACGCAAGCCGCGTGATCCAGGCCTTCAAGGTGGAGGGCATCATCGAGACCCGGCGCGGCTCGATCCTGGTGCGCAACCGCGAGGCGCTGCAGCAGCGCGCCTGCCTCTGCAACGAGTCCGTCAAGAGCCATTTCGAGGAAGTGCTGCGCGGGGTTTATCCGACCGAGGAGCCGGGTCGTTCGGCGTAAGCGGCGCTTTCCAATTCGCAAAGAGATGCGCAGCCGCGTCCAGGAATTCTGGTGTCGTCCCCGCGAAGGCGGGGACCCATAACCACAAGAAGTAGTTGTTGCGCCAAGTTGGGGTTACCAGCGTGCCGAACGACCACTGCCGGTGGTTATGGGTCCCGGATCAGCGCTCGCTCCGCTCGCTTGTTCGGGACGACAGCGATCTTGCTTTTCTGCCCTATGTGATAGCCTTTGCCGCTTGCGGGGAGTAGTGGACATCCTCGATGCGGGAGCATCTTTCTTCGTGCTAGTATGCACGCACATGAGTGGGGCAATTCTTCACACGATCTTCGACATCCTGGCCTGGCTCGCAGCAGGTGCGGCGATCTGGTGGCTGACGCGCAGTCGTGGCCTGCAATTTCCGTCGCAATCCTTCACGCTGCCCTATCTCGCCGCACTGGTGTTCGGGGCCGGTCTCGGCGCTTACCTGTTCGGGACGCTGAACCTGTGGCTATCGGGGCAAGGCGGCATCGCGCGCTCGGTCGAGGGAGCGCTTGCCGGCGGTATCGTCGCCATCGAGCTCTATAAATGGAAGAACGGCATCAGCTTGCGCACGGGCGCCCGCTTTGCGCTGCCGCTCGCGGTCGGCATCGCGATCGGCCGCATCGGCTGCTACCTGGCCGGTCTCGATGATTTCACCTATGGCACGCCGACGAGCCTGCCGTGGGGCCACGATTTCGGCGACGGCGTCCTGCGTCATCCCGTACAGCTCTATGAGAGTCTTGCCATGGCGGCCTTTGCCGCCTTTTATGTCGCCGCCGTTTTCCGCCGCGATGAATACGTCATCACCAACGGCTTCTATCTCGCGCTCGCCTGGTATGGCCTGCAACGCTTCCTCTGGGAATTTTGCAAACCCTATGGCGCGTTGATCGGCCCTCTGACATTGTTCCATCTGCTCTCGTTCTTCGTCCTCCTCTACGCCGTCTTCATGCTGGCGACGGCGCCTGCCACGAGGTCCCCGCATGAACGCGCCGCTGCGTAAGGCTCGCCCCTATATTTTCTGGGGCCAGACCCAATCGCTGTGCGAAACCTGCCTCATGCTGGTGCCCACGAAAATTCAGATCCTCGGCAACGAGGTCTGGTACGAGAAGCGCTGCAGGGAGCACGGCGTGCAGTCGACGCTGGTGTCGGATGACGCGGCCTATTGGCGGCTGTGCAAGGATTTCATCAAGCCCGGTGACCGGCCGCTGAATTTCCAGCAGCGAACCGAATATGGCTGCCCCTATGATTGCGGGCTGTGTCCCGATCACGAGCAGCATTCCTGCCTGGCGCTGATCGAGATATCAGAGCATTGCAATCTCACCTGCCCGGTTTGCTTTGCCGAATCCTCGCCGGCGCGGGCCTCGTTCACGCCGCTCGCCAAGATCGAAAAGATGCTGGATGGGCTGGTCGAGAGCGAGGGCGAGCCTGATCTCGTGCAGATCTCCGGCGGCGAGCCGACCCTGCATCCGGATTTCTTCGAGATTTTGGATGCGGTGCGGGCGCGACCGATCCGCCACGTCATGATCAACACCAATGGCCTGCGCATTGCGCGCGAGCCGGACTTTGTCGCGAAGCTCGCGCAAAACCGGCGCGGGCTGGAAGTCTATCTGCAGTTCGATTCGCTGCAGCGCGACGCGCTGGTCAATCTGCGCGGCGCCGACTTGCGCCGGATTCGCCAACAGGCGCTGGAGAATCTCGAGCAGCACGGGCTCTCCACCACGCTGGTCGCGACCATCAAGCGCGGCGTCAATGACAGCGAGATCGGCGACATCGTCCGCCACGCCCTCAGCTGGAAATGCGTGCGCGGCGTGACCTTGCAACCGGTGCAGGACGCCGGCCGCAACGAGAATTTTGACAAGGATACCGACCGCATCATGCTGTCGGAGATCAGGAGGCACGTGGTCGAGAGCGGCGTGTTCGGCGAGAACGACATGATTCCGCTGCCCTGCAATCCCGAGAGCATCTCGATCGGCTACGGCCTGCGCAATGGCGACAAGGTGCTGCCGCTGACCTCGCTGATCCCGCGCGAGCAGCTGCTGAGTGTGATGCCCAACACCATCAGCCCGGAAAAATATCCGGTGCTGCGGGAGAAGTTCATCGACTTGTTCTCGCTGTCATCGGGGCCGTCAAACACCAGCGAGCGCGTGTCGGAGCTGTTGTGCTGCCTGCCGGCCTTCCAGGCGCCGGAAGGCCTCACCTATGAGAACGTCTTCCGCGTCACCATCGTGCAGTTTCTCGATCGCTTCAATTTCTGCGTCGGCAACGTCAAGCGAAGCTGCATCCATTTCGTGACGGAGCGGGGCATCATTCCGTTCGACACCTACAATCTGTTCTATCGCAATGGCATGATCGACGGCATCCGGGCGGCGCTGGCGGGACAAACCTATCGCGCGCGCCACGACGAGTTGGTGCCGCGATGAGCGACACGCCCTCATCTCCTCCTCGCAGCGGTTGCCTGACGGCGATCATGGTGGTGATCGGGGTCATCCTGCTTCTTCCCGGCCTCTGCTCGCTGATCTTCGTCTTTGGCGGTCTCGTCAAAGGCGCTGATGACATACAGGTCGTCGCGGCGTGCTTGGTGGTAGGGGCCATAGGCGTGGCCGTGATCTGGTGGGCAATCCGCAGGCGTGGACCATGAGCATCGCCCCTGAATCGCTGCCTCCAGCGCCACCGCAACTCCCTCCGTGGTCCCCGCCCATGACAGTTTTACAAAGCAGACAGGCCCTTTTGCCTCCGAATTCAGCTAACCAAACCCCAAACAAGCCATTGTTTTTTGGCGTTTTCTGAATATATTGCGCCGCAACGCGTAAGGAGTCGCCCGGTCCTTTTGGCCGGGCTTCCTTTTTGGTCCCCCTTTGGGCCGCGACCGATTCCAGAGTGCGAGCCGC
>Ga0207661_10001082_pt1 | contig 18101 bp, 13 predicted proteins | sample KBSC713LmetaG_FD_184337 | JGI IMG/M metagenome (GOLD analysis project Ga0207661, IMG submission 184337) | Corn rhizosphere microbial communities from Kellogg Biological Station, Michigan, USA - KBS C7.1-3L metaG (SPAdes) (version 2) | ecosystem: Host-associated > Plants > Roots > Rhizosphere ...
GCCACATGGTCTACGCGAACCAGCTCGACGAATTCTATTGGTGGGGCAATCACGTTCCCACCCCGCTGTATTTGGCCCTATCGGCAATCAATCAGCGGTTACTCAATAACAGCACGAGCCGTTGACGGCTCGCGACTTTCAATTTTTCGGAGACTAGATCATGAAACGCACGTTAGGGACTGCGGTGATAGCTGCCGCGGTAATGTTGGGCGGGACGAGTCCGGCAACGGCTCAGGCAACGGCTCAGGAGGAAGGGTTTTTCCACAGCCCGGTGTTCGTGGCACAGCCAGGGATCATTCGCTCCTTCAGCGAAGGGGCGTCGACTGAATTCAATGCCCGCTTCGTGACAGCGATCCCGCTCGCGATCGATCGAACGACTTTGGTCGGAATCGTTCAATGGACACCCTTCGCCGACAACGCCGCGGGCGGCAGAGCGAACGCTCCAGCGTTCGTCTACGGTCCGGTCGTCAACGTTTTGAATCAGAAGTACTGGAGCCTTGATGTCGATGGGCTGTTCTCTTACAGCCCGGCAGCGACAGGGAACGACGACTACACCCACAAATTCCTGTTCGAGGGCGACTTCGCTCTGAAGCTCGGCAAGATGGTGAACGCAAAAAGCAACTGGAACGACCTGAGCGCCTACGCGATGTTGGCGTACGTGGTCAGCGGATTACCAGATGGTGTGGAGTCAAGGGATCGCATGGTCTTGTTATCGGGCTTGTCGTTGCCGCTCGCGCCCTGGAAGAAATAAGGATGGGATCCCGCGATAAAGGCGGTTCCCGATTGGACAATACATCAGGTATCACCGAAACGGCTTTGGAGGCCTTTTGAATATGTGGTTTCGCGAAATGGCAGTAATAGTGGGGGTTGCGGGTCTCGTGGCCTGCGCTGGCGGAGATAAGCGGGCTGACGACGCAGCGTCAGTTGCCGTTGATACATCAACGATCGTGAGCGCCAGCACGACAGATCCTGAAACACCGCTAGGAACGGGAACTATGGCGCCGATCACCGGCACCACTCACGAAGTAAAGATGGTCGGAGACGCAAAGGGCTATCGTTTCGAGCCCGCCAATCTTACCGTGAAGCAAGGCGATGGTATCAAGTGGATCATGATTTCGGGCGGCCCACACAACGTGGCCTTTGATCCCGCTACAATTCCGCCCGACGTCAGGCCTCAGCTTGATGCGAACATGGGGACCGACAGGATGAGCGAACTCTCGTCCAATATGAAGATTAATCCGGGAGAATCCATCACCATCTCGTTCGGCAACATCAAGCCAGGTCAGTACCCTTACCACTGCACGCCGCACCTTGCTCTCGGCATGAAGGGTATAATCACAGTTCAGTAGCACGTGAGGGCGTCATGGGAGGTTGATTTCCCGATGGATCTCCACCATGACCAGCCTCGTCCCGGATTACCTGCGCTCTCGATCGATCGCTGACGGCACCTCGCTTACGGTTTCAATTACCGGCTCGCTGGTCTCGAGCAACATTGTCTCCAGATCGAGATCCCGCTGAATCCGGCGCATGACATCGTCGCCGATCACGCCCCGATCGCGAAGGCTGGTCACCGCTTTCTGCTCCGCATCCATCATCGCCGAGCGCACGCGCCGGTATTCTTCGGCGCGTCGCTCATCGATTAGCGCCGCGTCGTGGGACGGGGCGAGAGTGAAATGCTCGTGGGTAATTTCGCCCGACGCGATGGCACGGTGGGCGTCCTCGTCCTCCTCGCGCGCGGCCCATCGGCGCGCGCGCTGTCGATGCCGCTGCTTCAGGTAGCGCACCACCTCAGGATACCGCGACCCCGCAATCGCCGGGTCGTCCAGGGTTTTCAGCCCCTCCTCAGCGGCTGCCAGCCGCGCATGCGCTTCTTCCGCGTCTTCGTCGCCTTGATCACCGCTGCCGATTCGCAGCCAGCGCGCCACTGGCGCCAGCGTCGGGCCCTGCAGCACCAGCGTTATGAAGATCACCGAGAAGGTGATGAAAATGATTTGCTCGCGTGCCGGAAATCCTGCGCCCGAGGCAGTCGTCAGCGGCACCGCCAGAGCGAGCACCAATGAATCGCCACCACGCAGTCCCGACCAGGCGATGAACGCCACGGTTCGCCACGGCGGCAGCGGCTCGCCGCTCCGGCGCAGCCACCTGAAGAACGCTCGAAAGAGGTAGCTGCTCGGCATTACCCAGGCAATACGGATCCCGATAACGACCAGGCTCACGATTGCCGATTCGCGGAGCAGCGTGGAGAGTGGCAGGCGCTCGAGCGCGCGAAGCACATACGGCAGCTCCAGTCCCACCAGAATGAAAATCAGACTCTCGAGAACGAAGGTGATGACCGTCCACATCCCGGACACTTGCAGCCGCCCTTCGGCGCCGATGATTCTGGGGACTCGTCGCGCGGCATACAGTCCAGTCGTAACAACTGCAAGGACACCAGATGCGCCGAGGGTATCCGCCAACAGGAAGGAGGCGAAGGGCGTCAGCAGGGATACCATGTTCGAGACCACCGGGACCGCGCGCACCACGCGATGCACCCGCGTCACGACGAAGCCCACCAGCAGTCCGATCAACACGCCGGCGGCCCCGCCGATGAAAAAACGGAGCACTGCGGAGCTCAGCGAAAACCCACCGGTCACCGCCGCCGCAATGGCAAAGCGATAGATGATGATTGCAGTGGCGTCGTTGACCATGCCTTCACCCTCGAGGATGGTCTGAACTTCGCGCGGCATTCGAAGCGAGCGCATCACCGACAGCACCGCCACCGGATCCGGCGGCGAGATGATCGCGCCAAGCGCAAACGCGGCCGGCCAGGTGAAAGCGGGATGCAGTGAGTGGGCGACGGCCGCGACTGCCACCGTCGACACCAGCACCATCACCACCGACAGGCGGGAGATCGGGCCTATCTCACGACGGAACTCCCGCAGAGGGAATACGATCGCACCCGCGTACAGCAGCGGCGGAATGAACAGCAGAAACAGGACATCCGGCTCGACAGTGACCTCGGGCAGGCCAGGTACGAACGCGAGCCCAAGTCCCCCGACCACCAGAATCGCGGCGTAGGGAATCTTGAGTCGCTCGGCGATGATCCGGAGCGCCGCCGCAACTGTCAGACACAGTAAAACGAGCTCAGGACCACTCATGTCGACGCCCGGGCTCGAGGCGGGCTAAGTCGTCCTAGTCCTCGTACTTCCGCGGATGACCCGGGTGCGGCTTCTCCTCGTCCTCGGTGTCGAATTCGTCGTCGAGGTCTATGAGGTCGTCGTCGAGGTCGTCGTCGAGGTCGTCATCATCATCATCGTCCTCGTCGAGGTCGTCATCGTCCAGGTCGTCGTCGACGTCATCGTCGTCATCCCAGTCATCGTCGTCGACGTCGTCTTCTTCGTCATCTTCCAGATCGTCCTCGAGGTCTTCGTCCTCGGGATCCGCATCCGGTGTCCGTTTCGCCAGCCACGCATCAGGCTCCCCGTCTCCGATCGGGAAGCTCCCAGCGGACTCCAGCATGGCGCACATTACCGTGATCTCCTGGTTGTTAGACCGAAGCGCGCTCGCGCTTGGCCTCGCGTGACAACTTCTTCCGATCGTTCGCGCTGAGGAAGCGTTTCCGCAGACGAATGGACTGCGGCGTGACCTCGATCAGCTCGTCTTCCTCGATATACTCCAGCGCCCCTTCCAAGGTCAACTCCCGCGGCGGCTCGAGCTGGATGTTCTCGTCGCTCGACTTGGACCGCATGTTGGTGAGCTTCTTCTCCTTGGTCGGATTCACGTCCATGTCGCCCGGCCTCGAGTTCTCGCCCACCAGCATCCCCTCGTAAACGGCGTCTCCCGGTGACACGAAAAGGGTAGCGCGCTCGGATAGATTCGCAAGCGCAAACGCAACGATCACACCGGCCTCCATCGAAACAAGCGTGCCGCGCATCCGGCCAGCGAGCGGGCCGGCCCACGGCCCGTACTCGAGAAAACGGTGGTGCATGATTCCCGTGCCGCGGGTATCGGTGAGGAATTCCGACCGGTACCCGAACAGTCCGCGCGCCGGAATCCTGTACAGAAGCCGCACCATCCCCTGCCCCGGATTCTTCATCTCGAGCATTGCGGCGCGCCGCGGCCCGAGCTTCTCGATGACGACGCCGAGGAATTCCTCGGGCACATCGATCGCAAGCTCCTCGTACGGCTCGAGTCGCTCACCGCTGGGGCCCTCGCGGGTGATGACGCGCGGCCGCGATACCTGAAACTCGTAGCCCTCGCGACGCATCGTCTCCATCAGAATGGTGAGATGCAGCTCGCCTCGCCCCGAGACGGTCCACGTATCGGTGGACTCGGTATCTTCGACCCGCAGCGCGACGTTTCGCTCCAGCTCGCGGTACAATCGTTCGCGGACCTGACGCGAGGTGACGAACTTCGCCTCCCTGCCGGCGAAGGGCGAGTTGTTGACGAGGAAATCGACCGAGATGGTCGGCTCCTCCACCGAGATACCTTCCAGTCGCTCCGGATGCTCGTTGTCGGTCACGGTGAGGCCGATCTCCACGCCCTCCAGGCCGGCGAGCGCGACAATCTCACCCGCCGAGGCTTCGGGTACTTCGAGCCGGTCGAGTCCCTCGTACGCGAACAGCTTGGTCACGCGTGACTGCTCGCCCTTCTGATTGGGGTCGAGCGGCAGCAGCATCACCGGATCTCCGACGTGAACCGTTCCCCGCTCGATGCGGCCGATCCCGAGCCGTCCGAGATATGGAGAGTGGTCGATGGTGGAGATCAACATCTGGAACGGACTCGCGTCATCGTGGGGCGGCGCCGGTACATGTCGCACGATGGCGTCAAACAGTGGAGTCAGGTCGACGGGAGCGACATCCATATCCATCGTCGCTACGCCTTCCCTCGCCGACGCGTAGACGACGGGCGCGTCGAGCTGGGCCTCGTTGGCCTCGAGCTCGATGAAGAGATCGAGGACTTCGTCGTGCACCCGCAGTGGATCGGCTCCAGGGCGGTCGATCTTGTTGATCACCACGATCGGTGTGCGATGCAGCGCCAGCGCCTTGCGGAGCACGAAGCGCGTCTGGGGCATCGGCCCATCGAACGCATCGACTACCAGCAGCACACCATCGACCATGCGCAGAATTCGCTCGACCTCACCGCCAAAGTCCGCGTGACCTGGCGTGTCGACGATGTTGATCTTCGTTCCATTCCACCGGATGGATGTATTCTTGGCGAGGATGGTGATGCCACGCTCGCGCTCCAGCGGATTGGAGTCCATGACGCGCTCCATCACGACCTGGTTCTCCCGAAATGCGCCCGCCTGGCGGAGCATCTTGTCGACGAGAGTGGTCTTGCCGTGATCGACGTGCGCGATGATTGCGACGTTCCGAATTTCCTGCTTTGCCATAGCCTTTTAAGTTAGCTAGGCGTGCAAGTGGCCCTCGCGGTCCAGCATCTCGTCGCTCTCGAGCTGGATGGTGACGTGACCGATGCCGAAGAGCCTCATCGCGTCGTGGACGTGCTCGAGGACGTGCTGCTGGCGTTCCGGCTCGCGCACGATGCAGTGCGCGCTCATCGCGATCACATCCGGCGTCACCGCCCAGACGTGCAGATCGTGCACCGACTCGATCCCTGGAATCGCCTCGAGCTGGCCACGCACCGCCTCGACCGGGATGTGCGCGGGCGTCGACTCCAGCAGGATGTCCACTGACTCGCGGACCAGATGCCACGCCCCATAAATGATGAGCGCAGTGGTAACGATCGACGCGATGGGGTCGGCGACCACCCAGCCGGTGAAGTTGATCAATGCTCCCGCCACCAGAGTGCCGACACTCGCCAGCAGATCGCCGAGCACGTGCAGGTACGCGCCGCGCGCATTCATGTTGTGCGCAGCACCGGCCATCAGCACCCGCGCCGCGATGATGTTCACGATCAATCCGGCGGCAGCCACCATGAACATCAGCCCGCCATGCACCGGCTCGGGCGCGTTCAGCCTGATGACTGCCTCCCAGATGATCGCCGCCGAGATGAGCAGCAGCGTAGCGCCGTTGAGAAACGCGGCGAGGATCTCCCAGCGCAGATAGCCGTAGGTCTTCTGCGGCGTGCCGGGCTGCTTGCTGAACCACGCCACGAACAGAGCCAGTCCGAGCGCTGCGACATCCGTCAACATGTGGCCGGCATCGGCGAGCAGCGCGATCGAATTCGCGAAAATTCCACCGACGACTTCGGCGACGAGCAGGACTGCCGTCAGAATGAGCGCAATGCGCAGGCTGGACACCGAAGCATCGCCGACGTGAGAGTGCCCGACGCCATGGCGATGCGCACCGTCGTGCTGGTGTCCGTGCCCGGAATTGTGGTAACTTGTAGCCGTGCTCGGTCGGCTGCTGGCCATAATTCTGCTCGTGCTCCTCAACGCGTTTTTCGTTGGCGCCGAGTTCGCTCTTGTCCGCTCCAGACGGACGCGTCTGGAGGCGATGACCCGAAGCGGTGACCGTCTTGCCCGCCTCGCGCTGCGCGCCACCTCCAATATCTCGCGCATCCTCTCTGCCAGCCAGCTTGGGGTGACGCTGGCGAGCCTCGGCCTAGGCTGGGTCGCAGAGTCAACGGTAGGTGAAGTCTTCGCCAATCTGTTCTCTTACCTGCCGTTCGGGCTCGAGCTGTCGATGCGCCTCACGCTCGGCGCCACCATCGCGCTGATCGTCGTCACCTATCTGCACGTCGTCTTCGGCGAGCTGACGCCCAAGGCTGCAGCGCTCAATCATCCGGAGGCCCTCGCCCGCTGGCTGGCGCCGCCGCTGCTTTTCTTCGCCTGGATCACCAAGCCGTTCACCTATTCGCTGAACAAGTCGTCGCAGTTCATCCTGCACATCATCGGGCAGGAGAAGGCTGGATCGGAAGAAGCCGTGCACTCGCCGGAGGAAATCAGGCTGCTGGTCGAGCAGTCCCAGGAAAGCGGCCAGATGCAGGCCCACGACGCCGATCTGATCGACGCGGTGTTCGAGTTCTCGGAGAAGAACGCGCGCGAGGTCATGACGCCGCGAACCGAAATCGTCGCACTGCCCGTCGAAGCGACTCTCTCGGAAGTGCTCGGAGTAGTCCAGGAGAGTGGATTGTCGCGCTACCCGGTTTATGACGAGTCGATCGACAACATCATCGGCGTGGTGCTGGCTAAGGATCTGCTCAAGCTGCTCGCGCCACGCGCCAACACCGATGCCTTCGACTTGCCGTCGATCATGCGGCCGGTACACGTCATCCCGGGATCGCGCGAGGTCGAGGAAGTTCTCGCCGACTTCAAGAGATTGAAGGAGCACATGGCAGTGGTACTGGACGAGTACGGCGGCACTGCCGGCGTGGTGACGATGGAGGACCTGCTGGAGGAGATCGTCGGGGAGATACTCGACGAATATGACACGCCCGAGGACGCCGAAGCCCCGCTCCATACCCGCGCCGGCGAGACCCTGGTGCCGGGCAGCACCCACATCGGAGAGCTGAACGAGCATTTCAGCCTGACGGTGCCCGAGGAGGACTACACGACCATCGGCGGCTACGTCTTCGGTGTGCTGGGCCGGCTGCCGGTAGTTGGAGACCGTGTCATTGCCGGCGGGGCGATCTTTACCGTGCGCGAGATGGACGGCCGGAGGATCGAGACTCTGTCGGTCGATCTGCACTCGCTGGGCGATCGTCGCGCCGCCGAGCGCGAGACGCAATCGACCCACACAAAAGCGTAGCCTCGATCATGCTCGACGGGTCGGCCTTGTTCTGGCCGGCGATGTCGAGCGCGGTGCCGTGATCGGGTGATGTGCGCGGGAACGGCAGACCAAGGGTTACGTTCACCGCGCTTCCGAACGACGCGACCTTGATCGCAGTCATGCCCACATCATGGTAGGGCGCGATCACCGCATCGAACTCGCCGCGCATCGCACGCACGAACACCGTGTCGGCGGGAAAAGGTCCGGCGATTCCCGCCGCGCGCGCGGCCGGCGCGAGCAGAGTATCGTCTTCATCGCCGAACCTGCCGCTGTCGCCGGCGTGCGGATTCAGAGCACAGAGAGCGAGTCGCGGGTCGTCGATGGCGAACCATTCCTGCAGGCCGCGGCGCGTCACGTCGGCCGTATCGACAATCGTGTCGAGGGTGAGTCGCTCGCCAACATCGCTCAACGGGATATGGGTAGTCGCCAGCACGACCCGCAGCTTGTCCGATGCCAGCATCATCGCCACCTGAGATCCAGTGAGCTCGGCGAGCATCTCGGTGTGGCCTGGGTAGTCGTAGCCCCCGGCGAGCAGCGCAGCCTTGTCGATCGGGGCGGTGACGATGCCATCGACGTCTCCGTTCATCGCCAGCTTCACCGCCCGCTCGATGGCGAGCCCGCTCAGCTTTCCCGCGGTCGCCACGCCCATGTCGGGCCGCCAGTCGCCGACTGACTCCTGGACGTCGACTCCTGCGCGTCGCGGGCCAACGACCACGATGTCAAAGCGCCCGGCGACCCGTGGGTCGGCGAGCGCTTTCGCTACTATCTCCGCGCCAATTCCGCGGGGATCGCCGACGGTCATGGCGAGGCGAGCCTTCACGCGCTACATCCTGATCGACACGTAGGTCTGCTTGCGCAAATCGTCGAGCAGCTGCCGAATCGATTTTTCCTCGGACAGCTGGGCGCGGATCTGGTCGCGGATCTCGCTCTCCTTGTATTCCCCGGCGTCGGTGGCCGTGACCACCTGCAGCACCGCGTACTTGGGCTGTCCGCGCGGATTCGTCAGCTGGAACGGATCGGTGATGTCGCCCGCCTTGGCAGTGGCGAGCGCGGCGATGTACGACGCGGGCAAGGAATCGCGGGGGAACGGCTGCAGGACGCCCTTCTCCTCGGTCGGGTCGTGGTGCTTCGCCACGAGCGAATCGTACGGTACTCCGCGCCGCCACTGGGCCGCGACGCTGTCTGCTTCGGTCTTGGCACGCGCGACATCCGCCGAGTCGATTACCGGTGCAATCAGGATGTGACGGGCCTTTACCTCGGCGGCCTGGACTCGATCGACACGAATAATATGGTAGCCGAACGAAGTCTCGATGACCGGGCTCACCTCGCCGGGACGCAGGGCGAACATCATCTGCTCGAACTCCGGAACCAGTCCGCTGCCGCGGCGATTCCAGCCCAGATCTCCGCCGAGCTGTCTGGTACCAGGATCCATTGACTCGCGCTTTGCGATCTGCTCGAAGTCGCCACCCTTTCTGATCTCGACGAGCAGCGAGTCGGCGCGCGCCTTAGCCTTGGCCTTCGCCTCCGGCGACGCATGCGGGGCCACGATGATCTGCCTGAAGGTCACCGTCGCCGGTCGCTTCTGCAGGTCGCTCTTGCTGCGCTCGAACGCGGCGTTGATCTCTTCGTCGGTGACATTCACCGGCTTCGCCTGCTTGCGCAGCTCGGCGAATGCCTTCTGCTGGATATTCTGGCGCCTGTACTGCTCGATGAGCGATTTCCGGTACTCTTCGGGCGTGCCAAGGCCGGCTTTCTTCAGCTCGTTCTTGTATTCATCGTCGGACGGAAACTGCGACCGGACCTGCTTGATCTGGCGGTCAGCGGCAGACGTCACGTCGACATCGCTGGCGTCTAGCTTCATCTCCTTGGCTTTCTGAACGAGGATCTCCTCGTCGACGAGCTCGCCGAGCACGCTGCGCGCGAGGGCGGCCTGCGCCACGGAATCGGTCGGAAGCTGCATCCCCTGCGCGCGTCGCTGATTGATTGCAGTGAGGACATCGCTCCAGAGGAGCGGCTGGTCGCCAACGACAGCGACGACTCGATCAATTGGAAGGGATGGCGGAACGGGGCGGGCAGCGGTGGCCGGCGTCTGCGCTCCGAGCACCATCGGCGCGAGCGCAGCTCCAACAATGAAACGCTTCATCATCCCCGATTTTACCCCGCGCATCACTTCCGGTTCAATCATTTCTTCCCGCTCGGCGTCGATGACGCCGGCGGACCGGCCGGGTTGAGCGGCACTGCCGTCGGCGGCTGGCCTGCCGAGCGCGCCGAATCAGCCGAGCTGCGAATCCTTGCCGCCTCCTGCACGGCGCGGTCGACTCCGGCGTCATTGAATGAGTACTTGTACTTGGATCTCAGGACGTTCGAGAGCGGCGTCGGAACGGAGACGAACGGGGCCGCTTCCTGCACCATGCGGGTGAAGTAATCGTCGATGCGCCGCGCGACGAGCTTCTCGCGATCGCCGTCGCTCTTGGCGCTGTCGGCAAGCGATTGCGGGGTGATGCCGAGCTGTGCCCAGTCAGCGTGGACGGCGTTGATGAAGCTCGAGTGGAGCTGATTGAGCTCCGCGGAATCGACCTTGATGCCGGCGCTGTCGGCTTGCTTCAGAACGAGCTCGTTCTTGACGAAGTTGCGCACGAGCTGCACGAGCAAGGAATCGGGTGACTGCTTGATCTGATCGAGCACCCGCGCCTGGGGCGGCAGGGTCTCGAGCCAGCCGACGAGCCGCGCGGTGGTGAACTTCCCGGCCGTCGAAGTCGCCAGCACGGTGTTGTCGTGACGGTACGAATCGGGATCGTTGCCCAGAGCGCGCACCGTCGTCGCCGCGCCTTTCTTGACTTCGATCTTTCCGGCCTGCTCGAGCTTTGCCAGGTAGGTGCTTTCGGCGGCTGCAACGCTCTTACCCTTCGAGGCCTGGAGCAGCTGGGTTCTGATCTGGTCGTAGGTTGGCCGGCGAATGATATGGTAGCCGTACGACGTCTCGATCACTGGCGAGATCTGTCCGGGCTGGAGAGCGAGTAGCGCTTTCTCGAATTCCGGAATCATCGCTCCGCGCGGGAAAATGCCGAGTGACCCTCCCTGACGCGCAGTCTGCTGATCCTGGCTGTTCTTGCGAGCGGTCTCGGCAAAGTTGCCGGGGGTGACCGTGGCTCGAAGGGCGTCCGCCCGCTTTTTGACCTCCGCCTTCTGCGCCGCATTCATTCCCTGGGTTACCAGCAGAATGTGATCGGCAGCGAGGATCTGACCGTTCTCCCACTGCTGCTTCGCGGCGACGGTATCTTCGACGCCCCAGTTCTTGGAGACGACCTCGTACCACTTGCGCGCTTTGAGGTTGGCGAGCGCCGGCCACATTACCTCATCGATCTTGCTGGTGTCGGCGAGGGAATCGTTATGGGCGGCGGCGGCGCCGAGGAGCTGGTAATCGACCCAGACGTTGGCGATCGACTTGGCGATGTCCTTGCGAACCGGCGCTCGCGACTTGCCGAGCATGTTGGCGAGCTCGGTGACGGAAAGCTCGGTGTCGCCGGCGCGCGCGACCCAGTCGGTGTGCGCGCTGAGGGCGTCTCTCAGGCCGGAGCAGGCGGAAATCGAGAGAGCCGCGACGGCTGCCAGAGCGAGATTGCGATTCATGTGTAGGTGGTACGGGTTGGCGGTCAGGTGGGACGCAGTGTTGTCAGGGCACGGACGAGTCCATCGAGCATCTCAGCTCCTCCAAGTCTGGTGAGCTTGAGGGCCAGCGGATGTGCGCGCCGCACTTCCGCCTGAAACTGTACCTCGTGGAACGCTGCCGAAATCCCCTTCATCCGGGGCACCGCGTGCTCGCGAAAGGTAATACGCGCTTCGTTTCCGCGCACCAGCACCGACTCTATGTCCGACGCCCCGCCCAGAACGCGCAGCAGCGCGACTCTGAAGAACGCCGCGGCCGGCTCGGGAAGCACGCCAAAGCGGTCGCGGACTTCCTCGCGCAGGGCCTCGATCTCGGCGACGTCGGTCATGTGGGTGAGCCGGCGATAGACGTCGAGCTTGGCGTCCTGGGAGGTGATGTATTCGTCGGGCAGATATGACGCGACATCGACCGACACCTCGGAAGGCTGCAGCCGCGGCGCGTCGTCGCCGCGCAACACCCGCTTCACCGTCTCGTCGAGCATCCGCAGGTACATGTCGAAGCCCACGGCGTGCACGAATCCCGATTGCTCGGGACCGAGAAGATTCCCCGCGCCGCGCAGCTCGAGATCCTTGAGCGCGATCTGATAGCCGGCGCCGAGCTGGGTGTGGTGCTCCAGGATGGTCAGGCGCCGGTTCGCATCCTCGTCGATCGAGTCCGGGACCAGCAGGTAGCAGCTGGCGCGGCGGTGCGAGCGACCCACCCGTCCCCGCAGCTGGTACAGCTGGGCGAGGCCGAAGGTATCCGCTCGATTCACGAACATGGTGTTCGCGTTCGGGACGTCGAGACCCGACTCTACGATCATGGTGGAAACCAGGACGTCGATCTCACCGTCGACGAACTTCCGCATCACGTTTTCGAGCTCGTGCTCGCGCATCTGCCCGTGGCCAATGCCGACACGCGCGCGCGGGACGACGCGCCGAATGTGGTCGGCGACGCCCTCGATTGTCTCGATGCGATTGTGGACGAAGAAAACCTGACCGCCGCGATCGAGCTCACGCGAGATTCCTTCGTCGATCAGGCCATCGTCCCAAGGCTCGACGTAGGTAAGCACCGGCGAGCGGTCGCGTGGCGGCGTCTGCATCAGGGTCATGTCGCGCAGGCCGGCGAGTGACAGATGCAGGGTTCGGGGGATTGGTGTTGCGGTCAGGGTGAGGACGTCGGTTTCCAGTCTGAGGCGCTTGAGGCGTTCCTTGTGTTTGACACCGAACCGGTGCTCCTCGTCAACGACGATCAGGCCCAGCTGAGCGAAGGAGACATCGGGACTGAGAATGCGGTGAGTGCCAATCACGATGTCCACCTTCCCTGCCTTGAGATCGGCGAGCACCTGCTGCTGCTCTTTCGGACTCTGAAAACGACTCAGGGTCTGGACGTTGACGGGAAAATCAGCGAGCCGCTCACTAAACGTGCGGGCGTGCTGATCGGCGAGGATCGTCGTTGGAACGAGCACGACTACCTGCCGGCCCGACTGCACCGCCTTGAACGCGGCGCGCACGGCGATCTCCGTCTTCCCATATCCGACGTCGCCGACCAGCAAGCGATCCATGGGGCGCGGACGCTCCATGTCCCCTTTCACGTCGCCGGTGGCGGTGCGCTGGTCGGGGGTATCCTCGAAGAGAAACGACGACTCGAGCTGGCGCTGCCAGACGGTGTCGGGGACGTGGGCGGGCCTGGTTGCAACCTTTCGACGCGCGTACAGGTCGAGAAGCTCGACGGTCATCTCCTGGATCGCGGCGCGGGTCTTGTCGCGCTGGCTCTTCCACCGTTTTCCGCCGAGGCTGTGGAGCCGCGGCGGCGGAGTATCGGCGGTGATGTCGGCGGCGGATCGGTAACGCTCGATCTGATCGATGCGGTAAAGCGGCACGTTGAGGCGGTCACCGCCCTCGTACTCGATGACCGCAACTTCCACGGCGCTCTCGCGGACGAACATTTTCTCGATGCCGCGGTAGATGCCGACGCCGTGCTCGAGGTGGACCACGTAGTCGCCCGGCTTGAGAGCGGTGAGACTCTCGAGAGCGCTGCCGGTGGCGTAGCGGCGCGCCCGGCGGAAGCGGCGCTCACGCCTGAAGACTTCGTGATCGGTGAGGACGCGGTAGCCGGGAAAGTCGGGCCCGCGCGGTGGAATGACGAACCCTCCGTCGAGCACTCCAATGGCGAGGCTCGCCGGCGAGACGCGATCATCGTTTAGCAGCTCGTCGAGCCGCTCTGCCTGCCCGACGTTGTCGCACAGAATCACCGTCGGGATGCCATCGCTGACGATCTGCTTGAGCCGCTTGATGTCGCGCTGGATTTCTTCCGGTTCGCGGAACGGGAAAACGATTCGGGCGTTGTCGCCTGAGAGATCGAGGGACCCGAAGGAAGCCAGCGCGCGCAGCCCCGTCTCCGGCGGCTCGAACAGCTCGTCGCGGCTGGGGGTGTCTTCGCCGCGACGCCGCGCGAGGTCGATGTGGTGCTGCGCTTCCGCCCACGTTCGATGCAGCTCAGGTCCGATGTGGGTGCCGCGCGGAATCACCAGCAGGGTGTCGGGCGGGAACAGCGCACGGATCGACGATCGCTCGGGCTCGGCGTCGCCGACGGTGATCTGGCCATCGACAGGTAGAATCAGCGCGACGTCGGCATCGCGGGTGGATCGCTGCGACACGAGATCGAAGTGGCGAAGCTCGGTTATCTCGTCGCCCCAGAACTCGAGTCGCACCGGCTCGGCCATGCCGAAGCTGTAGATGTCGAAAATGCCGCCACGAACACTGAACTGGGCGACATCCTCGACCATCGCAACGCGCTCGAATCCAATCGCCTCGAGATGCGCGGCGAGCGCTTCGGGGCGGCGGGTATCGCCTTTTCGCAGCTCGACTCGGGCAGAAGCGAGCGCACGCGGCAGCTGGGTCCGCTCGAGGAGAGCGCGGCTGGTGGTGACGAGGATTCGCAGATCGCCGCGACCGATTCTCTCGAGGGTTTCGACACGCTCGCCCGCTACCTCGGCGTGGGCTTCGGCCTCGCCAAAGCTCTCGCGGGGCGGGTAGAAAGCGACACTTTCGGGTTCGACGAGGGTACCAAGGTCAGCGAGCCATCGCTCCGCGCCCGCAACATCGTCACTGACCAGGACGTAGAATCTGCGGGGGAGGTTTTGAGCGAGGCCGGCGAGGACCACTGCGTCGCTGGATCCGTGAAGCCCCCCCACCCCGCGGCGCTCGGTTTGACCAGGCAGATCGGCCGCCAGCTCGCGAAATTCGGGAAGCGATTCGACAATCGAGAGCAACTGCGGGAGCGGCATGGCGCAAGGTAAATCGCGCCCAGGGCCAGAGGTAGCGCCCATTGGGCCTCCCAGCTCAGTTCGGGATTGACTCTTGCACCGCTGGAGCACCAGATTGTATACAAACACGGGAGGCACCATGCGGGCGGCGAAACTGACAACGGCGACGGGGCTGGCCACGCTACTGGCGATCGCGATCGCCGCTCCGGCCGGAGCACAATCGAAGCGGGCGCCAAGCATCCGCATTTACTCCGAGAACGCCGACGTGCTCTCGACCTCGGCCTACATCACACCGGCAATTCAGGTCGCGGAAAACGCCTACGTCTTCGCGGTGGCGATGGACATGGACGGGCAAATCCAGGTTCTCCACCCTGATTTCCCCGGCATCTCCGTGAAGCTGAGCGCACACAAGCCGGTGCGGCTTCCCAATTTCTTCGCCGGCTTCAATCAGCAGGCGGAAAGCGGCTACTACGCCTCCGCGTCGTACCCCGGCTACTACGACACTGACGCCGGCCGCATGGACTCGCGCGGCACGATGATCGCCCTCGCCTCACGGGCGCCTTTCAATCTCGAGAAAATCGAAGTCAACGGTGACTGGGACATGAGCGCGATTCGCCGCCTGATGGATTACCGGTCCCCCCAGGCTGCCGCGCAGGCGCTTGCCGTCTACCTTGGCGCCAAGGGTGAGCCGATCGGCCGCGACTACATGCGCTTTGCCGGTGGCCAGCGGTACGCCTACGGATCCGGCTACGGCTATGGCTACAACGCCTACAGCGCCTGCGACTCCTACTATGGATATGGCTTCGGGGTGCTAAGGCAGGCCGAGATTTTCAGGTACATCAATTATCTGAACTCGCGTGGGATAAGATTCCGCGTCGCAGCCTACGATCTCTGTGGTCTGCCTGTGATCGTGCCGACTGGCGGTACACCTGGCATCGGATACCCGGTGACTCGACCGCCGCGCAAGCCGTCGGATACCACCGTATTCCCGAAGAGTCGGGCACCCAACGCCGGCCCTCGCTATTTCCCGCGCAATGCAGCCGCCACAACCGCTGAGTCAGCGCGGCCGATTCCTGAGCGGGCGGGTCTTCCGCAGATGGGTGACGTGACCATCACGGCGCCGACGCGCCGGCGCGGCGAGCCCCAGACGATCTTTCAGGGATATCGTCCTTCGCCTGGCGTCGCGATTCCGCAGGGGCGCGCACCAATCGAGCACACGGTGACTCCGCGCTCGGAGCCGGCAGCGATCGGCTCCCCGACCCCGCAGTATCGGCCGGAGCCCCGCACGTCGGCGCCTCCGCCATCCCGGATTCCTGATGCGCCGCGAGCGTCTTCACCGCCGCCAACGGTACATTCGGCACCGGTGTCATCGCCGCCGCCTCGCGCTTCGGCGCCGACGACGCGCAGCGAGCCTGCACCGGCTCCTCCGCCGACTCACCACTAACACACCCAGAGTTGAAAAGAGGGCCGCAGCTGCGGCCCTCTTTTTTTGTCCGGGAGAAAACTGCTCGACCGTTATATTTCTGGGTCCCCACCGCCGCATCCCGCACAACCCAGAGACACCCGTTGAAGCTCGATCATATTCGCAACTTCTGTATCGTCGCGCACATCGACCACGGCAAGTCCACGCTCGCCGATCGGTTGATCGAGGCTACCGGCATGCTGCAAAAGCGGGAAATGAAGGCGCAGGTCCTGGATACCCTGGACCTGGAGCGCGAGCGCGGCATCACCATCAAGCTCAACGCCGTTCGAATGACTTACACGGCACGCAACGGCCAGGAGTACGAGCTCAACCTCATCGACACGCCGGGACACGTGGATTTCACCTACGAGGTCTCGCGCTCCCTGGCGGCGTGCGAGGGCGCGATTCTCGTCGTCGACGCCTCACAGGGAATCGAGGCGCAGACGCTGTCGAATCTGTTCCTGGCAATGGACGCGGGACTGGAGATCATCCCGATTCTGAACAAGATCGACCTTCCCGGCGCGGAGCCCGAGCGCCGGCGGAAGGAGGTCTCGGACCTCCTCGGCATCGAAGAAAGCGAGATCCTGCTGGTGAGCGCCAAGGAAGGCATCGGCATCACCGATGTGCTCGAAGAAGTCGTGCGCAAGGTGCCGCCACCCGAGGGCGACGAAAACGCGCCGCTGCGCGCGCTCATCTACGATTCGTACTACGACAAATATCGCGGCGCAATCCCCAGCGTGCGCGTCGTCGACGGCGTGATCCGCAAAGGAACCCATATCACCTTCGGAGCGAGCGAGTCGGTCTACGAGGTCGATGAAGTCGGTTACAACCAGCTGCGCCAGGTCGCGACCGGTGAGCTCGGTCCAGGCGAGGTCGGATACGTCGTGGCCAGTGTGCGATCGGTCAGCGAAACACGCGCGGGCGATACGATTTTCGACGCCGAGAATCGCGCCAGCGAAGCGCTGCCCGGCTATCAGGCGGTGCGCTCATTCGTATTCGCCGGACTCTACCCGACTGACACCACCCAATACGAGACCCTGCGCGACGCGCTCGAGAAGCTCAAGCTCAACGACGCCTCGCTCAACTACGAGCCGGAAACGTCGACCGCGCTCGGCTTCGGTTTCCGCGCCGGCTTCCTCGGCCTGCTGCACATGGAGATCGTGCAGGAGCGATTGAACCGGGAGTTCGATCTCGAGCTCGTGACGACGGTCCCCTCGGTGGAGTACAAAGTCTATCTCACCGACGGCAGCATGAAGCTGATCGAGAATCCGTCGCTGATGCCCAACGCGCAGGTGGTGAACTACATCGAGGAGCCGTACGTGAAGGCGCGCATCATGGTTCCGGCCGAGTACATCGGACCGATCATGACACTCGGCACCGATCGTCGCGGGGTCTACAAGAACATGACCTATCTCGACACCAAACGCGTCGAGCTCGATTGGGAATTTCCGCTCGGCGAGATCATTCTCGATTTCTTCGACAAGCTCAAGACCGTGAGCCGCGGCTACGCATCTTTGGATTACGAGATGCTCGAGTACCGGCGCAGCGATCTGGTCAAGCTCGACATGCTGATCAACGGCGATCCGGTCGATGCGTTCAGCGTCATCATCCACGAGGACAAGGCTTACGAGTGGGGGCGCAAGATCGCCGACAAGCTGAAGGACTTGATTCCCCGCCAGCTGTTCGAAGTCGCGATTCAGGCCGCGATCGGGACGAAGATCATCGCGCGCACCAGCGTCAAACCGCTGCGCAAGGATGTTCTCGCCAAGTGCTACGGCGGTGACATCACCCGCAAGCGCAAGCTCCTCGAGAAGCAGAAAGAGGGAAAGAAGAGGATGAAGCAGGTCGGCTCGGTCGAGATTCCACAGGAAGCGTTTCTCGCGGTGCTACAGGTCGAGTGAGCGGATCGCTCGTTATTCAGACGAGCTTTCTGGGCGACGTCATTCTCACGACGCCGCTGATCGCGGAGCTCGCCAAACGCGGTCCGGTCGATGTGCTGGCCACTCCGGTAGG